>Ga0209542_10005001_pt1 | contig 26841 bp, 28 predicted proteins | sample RifCSPhighO2_01_FD_184028 | JGI IMG/M metagenome (GOLD analysis project Ga0209542, IMG submission 184028) | Soil microbial communities from Rifle, Colorado - Rifle CSP2_plank highO2_0.1 (SPAdes) (version 2) | ecosystem: Environmental > Terrestrial > Deep subsurface > Rock core/Sediment ...
CCCATATGTGTTCTGGAGTAAGTTGGTGGGGGAGCATCCATTCTAAATTGCAAGACGCGAGCCATTTTACAAAGGCATTTAAGTATTGCTGATAATTTTTCTGGGTATTATTTCGTAATCCTTTTTCAATTTCGCAAAAATCTAAAAAGTCGAGGATATGTTTTGAAATCGGCTTGTTTGATTGTTGCATGGTTTTTTCTAACGGTTCTTTAAAATAGCCCTTCTTAAACGTCGCTTTACCTACATTTTACGACATTCTGTGTGCACAACCGTATCCCTCGGTTATAATTCAAAGATTATTGACTATTTCACTTCTGTGCCAAATGCGCTGGAAAATTTTGCCGCAAAATAATTTTTAATATTTCCCCAAATATTTTGCGCGAGAGTATTTTTTTGCTTGGTGATTTCGCCCGCAATAAGCTCTTTATTTTTGTTCACTTCCCCACTCACCTCGGGCAAGATATTAGTTTCAACGAAATTGCCGATTTGGGCCAAATACACGCTTGACTGCTTTGAGGAGCGTAAGTAGAGGTTGTTTCCAGCGCTTTTTAAAAACGTCTGCTGGCTTAAAAAAGCCACGGCTAATACCGCCGCGATAACCAGAGTGTTTTTTATAAAAATTCCAAACTCCATAATAATAGAATATCTATATAAAAATTTCAATCGCTTCAGAAATTCTTTTTAACGTTTTTTCCCTCCCTAAGATCTCTGCGATTTCAAACGGGCTGGCCGAGGCCTCTTTCCCGGACAACGCCACCCGCAATGGCCATAAGAGGTATCCCCTATTTTTGGCGTTAAACTTTTCGGCCTCGCGGACTAATAATTCTTCCAAACTTTTTTTATCAAATTTTTTGGCCAAAGACAGTATTTTTTTTGACGCTTCCAATGATTCTTTTAGTTCGCTGTCCCCCATTTTGCTCCACCGCAGCATATTTTTATCATACGACAAACTTTCTTTGAAGAAAAAATCTGTAAGTTCCGTGATATCCGATAATTTTTTCATGCGTGTTTTGTACGCTTCAATAATTTTTTCCAAATTTTTTTGAGGCATGTTTTCGGCCTCTTTTGGCAAGTACTGAAGGCAAAGCGCCGCCAATTTACTGTTTGATTTTTCGCGGATATAGTAGCCGTTTAAATAATCCAGCCGCTGCACGCTAAACACTGCGCTGGATTTTTGCACCTTTTCCACGGAAAATTCTTTGACTAAATCCGTCAAAGAAAAAATTTCTTTTTCGGTGCCGGGGTTCCACCCCAAAAGCGCCATAAAATTAATGAGAGCTTCCGGTAGGTATCCCTTGTCATGGTAGTCTTTGAGCGCCACATCCCCCTGGCGTTTTGACATTTTACTTTTGTCGGGATTTAAAAATAAGGGGACATGGGCATAACTTGGCTTTGAAAATCCTAGGGCCTCTTGCAATAGTATTTGCCGGGGCGTATTTGATATGTGCTCTTCGCCTCGTATGACGTGGCTTATTTCCATTAACGCATCGTCAACAACTACGCTAAAGTGAAACAACGGGCTGTCCAAATTTTTTGCAATGACAATATCCCCTAAAAGTCCTGCGTCAAATTCTACGTTTCCCCGTATCAGGTCGCCAAACGTCACTTTTTTTTGCATAATTTTAAACCGTATCACCGACGGCATATTTTTTTGCAAGTTGTCCTTGATATCTTTTTCTTTAAGATTCCTGCAGGTTTCGTCGTATTTGGGGGCCAGGCCCCTCGCCATCTGGTCTTGGCGCCTTGCTTCCAATTCTTCTTTTGAACAAAAACAATAATACGCTTTTTTTTCTTCTAAAAGTTTTTCTAAATATTTTTTATAAATGTCTAATCTTTGAGACTGCTTGTACGGCCCGAATTTTCCGCCAATATCCGGGCCCTCGCTCCAGGCAATGCCAAGCCAGAAAAGCTCATTTATGATTTGCTCTGTCCATTTTTGGTCGGACCTTTCTTTATCGGTGTCTTCAATGCGCAACACAAATTCGCCTTGGCGTTGCCGGGCAAAAAGGTAGTTAAACAGCGCGGTTCTGGCTCCTCCGATGTGCAATGGCCCCGTGGGTGAAGGAGCAAATCGCACCCGTATTTTTTCCAAGGCAATCTTTTTTTTCATATATTTTTACTGGATGCGCAGGTATTCCAATATTTCCCTGGCGATGGTTCTGGCCGCCAGCGGTCTTGCAAAGCGCAGCGCGCTGTTTTTCATGGCTTGTAATTCTTCCGGATGTGAAAATAAATAATCTAATTTGGCAATAAAAAAATTAGGATTAAAATTTTCCTGTTCTATAATAATGGCCGCTCCGCTTTTTGTGTACTGGTACGCATTCTTTGACTGGTGGTTATGGGCCGCCGACGGCAAAGGAATGATAATGCATGGTTTGCCAACCGCCGCCATTTCAAAAATGCTTCCCGACCCGCCTCTGGAAATAATTAAACTGGCCACCTTTAGCGCATGTTTTAATTGCACCTCGTCTAAAAATCCGTATAGGTGGTAGTATGCTTCCAGATCTTTATCTTTGGCCAGCATTACCTCTGATTGCGCTTCTACCTCCTGATAGTTTTTCTTGCCGCACACATGGATTATTTCGTAATGCGCCAGAAGTTTTCGCAGCATATTTAAAATAACGTCGTTGACCGGTTCTGCTCCTTGCGAGCCACCCCAAAATAAAAGCACCGGTTTTTTAAATGAGAGGCGAAATATTTCTTTTGCCGATTCATAGCTTCCTTCCATGAGCTCTTTTTTAATTGGGTTTCCAACCAGTATTGTTTTGGTTAAGTCAAAATATTCCGTTTTGGCAAAAGAGGTAAAAACTTTTTTTGCGAAGCCATACGCAATCCTATTTGATAGGCCGGGCGACATATCTGATTCGTGTAAAAATACCGGAATTCTTAATATACCCGCGCACAATGTTACCACTAAAGACCCTGATCCTCCCTTGCTAAACACTAATTGGGGCCTGATAAATAAAAGCAAAAAAAAGCTTTGCAGAAACCCTAAAGGTATATTAAACGCGATATCGGCAACATTCTTAAAAGAAAAATACCTTCTTAGCTTGCCCGATACAATGCCATACGTTTTTAAATTTTCCTGGGACATGAGTAAAAAACCTATTTTGTCATTTGGCCCGACGTAGTAGAGCGTAGCGTCCCTTCTGTCCAGTAATCTTGTTATTTCGCGGGCGATGGCGATAATGGGAAACAGGTGGCCCCCCGTTCCTCCGCCCGTAAATAGTATTTTTATTTCTTTTTTTGCCATAGTTAGCCGTTTTTAGATATATTTAATAATAGTCCTACTCCAATCATTTCCGCGATAATGTGCGAGCCCCCATAACTGAAAAAGGGCAAAGGGATGCCGCTAAGCGGAAACATGCCAATCGTTGAGGCGATGTTAATAAATGATTGAAATACAATCCATGTGGTGATGCCAACCGCGGTTAATTTTGCAAATGTATCGTGCGCCCCGCGCGCGATTTTAAAACCCAGCCATAAAAACCAGACAAACAGCATCACTAAGATGACGCATCCTATCATTCCTGTTTCTTCGCCAAGAATGGCAAAAATAGAATCCGACATTGCTTCCGGCAAAAAACCAAATTTTTGCGTTGACATGCCAAGCCCTTCTCCAAATATACCGCCCGACCCCACGGCGATTAGCGACTGTTTTAATTGCAAGCCGCGGCCCAAAGGGTCTGCTTCGGGGTGTAAAAAGGTTAAAAGGCGCGATAGTCGGTAGGGTTCAAATACCACCAATAAGAGTATGCCTCCCATTCCCGCCGCCACCAGCGCGACAGTGTGCCACAGGGGTGTTTTTGCCATAAAGTACACGCACAGCAACGCGACAATGGTGATCCCCAGGGTGCTGATGTCTCTTTGAAAGTAAAATAGCAACGTGATGATTCCTAAAAATACAACAAAAGGCAAAAGCGCATGGGTAATGTTATTATACCCTTTTTTTACGGTGGAAATCCAACCCTTTTTTGAATGTCCGGAAAATTTAGAAGCAAGCCAGCTGGAAAGGTATATTACGGCGGTGATTTTAAAAAACTCCGACGGTTGAATGGTGTTTTTGCCAATGCCGATCCACCGGGAAGCTCCCCAAAATTTAACTCCCACCACGGGCAAAAATACCAGCGCCAGCGCCAATAAATTTACCAGCAGCATTACGGGCGCCACTTTTTTTAAAAAGGATAAGGGAATTTTAAAAGCAATAAACCCAAGAATCAAGCCGATGGCAAGAGAAGTAAGTTGGTGGAATAAATAGTAATTGGTGTTGCCAAACGATCGCAAGGAAGCTATTGCCGAAAGGGTTGATAAAAATAATAGTCCAAACGCCGCCAATGCCAATGATAAACCCAAAAAATAATAGTTAATGTGTCGTTTCATATTTTCTTGCCATATGCGTAAACTGGTTCCCCTTTTCTTCAAAGTTTTTCCATAAGGAGTAGCTGGGCGAGGCGCACGAAAGCAGGCAAACGCTCCCCTTTTTGGCGCGCGCAAAGGCAAATGCCACGGCCTCTTTCATGCTTTCGGTATGCAAAATGTTAAGTCCTTTTTTATCTTTGATGATCTTGTTTCCACTGTCGGGAAAAAGCACTATGTTTTTTATTTTATACCGTTTGACGACTTTTTCCAATGCCAAAAAATCATATCCCCTATCCTGGCCGCCAAGCAGTATAGTATCCACGTTTTTTAGCGCCTGTATGGCCATAATGGTAGACTCGGGCGTGGTGCTAATGGCGTCGTCGTAAAATGTTATTCCTTTAAATGTGCCAACTAATTCCAAGCGGTGCGGCAGTCCCTTAAAACTTAAAACGGCTTTTTTTATGGTTTCTTCCGGGACGTGTAAAATATTAGCAACCGAAACTGCCGCGCCGATGTTGCTTTCATTATGCTTGCCAATAAGGTTGCTTTCAAATATATTCTTTGAAAATACCACCGGTGTTCCTTGGTACTCCTTTAGCCACTTGGCTGTTTTTTCATTGTGCACAAAATATTGCCCCGGGCATTGAAAGTTAATGATATTTTTTTTGGCCTGGTAGTAATGTTTAAGATCCCCATGAAAATCCATGTGCTCGGGAAATAGGTTGGTAACCACGGCAATGTCTGGCGAAAAAGCGATATCGTCTAATTGATAACTTGAAAGTTCCAGCACAAATATGGTGTCTTTTTTTAGGGGCTCAATAAGGGCACCAAGCATGGGCGTGCCGATATTTCCCAATAACATAACATTTTTTTTGGCGGCGGTTAAGATGTGGTAAATAAGCGAAGCGGTGGTGCTTTTTCCTTTACTGCCGGTGACTCCAATGATTTTGTGGCGGCCCAACATACGGGAGAAAAAAATATTGGTGGCGGTGGTATAGGGAATTTTTATCAGTTCTTTTTTTATGCCGGGAGTTTTAATGGCGATATCTAAATCGGTTTGCTTATCTAAATAATGCTCCCCTTGCGTGGCGTCGGCTATTTTTGTCTGGATGTCGGGACAATATTTTTTAAGGTACTCTAAAGTAACCTTGCCTTCTTTGCCATATCCGGCGATTAATGCGCGCTCCATGCCAAGCAACTTATATTGTTCAGGAACACAAGATTCTTTGTTGGTTAAAAATACCTCTTTATGGGGCGCCGCGCGTTTTTCGATTTGTCGCACAATAAAATCACCGCCAAAGTGTTTTTTTGCCAAATGCAGAGCCGTTTGAGCTTCGGCGAAGGTTCCCACACAGTCAAAAGGTTTCATCTTTCCAAATCCCAAGATATTTTTAAACATCGGTAGTAAATTTTTGTCTTGGTATAAATTTTTACCAAAGATTTTTAGTAAATCTTTTTTGCCAAGGTATGCCGACAGCAAGGTAAACACAAACACGCACTTGGGGCACTGGCCGCACCAAAGGGTTTTTTGGTTACGGCTAAATTTAAAATTACCGTTGCAGCTGGAAAAATAAGGAAAATATTTTTTGTAATTTGAAAATATCTTTACGATTCTTATTTCATAAAAACTACGCAGCAAAGAAAAATATAAAACATCGGGGCTGATGCTGTTTTTTACGTACTCCCTGAAAAGGGTCTCAAATTCAAAAGATTTACTCCATTGGTGGTTAATTTTCATTCCCTTATAGGTGGTATTTCCAAAGTTACTGCTATACTCATTTCCCACCACTACATAGGTGTGCCGGTAAAAAATAGCGGCGGCAAGTCCTAAAAACGCGTAAATGGCTGAAATGGGAATGTGGCCGTTATATTGGTGCTCTTGGCGCGTTTGCCAGTCTAACCGCCGTTGGATTTTTAGATTTTTCACGCCGATGATTTTAAAGATGTTTTCTACCAGTGGTGACTTTTTATCGGTTTGCACAAAAAAAGTGGAAAAGTTGTATCCGTATTCTTTTAATAATTCCGCCACTACGATTGAGTCCTTCCCTCCCCCGATCCCCACTAAGCACGTTTCACTTTTTGGCAGCGACCAAAAATGTGCTTTGTTATTTTTTTGGCGCGGAAATTTTGGCAATATTTTAGGGTCAAGGTTGTTTTGGTAAAAAAATTCACCCAGCCCTTTTTTGTAGACGGTATTCCAAAAATGAGCCTCTTTCTTTGACAGTGTATAAGGCAAGTGTAGTTTTGTCGCACAATAAAACTTATAATAACTGATGCCTAACATAATATGCAAACTTTCCAATAATTTTTTTACCAACTTGTCCGAAATACCCTCTAAGTTTGGAGTGCTTGGCAATAAGACGGTTTCGCTAAAAAGCACGGGTTCCCTATCAAAAAATTCTGTTTTGTAATTAAAAAGAATCCTTTTTTTATCAGGTTCAAACACATAAGAAGTAAATAAAAAGGTGGTGGCTTTTGGATGCATCGTATTAAACCTTGAATTACGAAATGGACAATAAAAACAATATTTCTTGTCTTTTTCCCAATTTTTGGCTATAAATTCGCTATAATTATTTTACGTAGCAAGCTACGTAAAATAATTCTATCAAATTTCTATCTCAAAAATTGAAAAAAATCCAAAGAAACCATTTCGTAATTCAAGGTATTACACGTTAGAAGATAGTTTTCTAAATATGAAAATAAATATCACCGACAACACGATAATAACAATTACCCAAAAATACCAATTGCTAAATACGCTTGCGCGGGTTAACGTTTCTTTGGCGGGTGTTTTGGCATCGGGCGTTGCTTCAATATTATCGCTGATGCTTAGTGGATTTGCCGCTGGCGGTTTTTTGTTGATGTTAATGGTAATCTGGTCCAAATCTTGAGTTGCGTTTTCAAAATTAATATTTGCCGTCACTTGCAGAGAGTCTTGGTTTTGAGGCGCCGCCGTTCCACTCAAAGAGAGTATGTGCGAAGTGTTGGCGGGCATGGCGCCCAAATCAACCTCAGAAGTTATATCACCGTCCCATGCAAGATTATTAATGTTTAAACTATCGGTATATTTGATGTCGCCGATGGTATCTATTTTCACCGACACATGGTCGATTGCCGTGTCAGAAATATTTTTAACCACTAATAAAAAATTAAGAGCATCGCCCGCATCGGCGCTAATGTTTTTTTTCCACGATGCGGTTTCCGATTCTTTTTTGACAAATAAAGAAATCGCCAATCTTTTTGCTTGTGTTTGGTTTGTGTCGGAATTTAGTTGGTTTTTGGATGGTTGACTTAAAACGTTTTGAACTGGTTCTTTGTCAACACACATTGCGTTTTTGCAAATTTGGTTGGTGGCGTTGCAATTTTGGTAGATGCTTTCCAGCGCTCCGCAAGAATTATACCAGTAGACGATATTGCTAATACATTCTTTGACGGCATGAGGCGCGCAATCGGCGCTGGCCGCCAAAGGGGTGGCCAGTAACATGATTATTATCATGCCACAAAGCAAGCTTCCTATTGCAAGTAATGAGCTTGTTTTATTCATATGGTTTGCAAAAGACATTATAGATAATACTACATTTTTTGCCTTTTATCAATGTGATGTATGCTAATATTTATACGATGTTTGTACGAGGTGTCTGTACGAGGTCTGACCTCGTACAGACTTTTAAAACCTCGTACAAACTTCTAAAATATTTAAAAAATAAGCCCGCAACATCCTTGTTGCGGGCCTTGGGTTTTGGGGTTCATTCTTGGTGGCGCCCAACACGCTCCATGAAGCTGCTTATCGCTTCATAGAGGTTTTGGGGTTTGCCTCCATCAGAAACGACGACCACATCGTCGTACCACGGCAGGTGTCCTAGTTCACCGCAGCGCCGAGTGAACAGTTCGATCGGGCAATGCAGAGTGCCTCGTGAGTACATGATGACGGGTTTTTCGGTCGGAATGGTGGCCTCGGTGCCGTCCCACTGTTTTATTTCAACCTCAACGCCCAGTTTTTTAAGAATCTGGAACAGGATTGGTGAAAATCGGGCTGCGTTCTCTACGGACATATAGCGGAGGTACACTTCCACCTTCATGATCGTGCCCCTTTGCTCTTTCGTGACGCATCACAGCGCCCATTTTCTAAAACTTTGCGCCGCGCAAAGTTTTAATTCTTACTGTAATATACCCCATAAATTTTTAAAACACAATACAAAAAAAAGAGCACTCTTTGTTTTAGAGTGGTTTTTTGTTAGAATACAGATACTGTATTTCTTAAAATACCTTGAATTGCGAAATGCTTTCAGAAAAGAGCTTCTTAAACGCGCATTTCGTAATTCAAGGTAAAATAAATAAAACTATGTTCAATATAATTCCCTATGTCTTTCTCGTAGTCGGATTTGCTCTTCTTATCAAGGGAGCAGATTTTTTAGTTGACGGAGCTTCGTCAATTGCTGAAAAATTAGGCATTTCAGCGTTAGTGATTGGACTTACTATTGTGGCATTTGGCACATCTGCCCCCGAGTTAATCGTTAATATTTTTGCCAGCATCCAGGGCAATACCGATATTGCCATCGGTAATATTTTGGGAAGTAATATAGCCAACATTCTGCTTATTCTGGGAATTTCAGCCATGATTTTTCCGTTAGCGGTTGGAAAGGGAACCGTATGGAAGGAAATTCCATTAGGGTTGTTGGCGATTATCGTAGTTGCCATTATGGCCAATGACAAGTTGATTGATGGGGGCGCCTTCTCCGGCCTGACACGCATTGATGGGTTTATTCTTATCTCTTTCTTTATTGTTTTTTTATATTACACATTTGGCATCAGTAAGACGGAAGGAGCAGAAGTGCCCAAAGAGTCAAATAGTATTCATACATATTCTTTTTTTCGTTCTGGCGTTATGGTGGTTGTCGGTTTGACGGGTTTAACGCTTGGCGGTAAATGGATTGTTGACTCTGCGGTGATAATTGCCGAGCAAATAGGTTTAAGCCAGGCGGTTATTGGACTTACCATTGTAGCAATTGGAACTTCCTTGCCGGAATTGGCAACATCGGCTATTGCTGCTTATAAAAAAAATACCGATATTGCGGTAGGTAATATCGTTGGATCAAATATCTTCAATATATTTTGGATTTTGGGCATAAGCGCGGTAATTAATCCTCTGCCATTTCCTTCTATTTTAATGCGGGATGTCATTATGACCATTGTTGCGACCCTTTTGCTTTTTGTTATTTTATTTGTAGGAAAACGCCATATAATTGAGCGATGGCAGGGCGCCGCTTTTATTCTTATATATATTATGTACCTCTTTTTTGTCATTTGGTAACAGTTCACTTAAAACGTTTCTAACATTGAGAAATGAGAAATGGGGTCAGCCACCATTTCCACGTGGAGAAATGGAGAAATGGGGTCAGCCACCATTTCCACGAACCGCCGTATCGTGGGGGCCGGCTTAACGTTTCGTTTGCAAAACCGTGGAATTGGCTTGGCGAAATTGGTGAAAAGCATGCGGGCTCCGCGGTCCAAAAATCCTCGGAAATCCCAAATCTAAAAATGTGGACCTAGGGAGAATCGAACTCCCATCTCTTCCATGCCATGGAAGCATCGTGCCATTGGACTATAGGCCCAAAAAAATAAAGTATCCATGGGTTTGCGCCCATGGTATTCAGCGGTAAATTTATATATCCAATGGTACCGTAATTCTAACGGTCGTTAGAATTACGGTACCATTGGATATTCTTCATCTCTCGCGCTTACGCGCGTGGAATTTCGGAGGAGGATTAAAATTTCACCGTATTATAAAGCCCTTTTTCTTTCACGCTTTGGATTTTAGCATACAATCTTGGATTTTTCATTGCAAGTATTTGAAACGCCGCAAGCACCGCATTTTTGGGATCTATTACCGTCATAACCGGAGCATTGTTTGGCGCGCGGAGCGATGACCATATGTCTTCCGGAAACTCTTTCCATGTGGCGGGAACCGTAATTACCGGTACGCTGGTTTGAGCAGACAGCGCAGGGCCCAAGTTGTTGCTTCTTCCTGCGTAAGCAATAATAACAGAATCGGGAATTTCCTGAACCGATGTTATCACTTCTTCGAAAGTTTGCAACAGTTCCCTATGCGCCGAGCAGGTGATTGTTTTTATTTCGCACATGCCTTGGGTTCCCGATTCCGCGATGGCCTCTTGAAAATATTTTAAGTCGTCTGACACGGAGGCGCGCCACATGATAAGCTGCTGGCGCGGCAGGTTAAAATTTTTGGTAAGCGAGGTCACCATGCGGTATTTCGCGGTGACGGTTTCCAGTTCAGCTCCATCGCGGTAGATCTGCTTGTCAAGGTATTGCCCATTGTCTAACAGCCGCCATGAATCGTTATCAATAACATCCGCAAGTTTTAATTTACCATTTGCGTTTATTCCAAACTCCATCTTTAAATCCACAAGAGTTTTATCAATAAGCTGCCATTGTTTTTCCAGAATAAGAAAAGTGTTAGTGGCGATATTTTTAATTTCTTCTATGGCGGTGCGTGATTCGCAGAGCGGAAACTGTTTTAGTTCGGCAAAGGGTCTTTGTTGGTGTATTGGCTGATCTGGCAGGTACAGCCACACGCTGTTTTCTTGAAAGTTTATCAATGGATCGTTTTTTGGGAAATCAATTCCTTGCCATTTTTTATCGTTGGTTTTAAGAAAAAATTCAATCACCAGTTTTGAAAAAATATGCCTTTTTGCAAGTTCAGGGTGGCGCTTTGCAAAAGATCCGTGCGCCTCTCTTCTTACCACTACTTCATAAGGGATCATGGCGCATTTTTCGGCAAGAAATTTTGTGGGGCTGATCTTTTCTATGAATGCCACCGGCATGTCACATTTTTTAAGAAGCCGAAACACATTTGACGCGGTGGTATTTGAAAATTCCGCTTTTCCTAAAATAACATCGTGCCTTGCGCCATCTCCGGCCGTTATATCATCTTTGGATTCTACAATAACGTACTCTGGCGCTTCCGTCTGCCAGATTTTTTTAGTTTTTCCTTCAATTATTATGGTATTTTCTTGAATAGTTTCCATAAAAATTAATTTTTTTTAACATCATGGGTAAATTTTTAAAATTTTTTTGGAATTCTGCCATCATGGCTGGCGCGCGAAGCGCGGCTGATGGGTGAAACATTGGCGCCACAAACCATTTTTTGCTTCCTTGGCGCAGCGTTACTTCAAAAAGGTGTCCTTGGTCGCGGCTGATTTTGGCCTCAGGCAAAAAGTAATTCATGGAAAACCGGCCAAGCGGCACGATAATTTTTGGACTGATAATTTCAATTTGCAAGGTTAAAAAGGGTTTGTAGGCGGTGATTTCTTCCGGCAAAGGATCGCGGTTTTCCGGCGGCCGGCGCTTGACGATATTGGTGATGTAAACGTCTTCTTCTTTCCATCCTAATTCACGGATACTCTTGCGCAGAAGCTGGCCAGATCTTCCCACAAACGGTCTTACTTGTCGGTCTTCTTCGGCTCCCGGCGCTTCGCCGATAAATAAAACTTCGCAATCGGGATTTCCTTCGCCAAACACCATGTTGGTGGTGAGGGGCAAGGTTTTGTCTTTAATAATTTCTTGTTTGAGTTTTTCTAACTCTTTAATCTTAGTCATTATGCAAATACTACTCTTTTATCGGCTTTTTTCAATGACATAAAAAAAATCCTTCGGTGACCGAAAACTGTTTTTATTACCGAAATTACTTTCTTAAACCTTGAATTACGAAATGGTTTTGCGACCCCATCTCAAAAATAATCCATCCCGCGTTACGCGCTCTGGCGTACGCTGGCTAGGCGCAGCCATTCAAACATAGTGTAGCTACGTTTTGGAATTATTGCGCATTTGCAGTTAAAATTTGGAGAAAAGACCTGAAAAGAGCTTCTTGAACGCGCATTTCGTAATTCAAGGTTTTAAAATACCGCCCCACTCAACTGCCGTAAATCCGTTGCGCGCCGGCGCGGTTAAGTGTTGCGCTGGCAAAGAAATTTTATTTTCAAGTCCCTGGAAATCAAGGAAAATTCTTATCGTCGTATCTGGTTTTGGAAAAATAACCAAAGGGGCCAGTGCATCCATTTGTTTTGTGGTAAACCAGGTCAGTCGCACATATGGAGTAGTTGGCATTTTAAGCAACCAGAATTCCAAGAAATCGGCAGATTCTTTGTGATTCAACCCCAGTTTTTTAAGATGCATTCTTATGGTCGTTTCTAAATCGTTTTGTCGCACAATAAAACCTTCGGTAACTGCCGGATACGCGCCATGGCCTGTGCCTTCCCAAAATAAAGAATCATACGCGTTGCCATTTTTAGTTTTTAGCGCGCCGTCTGGATTTGCCAAAACTTGCCAGCCATTATCATACAGCGGCTCTGATTTAGTAATATCGGCCCCCACTTTTACGTTTACATTGGTAGGTTTGGTCGGGTAAAGATAAATCACTGGTTTGCCGCATTCAGCCCCCGAACCATAATTATCATTGGTAAAAATTACGTACTCGCCGATGCTGTTTTTGTAAAGAATAACCGGGTGGTGGGCGTACCATGATGCCAAAGAAATCGGTTCAAATTGCTGGGTGGTTTCATTGTATGCCCTGCCCCCCCGGTTGTAAAACGTGGTCACTTCGGGCGCGCGCATGTTTTTAAATTCATAGATATTTTCGCCGGTGCCGGTGGCGCCGGTTATTTTCAGATCGCCTGCTACGTCGCGCGCAGGCGTTACATATGCCCCCGGATTTCCGCAGCCGCCCATATTAACATCCTTGCGGTAGGAATCCTGGTTTTTTGTCCCGTCGCTCCAGGTAATGTCGGGCACCGAATTATCGCTGAAAAAATCGTACTTCATGTCGTACATGGTGTATAGGCCGCTTTGAAGCTTTATTATATAGCGTTGCACGTACATGGTTGAGGGGTCGTCATCGGTCAAAGTCGTTTGACGCCATCGGTATATGTCCCCTGAAGGCAAAGTGTCGATTTTTTTAAGTTCTATAGTATTATTATCTTTTTGCTGGTCAAGATATTTTTGAAATAATAAAGAAGGGTACAGAAATTTTTGCTCCAGCTCCATGCCCCGGTAGGTTACACTCACGGGGCCCACAATGCCTTCGTAAAACGTGGTGGTATCATGCGTCAGCAAAGTGTCGGAAAACACATACCCTGATTGCGTTTCTGAATTATACTCGCGGTAGGGATCCGCCATTTTTGCCATAAAGCGATAATCCTCTGCGGGAGTTTGTTCAAAGAAAAATATTACCGGGCCGGAAGGGTCGATTGCGGGGGCTTCCGCCAAAATGATTTTATTGTCGCCGTTGGTTCCTATATCGTAGTAGTGCGCGGGCTGTATTTCATACGCAAAAGAAGGATTAAGATCGTCTTTAAAACTCAAAACCAGATTTAAATCTGGTAGCGGCGCGCCATGTCCCCGCCACTGGACCGCGGTATTTGGCGCGGGATTCCAGCTTTCTGGCAACCAGCTTTCTGGCAAGGGGAGTTCTGCAACACCATCTTCTTGCTTTGCGTATTGCGGCGCGTTATTTTTTTGCCAATACCACGTAACGCCAACCACCAAAGCGTCTATGATCAAAAGGACCGCAACGATAAAAATAATTTTTTTTGATGGAGGTTTAATATGCGGCGTTTCTGAATTTGTTTTTTTAATTGAGTAGTCCATATTTTTTTACTTTCATTGTATGCCTATTTTAAAATTTTTACCACCAACCCGGCTGGCGTTGATTGAATATGCTTTTCAAAGGGATTATAGATTGCCTGCAAAATTTCTTGTTTTCTTTCTTTGGTTTCCAGCCGGGGTTGGTAGTGGATGGTGGTGGTTGGCAAGCCAAAAAAAGTTAATCCGTCAGAAGTGAATTTTCCCGCAATTAAAAGTCCTTCTTGGGTTTGGCGTGAAAACGCTTGGTCAAACAGCAAATTTCCCAAAGAGTAAATAATGGGAGCGCCACGGTAGAGTTCGGCATCTTGAATTACATGCGGGTGGCTTCCGATTATCATATCAGCTCCCGCGTCAATCCACAAATGCGCCGCATATTCCTGGTCTTTGCTGTGCGTTGACATATACTCTTCTCCCCAGTGGGGCATAACCAAAACACGCGTGGGTGGATCTTTTTTTAGCTCTGTGATAAGGGGAACTAGGGTGGCCGCGTCTTGCCCGGGATAGGTAAGATTTATTCCGATGATCGCCAGAGACATTTCATTTCCAGTAACATAAGCGATGCGAGTCACGCTGCTATCGGTGGGTCCGCCAAACGGTTGTATGTGGGCGGCGCTTAACAGTGACCGCGTGGTATCAATGCCTTCTTGTCCGGCGTTATCGCTATGATTATTTGCCTGGCTGGCGGCGTTAATATGCAAGAAAGAAAGTGTTTTTACAATACTTGGCGAAAATTTAAAATTCATGGTATTGGATGGAGTATCTTTTGGTATCGGTTTTTGGGTAATGGATCCTTCAAGGTTAATCGCTGAAGCATCCGTTCCCCAAAATACCCTGTCGCCAAATTGAGAAAATGCGCCATTAAAATCATTGCCAAATATTTGGTTAATCCCTCGGGCAAACATCATGTCTCCCCCCACTAAAAAACCGACGCTTTTTTCCGGCGCGGCCGGCGCGCCTTTTTCATACCAGCCGAATATGTGGGTGGTGCTTTCTATGTCGGGATTTTGCGCAATGATGCCTGAGTTGGTATGATTTTTCAATTCAAAGTGAAGCGTATTGTGGTCTTTGGCCCACATCGCCAAAAGCGCCAGCGCGGGGCCGGAATCCACTTCTGACTTGGTAAATAGATTAGCGGTATCAAGCATTTGAAGGCCGCGGATAGATAGGTCGTCATGGAGCTGGCCCAAAAGAGCCGGCTGGTAATGCGAGAAATCAACAGAAGCAATCATGAGGCATTTTAAGCATGAATCCATAAGTCCCTGCTTAAGGTCTTGAAGCTCGGTTTGCGTGGCGCCATCAAAAATAATGGGTACTATTTTGGCATGAGGGAAATTATTATAAATGTCTGACAAAATGTTATAAATGCCGTGTTCATTGATAAAACTTGAGGAATTGTTGGCGGCGAGGTTATGCTCCGCCAAGTAAGAAATAACATTTTGGTTAGCAATAATTTTCCCTTGGTTTAGCTTCCATTCTTGGTTGGTGGTTTGGATGCTCTGCTGTCCCGCGCGGTAATGGTTTGGCGAAAGAAGGATGATGGTGTCTGGCGGCGTAATGTTACTTGCCAACACCGAAAAAAATTCGGCTCTTTGGTGGCCCACAATGTTGTGGTGCGGCAGAACCGCCCCGCTAATATTTAAAGTTAGACGATTTTTATTTTTATTTTTTTCAAAGTAAAAATCCGACCCCGTTATCAAGGGCGTCGCCAAGGCAATGCTAAAAAGTATTACGATTATTTTTTTATGGCTGATCATCGGATTTTATATTACAGGTATGTTATTGTTGCGGTAGGATTAGCCTACTGCAACATTTGTCTTTTCATGGGAGATATTTGGTAATTCAAGGTAATTTAGGTAAATAATTTTTCTCTGTGCGTATTGATAAAGTTAGGGATTTGTGAATGCATGTTTTCTGGCTTGGGCATTGCATTCATGGCAAACCATTTTAACTTGTCAAATTTATGCGGCTCGCCGTTTTTTACCATTCTTGGGTCTACTTGCACTTTAAAATCAAACATAACCCAGTGGGTTTCTTGCCCGTTTTTTGGCCGCTGTGTTCACGAAAAACGGTGCGATATCCTAAAAAATCCGCTTTAATGATATTGGCGCAGTATTCTTCTTTAATTTCTTTTTCCAGTGTTTCTTCTACGGTTTGGCCCATTTCAATGCCACCAGCGCCAATATCCCATTTTCCGTGTTCGTCGCGGGCATTGACACTCCTCTTTGACATCAAAACATTTCCTTTGCCATCGTGGCAGAAGAACGCTACGGCAACGCCAATATAGTCAATTCCTTTTTTCATATTCATATTCTTTTATCCTAACAAAAAACCACCCTAAATTAAAGAGTGATTTTGTGAGGCTAATTTCACTAGACCCACTCGGTCAGTTGACTTAGCACTGGTGTGCCCCCAGCAGGACTCGAACCTGCAACCAATTGCTTAAAAGGCAACTGCTCTGCCAATTGAGCTATAGGGGCGAGCAGCATTTTGCTTATGCAAAAACGGAATTTTCAATTTCTAATTTTCAATTTTCATTAAATTTTTAATGATTGAATATTTAATAGAAATTAGAAATTGGATATTAGAAACTAACCACATTATAGCCCTTCTTTTCGTAATTCGTCAAGTAATTGTTTTTGTTTCTTGCTAACTTTTTTTGGCGTATTAATTTCCAGCTCAACATATAAATTGCCCCGGCCGTATCCTCCAAAGCGCGGAATACCTTTGCCGGAAATTCTCAATACCCTGCCTGACTCCGTTCCCGGCGGCACTTTCAATAAAACGGGCGTACCTTCCAGTGTTGGTATTTCTATTTCATCTCCCAGCACCGCCTGCGAATAACCTATGTATTCTGAAAAATACAAATCATCTTCTTTTCTGGCAAAGATATGGTGTTTTTTTGCCAATATCCTTGCGTACAAGTCCCCTGCCTTGCCGCCTTTTTTGCCGGCATCTCCCCTGCCCTCCATTTTTATAATTTGGTTGGTATCAATTCCAGCGGGAATATTAATGTCCATGGTTTCCTGGCCTTTGGCTCTTCCTTCTCCCCTGCATACATTGCAGAGTTTTTCCGGCTTGGTGCCTTCTCCTTTGCATTCGGGACAAACGGCAAAGGTGGTGTAACTTCCCATGATAGTTCTTTTGACTTCTTGCACCTGGCCCTGTCCCCGGCACATGACACATTCATTGATTTTGGCGCCGGGTTCCGCCCCTTTGCCCGAGCACCGGTGGCACACAACTAATTTTTCAAGAGTAATTTTTTTTGAAGTTTGACGCAGGGTGTCCTCAAGAGCAATTTCTATATCAACCTGAATGTCTTTCCCTTTTCTTACATCTTTTTTTGAAGCCCTGCGCCCCCCGCCTCCGCCAAAACTGAAAAAACTTTCAAACACGTCTCCCAAATCTTCAAAATCAACATTGGCATTTTGATTTTGCCACGCCCAATTAAAGTCCCAATTTTGACCCTGCCCGCCCGCTCCGGCTCCGGGCATTTGCGCAAATTCAGGCCCGAACTGGTCATATTGCTGGCGTTTTTTTGCATCAGAAAGCACCTGATACGCTTCATTTATCTCTTTAAACTTTTTTTCATCCCCGCCTTTGTCGGGATGATATTTATGGGCGAGGCGATGAAATGCCTTTTTAATTTCGTCCTGGCTTGCGTTTTTTGTGACTCCTAAAATTTCGTAGTAATCCATATATTGACAATAATAATTTTATATGTTATTTAAGTAGTACGGGCAAAAATTCTCATCTGTTTGGTAATATGCCTCGTTTTACATCTTCGGAGGAGATTCTCATGGTTCGCAATGTTTTCCTGCGCGTTTTTTTTGTTCTTTCAGTGATTCTTTTCGCTATTCCCATGGGATAGCGAAAAGACGGTGCAGTGGTGGGGATTTTTCATCGCTTTCAATAGCTCATGGATGAGCTTCCTCACGCTTCTCCTCCTCTTCAGGCCAAAGAGGAAAGAAGGGTAAGGTTTTGGCGTGGTTCGATCAGGCCATAGGATTATCTTGGGGCTTTTTTTATTTTCTTTCTTTAGACTATCCCTCTTCCGCTTTTGGCGGATTTTTTTCGTCTTCGCTTTACGGATTATTTTACTTAAAAAATAATCGGTTTTCTGTCAATAAAAACTGATTCAACTTGGCGGATATTATTATCATGATTATCTGAAAAAAGAACAATAATTAACCGGCTGCCAACATAAAAATCAATTTCTACCATAAACTCCTGTTCTTTCCTTCCTAACACTTTCTTCTGATCTAATCTTGCAATGATACCATCCATGATTTTTTCGCGCAGCGTATCAGCGCTTTTGATATACATATCTTTAATGGTGTGCTCGCTCCATATTCCGGTATCACCATATAACTGCAAAAAAGACTGCTCATAATTTCTTATAAAAACCTCAATATCAATAATGGCTTTCTCGGTAAATCTAATTTCCAATATGTTGGCGCGATTTTAATTTTGCATCCTTTTTCCATGCGGTTTTAAGGTTGGCAATCAATCTATCGGCCGACTTTTCAATATACTTTTTCAAAATAGCATTTGTTTTGCTGATTGAGTATGTTTTTTGCGATATATTTTTTTTCATGGTTTAGTGTAAATTAATTGTTATTTTTCCTTAAACTCACCTTCTTCGGCGCCGGGATTTTTTTCGTCTTCGCTCTGCGGATTTATTTCATTATCCGGGTTGGGCGGCGCCTGCGGGCCGGTTTTTTGCCCGCCGGCTTTGTTTAATTCCGCGCCCACTTTTTGGATAGCGTCAGACAGTTCTTTTGTCTTGGCTATTATATCCTCCATATTATCAAGTTTTATGGCGTCTTTCAATGCGCTTATTTTTTCTTCGGCGGGTTTTTTTGCATCGGCAGAAACTTTATCTCCCGCGTCTTTTAAGGTTTTTTCGGCGGTGTATATCAGGGTATCGGCGATATTTCGCGCTTCAATTAATCCTTGTTTTTTCTTGTCTTCGGCCGCATGAAGTTCAGCATCCTTTTTCATTTTTTCCACCTCTTCTTTTGACAAACCCGTCGATCCTTCAATTTTAATTGACTGCGATTTTCCGGTTGTCTTGTCTTTGGCCGACACGTTTAAAATGCCGTTGGCGTCAATATCAAAAGCCACTTCAATTTGCGGCGTGCCGCGGGGCGCGGGCGCAATACCATCCAACATAAACCGGCCAAGGGTTTTATTGTCTTGTGCCATGGGGCGTTCCCCTTGCAGCACATGAATTTCCACCGAGGGCTGGTTGTCGGCGGCTGTTGAAAACACCTGTGTCTTGGCGGTTGGCACGGTGGTATTTTTTGAAATTAATACGGTGCTTACCCCGCCCATAGTTTCAATTCCCAGCGACAAAGGCGTCACGTCCAAAAGTAATACGTCCCGCACATTTCCTTGCATAATTCCGCCCTGCACTGCGGCTCCAATGGCCACCACTTCGTCTGGGTTTACCTCTTTGTTGGGTTCTTTTCCAAAGAGCGCTTTTACCTCTTCTTGGATTTTTGGCATTCTGGTTTGTCCGCCCACCAGCACCACTTCATTAATTTGGCTTGGCTCAAGCCCGGCCTCTTTTAAGGTTTGTTTTACCAATGCGATGGATTTTTCAACGTAGCCGGAAACCATGTTTTCAAACTGCGACCTGCTTAACTTATACAGCAAATGTTTCGGGCCATCGGATCCTGAAGTAATAAACGGCAGGTTAATTTCTGTTTCCATTGAACTGGATAATTCTATTTTCGCTTTTTCTGCGGCCTCTTTTATTCTCTGCAATGCCAGGTTGTCTTTTGACAAATCAATGCCGTGGTCTTTTTTAAATTCATTGACAATCCAGTCCATAAGCTTTTGGTCAAAGTCGTCTCCGCCCAGGTGCGTGTCTCCACCGGTGGCTTTTACTTCAATGGTGTCTGCCCCCACATCTAAAATAGAAATGTCAAAGGTGCCTCCGCCAAAGTCGTAGACAATAATTTTTTCATCTTTCTTTTTGTTGAGCCCGTACGCCAGTGCCGCCGCCGTAGGTTCGTTGATCACCCGCTGCACATTGAATCCCGCAATTTCTCCGGCAATTTTTGTGGCTTTTCTCTGCGAGTCGTCAAAGTACGCCGGGCAGGTAATAATGGCTTCGGTAATAGTTTCGCCCAGTTTTGCCTCGGCGTCGGCTTTCAATTTTTGTAAAATCATGGCTGAAATTTCGGCCGGGTTAAGCCACTTATCTCCCATTTTCACATCAACCCCGCCGTCAGCCGACTCTTTAATCTGGTAAGGCAGTAATTTTTTATCGCGCTGAACCTCGGTATCAGAAAATTTTCTGCCGATAAGCCGTTTTACTGAAAAAATGGTGTTTTCGTGATTGGTGATGGCTTGGCGTTTGGCCAATATTCCCACTACGCGTTCGCCGGCTTTGGTCATCGCCACAATGGAAGGCGTGGTCCGCGCTCCTTCTTTATTTTCAATAATTTTCGGCTCGCCATTTATTACTACTGCCATAGCTGAGTTAGTGGTGCCCAAATCGATTCCTAATATTTTTGACATAATTTTGTAATTATTTATCTATACTCTAATTTTCACAGTTGTGAAAATTAGAGTATATCTAATTTCTTAATTTATTTTAATTATTTATTTTTATTTCCATTTTCATTTCTTCTTCAATTTTTTTATTTTTCCCTTTTCTAATTTTCTTTTCTCTTTTTGTAATTCTTTAATATGTTTTTGGGTTAGTAAGTTTTCTGGTAACTCTCCTCCAATATCTTTAATGGTTTGCCTTACTTTTCCACCAACCATAAAATGCGTTCTTGAGGCCAAATCATGGCCTTTTATATTATCTTTTTTAATTTTTTCGTCAGTTTGAGTAATTCTAAATAAATTTGCCGCTAACTCAGTAGAACCAGCCACATCTAATAATTCTCCTTTTTTGATTTTCTTTCGCTGTTCTATGTCGGGTAAATTCATGCCATACAAACCCCTATATCCTTCGTTATCAAATGATCCAAAATTAGTAACGCCGGCGCCTTTGGCAGTTCTAAAAAGTTTTTTATTTTGGTTAGATACTTCTCCCCGGATAAACAATCTTTTATCGTTATCAGACAACTGCTCAAATATTTCTTGTTTTCTAGTCTGAACAGCAAAATAGGTTTGAGCCAATGCTATTTCTGGCTTATTGGGGTCTCCATTTTGGGCTATTAAGTAGCACGCATAACGGTCAAGTTTATAATTTTTTACTTCTCTGATTGTATTTGATCCAATCTTAACCATTTTACTGGTCCCAGTAAAATGGTTTTCCGTATCTTGTCCGCTATTCATGCAGGCTCGAATTGCCCTTGCAATTACCTCCTCTGCATTTTGCCATTTTTCATAACCCAACATGGGAAGCAGTTCACGGGCCTCCCAATATTCAATTCCATGCTCATCAATTTTCTTCATTTTATCAAAATTAATGTAAGAATCTGACAGAATTATTTCGGACATAATTTATTTTTTAATTTACCTCCACCCTTGGCCTACCGCTTTCCATATAACTTGTTCTTGTGGAACCTGAATTGGGCCTTGCGGGGTTTGCTGGATTACGTTGTTTTGACCTTTTTTAAATTCCAACGAAAGTTCAAAATAGTTTTCCAGCGCGCCACTTTCAATGCAGGCAATTTTGTAGTTTTTTATATTTTGCACCGCGTTAATTCCCAATTCGGTTTCCGGATTCCACATGTTGATTCCAAGCCCCATTTCTTTTTTATATTCTTCGTATAATTCAGTTATGACGTTGGTTAACATGGGATCGGCCTCGATAACCGTGGCAAGGCCCAGCTCTTCTTTTGCCTCTTTTCTTCCCACAAAATACTGGTGCGAATACAGTTTTTCAGTAAAGTAGTCAACAATCATTTTTATTTCGTCATCCCGTAATTTTTCTTTGTGGCTTTTCAAAAGGCGTTCGGCTAACTGGCGTATCAAGGTGTGGATTCTGTTGATATTTCCCAGCGCCAAGGGGTGGATTTGCGGATTGGAATCTATAAATTTGTTGAATATCTTGGTCAGGTCCTCTTCGTTTTTTATGCCAAATTTATTTTTTGCCAGGTCAAAATATGCCATGACGTCTTCCACGGAAATGGGGATTCTGCTTTGGGGATTTTGCGGGTCTTGCGGGTTGAACACATTGGCCGTCGAAGGATCAATGGGCGAAAGTTCTGATAAGCTAGTCATGACTATCTGGTCTGCTCCCAAGGAAATCATGGTGGCGGCCGAGTGGGCTTTATATGGAATTAATACTGAAAACTTATCGCAATACTCTCGTATCATGGAGACCAATCTCCAAGGAATCATGGTATCCCCGCCGGTGCTGTATAAAAATAAATCAATGTTTTGCACTTTGCCGATTTGGCGCAGTTGGGTGCTGATAATGGGGATAATGTCTCCCGCGATTCTGGCGCTCACCGGGCCGGACCGGTCGCTGGTGACATAGGTGACAACTTTGGAATTTCTCAGTATCTCGATTTTTTTTATGATTTCTTTTTTATCCATATTTTTATACCCTAATTTTAACGATCGCTAAAATTAGAGTACTTTTTATTAGACCTGTTACGTATTAAGGTCTATTTATTAATTTTCACCCTTGAAGGACGAATAACTTTTCCGTTCATTATATACCCTTTTTGCAGTTCTTCGGCCACGGTCCCCGATTCTCCGTTTTCCGCTTCTTCCATAATTTCCATGGTTTCCGGGTTGAATTTTTGGTCTGTAGCTTTTATTTCTTCAACCCCTGACTGTTTTAAAAATTCGGCAATTTGATTTTGGATTTGTAAAAATCCTTGCATCCAGCCATTCTCTTTTATTTCTTGCGGCACACGATGTTGCGCCAGATAAAAACTGTCCAGCACCGGCAGTATTTTTAGTATTACGTTTTCTTTGGCGTAGTTTCCCAAAAATGCCATCCGTTCCATTTCTTCTTTTTTATAGTTAATCAAATCGGCCGCGGCACGCTTCCAATTATTTAAATACTCGTCGCACGTTTTTTTGCATTCTTCTAGTTTGCTATCTTCCGATTTTTTTATTTCTTCCAAGGGTGACTATGGGACAAGTTGTTTGAGAGAGTAATCTGTATTATTTTTTACAGATTTTCAAACTCTTTTAACCACCATCCTATTGTATTAATACTTTTCTATTATCCCGCCTTAAAGACTTTGTCACAATATGGACATTTTACCTCGCCGCAATTTGGTTCTCCAATAAAAATAATTTCTAAATTCTCAATTCGGTTATCGTCTTTTATTTTGTTTCTGTGATGTATAATTTCGTTGGGTCTTAAATACCTGCCTATAAATTTTTCCATAACTAACCTATGCTCTAAAACATATCCCGCCTTTTTTTTGAACGGATGCTCGGGACTGTAAACCCAAATATAGTTAGATCGATTATCCTTGTATCTTCCTCCTCTCCAAAAACCGGCATTCGGTCCTCTCCTATCAGCATTGTAAGACCTTTTATTTCTAATTCCAAATTTTTCAAGCCATCTTGAAATTGTTGTAAAATCAACTTCACACTTATCTGCAATTTCTGAAACAGATAATTTTTTTTCAGAGTACTGTATCAAAAGCCAATCTTTGTTAAAATAGTTTTTATTATTATTTTCATTCATCGCCTCATTTTATTGCAGATTATTGCAGAAGTCAAGAGTGCATATTCAATATTGACATTTTATTTTCATGCGATATGATAATTATCATGTACTTTAACAAATACACGGCAGTATTCTTGCCGCATTGTTGTGGCAAGCCGTGTAATAAGTTCTCTTGGCGAAGGAGTTTGAAGTGGAATTCTCATGGACGATTCTTTGGTGCGTAATCGCCGGTAACACGGCGTACATGGCGGCCATGTTCGTGGTCCAGCAGTTGGACGAGTCCTTGCCGCCGCGCCATTCTTTAATTAAAGGCACCAACCGCCGCTTCTTGCACATGCAAGATTGGTGGACTGGCTGGTGGGGGGACTGGCTTGCAGTGCCTCTCATCATCAACGCCTTCGTGCATGTGGCCATCAATAACATGGCCACTAACCTGTTGGCGGTGGCGATGCTGGGGACGGCGCTGGCCGGTGGGTTCTTGTGGATGTGTCTGGGGGAAAACCACGAGGTAGACCAGGGATTCCCGGAACCCGGAAAAATCAGCGTCAATGGAATTCTCCACTTGCCCTACTTTGGCCTGGGCTGGGCTTCCGGACTGATTTGCCTGTGGAGCATTTTCATGGGTGAACTGTCGGGACCCGTTCTCTGGCTGGGGTTGGTTGGCGGGGCGTTCTACCTGCTCTGCGCCATCGCAGATTTAAGAGCAGGTCATTTCGATCCGCGACGATGAAAACATGCACATGTTGGGCACATGTGTAACCGTAAAAAAACAGGCCTTGGTGGCAACACCAGGGCTTTTCTTTTACACGCTTTGCGCCGTTGGTTTTTTTAGCGCTCTGGAAAAGATAAGCAAACAAATTAAAGCCAGTCCCGCCATGAAAGCTCCAAAGTAAAATGGAACCGCGGCGCCAAACTTGTCCCACAAAATCCCCGCCAAAAAACTTGCCGGAAGGGTGGTAAGCCCCACCGTCATTCCGTAAATGCCAAAGGCCCTTCCTCGGTGGTCTTGAGGCACCATGTCGGCAAGGAGAGCCCTTGAAACTCCTTCGCTTGTCGCATAATAAATTCCGTACAGGCCGTACAAAAGCCAAATAAAAGCAGCGTGCGTGGCGGCGGCAAATCCCACGTACACCAGCGCAAAGGCCAACCAACCAATGAGCAGGGTGGGAATTCTTCCTATTTTATCCGACAATGACCCGAATGGCACAGCCGCCATGGCGTACACCAAGTTAAATAAGGCGATTACCAAAGGAATTTGCAGTAAACTGACTCCTACATTTTTTGCCCGTAAAATTAAAAAAGCGTCAGACGAATTTCCCAGCGTAAAAATAATGATGATGCCAAGAAAAATATAAAAAGATTTTGGCATGGCGATTTTTGTGGGCGCCGCCGCGCCTTTTTTTACCGCTTCTCTTGGAAGTTCTTTGAGTTTAAAAACGAGCAGCAATGTAATAATTAAAGGCACCGCGCAAAAAAGCAAAACATTATGGTACACATAAGAACTGTCTTTAAATAGGTACAGTAAACAAAAAAGCGCCAAAGGTCCCACTACAGATCCCAGCGTGTCAAGCATCCTGGCAATGCCAAAACTTTTTCCCCGATTTTCTTTTTTAGATGAACCCGCCACCAGCACATCCTTGGGCGGATCTTTAAGGCCCTTTCCCGCGCCATCCAGCAGGCGAAGCCCCACCACTCCGCCGATGGTGGTAAAAAATACCAAGAACACCCGGCTTACCAGCGACAGAAAATATCCCAAAAAAATAATGGGTTTTTGTTTTTTAAATTTATCAGAGAGAACCCCGGCAACGATTTTAAAAATATACGAGCTCGCTCCCACCACTCCCTCGGCGATGCCCACCATCGCTTTGTCAAAGCCCAAAACGGCGGTCAGGTAAATGGGCAATATGGGAGAAAAAATATCCTGGCTGATGCCGCCAAAAAAACTTAAAAACCCCACAATGAATACATTTTTATTTGTTTTTGGCGTTTGTTTGTGGTGGGCTTCCATAGTTAATGCGAGTTGAAAATATTTTAAAAAATGCCACAATGCAACCATAGATCCAGGGAGTCTAATGTCCGCTCCCTGTCGCATCTAGGGCCCTTTGTTGCTGTGGCGATAAGTCGCGGCGCGAAGGGCTTTTTTATTGCCGAGAATAGCGCACAGTTTACGGACAATCAATGTCCTTTATTTTTTTTGGCTTTAAGTCAAGACAAATCGAATTAATGCAGTAGCGTTTACCCGTTTCGGTGGGACCGTCGTCAAACATATGGCCTAAGTGTGACTTGCACTTGGCGCAAATAATTTCTGTCGCTCCGTGGTCGTCTTGGTATTCTACGGTTCCTTGCAGCGCTTTATCAAAACTGGGCCAGCCCGTGCCCGAATCAAACTGCGCATCAGAGGAAAATAAAGGATTGCCGCAGGCCAGACATACATAATTTCCGTCGTCGGTTTTGTGGACGTATTTGCCGATAAAAGGCCGTTCAGTTCCCTTTTGGCGCAGGACGTTATATTGTTCGGGAGTTAATTTTTTCTTTAATTCTTCTTCATTCACGGTAATTATTTTTTAATAATGCGGCGAATTTTTCATGCGCTTTGCGCAGCTTTGGGTTAATTACCACTTGGCAATATGCCTGGTTTGTGTTGTTTTCATAGTAATTTTTGTGGTAGCTTTCGGCAGGATAAAACGCTTCTAATTTTTTTACCTCAGTGATAATTAGAGATCCGATGTTGGAAGAACGGTTAATCTTTTCGATGAATTTTTTTGCCACTTCCGCCTGTCGTTCATTGTCGCACAATACAATAGACCGGTACTGCTCGCCTACGTCGTTTCCCTGACGGTTTTTGGTGGTGGGGTCATGGGTTGCAAAAAATACCGTCAAAAGAGTTTCAAGGGGGATAATGGTTTGATCATATTCTACTTTAATGACCTCGGCGTGGCCGGTGTCGCCCCCGCACACCTGTTCGTATGTGGGGTTTTTGGTGTGTCCCCCGGCATAACCTGGTTCCACTGACGCCACTCCATTAAGCATTTTAAAAACCGCTTCGGCGCACCAAAAACACCCGCCGCCAAATGCGATAACTTCTTTATTTTTCTCCATGCTCTTTGTGGTCGTGCTGGTAACCAAACCAGTCGCAGTGGATGCAGTGGCGCTTTTTTGAAACCATTTTCAGTCCCAGTACCAATAGCAAAATACCCCAAAAAAGTGCCCACGAACCTGCA
>Ga0209542_10005002_pt1 | contig 26838 bp, 23 predicted proteins | sample RifCSPhighO2_01_FD_184028 | JGI IMG/M metagenome (GOLD analysis project Ga0209542, IMG submission 184028) | Soil microbial communities from Rifle, Colorado - Rifle CSP2_plank highO2_0.1 (SPAdes) (version 2) | ecosystem: Environmental > Terrestrial > Deep subsurface > Rock core/Sediment ...
TTCCGATCTGTGGCTCGCCCAGCTTTCCGGCTTCCACCTGAGAAATTCTTCGAAGTCCGCAGCGGCTTTTTCCAGTTCCTTTCTGTACCCATAAGTGAGCCCGCGGATATAATAAGAACGTTTGAAGTCAGGATAGAGTTCCAGTTCGCGATCTATCTCTTTGAGCGCTCGGTTGAGGTTGCCTTGGATAAAAGAGATTCTGGAGAGCTGGTAGTGAGCGCGGGGATAACGCTCATCGAGCGCGATGGTTGTTTGGAAATACTTTTTTGCTCTGGCAATATCATATGCACCCCGGCCGAAGTAATAATCGCCGATAGCAAATTGAAGCTTGGGATCGGTGGGATTTATCGCGGTAGCAATATTTTCCAGACCGAGCCTGGGCCAGAGAGAATAGTATGTCGGGATGCGGAAACACCAGTATATGCTCGCGGCAATGGTAATGATGCCAGCAAAAAGAAAAATTGTAAATTTCATTTTTGGAAACATACATTATGGATGAAATAGGAAAACCAAGACATTTATATTTTATCAGGATTTTTCTTGAAAAGACCGATAATTAACGCTTTTTGTCGATTGCCGGGATCGCGTTCGGAAAAAGTCATGCCAATTCAAGAAATTTCCAATAATTCTCCTTGTCCACTTTTTCGACGGTAGCTTGGTAATTCTTCACAAATTCCTGCGGCGGAAAAAAACTCTTTTCCGCGTTCCACTTGAATTCATATCCGCGGATTTTTCCACCGAATTCTTCCACATAATCCACCTCCTTCTGCGTATATGTCCGCCAAAAATATGTGTTTGCTTGACGGCGCTTTCTCTCGTTCATTTTTCTCCTTTCGACAATACAGAAATTTTCCCAAAGAGCGCCTCGGTCAGTCCGCAGATCGAGTGTATTGTAATTCTGGATGACACTGTTGCGCAGGCCCAGATCATGAAAATATATCTTCACCGATTTCGATATTTCTTTCCGCTTGTTCCGAGAAAAAGCGCGCAACCTGAAAACAACGAATGACTTCTCCAGAATGTCGATGTATTTCTGCACGGTAAGCCTGTTGATGCCGAGTTGCTGCGCCAATTCCTGAAACGAAACTTCCTGCCCCAATTGCAGCGCGAGAAGCTGGAGAAGATTCCTGATGACTTCCGATTTTTTCATTCCTTCGAAGATGAGGACATCCTTATAGAGATAATCTGAAGCTATCTCATCCAGCCGTTCTCTCGCCGCTTCTTCAGGAAGAGAAAATACTTCCGGATAACTACCAAAACGGAGAATGTTTTCCATCTTCGATTCGATAGCCGAAATGCCCTGGCCTCGAGAGATTTCGCTCAAAGCGAGCGGGTACAGAGTAAACGTGAAATTTCTTCCCGTCAGCGGTTCGGAAACCTTATCAGCCAGTTCGAAACTCGATGATCCGGTGGCGATAATCTGCAGTTCCGGATATTCATCGAGCATGACTTTCAATACCATGCCGATGCGGGGAATTTTCTGCGCTTCATCCAATACGACAATTTTTACATCGCCGAAAAAAGACTTGATTTTTTCTGGCTCGATCGCTTCCAAGTTTCTTTGAACGGAAAAAACTTCGCAGTTGAAATATTTTCCCTTACCCGGATACTCAGCAAGCATCTTTTTTACGAGAGTCGTCTTTCCGACTTGTCTGGCTCCGTAGAGAATAATGACTTTCTTTTTGAAGAGCCTTTCTTTTATGAGTTTTTCGAGATCTCTCTCAATAAATGACATAAATCATGTAAATAATGATATTACAATATCCATATTATATCAAATAATGATATTTGTCAACCACGCACTTTCAGGTCATATCCCGTGGTCTTGCCACAGGGTTGTTGATTTCCTGAAAAGTGCGGGGTCAAGTCCTCAATGTTATGGGTTTTATCCGACGAGTTCGAGATTATGCTGGGTGACTTTCTTGTTTCTTCGAGGCTGGTGGAATAGATTTTCAAATAGTGGCCTGGAAATACTTTTTTGCCTGAGTGACGTCGTAGGCACCCTGGCCGAAGTAATAATCGCCGATAGCAAATTGAAGCTTGGGATCAGCGGGATTGATAAAAGTGGCGATTTTTTCTGATCGTAGTTTTTCCCACAAAAAATAACTCATTGGCTCCCGGAAACTCCAGAGCAAAACCGAAGCAATCAAAAAAAAGCTTAAAACAATCAAGATTTTGTTATTTTGAAGTGCGGCTTTTATCTGGTGGACGATTTTTTTGCCGTATTTCATGAGATTTTGGTTTTTGGATGTAGCCGGTATATAGTGTATCATAAAAAATGCTCTTTCTATCGGTTGAGCCGTGCATCCGATAAAAAACGGGAAAATACGTCCGTGGGGAAAAGGATTTTTGATATGAAGCTATTGGATTATCTGGAAAAGAAAAAGTTAGAAATAGAAGAGCGGTACTTTATCCGGGAACTTCAGGCTTTTTACCTATGGGCGACACAGAGGCTTGCGGCGACTGGTGCGATCGTGTTTCTCTATTTGCCGGAACAGATAAAATATATTGTTTTATCTAAAAAACCAAACAGTCGAAAAGGGTATAGCGCTCAGCATTGCAAAAGAAGCAATCAAACGCCGGTTTCTTTCATCGTGTGTGCCTCCGATGAATTTCTCGATTGTCAGAAAGTCCTGGGCGGAAAAGAAAATGCTTCCCAAGATGATTGGCAGCCGATTTTCCGTTCCGCGCGCATAGAGATATGGGAAAACAAGAAGCGCTATGACGGGAGGCCGTTGCCGCTCCGTTTTGGGTTTTCCGATGAGGAAAAGCGGAACATGCTTTACTTTGTAAGAAAAACTATAGAGGAAACTTTGCAGGAGTCTAGTCCGCCATCATTGCCGGTGAATTTTTCCGAACGTTTTGATGAAAAGATCTCGCTTGATGTCGCGCTGTGGGTCAAGGGACACCTGCGTTCCTCGGTGATTGTGGGAAATCTGCCCCTTAATGAAGCGCTCAGGAGCGCCGCGAAAAAAGCGCCCTTTGACAGCCGTTTCAAACCGGTGAATGCAGATGATTTGAAACGGGCACGTATTGAAATTACTATTATGCATTCACTGCGCATGCCGCTTTCATTATTTGAAAAAAAAGTGAATGAAATAGATGTTACGAAAGGATACCGGCTTGTTTTTGGGAAAAATGTCGGGTGGTACCTGCCAGAAACTTTCAACTGTTCCCGTTTTGGGAATTTGCGGGAATTCTTAGAACGCCTGGCGTATGAAAAAGCAAAGATCCCCGCCAGATGTTTTGGATCAGCGAGAGCGGAACTTTTCGAAGTGGATGATTTCATCGAGTCTCTCGATACGTCTTCGGTCTTGTCTCTCGTTGGTCCTGTAGCGCAAGAAACGGCTGATCAGGGGACGGATTTTGACAAGCGGTTCATGGCCGATTTGGAAAATTGCATGCGGCTTTCTCTCGCCCATCTCGTGTCTATCCAGGAAAAAGACGGGAATATCTCGCCCCAAATTAATCCGCTTACCGGCCAAGAAAAACAAATCGACTGGGTGCGCTTGCCACTCGCGGCCGGAACACTAATACTAGGCGGTCAGGCGATTGGTATGCCGACTGCTATCGTAGCGGGAGAAAAAGCGCTGGAATATCTCCGCCATCATTTTGCAAGGCACCCATCCATTCCTTTGCCTGCAAAACTGCTCGGCCTCGCATATTATGCCAAGACTCTCTTGATCAGCGGGAAAAAAGAAGAAGCCAATGAGGCGGCAGGGGATATTTATCGGCATGTTGATAAGCTTGATTACGAGCCTATTGCGTATCTCCAGATGGCCTCCCTGTTTCTTTCTTTCGGAAAGGAGGCAGAAAAATTTTGGCACAAAGGCGAAGCGATGCTCTCTTTTACTCTGCGGGATTATGAAAACAAACTGAAAAAAAGCGAAAAATTCTCACTGGCTTTTTTCCCCGAGGCGCTCAATGGTCTGCTCAGGCTCTCTGCTGCCACCCAAAAAGATGAGTGGCGAGACAAGGCTTGCAGGATGGCCCAGTGGCTGACAAAACAGCAGCTCTCTGATGGCAGTTTTGCCAGCGTGCCTGGCGGTTCTTTCGCTTATACCCGCGGGACAGGCAAGATTTTTGAGGTTTTGTCGCTTCTGCCGGAAGAAAATAAAGAAGCCATCTGCCGCGCTTTCGGATGGCTCAGGATGATGCAATACGGCGAGGAGAATACGTACTTTGTGCCGGAAGAAAGGAAGCTGAGAGTAAGCGGCGGCTTTCGGCATGACGCGCTCAATCAAGAAGTGTGGAGCGATGCCTCGTCCCATGTGCTTATTGGCGGCGCGCGATTGCTCCACTGGCTCAAGACAGACGATGAAAATATGGTTTTTTAGCGTCAATGGGTTTATCGTGGTATCATTATCAAATCCTAAAAAAATGACTATGGAAAGCAATGCGAAAATAAAAGGAGATTCTGATTTCGCTCACCAGTATATGCCTGAGGAAAACTACTCTCTGATGAGCGAAAAGGACTATCTTAAAGATCTTCTCTGGAAACAGCCCGGGGATTATCGTCTGCCGCTGCCTCTTATTGATAAAGTCCATCTGCGGATGCTGGAAATTTTTCGGGAGCAGAAAGACAAAGATAAAGCGGATAGATATATTCCTTTGGCGGGACAGGGAAGTTTGTCCCCGTATTGGAAAGTTATTTTGGAGTATTTATATCGTGCCGGCGTTCTACAGACCCCAAATCTTTATTATGGGAGGATATTTCATGATGAACCGAAGATCTATACTCTTCGTCTAATGATTCAATTATCGGATGGAATCCTCCATAAGCCGCGGGTTTGTGGTCGAGGTGTTTCATATGATTTTAACGAAGCTGTATCCAAGGTGATTGGAGAGCTTTTGGAGCGCTATCCTTTGATATTTCATAAGAAGAGCAGTGTAAAAACAGCCTCTGTCGCTGAGCTCAGAAAAAAGAAGGCACATTTTTTGGATCCATTCAGTGTGGATAATTTTTCTCCTGAACAAAAAAAACATGACCCGCGTATGAATTTTACTGAACAAAGTCGCTTCCGCTGGGTCGAAGGATTCTCACTGACGAAGAAACGCCAAGCCCTTATCCCGGCTCAGATGGTTTACTGGAGCTACCCTTTCGATGAAGAGGAGCCGATACTGCAATCTCCCATCACCAACGGTGCGGCCGGTATGTTCACGAGAGAAGGGGCGATACTTTCAGGTCTATATGAACTTATTCAGCGCGATACTTTTTTATTGTATTGGCTTTGTCAAGTCACGCCAGAGAAAATTAACATCCTACATTCCAAAAATCCAAAATTACAAAAGATAGCGTCTGACACGAAGCGTTATCATCTGGAAATGCATATTCTCGAACTTCACAATGATTTTGGAGTGCCGGTCATCATTGTTACACTGATCGACCGTAGTGATCGAGGACCGGCTGTCACTATGGGAGGCGGTTGCGGATCGCAAAGAGAGGAGTGCATCATGCGTGCCTATAGTGAAGCGCTCAATGTGCGCGGTTGGCTGAAAGAGGCTATGATTGATACTTTTCCAGAACTACCAAAAACTTTTGAGCCATTTACGTTAAAAACGACACAAACAGAGCGAGTTTCCCATTGGGGAAACAAGCAAATGCTCAAACATATTGAATTTTTTATAAGCGGTAAAGAGCATCCGTTACCGGAAAAATCATACGACACCCAGTCGGTGCAAGCGGGACTCTCTCTTTTGGTGGAAAAATTTAAAGAGAAAGGATCGGCGTATGAAATTTTCTTCTATGAGGCCAAACATAAAGTATTGAGCGACCTGGGCTATTATTCCGTAAGCGTTTCCGTACCGGCGCTTCTCCCGCTGTATATGAATGAAAAATTTGCTCCGGTGGGGGCGCAGAGATTGCGCGATTTTTTCACTCAATTCGGAAATGGCGATGGATATAATCCTATCCCACACCCATTCCCCTAAAAGACAGCAATTTCCAAATAAGCGAATAACTCTATACTAAAAATATGCTCGATACTATCGATCTCTCCAAATTATTTCATCGATCATCTAAGAATCATACCAAGGGCCATCCACCTATTGCCAAAAATTCCGCTGAATGGCCTGCCAATTGGTGCACTATTGAATACAAGGAGTATCCGCGTTTTGAAAAAATAGCCTTACCGAATGTACCGGAGTCACGTTTTATGCAAGCAGAGCTAGCGGCTGTTGTGAATGAGCGTCATTCCAGTCATTCTTTTACAGGCGAATCTCTCGCCCTCTCTCAATTGTCTACATTGCTGAAGTATTCTTGCGGCATTGTCCGTTCGGAAGATGGCGCCAAGGTTCATAGAGCCCAGCCTTCCGGCGGGGGGAGGTATCCTCTGGAGGTCTACCCCGTAGTTCTTGCAGGGAACATGGATGTGCCGGAGGGGGTATATCATTATAATGTGCGGAGACACGCCCTAGAAGTACTCTGGCAAAGGAAGTTTTCAGAGTCGGGCCTGCTTTCTTTTTTTACATATGAATGGGTCAGGAAAGCCTCTGTCGCCATTATCATCACAGCTGTTTTTGATCGCAGCCAGAGGAAATATGGTGAACGTGGCTATCGATATATATTGCTTGAAGCGGGCCATATCGGACAGAACATCCATCTAGTTTCACAGGCTCTCAGCCTTGGTAGTTGTGCCCTTGGAGGTACGCACGATAAAGAGCTCGAAGTATTATTGGATATTGACGGGACAACGGAATCCATTGTTTATGGACTTATCGTCGGACAATGTTCAACCTGAAATGAAAGAAGGGAGATGCCTTACTAATGAGCCGTTCTTGACAATTCCTTTTTTTCCTGTTCGTAACATGTTATAATTTCTCCAAGGGGGTAGTTGTAAAGCATAAACTAAAAAGTATGGTGAAAAAACCATTGAGAAATATTTTTTCAGTTTTTGGAGTGCTGTTTCTTTTTATCGTTTTGAGTATCATCGGCCGTATTTTCTCTCAAAAAGGCACATCTTCTTTTCTCGGATTGTTCGGCAATGAAGATAATCTTGATGGGGCGATACCGCCGGCATCAGCCGATGTAGGAGGTGCTTGTGATGCCTCTGAAAGTTGTGATGCCTCTGAAGCTTCTGAAGGCGACAGCTGAAAAATGTACCAGGCACATAGTTACTACGGATACTAACAGAATATGGTAAAAACATCTATTTTATATGTGATTAGATGTTTTTTTATAGAAAAATAGTATACTTAATGAGAGGCGTAGGGATTAAACTTCATCAAGAATGGCCAAAGGAATACTCTCTAGGATAAACAGGTTTCTTTTGTTGACAGAGGAGCGGATGCTTGGAAAACTTTTACGCATTCAAAATTATTCTGGCGTATACGATGAAGGCCACCATAAGCAGTATTGGAATAAGACTGCCGATTTTTGGGATGTCACGCCTATTCCTGTGCGCCCAAGCGGAAACACCGTCGAGATCTACAGGCGCTTTTTTCAGAAAAATGCGAAAGGAGGCGGAGATCAGAAAATTTTGATTCTCGGGTCTACGCCGGAATTGCGCGATTTGCTGGCTGAGGAAACTTCCGCCAAAATATATGTAGCCGATTTTTCCGATCAGATGCCGCAGGCGATGCTCCGCTTTACCAAGCGTGTCGATCCGCAGAAAGAAGAGTGGGTCAAAGCCAATTGGCTCGATTTGCCGTTTCCGGAACAATTCTTCGATGTCATAGCGGGCGATCTGGTGTTACAGCAATTTCCGCCGGAGAAAGAAGCTATTTTTCTAGAAAAGGTGCGCGGTCTGCTGAAAGCAGACGGGGTGTTTATCAGTCGTTTTCAGTTCTTGGATAAAACATATTATAATGAAGGAAACTTGGCGGGCGTGATACAAAAAACGTTTGACAGAACACTGGGTGATAGGCAAACAATCAACCTTTTGAAGTTACGCATTCTCTGGTCATGCGCTAATTCCAAGAAACGCCTGCTGAATCGCCGTATCGCAATAGAAAAACTTACCGAATACATCAAGGAAAGTAATCCGAATAATCCACACTTGAGAGAAGTGCTAAAGTTACTATTGTCCGAGAAGGATTCTCTGCGTAACTGGTCGCCGCCGGAAGAAAAAGAGCTTACTGAAATATTGTCGCAATGTTTTGCCATAAGCGATTTGAAGGTAGCCTCTGATCACGAGGACGCCAGATATTTTCCTGTCGTTTTGTTGAATAAAGCGGCATGATTTACTATAGTGAACACATTTAACATTGTCTCCGTTCTGTCATTCCGGGCTTGACCCGGAATCCAGTGTGTAAGCCAAAAGTATCAGTCTGGATTCCCGCTTTCGCGGGAATGACAAGTGGTAAAAGTTTTAGTGATAGAATGGCTTATTGTAAAGACAAAGGAGAGATTAATTTAATCTGTCATTTTTCATTTTGATCTCTCTTAGGGTATAATTCCCCGCGGCTTGCCGCGGATGATATATACTGAGAGCATGAGCATCTACATCCACAAAAGTCACAATGTCAGCGTTCTCATCTATCACCTCATCTGTCCGACCAAATATCGCAAGGTAGTGATGACCGAGAAAGTGGACATGGTTCTGAAAGAGACGTGTTTAGCTCTCTCCAATCGGTACCAAATCCATTTTCTTGAAATAGGCGCAGACCAAGACCATGTCCATTTTCTCATCCAATCAATCCCTACCTATACTCCGACAAAGATCGCTCGTGTGGTGAAAAGCATCACAGCGCGAGAAATCTTTGCCCGAGTGCCAGAGGTGAAGCAAGAACTCTGGGGCGGAGAATTTTGGTCGGACGGCTACTACATTTCCACCATCGGAAAACATGGGAGTGAAAAGGCTGTAACGACCTATGTTAAGAATCAGGGTAAAGAACAGGAGTACATCAAATTTCACCAAGGACAGCTCGCGTTGTTGTAATACCTCGCGGCTTGCCGCGAGGATTATTTATTTTTAGGGAGGGAATGCAATGTCCTGTAATCCAAAGCGTTTTTGTGATATGGGCAGCGACAAGCCGTTTCAGTCCACACTCCGATCTCCTGATGGCTACAAGCCGCTAGGCACGACTCTCCACCTATTTAGAAAAATAGACGAGGAGAGGGCTATAGGTATCAAGGAGATTAATTTGCAGACGGGCGAGGTTATATATGAAGAACACCAGCATACATTCGCTGCCTCTACCTTAGTCACGGAGCTTCCCATTATCTTGCCCAAGCTGAAAAAACCGGGCAGGAGATCGGTGTAAACGGATGAGCACTTGACAGTTTATTGTTTTCTTATCTATAGAATGGTATTACGGGGGTATCAGGATGAATACTATCGTCCCTTTACAGGAGATCGCCATGGAAACAGGAGCCATTGATTGGTTATTGGACGTGATGTCCTGCATGTCGCTGTGGGAACGTGGGGTTGCGATTGGCCTTTTTACCTTCATCGTTTTCTACGCGTTCGGGCCGTCACTGAAGGCCACTCTCGGTGTTTGAGCAACGCCGACCCGCCCCACCTACACTGCCGAACGTCGTTAACCACACGGCTTCGGCAGCTTTCTTTTCTCTTCCCTTTTCGGCTTTTGTACGGTACGATAAGGAGTATGAAAATGATTTTGGAACAGCAAATCAGGAGTGTTTTGGGAGAAATGCAAAAAGCAGGAACGCTGCCTGTCTTTGAGGTGCCGGAAATCCGGGTGGAGCGGCCCAAAGAAGAGCAATTCGGGGAGTATAGCTCGAATGTGGCTTTGATGTTTGCCAAACAAGCGGGGAAGAGTCCGATGGAGTTGGCGGAAACTATCAGACAACAGCTGCTTTATTTGTGTCATTCCGAGAGCAGCGAAGCGGAATCGAGGAATCTCGAGATCCCTCGGCAAGCTCGGGATGACAATGAGAAACTCTTTGAAAAGATTGAAGTGGTGAAGCCCGGATATATTAATTTTTATCTTTCCCAAAAAGCTTTGGGCGCTGTTGTGAGAGAAGTGCTGGCAAAAAAAGAGCGGTATGGGGAAAGCGAAATCGGCAATGGCATCAAGGTAAATAACGAATTCATTTCCGCCAATCCGACCGGACCGCTCCATCTCGGCAATGGGCGCGGGGGATTTTATGCCGATGTTCTTTCACGCGTGCTGCGCAAAGCCGGGTTTGAGGTTACAAACGAATATTATATAAATGATGCGGGGGAACAGATCTTGAAGCTGGGACACAGCGTGCTCAAGGATAGCGAAGCGGTTTATAGCGGCGAATATATAGATGAGCTTAACAAACGACTGACGACTGACGACTTAAAACAAAAAGTGAAAGAAGTGGGAGAAAAGGCGGCGGGAATTGTGATGGAGGAAATGATCAAGAAAACGCTTCAGGAAAAGATGCAAGTATCGTTTGATGTCTTCACTTCGGAGAAGAAAGATATCGAAGAGAATGGATATATCAATAAAGCGCTTGAGATATTGCGTGCGAAAGAAAATTTGGTTTATGAAAACGAGGGAGCATTGTGGTTGAAAACAACTTTGTATGGTGATGATAAAGACCGCGTTCTCCTGAAGCAAGATGGAGCGAAGACCTATCTCGCTTCTGACTGTGGGTATATTCTGTACAAGATGGAACGCAGCTTCGAGCGTATCATCGAAGTCTGGGGAGCGGATCATCATGGTTATGTGGCGCGTTTCAGAGCAGCGGCGCAAGCGCTCGGGTTTACCGGAAAAGTGGATTTCATCCTGGTGCAGCTGGTGAAACTGGTGAAAGATGGGGAAGAAGTCCGGATGAGCAAGCGGGCGGGGAATGTGATTACGATCGATAAACTGATCGAGAAAGTAGGGCATGATGTGGCGCGTTTTTTCTTTCTTCTGTATGCGCCGGAAACTCAGATGAATTTCGATCTCGGGCTGGCCGAAGAACGATCACAAAAGAATCCGGTATTTTATGTGCAGTATGCGCACGCGCGCCTCTCGAGTATCCTTCGCAAGGCCGAGGAAGAAGGCTTGGCAAAAACGAGCGGTGATCTGAATCTTCTCGTCCACCCGAAAGAGCGGGAGTTGATTTGTGAATTGCTCTTTTTCCCCGAATTGATGGAAACGATTGCGCGTGATTTTACCGTGCACCGCCTGCCGCAGTATGCTATCCGCCTGGCGGACAAGCTGCACTCTTTTTATGCTGATTGTCGCGTACTCAACGGAGAGAATAAAGAGCTTTCGCTGGCGCGGTTGGAGCTTATCAAAGCGGTGAAAGTTGTTTTGGCCGAGACGCTTGATGTGATGGGGATTGCGGCCCCGGAGAAAATGTGAAGCAGCGCGTAGCGCGAGCGGAACCCCGCACTAAAAACGATCAATCAGAGTTTTTAGGAAATAATTATTAAAAGAAAGGAAAATGTTCGAACCATTATTCAAAAAGTGTTAGTTATTTAGTGCAGGGGTGATACTATAATCCATTCGCCAGCGGACGAAGACTCTTTTTTAAAATAAAAAGTTAAAAAATAAGCAAAAATGATCAAAAAATACAAACAGAGGAAAAAATACAAACGAAAACTCGGCTTTGATGAGAAGCTGCTTCATTTCGTGGTCAAGGTAGTCGGCTCGGCGGCTCTCTTTTTTATCGCCGCTATCGGTATGGATGCGTACCGCATGTTTCATTAAGAGGTTTTTTTCTGGAATTTACCTAAAAAACAAGTGTACACTATTTTCCGCGACCGCGGAAAATAGTGTACAAAAGCAAAGGATGCCTATATTATGATTACCTTCTATCTGGTGCGGCACGGCGAGTCTGAAAACAATGTATTGAACATTGTTAATTCTCTGCCGGAAGAGAAAAAGTACCATCTTACTGAGAAGGGGCGCAAACAAGTTGAAAAAACAGCCGCGTTGCTTGTCCCCAAGCATATAGATGTGATTATCGCTTCACCGCTTCTGCGTACTCGCGAAACGGCTGAAATCATCTCTCTCAAAATAGGCTTGCCGGTCATATTCGATGGACGCTTATGCGAACTAGGCAATGGCATATTCAACAATCGGCCGATACGGGAATTTTTGGAGAAGTACCCCGATCCGCATATGCGCGTCAGCCCCGATCCCGCAGATGGCGTAGAAAGCTTGATAGATATGCGGGGTCGTTTGGAAAGTTTTCTCCATGATGCAGAAAAGCAGTATGCCAACAAAAAAGTAGTTGTTGTCTCACACGCTGACCCGATCGAACAATTGTATGGCATTCTCACGAACAAAAGTCCCGGTCAAGCAGCTTCTGGGCCGTTACCTAAAAATGCTTCACATATGGAAGTAGAATGGAAGGTGTATTCTAAAAAGAGGCTTTTATTTATCTGTAGCGCCAATATGATGCGTAGCCCGACGGCTGAGGATTTGTTCAAAGATTCTGAAAAATACGAGACAAAAAGCGCTGGCATTCTCGATATGGCCGTGGTAAAAGTAACCCAGGCACACATAGATTGGGCGGATACCATATTTATCTTTTCTGAAAAAGAGAATGGGCATCTTACCTATCTCAGACGGCACTTTGATATAGCCGGGAAAGAAGTCATTGATTTGGGCATCCCAAACATATATGATAGAGGGGATCCAGAGCTGGTGCGATTGCTCAAGGGGAAGCTGGCAAAATTTTTAGATGAATAAAATGCTGTATACAGAATATCTTGCACAATCTAGAGAAGATGGCTGTCACTTCTGTAATCCGCGTGACCGGAAGTTTGTCGAAAATGATGGAGCTTACCTCACCTACGGTATCGCTCCCTATCATAAGCATCATTTGCTCGTCATTCCGAAAAAACACGCGCAGTCTTTTATGGAGCTCACCCGGGAGGAAGCGGAGCAGGTATGGGATATCATCCGCAAAGCCAGCGCTGTCTTGCTTGAATTGGGGTACGAAAGCTACACGGTAATCGTCCGCGAAGGGAAAAACGAAGCTAAGACTATGGAGCACGTGCATTATCATGTCATTCCGGATATTCACATCGGGGATTTGGATCATGAAGGCAAAGAGCGCGTCGTGATGACCGAAGGAGAAATACAAGCGGTATCAGAAGATATCGAGAATGCAATGCAAAAACTGACATTCACTGGATTATAGTGTTAAGGATTTTTTGTTTTTACAAAATTGCTTGTCACTTCTGATGTCCTTTTCGCCCATTTCTCCCATTCACCCCATTATTCCCCTTTCCTATTCTTATGATCAAGCCTTCTCGCAAACCATACGGCTATAGAGATCTTCTGGTGTACAAAAAAGCTGAACATTTACAATTATCTTGTGCCAAGTTGACCCATCAATTTCCAAAAACGAAAACCCTGATCGCTCTGGCTGACCAGATGGATCGTTCCGCCCGCTCGACAAAGCAGAACATCGTCGAAGGCTGGAAACGGAATTCGACCAAGGAGTATTATGATTTTCTGGGATTCTCGATAGGCGCCAACACGGAATTGGAAGAAGATTGCAACGACATATGTAAGGGGATGTACCCGGAACTAATGGGGGTAAAGGGCGTAATGGGGGAAAGGGGAGTAAAGGGACTGCAAGAAATGGGAGGAAAGGGAGAAAGGGGGGAAATGGGGAAAACGTGGAAAATCGAGGATATCGAAACGTTGAAATTCTATCCGATGGATTTGAGTTTGTCGCCAGCAGTACAATTAAAGTTACAGTGTAAAGAGCTCAATTTTCTTTTTGATCGGTTGCAGAAATCACTCCTAGTCAAGATGGAAAGCGAGCAAACTTTATCTGTGGGTGATAAATTCAGATTGCATGAGCAACAAGCAAGGAAAGAGCAAGATGCCGAAGAAGTGATTCTCGTCCAGTATGGCCTCAAACGCCTGGAAGATGGTAGAGTAGTAAAAAACGAATAGAATTTATTCTCCCATTCAGCCCATTGCCTGTTTTCTTTCGTCATCCCTTTACCGTCGCATTCTTCCCATTAAACCCCTTTCTCCCATTGTCTATTCATTTTTTATCCCATTACTCCATATTCTACAGCTATGATGAAAAGTTTTTTTTATGACACCCAAGAGTTCCCGTATCACCTTTCTGTAGGAGCGGTTCTCTATAATGACAGCGGACAAATTGCTTGTCATTACTTCAATGATTTTTCGGTAACCAGTAAGAGTACTCATAGTTATCCTCAAGAGAGTTTCTACATTCTCATGCGTGAAACTGTCGAGAAAGAAGAGAGTTTGGAGCAGGCTGTCTTGCGCGGCATCAAAGAGGAGTTTGGAGCGACCGGAGAAATTGAAAGGTTCATCGGAACATTGGTAACAAAATTTCCCCGGGGGGAAATGTGGATCGAGAAGACAACGGTATATTTTCTTATAAAACTGAAGGATTTTGATCCTAGTAAGAGAGTTCTCGACGACGGGGAGAAGGTGAGCGTAGTTCAATGGCAACCCATAGATTTTTTGATTTCAAAAATGGAGGAACAACAGAAAAAATATGAAAGAACCGATCTTGATGAATCGGAGATTTTGAAAAGGGCTAAAAAATTCTTACGCTAGTCATATGTTCAAAAAAGTCGAGGCTCAGGTGAGTTTTCCGAAGATGGAAGAAGGTATTCTTCAGTTTTGGGATGAAGAGAAGATTTTTGAGAAGTCGGTGGCGAATCGAGAAGGGAAGCCACAGTATAGTTTTTATGACGGGCCGCCGTTTGCGACGGGGACGCCGCACTATGGGCATATCGTGGCGAGCGCTATCAAAGACACCATGCCGCGCTATTTTACGATGAAGGGTTTCCAGGTAGAACGGCGCTGGGGTTGGGATTGTCATGGCCTGCCGATCGAAAATATCGCGGAAAAGGAATTGGGCATCACGCATAAGAAAGAGATCGAGACTCTTGGCGTTGAGAAATTCAACGAGATCTGCCGTTCCAAGGTGTTGGAATACGTGGCCGAATGGAAAAAAGTGATTCGGCGCTTCGGTCGCTTTGCCGATATGGAGAACGCCTACAAGACGATGGATCTCAGCTATATGGAATCCGTCTGGTGGGTGTTCAAGGAATTGTGGGACAAAGGACTTATCTATGAGAGCTATCGGACGATGCACATCTGTCCGCGCTGTGAGACGACCTTGTCGCAGTCAGAAGTGGCGGAAGGCTATAAAGATGTGAAAGATCTTGCCGTAATAGCAAAATTCGAATTAGTAGATGAACCGGGAACTTTTGTTTTGGCTTGGACAACAACGCCGTGGACATTACCAGGCAATGTCGCCTTAGCGGTGAATAAGGACATTGAGTATGTAAAAGTAGACGTTGAGTTGAGGGAAAGTAATATCAAAGAGAGTTATATAGTAGCGAAAAGTAACATTAATAGTGTCACTGATGTTGTTGGAACTGATGTGAATGAAGGTGTATTAAATGCCCTGAAAAATGGTCCGACTGAGTTTTTTCAAATCGAGTTTAACAACTTTATTAAGACTTTAAAAGTAATTAAGGGAGCTGACTTAGTTGGTAAATCCTACAAGCCGTTGTTTGATTATTATGCCAAAGATGAAAAATTAGAAAATCGCGAGAATGGCTGGAAGATTTATCACGCGGATTTCGTAACGACGGAAGTGGGAACCGGCATCGCCCACGAAGCGCCGGCGTTCGGCGAGGAGGATATGGAGCTGGGGAAAAAAGAAAAATTACCGTTCGTGCAGCATGTGAAGATGGACGGGACGATGAAGGATGAGGTGACAGACTTTGCGGGGATGCCCGTGAAACCGAAAGAAGATCCGCAGGCCATGGATGTGGAAATCATAAAATATTTGGCGCACAAGGGACTGCTTTTTGCCAAGGAGAAATATGAGCACAGCTATCCGCACTGTTGGCGCTGCGATACGCCGCTCCTCAATTACGCCACAACTTCTTGGTTTGTTGCGGTGACGAAAGTGAAAGAACGAGCTCTGGAATTGGCCAAGGAAATCCATTGGTCGCCGGAACATATCAAGGAGGGGAGATTCGGCAAGTGGTTGGAAGGAGCGCGGGACTGGTCTATCAGTCGGCAGCGTTTTTGGGCTTCTGTGATACCGCTTTGGAAGTGCGTCTGTGGAGAGATGAGAGTATTCGGTTCGGTAGCAGAGCTTGAAAAGGCGAGCGGGGGGAAAATTACCGATTTGCACAAGCATATTGTCGATGAAATCACATTTCCGTGTGAAAAGTGCGGGGGAATGATGAAGCGTATCCCAGATGTATTGGACGCCTGGTTCGATAGCGGTTCTATGCCATACGCACAGGCGCACTATCCGTTTGAAGACAAGGAAAAATTTGAGAAGAGTTTTCCGGCGCAATTCATTGCCGAAGGCATTGATCAGACACGCTGTTGGTTTTATTATCTCCACGTCATCGCTGTCGGCATCAAAGACAAAAGCGCATTCCAGAATGTCATCGTCAATGGCGTGGTGCTTGCCGAAGATGGCAAGAAGATGTCAAAAAAATTGCAGAACTATCCGGATCCGATGGACATACTGAACAAGTATGGCGCGGATGTGCTTCGTTTTTATCTTCTTTCTTCGCCAGTGGTATCGGCGGAAAATCTTAACTTTTCTGAGCGTGATCTGAATGATGTCAGTCGCAATGTTTTTCGGATGCTGTGGAATTCGTATTCGTTTTTTACTACCTATGCTTCTATAGATAATTGGTCACCTATGTCTTGTCATTCCCGCGCAGGCGGGAATCCAGGTTCTGAAAATTCTCTGGATCCCCGGGTCAAGCCCGAGGATGACAAATCTAAAAACATTCTCGATCGCTGGATTCTTTCCGAATTGCAGCTTCTGATACGAGAAGTGGAAAGTTCGATGGAGAAATATGAGTTGTCCAAAGCGACGCGCGCCTTTATGCCGTTCATTGATAATCTTTCCAATTGGTATATCCGCCGCAGTCGCAAGCGCTTCTGGAAAAGTGAAGATGACAACGACAAAGAAAATGCTTATCAGACGCTTTATGCTGTCTTGGTAACTCTTTCCAAAGTCATGGCGCCTTTCACGCCGTTTCTCTCCGAAGAAATTTATCGGAACCTTTTTTCTTGTCATTCTCGCGAAGGCGGGAATCCAGGTTCTGAAAATTCTCTGGATCCCCGGGTCAAGCCCGAGGATGACAAAAAATTGGGATCTGTTCACCTTGCCGATTGGCCAATCGTAAAGAAAGAATTGATTGATGAGAATCTGAATGTGCAAATGAGTAATGTACGACACGTAGTTAATGTTGGCCGAGAAGCTCGTGCAAGTGAGAAAATCAAGATACGTCAGCCGCTTTCGTCTTTGCAGACTGATTATCAAGATCTGAAGCTTTTTGAAGATATTCTGACTGAAGAGTTGAATATAAAAAGAGTTGATTTTGTAGAGCGTGTTGATAGAAGTAACCCCAATCTGATTGTTAGAAACTTGAACATTTATTCCGAACCAAGTGAGTTGACGGCTATTATCAAGATTGAAAAATTGATGGCTATTAATATTGAAGTGACTCCCGAACTCAAACTCGAAGGGGAAGCGCGGGAAATTATCCGAGCAATCCAGGAAGGGCGCAAGAAAGCCAAATTTAATGTTGAGGACAGGATTATCCTTGGATATCAAGGAAAAGAGAGTGTTTTTGCGAAATTCGAAAATGAGATTGCCAAAGAAGTGCTCGCGACATCTGTGCAAAAAGGCGATCTCTCTGACTCTGAATACCATGAAACTGTTGAGTTGGATGGTGAGCAATTTACCTTTGAACTCAGGCGAGTATGACGAACAAAAGGCAGGAAATTCAGGGAACAGGGATTGATACCGAGTCGATTCTTGAAGAAAATAAACTTCAATTAGTAGAAACCGGATTTTTCCGTAGGAAACAGAATATTATGAAAGTGAGGGACAAAGATGACAATTCTCTCATTTTGAAAACGGGAAGAATTGAAAAGTTTCAGACTTCCTTGTTTGAGGTCGCGCGAGCGATTGAAGAGAAGTTATCGTTTAGAGTTCCGGCAATTATACAGCAAGGTGAAGGATGGATTCTTCTTGAAGAAATAGAAGGGAAATTGCTTAATGATTTTTATGGAGAAAAACCGGAATGGTATGTCGAAGTGAGTAAGAAAATCGCGGATGATTATCAGCTCGTCATTCAAGAAGTACAGAAGACGTTGGCACTCGGGGATCTTCTCTCTGAAGGCAAAGAATGGTTTTCATCTCGTCTTGAAACGTGGGGGAGGCCGATTGTCGATGCTGGTCTTATTGATACCGCGTTGCTCGAAAAAATCAAAAAAGATTTTGATGAAGTGACCGCAAAGAATGGCGAAGATTTTTTTGGTTGGTTCCACGGAAATATTATCGGCGATCACATCATTGTTTCCGGAGAGAATTTGTATCTGCTTGATCTCGATGCGGTACCTCGGCCAGGAAGGGGATATTATGATTTTCTTCGAGCGCTAGACTTTATGCTTCTCAAAGAAGAGGGTGGCACAGCTGCTGATCAGATTTCGCAGTGGATAAGGCGGTGTCTTTCCGATTTCAACGAGTATGAAGTGAGACTAGTTTTTGCATTGAGAAATATTGGTATTCTCGGATGGGACATTTTGCACGAAAAAGTAGAATATGTCCGCGGTGGTATTGAAATGAAGAAACGGCAAGCTTTGAAATTTATCAAAAGAGAATACTAAGATTTTCCTGATTCATAATTCCTGATTCATAGTTTACTCAACAATGGAACTCCGCTACAACGCTATCGTGCTGAAGAAAAAAGAGGTGGGGGAAACCGACCGGTTGTATATGCTGTATACGCAAGAGCAGGGCAAGGTGCAATTGGTGGCCAAAGGGGTGCGCAAGTCGGAAGCCAAGCTGGCGGGTCAGTTGGAAACGCTTATGCAAGGGCTCATCATCGTCGTGAAGGGCAGGGGTACGGGGAAAATAGCCGGAGCGGTGGCGGAAAAGAATTTTCCTCATCTGCGTACCGATGTGGATATCCTGAAACGAGTCCTCGAAACGATCAATATCTTCGACCGGCTGGTAGACTTCGATGAGCCGGATGCGGAGCTTTTTTCGTTGCTGTCGACGTATCTGACGCTCGCCAATGATTTAGCGGGAGAAAGGAAGAAAGAGAAGATATCACTGCTTACGGAAGGGTTCCTTTTCCAGCTCTTCGCGCATCTCGGGTATCGGATCGAAACGGGCGTCTGCGCGGTATCGGGGAAAAAACTGCATTCCGGCGAACAGCACTTTTTCAGCCCGAGCGCCGGGGGGATGCTCATGGGGGAGCACTCGCACGGAGCAGAAAACGCTTTTCCCGTGAGCGAGAATACGATCAAGCTGATCCGTCTCTTTCTCGGCAATCGTTTGGAAGTTTTGTCTCGTGTGCAGGCAGAACCCAGAGAATTGCGCGAAGCGGAGCAGATCGCCACGTGGTTTTTCCAGTGGATAGAACGTTGAAAAAGAATTAGGAATTGAGAATTAGGAATTACGAATAATCAAATCTCTTTTGTCATAGTCCTAATTCATAATTCTTGATTCATGATTCTTCGACACAGATTGTAGAGAAGGCTCATTTCTGGTAAAATTGGAACAAAGAAACAAAATTTTCATATATATTGGTATGGGTCTTGAAGAATTGAACGAAAAATTGCACGGACGCGATATTCATCTCGACCGCGCTCGACCGCACACGGCCTTCGACCCCGGACAAGCGGCGGCTGATCCGAGTGTCGAAGAGCAGTTCTACAGAACAGAAGCCTGGCAGGCTCCGGCAGTAAAAAAGCCTCTGTCGCCGCAAGAGCTGGTGTTTGAGGATGTTTCAACGCGGCGGCGCCGGAGACGGATCGCGCTGGTGCTGGGGAGCATAGCGGGGCTGGTGCTTCTCGGAGGGATTATATTCAAGGTACGCTCGATGCTTTTCGATGAGAGGAGCGTTGCCATATCCATCACCGGGCCGAAAGACGTCGCGAGCGCCGAAGAAACGATCTTTACGGTCACGTACGCCAACAAAAATTGGGCCGGGCTGACCAATGTCGCTCTCGTTCTCTCCTATCCGGAATCGTTTCATCTGCAGACCGGAAATTCTGCAGAGATAAAGAGTTCTCTGGCCGAAATTCCCATCGGGCAAATCAAAGCCAATACGGATGGGAAAGTGCTCATCAAAGGAAAGTTCTACGGATCGCGAGGCGACCCCGCATATCTCAAGGCAACGCTCCGTTATTCGCCGAAGAACGTCTCGACCGTTTTTGAAAAGACAGCGCAATTCGGCGTCAATGTGGTCTCCTCGCCTTTATCGTTTGAAATTACGGCGCCGCTGGAACTGGCAACAGGCCAGGATGTGGAGTATGTCGTCGATTATGGCAATAAGAGTGATGTACCATTTTCCAACCTACGCGTGAAAATGGAGTACCCTGAGGGGTTTCAATTCGTCAGTGCGGAACCGAAGCCGTCGGAAGGGCAGTCCGTCTGGTACATCGGCGATTTTGGTGTGCGTGCCAATGGAAAAATCGTCGTTCGTGGCGTGCTTTCCGGTGAGCGCGAAGAGCGCAAGCGCGTGCATGGGATGATCGGCTTTTTCCAAGGTGAAGGAAAGTTCGTGGCGTATGCGGAAAACGAACGCCAGACGCGCATCATCTCCTCTCCGCTCTCTATTTCCCAGACAGTCAACGGCTTGACGGACATCGCTGTCAATCCGGGAGATATTTTGCGGTATGTGATCCGCTATAGAAACGACGGCAATATCGGTGTGCGTGATGCTATCGTTACCGTAGATATCGATCCGACAGCGCTGGATATGAGCCGGCTGGTATTGCCGAATGGCGCGTATGATGCGGCTCGCAAGATGCTTATCTGGAAAGCTTCTGATATTCCGAATCTCGGGAGGCTGGAACCCGGGACGGGAGGCGAAATATCCTTTTCCGTTCCGGCGGCGAAGACGCTTGCGGCAGTCGGCGATAAGAATCTCTCCATCGTATCCGTTGCCAAGATCGATAGTCCGGATTTACCGACGCCGCTTGGGTCGAACAAGATTATCGGCAGCAATACGCTCTATGTGAAATTGAATGCGCTCGTCAGTATGGGCATCAAGGTGTTGTATGATGATACTGCGTTTCCTAACAGCGGCCCCATTCCGCCGAAAGTCGGACAGGCAACGAATTATACGCTCCATGTGAGTGTCGCCAATTCTTCCAACGATCTCAAGCAAGCGCGCGTTGTGGCGACCCTTCCGACAGGTGTGAAGTACGGCGGGAAATTCGCCCCGTCGGGAGAAACGGTAGCATTCAATGATCGGACGAATGAACTGATTTGGGATTTGGGAACCTTTTTCGCTACTGGGTCTATGCCCCGCGAACTGGCTTTTCAAGTAACGACGACACCGAATGTGAGTCAGGTAGGCAAGCCGCTTGTTTTGGTAGCAGGCGTTATCTTTACCGCGCAGGACACGTTTACCCATCAGGATATCCGTGTGGAAAAGGGTGAACAGAACAATTATCTTTCCGATGACAAAACATACAACTTCACACCCAATGAGGTGCAACCGGCCGATTAAACAGCTTTACGATGGCAAGAACATGTCAGCATGGCAACAACAAAAAAATATAGGCAGGCGTCGGGTAGGCGAACTTGCCACGAAGTCCGGAGTTATTCATACTCCGTTTTTTATGCCGGATGCCACGCGCGCGGCGGTGCGGGGAGTCACGTCAGATGAGCTCGAGATGAGCGGGACAGCGGCGCTCGTGGTGAATACGTACCATCTGATGCTTCAACCAGGTGTAGATATAATTCGAAAAGCTGGTGGCCCTGCCCGCAATGCTACGCATAGCGTTGCAGGCGGCGGCATTCACGCCTTTATGCGTTGGAACAGGCCGATTCTTTCTGATTCGGGGGGTTATCAGATATATTCGCTTATCCACAAGAATCCCCAGATGGGCCGGATCACGGAGGAAGGCGCGGAATTTCGCTCGGTTCTCGATGGAACCAAACATTTGCTCACGCCGGAGCGGGTCATACAGATCCAGTTTGATCTCGATGTCGATATGATGGTGGTTCTCGACGACCCGCGACCCAACAGTGCGCCGAAAACGGAAGTAGGGGAGGCGGTGGAGCGGACGCTCCGTTGGGCGAAGCGTTGTAAGGCGGAATATGAAAAACAGGTCGTCTTGCGCGGACTGACGGAAAAAATACGTCCGCTTCTTTTCAGTGTGGTGCAAGGCGGGATGTTTCGGGAGTTCCGCAAGCGCTGTGCGGAAGGACTGATTGAGATCGGCTTCGATGGATACGGCTTCGGCGGCCGGCATATCGATGAGGAGGGAAATTTTTTGGAAGACATCGTCGGTTATACCGCTTCGCTCATACCGGAGGACAGTATGCGTTTCGCGCTCGGCGTTGGAACGCCGGATGATATTGTCCGGTGTCATGCGCTCGGCTGGGATATGTTTGATTGCGTGATTCCGACGCGGGAAGGGAGGCATGGCCGATTGTTTGTATGGAAAAAAAGTGGTGTCATCTCGACCGAAGCGGAGAGATCTGAATTATTATCTACAGTCAGAGATCCTTGCGCCACCGCTAAAGCCTATGGCGACACGCGGTCGACTAACGCAGAGGACGACGAAGCGTCGTTTTATTCAACCATCAACATCCAGAACGAGCAGTTCAAGGAGGATTTTGCCAGCGTGGATCCGGCGTGCGATTGCGAACTGTGTACGAAGTATACGCGCGCTTATCTGAAGCACCTCTTCAAAGTCGGCGAACCGCTGGCTGGTCGTCTGGCGTCACTGCATAACCTCTGCTTCTATGCGAAGCTGATGGAAAAATTACGTAATTAATTACGTAACTCTTTACGTAATAAAGCACATGTTTTTTCAGCGAGTACCACTAATTATGCAATTGCACAAAATGTGGTACTTGCTCAGAACTCCAAAGAATGGCCAACGATTAGGCGGGGTTGGCGCGGGTTGAAAAAAGGCCGAAAGCCCTGTACATGGTATTATTGTTATTGTTAAAGAGTTCCCTTTACTGTAGGGTAAACTGTTGTTTTTGTCTGCTATATGGCTGAAAAAAGTCAGGAATTGATGGAAAAAATAGTGGCGCTATGCAAGCGGCGCGGATTCGTGTTTCTATCGTCTGAAATTTACGGGGGTTTTTCCGCCGTGTATGATTATGGCTCGTACGGGGTAGAGTTGGCGAACAATATCAAGGATGCTTGGTGGAAGTATATGGTGCAGATGCGCGAAGACATCGTGGGGCTGGACGCCGCGATTTTCATGCATCCGAAGGTCTGGGAAGCTTCCGGGCATGTGAGCGGCTTTGCTGATCCCTTGGCGGAATGTCGGAATTGCCATGTGCGTGTTCGTGTGGATCATCTGCTTGAAGAAATCGGTATTGCCGCTGATGAGAAAATGAGTGAGACGGAGATCAATGCTCTGTTCAATCAAAACAGAGAGAAGATAGGTTGTCCGAAATGCGGGAAGAAAGATTTTACCGAAGCGCAAAAGTTCAACCTCTTGGTGAAGTCGAATCTGGGAAATTTTACGGATGAGTGGATGGATGAACCCGTGTATTTACGAGGAGAAACGTGCCAGGGGATCTATGTCAATTACAAGAATGTTCTCGACTCGAGCCGGGTCAGGATTCCTTTCGGCATCGCTCAGATCGGCAAGGTTTTCCGCAATGAGATCACGGCGCGGCAATTTATTTTCCGCACGCGCGAATTCGAACAGATGGAAATGCAGTATTTCACCCACCCGGCGCAAGAAATGGAAGCGTATGAAAAACTGAAAGAATACCGCTTCCAATTTTATCTCGATCTCGGAATGAAGGCAGAAAATCTCCGTTGGCACAAGCATGAGAATCTGGTTTTTTATGCCAAGGAGGCTTATGATCTCGAATATAATTTTCCGTTCGGTTTCAAGGAGCTCGAAGGCGTTCACGCGCGCGGGGATTATGATCTTACCCAGCATGCAAAGTTTTCCGGGGTAGCACTTGATTACCTCGATCAGGCTACTGGCGAGAAATATGTGCCGCATATCGTGGAGTCATCAGTGGGTGTCGGCCGGATGCTTTTGGCGTTCTTGACGGAAGCCTACACGGAAGAAGCGCTCGAGAACGGCCCCTCCCAGAATCCTTCGGATACTGTGGCGGGCAGGGAAACTCGGGTTGTGCTCAAGCTGCCGAAGAAGCTGGCTCCGGTGAAAGTAGCGATTTTCCCGCTCATGAAGAACAAGCCCGAGCTGGTTATGAAAGCCAAGGAGATATTCGATACGCTGAAGCCGCACTTCGTCTGCGAATTCGATGACAATGGCAATGTGGGTAAGCGCTACCGCCGCCAGGATGAGATCGGTACGCCATATTGCGTCACGGTGGATTTTGACAGCCTTGGCTTGGGAGAAGACAAATCCTTGGAAGGCACCGTCACGGTTCGCGACCGCGATACGATGCAGCAGGAGCGCATGCCGATAGAACGTCTCAAAGAGTTTTTTACAGAAAAGTTCTAGCCTGGTTCATAATTCATAATTCTTGATTCCTTTTGAAATGAAATATCAGAAATACACGCTCTCGAACGGGCTCCGAATAGTACTCGCGCCGATGCATGATACGGAAACGGCGACAGTCATCGTGATGACCGGGGTGGGGTCGCGCTACGAGACGGAAAAAGAAAACGGTCTGGCGCATTTTCTCGAGCATATGTTCTTCAAGGGTACCAAGAAGCGTCCCGATACCCATACGATCAGCAAGGAATTGGATGCCATCGGCGCCGAATACAATGCCTATACCGCCAAAGATCACACAGCCTATTATGCCAAGGTGGAGGCTCACCATTGGGACACGGCGCTCGACGTCGTGAGCGATCTCTTTCTCAATGCCAAGTTGGAAAAGGCAGAAATCGATCGTGAGCGCGGCACCATCCTTCAGGAAATCAATATGTACGAGGATATGCCGCAGCGCAGGGTCGGAGAGCACTTTGAGAAACTGCTCTATGGCGCGCACCCGCTGGGGCGGGAAATCCTCGGATCGAAAGACAACATCAAGTCTTTCATGCGCGGGGACTTCATCAAATATCTGAATCGCGGCTACACGGCGGAGAATGTCGTCGTCGGCGTCGCCGGCAAGATCGATCCGAAAAAAGTGAAGAGAGCGATCAAAAAACACTTTGCACACATCCGTACCGGGAAGCGGCCAGTCTTCAAAAAAATCAAAGAGCAGCAGGTTCAGCCGGAAATCAATTTGCATCACAAGAAAACGGATCAGACGCATCTTATCGTGGGAGTGCGGGCCTATGGTATGTTCCACAAGGAACGCTTTGTCCTGGCGGTGCTGTCTACCATCCTTGGCGGCGGAATGTCGTCTCGGCTATGGATAGAGGTGCGCGAGCGGCGCGGCTTGGCTTACAACGTCTCGACCAGTGTGGATACCTACCATGACGCTGGCTATCTCGCGACGCAGTGCGGCGTCGAGCATGAGAATGTGGAAAAGACGCTCATTGTGATTCTTGAGCAGTATAGGAAGATCACGACAGAGCTTTGCGGCGAGGAAGAATTGCGGAAGGCCAAAGAATATATGAAGGGGCATTTCGCTCTCGGTATGGAAGGCTCGGATGATGTGGTCGGCTATCTCGTCACCCAGGAAGTCTTGCGTCACAAGATCATGCTTCCCAAAGAGCGTGTCAAGATGATCGAGCGTGTCACGGCTCATGATATTCGGCGCGTAGCCAGAGATATTTTTCGGAATAAGAAACTGAATCTGGCGGTTATCGGACCGCACACGTCGAAAGCTTCGCTTTCGAGAATATTGAATTTAGAATCCCTGCCTCGCCGGTAGGCAGGTTGAATCTTGGCATGATGGGAGAAAAGGTGTAAGCTATGAGGTCTTGATACATAATACTTTCCGCACTATGTCAGACGAACGCGTCGCTATCGGGACAAATATCGCTTTGCGGCTGGTTTTTTTGGCCGTTGGTATTTATTTTTTCTATCTCGTGCGTGGTGTAGTGTTTCTGGTGTTGTTTGCAGTACTGACCGCGGCCGCTCTTTCACCGGCTATTATCAGATTGCAAAAGTGGCATTTGTCTCGAACAGCGGCGGTTATCATTGTTTATGCCATTCTGCTTTTGGGCGGGGTGGCTCTTCTTGCCGTCTTTCTGCCGCTGTTTTTTTCGGAAATAAAAGAATTTCTCCAGAGCTGGCCAGAATACGCTAAACGCTTGGATGCGTTTCTGCTCAGTATCCAAACATATCTTGGTACGTTCGGAATTGACTTTCAGAAGGAGCAATTCTTTTACGATATCGAGGGTAATATAACTGGTGGGCTTTCAAATATTCTTTCCGCAACTGTAAGCTTGTTCCAGAGCTTTATCCACCTGGTTGGGTTTTTCTTCCTCGCGCTCTATCTTTCTCTTGAAGAAAAGGGGATCGAGAAATTCTTTCTTTTGCTGACGCCGAAAGAATATCATACGCAGGCGCTCTCGATCGCCTCTCGGATGCAGGGCAAAGTGAGCCAGTGGCTTTTTGGTCAAGCACTTCTGATGCTTATCGCGTTCGCCATATACTATATCGGACTGACACTGCTCGGCGTGCCGTATGCTTTGGCTATAGCGTTTTTCGGCGGATTGATGGAAATCCTACCCTATATCGGACCGGTCATCGCGGCCATTCCGGCCATCTTGGTCGGAGTGCTTGTTTCTCCGGTGCTGGGGATTTCCGCGCTGATCTTCTATATCATCGCCCACCAAGCAGAGGCGCATATTGTCGCCCCGCAAGTGATGAAACATTCGGCGGGACTCAATCCGGTTGCGCTCATCATAGCAATCCTGATTGGCCTCGAGCTTGGCGGTGCGCTTGGTATTATCATCGCCGTACCGATCACGATGATGTTGTCCGTCTTCGTGGATGATATATTGGAGAAAAGACAGGTGTAAAATTTCTAATTTCTAATTTTCAATTTCTAAACAATGAAAGAATTTTTTAATTTTGAAATTTAATCATTGAAAATTAAAAAAT
>Ga0209542_10005003_pt1 | contig 26838 bp, 28 predicted proteins | sample RifCSPhighO2_01_FD_184028 | JGI IMG/M metagenome (GOLD analysis project Ga0209542, IMG submission 184028) | Soil microbial communities from Rifle, Colorado - Rifle CSP2_plank highO2_0.1 (SPAdes) (version 2) | ecosystem: Environmental > Terrestrial > Deep subsurface > Rock core/Sediment ...
CGTCGAGAGAGCCAAAACCACTAAAACCTCCACAAGGCTTTGCCCTGTACTGTCTAGTACAGGGCTTTGCCCTGATTCGTCAGTCCGCTTCAACATACACAGACCCTCCTGTCTCTACAACTACCGATTTTTGTTCCGTACTCGAGGCCAAATTTATTACCATTCTAGAAGTTGAATTATTTACAGGACAACCGGGACTGCCGCTTATTAACCGGACAGCTCCTGAAATACTTGAGAAAGATACTCCAAAACCTGCCACCTCAGACCCCTGTGTAGAACATGTTGATGAACCGGCAACAAGGTCAATACTTGCAATCTTAATACCCTCATTCATCTTGTAGGAGGTACTTTGAGGCGGAGTAGGGGTAGGGGTACCCGCTTCAACATTAGAACCCACACATGTAGTCTCAATTTTATAAGATGAGTCACTTTCAAATTTTAAATACCAGGTGCTTGAGGATATATTTTTTGAACAAATGACACCCGATTGAGCGTTGTTTTGAGCCAACCGCACTTGCGAGTGCAAATCGGCAGCGGCATTCTGAAGCTCCTGGAAATTACTGTAATTTAAGAATTTAGGTACAAAAATCCCAGCGAGACCGGAAATAATTGCCACCACTACCAAAAGTTCGACAAGTGTAAAACCACGCTCTCTAATTTTTAACTCTAAATTCATGGGGGTGTCACCTTAAAATTTCTGTCTGAGTCTCCTGTGCAGGAAGTGACTGGGGTAGAGGGGTTTTCTAAATTAGCATCCAGGCAGTAAGCCGTACATAGCTTGTCCGGTACCGAGTTATCACAGGATAACGGGGAAGCCACATAATGGTATTGGTGCAGACCCTCCGGGTCATTGGCCTGGGAATCCACTGGAAGAACGGTAATATAGGTCCTTTGGCCATCCGGGCTTGTAAGAGCACCCCCAAAGCTTAAAGCTGCAGGATAAAAATTTTGGTCGGCGCGGTATTGTTCTAAGACACTTTGGGTAATAACCAGGTCCGACTTTCTCTTGGCATCACGGGAGCTTTTCTGCAGGTTGGAAAAAGTACTGACTCCAATAGTTGCCAATATCGCGAGTATCGAAACAACAACTAAAAGCTCAACGAGCGTGAAACCTCTTCGACTACTTTGACTTCGCTCAGGGTGAACTTTTAAGGTAGGCAGGAACTTTTTCATGGGCTACCTAAACAGTATGCCAGGAAATGGTGCCAAAAGGCAAGAAGTTTTAAATTACTGTGAGAGGCTGGCGATACAAAGAGGAGAAGTGTTTCTCTCAAGGTATGTACAGATTTTCCAATAATTCACTGCACTAATCCCTATACTTACCGGGCTCCAACCGGCCGCAGGATCACTACCCGGGCATACAGTGGTCCATGCATCCTGGGCTATCGGGTCTGCAACATCGGAAGATCCCGTCTTAATACAATAAGCATTCTTGCCGGCAGGGGCGGTCTTAAAGTCGCTGGTATAATTGGCCGCGCTGTAAGTATAAGCGACAGTGCCTGTCACAGGGTCACTGTTTCTTGAGGTCTCAATCGATTTAGCAATATTAGTTACATCAGACCTGGCCCGTCCATCCCGGGCACTTTGTTGGGCCACATTAAATGACGCTATTCCAACTGTTGCCAAAATAGCAATAATTGATATGACAACCAAAAGTTCGACCAGTGTGAAGCCTAAATCTTTTTTCATTGTTGTTGGTTTAGTTTACAATAATAAACCGCACTGCTGCCGGTAGCCGGGGTTGTACCCTGGTCTGAAAAATTACCCCCCTTATTTTCCAGCTTGGCACATACTTTATAGGTGGTCGCTGCCGCAGTCGGGTATGAATAGGTATAGCCGCTTGCAGCATCATTTAGAGGATCTTTTGGCGTTATCTTATCTACAAACCAGGTCGCGGCCACAGTATCATCAATAGCAGTATAAACTCCCGTTGTTGCATCAAAGTGTGTCTCTAAAGCGGAAACCATTGCATCAACATCGGAGCGTCTTTTGGCGTCACGCGCTGTTGCCTGGGTACTCTGGAAAAGGGAAAAACCGATAGTGGCCAGGACTGCCACAATTGATATGGCAACCATAAGCTCTACCAATGTGAACCCTTTATCTTTCTTACTGTGAACTGTGAACCATGAACTCATAACTTATAATTTGCTAAACACACACTCCACACCGTCTGTAACACTTTCCTGTTTGGCGCAAACCGTCCAGGAAGTTACCTTAGTCGCGTCAACCGGCACTCCTGTACCCACCACAGCCGTGTAATCGGCAGATGGCCCGGCACAACTTGTCCAAGTCACGGAAGCTGATGTAGGTTTGGCAATAGGAGGTACCGGCGGGACATCGGTACTCCCCCATAAACAATATTGCTGGGTAGCAGACCTTGGGTCTGCCGGAATTGCACCGCCAGCAAAATCACCACTTGTAAGTGCAGTGTAATAGATGGTACCAGCTACCCTCTTACCCTCAAGTGCATTAGCAATGGCTGTTAAGTCCTGGCTCCTCCTTGAGTCACGGGCTTTTGCCTGGACACCTCCAAAAACAACCACACCTACAGCGGCAAGAACCGCAATAATAGTAATTGCAACCAAAAGCTCAACAAGGGTAAAACCCCGGGATTCTGGTGTATTATTTCTGTGAACTGTGAACTGTGAACTGTGAACTAATGTGGGCAGGGAAGTTTTCATCTACTTTACGTGTATATCCTTCTTCTTAATGATTGTCACAACTTTAAATCCTTGTCAATACCCAAGGGGAGTACTTGACTTAAAGTTTGACTTATGCCAAGAATTAATAAGTGGTCGTCAGTAGTCAGTCTTCAGCCGTCAGACTCATTAATGTGTCCAAGAGCTGAAAACCGACAGCTGATAGCTATACTCAAGAAGGGGGGTGAGTAAATTTGAAAAAATCTGCCCGTGGACAAGCCCTGAGCATGTCGAAAGGGTTCACACTCGTTGAGCTTCTGGTAGTTATCGCCATTATTGCAATTCTCGCAGCAGTCGTGGTACTTATTATTAATCCTATTGAACTCACCAAAAGAGGAAGGGACGCAGCAAGACTTACAGATTTGGCCAACTTACAACAGGCAATTAACGTCGCTGCCCAAGAAGCTACATCATCTGGTGCAGCTATTTTATGTTCCGGAGTATCGGCACCTTGTAGCGCCAATTCCAACGATGGGGGAGCAAACACCAGGAAAAGTGACGGCACAGGATGGGTAAAAGTAAACCTTTCTTCCCAAAAGAGCGTTTCTGTCCCAACATTACCGGCTGACCAAATTAATAATGCCACCTACCGCTATACATATAGTTCGGATGGGGATAGCTGGGAAATTAATGCGGTCTTAGAATCAGCACAATATGCGGATAAGATGACCACCGATGGTGGGGACAACAACGACGTATATGAAGTCGGTTCAAACTTAACCCTGATTAACTAACCGAAAGTTAGTTTAAAGAGCTTGACTCTCACTCGTTAAAGGGGTTTTAATGATAGGATGATACCGGAAGCTTTGGGGTTTGTATTAGGTGCAGTTTTAGGAAGTTTTATAGCAGCTTCGGCAAGCAGAATCATTAAAGAAGAGTCACTTACAGGAAGGTCGTACTGCCAGCAATGCAAAAAGAAGCTGCGGTGGTACGACCTTTTTCCTGTCTTTTCATATCTAATCTTACAGGGCAGATGCCGTTATTGTAAGAAAAAAATTTCCCTTGAAAACCTGCTTGTAGAACTTACATTAGGATTAATAATTGCCATTCTTTTTGGTTCCTCATTGCCAAAAGGTTTAGATAATCTTTTAACGCTGAATTTGCAAAGCATAATATTAATAGCCAATCTAACCTTTAAAATTTTTACCGTCACAGTTTTATCAATTATCTTTCTGGTAGATTTAAAAACCGGGCTGATACCCAATAAAATTACTTACCCGGCCTCTTTAGTGGCATTTTTTTACCTTTTATTTACCTCTACATTTAAATCCTGGGAACCGGCGTTTTTTGCGCTCCTATCTGCTATAGTTGTATCTCTTTTCTTTTCCTTTTTAATAATTATCACCAGAGGCAAGGGTATGGGGTGGGGGGATGTAAAGTTTGTTTTATTTTTAGGGTTAGCCCTGGGGTTTCCCGGAATTGCAGTTGGAATATTTTTAGCCTTTACCCTAGGGGCAATTTTTTCCCTGGTGCTTATAGCTTTTAGGAAGAAGCGTTTCGGGGAAACTTTACCTTTCGGCCCCTTCCTAAGTTTAGGCGCCCTAATCTATATCCTCTGGGGCCCGGCAATCATAAACTGGTACCTCACCAGCTTCTTTCTGGGGTTTTAAAACTTTTATTTAATATTTGTTGTTAGCTGGTAGATTGGTAAGATTATGGAGACCACTAAAAATCCTACACCGACGCCTAAAATGACCAAAACAATCGGCTCAATTAAAGTAGTAATATTTTTTAAGGAATTATCCGCTTCTGCCTCAAAATAATCGGCAATTTTAGTCATAATTTCATCCAATTTTCCCGTCTCTTCACCCGTTTTAGCCATTTGCCCGATAATTTTAGGGAATACCGGGAGCCCCAAAAGCTGGCTTGAAAAAGTCAAACCTCTTTCTACCCCTTTATAAGCGATGGCAAGGCTACCCCTGTAAACCTGGTTTCCCGAAATATCACCGACAATTTTTATTGACTCAAGAATCGACAAGCCGGAAGAAATCAAGAGTCCAAAAGTCCTGGTAAAATTTGTCATAATTACAAGGATTGTTACTTTACCCATAATCGGAAGCCTTAAAAGCAGCTTATCAAAAAATAACTTACCTTCAGGTGTTTTAAGGAACCGCCTGAGAGTCACACCGAAGATAATTCCCACCAAAAGGATTGCCCACCAAAAACCGGTCATAAACCCCGCAAACCCAATCATTATCTTGGTAGGAAGAGGCAGGTCTACCCCCGATTCCTTATAGAGCCCTAAAAGTTTAGGCATAACAAAGAAGACCATTACCAACATCACCGCAATCATCATAGTAACTACAACAACAGGGTAAATCATCGCCCCGCGGACTTTACTTCTAAACTCCCGTTCCTTCTCCAAATTAGTTGCCAGTTCCTGTAATATGATATCCAATTTACCCGAAGCTTGCCCTGCCCGGACTAATTTCGAGTAAATCGGGGGAAAAACTTCCGGATGTTTTTCCAAAGCGGCAGCAAAATCCAAACCACCTTTAACATCGGAGGAAATTTTTGTCAAAACCTTCTTGAACTGCTTGTTAGTCTGCTGCTCTTCCAAAATATCCAAAGCCTCCGAAAGGACCAGCCCGGCCTCAACCATAGTAGCCAGCTGTCTTGTGACGATCACAATGTCAGAAAATGGTACCCGGGAAAAAAATTTATCCCAAGGCTTTTGCTCGAACTCGTTTTTAGACTTTAAGGAAATAACAATCAGCTTTTTCCGCCGCAAAAGCATTGCCGCCTGTGACTGGTCGGCAGTTTCTACTTCACCTTTATGATATTCACCTTGAAGGTCTTTGGTAATATAGGAAAATATCGGCACTTAACCTCCTAAAAGCCTGGCTAAAAGATCCGGCCGGAGAGAATAACCCTGCGCAGTTTCCATGGTAATTTTCCCTGCCCCTACAAGTTTTGCCAGTGAAGTCTCCAAATTAACCATCCCCAACTCACCGGAAGTCTGGATTAAATTATCAATCAGGTGGGCTTTCGAGCTTCTGATCAGTTCCGAGAGGGCAGGGGTCCTCAAAAGCAGCTCCACCGCCAAAACCCGGCCGGGGTTGACGGTCGGTACCAAGCGCTGCGAGAGAATTGCCTCCAAAACCACCGCAAGCTGCAAGCGGATCTGGGACTGCTGGTTGACCGGAAAGACATCAATAATCCTGTCGACCGATTGGGAAGCTGAATTTGTATGCAGTGTGGCAAATACCAAGTGTCCGGTTTCTGCAACAGTAATTGCTGCAGCTATCGTCTCATAATCCCTCATCTCTCCTACTAAAACTACATCGGGGTCTTCCCGCAAAGCTGCCCGTAAAGCATTGGGCCAGCTTTTGGTATCCAAATACATCTCGCGCTGGGAAACTAAACCCTTAGCCTTGGGATAAACATATTCAATCGGATCCTCAATGGTTAAAATATGTACAGACCTCTCCATATTAATCTGGTTGATCATGGCAGCTAAGGTAGTTGATTTCCCGTGCCCGGTCGGGCCCGTTACCAAAACTAACCCCTGGCGCAAACTGGTAAGTTTTGAAACCACAGGCGGCAAGCCCAAGCTCTCCATAGCAGGGATCAAAAGGGGTATAAGCCGAAGCGACACACCAAGATGGCCCTGTTCTTTAAAGACGTTCACCCTAAACCTGGCTTTGTTTTGAAAAGGGATAGCAAAATCCAGCTCAAAATTATTCTCTAATACTGATTTTTGCACCGGGGTAAGGATTGATAATATAAGCCCGGAAATCTCGGAGTCTGTTAAGCTTTCTGTCCCGACTACCGGAACCAGCTCACCATGGATACGCAGGGTAGGGGGGTAACCTGCTACCAGGTGTATATCCGAAGCGTTCCTTACAACAGCCAGCTCTAGTAATTGTTGAATATTCATAATTTAGTTCATAGTACGCTTCGCTCTTAGTTCATTGTTCATCGACTTTTACTATGAACTATGAACCATGAACTCATAACAATACTAATCCTCCGCTACCCGGAGTACCTCCTCCAAAGTAGTTACACCTTCCAAAACTTTCATATAGCCGTCTTGTTTTAAGGTAATCATCCCTTCCAAAACAGCCTCCTTTTCAATGTCTGCATCAGAGGCCCTTTCCAAAATAAGCTGCATAATTTTAGGTGTTACCGGCAGTACTTCAAAAATTCCTACCCTGCCTAAGTAACCCACTTTGCCGCATTCGGAACACCCGGACCCTTTATAGAGCATAATTTGTTTATCTTTTGGAAGCAGGTTACCTAAAATGCGTCGGATATTATCTACAACCTCCGGCGGGGGAGAAACTTGGGTTTTACAATGGGGACAAATCTTCCTTAAAATCCGTTGCCCGACCGCAGCGTTTAAAGACGAAGCCAAAAGGAACGGCTCTATCCCCATATCCAAAAGCCGCGGCAATGCACCCGCAGCAGTATTGGTATGGAGAGTAGAAAAAACCTGATGGCCGGTTAAAGCTGCCTGGATCGCCAGGTCAGCTGTCTCAGCATCTCGGATCTCTCCCACAAGCATAATATTAGGGTCCTGGCGTAAAAATGACCGGAGGGCTGCAGCGAACGTAAGGCCTATTTGGGAATTTGCCTGCACCTGGTTTGCCCCGAGGATCTGGTACTCCACAGGATCTTCAATAGTCAATATATTTACCTTGGTGGTAGAAAGCCTCGTCAAAATCGAGTAAAGGGTTGTAGTTTTACCGGAACCGGTCGGCCCGCAAACTAAAATAACCCCGTGAGGCCGGACAATCTGCATTTCAAGGTTCTTAAAAGCCATCCCCCGAAGCCCCAATTCCTGCAAAGTTGGGGCAGTGGTAGTTTTTGGCAATAGCCTCATAACTACCTTTTCCCCGTAAATTGTAGGGACAGTTGAAACACGAAGGTCGAATATAGCCTTTCCGGATGTAAAGCTGAAACGGCCATCCTGGGGAAGCCTTTTCTCTTCAATTTTAAGAGATGAGAGGATCTTAATCCTGGAAATTAAGGCATCATGCACCCCCCTCGGCAAAATAATCTTCTCGTGCAAAATACCGTCAATCCTGTACCTGACCCTGGTTTTATCATCCAAAGGCTCTATATGGATATCAGATGCGCGGGATTTAACCGCGTATTCCAAAAGCTGGGTGATAATGTTTGCCACCGGGGCTTCATGGATCACTTCCGCCTTATCTTCTACAACTTCCTCTTTTGTTGGAACGGTGAAAGCGTTCACCTCTTTTAAGGCAGATGTCACATCAGAAGTTAAGTTTTGGGAGTAGTTTTCACTAACAGCCTTGGCGATATCTTCAGGAGCCGAGAGGTAAGGTTTAACAAAAAGCCCGGCTTTTTTCTCTATAAACTGGATCACCTGAAGGTCTAAAGGGTCTGCCATCGCCACAAATAACTTGTCACCCTTTTTATCAAAGGGAACCAGGCGGTAATGCCCGGCTACTGATTCGGGGATGTAGTTTAAAACATCAGACGAGATCGCTTTTCCTTCCAGGCTAATAAAGGGGACACCTAAAAGCTGGGCCCGCGCCGATAGAAGTTTACCCGGGGGAACCATTTGGTGTTTTTGGATTACAGCTTCTGCGCTCTGTCCTGTATTAACCGCTTCAAGTTTAATAGAAGAAAGTTGGTCGGCGGTCAAAGCACCTTGCTTATAAAGAATATCCTCAATACCAAACTGAGCAGTTTGTGCCATAGAAAGAGTGACGAGTTATGAGTTCATTCTTCACTCGCCCTTATCTCCATTATGGTCAAATTTAAGGTAGGGTGTCAATTGGTGGGTAATAGGTGATGGTATAATCTTTCCATGCTGGCGTGCTTACTTATCCACCCTGATATCTTAAAGAGGGAAGAAAAAGCGGAAGGGATATTACTTGAAAATAATCTCTCAAGGAACCATCCGGACCTTTTGTGGTTTGAGGCAGAGGAGAAGTTGGGGATTGAACAGGCCAGGGAGATTAAGGATTTTCTAAGCTTGAAACCTTACCAGGGAGATGCCCGGGCTGTGGTTTTACCGGCAGCGGAAAACCTGACAGACGCTGCCCAAAATGCTCTTTTAAAGACCCTTGAGGAGCCTCCCTTAGGCACCGTTATAATTTTAGGGGTCACCTCAGATGACCAACTTTTGCCTACCGTTTTATCCCGCTGCCAGGTTATAAATTTAGAAAACACAAATTCAAATACGGATGGCAGTTTCGACGGGGATATTAAAAGGCTTTTGGAATCTACTATGGAAAAAAGGTTCCAGTTTATTGAAAAACTTGATAAAAGGGACGAGTTTTTACCCGCTTTAACCGCCTATTTTAGGCATAAATTGCTGGAAAACTCCGCAGGTGTCAAGCTGATCCACCCCGGGGGTGGCAAATATACAGAGTTCCTCCAGGATCTTATTGAGGCAGAGCGCTGGGCCAGACAAAATGTAAATATCAGGGCAATTTTGGAATATCTTATGTTAAAAATGCCATCAGGGAAAAACTAACCTATTTAGGCTGTTGCAACGCCCCAAACGACGGTACTGAGGTTGCATTATCTTACCTTAGATGATAGACTAAAAGTCGTAAATATATGGCTAAAATTTCTGACCAGTACGGTGCCAAAGAAATCCAGGTCCTTGAAGGGCTTGAACCTGTCCGCAAACGCCCGGGAATGTATATCGGCTCCACCGACGAACGTGGCCTTTGGGTCATGGTCAAGGAGATTATAGATAACTCCGTAGATGAAGCTATGGCCGGAAGGTGTTCTAATGTCTGGATCACCCTCCATAAGGACAACTACATTACGGTTGCCGATGACGGTCTTGGTATCCCTTGGGAAAAACACCCTAAGGTAGGGAAATCCGCATTGGAAGTTGCCATGACCGTCCTTCATGCCGGTGGAAAATTCGGTGAAGGTGCGTATAAAGTATCCGGGGGCTTACACGGTGTAGGGGCCTCCGCGGTCAACGCACTCTCGGAATATATGAGGGTGGAAACAAGAAGGGACGGGAAGACTTACTTCCAGGAATATTGCCAGGGACAGCCCGGTTTTGCCGTCAGGGAGCTAAAAGATTCAGACAAACCGGTACAATTTTCCGAATACTTTGCCTGGGATAGTAAACACGGGGTCAAAACAACTTTCCGCGCAGACCCCGAAATTTTAAGTACAATTGAACCCAAGCTTGATACCGTCTTAAAACAGGTTAAAAACAGGGCATACCTTGTGGCGGGGTTATACTTCCACCTTTTTGATGAGAGGATTGGTAAGGAATACCACTATTGCTTTGACTCAGGGATTGTAGCTTTGGTTAAGCATATCAATAAGACCAAGGGGCCAATCCACCAGCCAATCTACATCCATAAGGCTGTTGACAACGTTGATGTGGAAGTTGCAATCCAATACAACGAGAGTTTTAACCCCACAGTCGAATCTTATGCAAATGTCCAATCTACAGCAGACGGGGGGACACATCTTACAGGGTTTAAGACCGCCCTAACCCGGGCTGTCAATGACTACGCCAGAAAACAGGGGTTTCTAAAAGAGAAGGATGAAAACCTAACCGGAGACGATACTTTAGAGGGGATTACCGCCGTGGTAACCATTAAGATGGACTCCGAGAAGCTCCAGTTTGAATCCCAAACCAAAGACAAATTAGGCAATGCCGAGGTGGCCCCGATCGTTTCCCAGGTTACCAAGGAGGGCCTTGATACATTCTTTGAAGAAAACCCGGGAGAAGCGAGAAGAGTGATGGAGAAAGTTGTGACAGCAGCCAGGGCAAGGCTTGCAGCCAGGGCTGCTAAGGATGCAGTTTTAAGGAAATCCGCTTTTGAGGGAGGCTCACTCCCGGGAAAACTTGCCGACTGCCAGGAAAAAGATGCCTCCCAATCCGAACTTTATATTGTCGAGGGAGACAGTGCCGGAGGCAGCGCAAAGCAGGGGAGAGACAGGAAATTCCAGGCTATTTTACCTCTTCGGGGAAAGATCTTAAATACCGAAAGGGCCCGGCTGGATAAGATTTTAGAATTTGAAGAGATTAAATACCTTGTTATAGCCTTAGGGACAGGAATAGGGGACGGGGTAGATTATAATAAAGCCCGCTACCACAGGATTATCCTTATGACCGATGCCGATGTGGATGGGGCACACATCAGGACCCTTCTTTTAACCTTCTTCTTCCGTTACCTGCCGGAGCTGTTGAATAAAGGCTATATTTATGTGGCCCAACCACCTCTTTACAAACTGCAAAAAGGTAAGGAGTTTTATTATGCTTACTCCGATTCGGAGAGGGACCAGATCATAAAACAGATGGGCGGAGGGAAGACCGAAAATATCATAATCCAAAGGTATAAAGGTTTAGGGGAGATGAATCCGGAACAGCTTTGGAATACCACTATGGACCCGGAAAACAGGGTCTTAAAGCAGGTCACAGTTGAAGATGCTGCCTTAGCAGATGAGGTATTTTCCATGCTGATGGGGGACGAGGTCCCACCAAGGAAGAAATTTATCCAAACTAACGCGAAACAAGCGATTTTGGATGTATAATAGAGTCGCTTGTGAAGTCCGCCTTAACTGCACCACGAGATGTGAACGAACAGTTCCCAAAAGGCAAGTGGCAAAGTTTGGAGGACGAAACAGGCAATACTCGATGTCTAACCCACAAGGCTACCCAAAGATTCTTTTTTCTGCCTATGATAAATTTATGCTTCCCCTGGGGGGCAAGCGGGTACCCACCCCTTACCGAAGGAACGAGACCGGCAGTTTCCAAAAGATAGGTTCGCAGTTCCAAGGTAAAAGTTCACCGGAAATATTAACGGAAACAACCAAAAGGCTTGCCAAAGAACAAAATTTTAACTTGGGAAAAGCATCTGTTGAAGAAATCCGGGAGTTTATGAAAAAAAATAAATTAGGAATCGATTGTTCCGGCTTTGTCTACAGGATGTTAAACCACCTTGTAGAAAAACTTGGTTTAGGTAATTTGGAAAAAGCTGCAGGGTTCCCACATGTCGGCAGGACAAATATAGCCAAGATGACCTCAGACGGGTTTAGTGTTCCGGTTACAGACCTAAGTAAAGCACAACCCGGCGACATTATCAGGTTAAACAGCGAGGGCGATATTCTGCACGGAGTTATAATCCTACAAAATTCAGGCGGGATAATTACATATGCCCATTCTAGTAATGAAACAAATCCTAGCGGCGTACATCAAGACAAGACTGTAAGCAACCAGCTCCCTCCCGATTTATCTTATTTCTCTTATAATATAAATAAAGGAGACGGAATCAGGAGGTTAAAAATTTTAGCATGATTTTAGATGTACCTTATAAGTCACAACTGCCTTATGAAACCAGTGAAGAAGGGGAGCGGCAGTGGTGTGGAATTGTCTCTTTATGGATGGTGTTAAGTTACCACCTAAAGGAAGCAGCGCCCGGAGTAGAGGATCTTCTGCAAAAATACGGTGATAGTGTAGTAGCCAAGGGTTTCCAGCATAAAGACTTCCTGCAAATTGTCCGCGACTTTGGCTTGCGTGGTTTCCGTAAATCATGGTGGGCAGAACCCGGGGCTTTTCCGCTCATGGATAAGTTCCTGCAGGAAGGGGAAAGCGAAGAAGATATAAAAGACTGGGCAGAAACAAACCTCGAGGAAAGCTTATTTACACTTAAAAGGATGATTGACCAGGGTATTCCGGTAATCGTATCCGTCAATAAGGAATTCAGCCCCAGCCATTCTAGTCATTTGATTGTGGTGATAGGGTATGAAAATAACACTTTAATTGCCAACGATCCTTTACACAAAGGTCCTAATTATAAAATCAGTGAGGGAGAATTTAAAAATTTCTGGATCAGACAGGCAATAATTATTAAAAGGGAGATTAAAGGCCAAAAGAACACAGATACCCTCTAATAGCTTCTACGGGATCAAAATTAAAATCTCCTTTGCTTATTCGCGTTTCCCAAATATGCTGCTTAGTTTCGATTAAAAGCTCCTGCCATACCCTCTCTGCTTCCCTCATCTGTGCCGGATCTTCTGAGACAGTATGTGGGCAAACAACCTCAAAAGCTCTACTCACACCCTGAAATGCTTGGCTTTCATCCCGGATTTTCTCAAATTCTCCCACCATAGTTAAAGATTGTACCACATAGCGCAAATGGAAACAAAATCAGTTATAAGTTATAATTGATCGGATGAAACTGAAACATGAGCTTGCTTTTCCTATACCTCTGGAACTCCCAAGTGTAACCGGGTGGAAAGAAATCCATATCAGGGAAAGTGGTGAACCGCTTATTCCTCTAGGTCTGTTTTCTGAGTACCACACAATTTTCACTGACGCTATTTATTTTGGAGAAAGGACCGATTCTCCTTATGAAAATAATCTTGCCGGAAGTCTGCTAACCATGTTTGTCAGGGAAAGTGTTGCCAAACAACTTCAAGAAGCCCAACAATTACTGCCTTCCGGAATGTATTTAATTGTCTTTGATGCCTACCGTACCTTGGAAGTCCAGCAATCATTATTCGACCAATATTACAAAGAGTTAAAGAAGCAAAATCCCGGGTGGAGTGAGAAACAGCTTTTGGCTGAAACTCAAAAATATGTCTCCATCCCTTCCGAAGATCCCACCCGACCCTCACCCCATAACACCGGTGGGTCTGTAGATACGGCAATTTTTGAGCTACCGGAGAAAATAGATAAAAAAGTAAAGGAAATTAACGGAAAATTGCAACTCCTAAGCAGCTCAGAGTGGCAGGAAGCTTATCAGCTGGAAATGGAAAAGATTACTTTGATTAAGGATCATGCCAAACTTTTAGAGTTTGGTACGCCTTTTGATTATGGAGGAAAAGAAGCAGCGCTAAATTTTCTTGAGCAACTTTCAAAAGAGAGGGCACTGACCAAAGAAGAGATGATCGCTAAAGACAACCGCCGCCTTCTTTTTAACATAATGACGGCAGTTGGGTTTGAGCCTTACGAAGATGAGTGGTGGCACTTCAATTCAAAAAAATCACAGATGGGAATCAAAACAGCAGGGTTACCTTTTGCAGAATACGGAGCTTCAAAGCTTTCTCCTGAAAATCTCGAACACGAGAAAATGCGTACCCAGCACCGGCTTGACACCATCCGTCTAAGGGCAGGATGGAGAGAAAGTAAATTACCAAGGGCAGCCATCATTAAACCACCCGAAAAGAGTTAACCTTTGAAAAAATATACAATAAGGTCATGTCAAAATTGATAAAACGGTTTTTGTACTTTCCGCTAGCCTATTACTTTCGTTTTTTTGCCCAAATCCAGCTTGCTATATGGAAACCAAAAATCATAGTGGTGACCGGCTCAAGCGGCAAAACAACTTTATTACATCTTTTAGAGTCCCAGCTTGGGCAGCAAGCAAGATATTCCCATCAGGCAAACAGCACTTACGGCATACCGTTTGATATCTTAGGCCTTAAGCGCATAAGCCTTACACCGGGTGAGTGGCCTTATCTTTTTCTGGCCACACCCTTTAAGGCTTTCAAAAAACCTTACCCCGAGAAACTCTACATTGTAGAGGCAGACTGTGACCGCCCCGGCGAAGGGCAATTTTTAGCCAGTTTACTTAAACCAGAAGTTACCCTTTGGACCGGCAGCAGCCGGACACACAGCGCAAACTTCGACCGGCTCGTTGCAGAAAAAAAGTTTTCCACCGTGGAGGAGGCAATTTCCAACGAGTTCGGTTTTTTTCTGGAATACACCGGTAAATTGGCAATCGTAAACGGTGACTCAAACCCAATATCCCAGCAACTGCACCGGCTTAAAGCTCCCGTCGATATCATCAGAAAAAAAGGGCAGCTGAAAAGCTACCAGGTGGATGGAGAAGGTACAAAGTTTAATATGGGTAAATACCGCTACCAAATTCATGCCTTACTTCCGGAAGAAGTTTTTTACTCCATCGTTATGGCTAAAGTTTTGCTTGAATATCTGAACATGAGGCTTGACCCCAACTTTTCCAAGTTTAGTTTACCTCCCGGAAGAAGCTCTGTTTTTAAGGGCATAAAAAACACTACAATTATTGACAGCTCTTATAATGCTACCTTAGACGGGATGTCCGCCATATTGAAAATGTTCGACTTTTATCCGGCAAAAAATAAATGGGTAGTTTTAGGGGATATGATTGAGCAAGGCAGCAAAGAGGAAGAAGAGCACGAAAAGTTGGCAGAGTTGATTCCTCCGCTTAAGCTGTCGAAAATAATCCTGATGGGGCCCAGGGTGTCAAAATATACTTACCCGCGGCTTAAGGGCTTAATAGGAAATTCCACCTCCATTGAAAAATTTACCTTACCCAAAGAAGCGTTGGACTATATTCTAACCAACATTAAAGGCGGGGAAGTAATATTATTTAAAGGAGCCCGGTTTATGGAAGGAGTTGTCGAGCACCTGCTTTTGGATAAAAACGACATTAGTAAACTTTGCCGCCGGGAGAAAATTTGGCAAACAAGGAGAGAAAAATGGGGGCTGTAAAGAAAATTTTTATCTTACACGGATGGGCTTACTCCACCAATAAATGGCAGGGGGTTACCGATTTCATGGAAAAAGCGAGTTTTTCTCCAAAAATACTCGATATTCCGGGCCTGACGGAAGAAACGGAGAAAGTTTGGACTTTAGATGATTATGTGGAGTGGTTAAAGAAAAAACTTGGCGGGGAAAGGGCTATTTTGGTAGGGCATTCCAACGGAGGCAGGATAGCTCTAGCTTTTGCCGCCAAGTACCCTGAAAGATTAAGCCATCTTATCCTTATCGACAGCGCAGGGGTTTATCGCAATGGATTGCCAATCCGGATCAAAAGGCTCGTCTTTGGGACTGCAGCAAAACTGGGCAAAAAGATCACCAAATCCCAAATATTGCGGGATTTGCTTTACAAGGCAGCAAGAGAAAGCGACTATAAAAATGCCGCCCCCAAGATGCGTGAAACTATGGCCAACTTAATATCAACAGATTTGACTCCATTATTAAACCAGGTCACGACTCCTACCCTAATTATTTGGGGGAAGCTGGATAAAGATACGCCCCTTTCGGATGCAAAATTAATGCACGCTCTTATAAAAAACTCCGAACTGTATGTCATAAGTGATGCCAGGCACTCCCCGCAGTTTACCCACACCGAGGAAGTTTGTAGAAAAATAGCCGAGAAATTATGAACATATTTAACTCTCTGGGTTCCAATTATGATTTCCGGTTTGTTTTAGAAAGCTTATTTTCCATAGGCAACGCCAAATCAGCCGAGAAATTAAAGTCTTATTTAAGCCATAAATACCCGGGACGCGTGATATTGGTATATAAAGGCAGGGAGGCAATAAGGCTCGCCCTGACATTACTGGGCCTACCAAAAGGATCCAAAGTCGCCGTTACCGGATATACGTGTTATGCGGTGTACAAAGCGGTAATTGATGCAGGCTGCGACGTTGAGTATCTGGACGTAGATAATCTGGACTTAAATTTTTCTCCGGCAACACTCCAAGCCGCATTGCAAAAAAACCCCTCAGTGAAGGTATTAATAATCCAAAACACATTGGGCTACCCCTGTGATGTAGAAAAGGTCGTAAAAATATGTAAGCAAAAAGGTGTTATCTTAATTGAGGATTTGGCCCACAGTGCCGGAACCCAATACAAAAACAATTTAGAGGCCGGGCTCACGGGAGACCTTGTGACGCTATCTTTCAGCCAGGATAAAATAATAGACGCAATTTCCGGAGGGGCCTTAATTATTAAAGACCCTAAATATCAAAACACAAGTTCTGTAGCGCTTACGTCAACTGCCCTACGGCAACAAGTAATTGATAGGTTGTATCCTCTTTTTACTTATCTTATCAGAAGAACTTACCAGGGCGGGGCAGGAAAATTGTTACATGCGCTGCTTAAAAAAGCTGGTTTTTTATCACTACCTTTGGGCAACCAAAACCGGGATGGCTTGCATTCACTTCCCAGCTGGTATTGCCATCTGGCTTTACTGCAATTTCAGAAATTATCGGAAAATATCAGGCACAGACAAGAAATAGCCTCAATCTATGTTCGGAACCTCAACCCCAAACTTTTGTCCGGTACTTTAACCCAAGATATTCTAAACTCTACAAATTTGCGTTTTCCCATCTTTGTAAAAGACAGGGACCGCTTGGTTACGTACTTAAAGGGGCAGGGGATTTATGTTTCTGATATCTGGTATGATGCTCCGATAGCACCGAAAAAGTATTTAGGCCTTACAAATTATCAGCATCAATGCCCAGAGGCAGAAAGAGCTTCCTCTCAAATATTAAACCTCCCAACTCACCGTAACGTTTCCCCAACTCAAGCAAAAGAGATTGCAGAAAGGATTAACCAGTGGCTAATGTTACAGTAAAAGAAATTATTGGCGAAATGGTTTGGGAGAATTTCCTTGCAAACCATCCGGAGGCAAATTTTCTCCAGTCGTGGTACTGGGGAAGATTCCATGAAACTTTAGGAAAAAAAGTTTTCCGCTTAGGTTTTTACCAAAAAAATAAACTGGTGGGGGTAATGCTTTCAATCGTGGAAGATGCCAAAAGGGGGAGATATTTGACAGTGCCGGGCGGCCCCATTATTGATTGGAAAAACTCCGGCCAGATTAATGCATTCGTTGAAGAAATCCATAAAATTGCCAGAGCTAACCGCTGCGTTTTTGTAAGGGTGCGTCCTCAACTGGAGTCAGATGAGTTTTCCAAATCACTTTTTGCAAAGCACGGCTTTACAAGTGCCCCTATCCACCTGCACGCCGAGCTGACCTCGCAACTGGATATTACAAAACCTGAGGAGGAACTTTTGGCAAACATGAGAAAAGCCACCCGCTATGAAATAAAAAAAGCTCTTTCTTTGGGGATTAAAATTACCGAAACCAATAGCCCCGACGCTGTAAAAAGTTTTTTTAAGCTGCAAATTTCTACCTCAAAAAGACAAAAGTTTGTGCCCTTTTCCTACAAATTCCTATATGAACAATTCAAAGTTTTTTCCCAAGATAAAAAGGCCTTGCTGTACAGCGCTGAGCTTGAAGGAAAGCTGCTCGCCCAGGCTTTTGTTATTTTCTACGGCCAAGAGGCAGCCTATCATTACGGCGCCGGTACCGAAGAGGGTAGAAAATATCCCGGGGCTTATTTGATCCAGTGGGAAGCAATCAAAGAAGCTAAAAAACGGGGGATGACAAGATACAACTTCTGGGGAGTGGCCCCTTCTGATAAGCCAAGCCACCGATTTGCCGGGGTATCCCTTTTTAAGCGCGGTTTCGGCGGTTCGGAGTTTGAATACCTGCATGCCCAGGACCTGGTTATTAACCGTTCCCGCTATCTAATTAATACCGCCATAGAAAACTTAAGAAGGCATATTCGCCGTGTCTAGAAAAAAGTTGACAACTATCTATTGTTTACTTACCATGCAGAAGGATTTTTAAGATATGACCGAATTTTACAGCCCTGATAGAAGACTAGTAGATGAAATCGTTAGGAAGGCCGAGGACCAAGTTACTAGACAGGCTTTAACAGAAAACTTAGATTCTCCCATCTTAACCTTGATGGCTGTCGTGCGGAGAGCCCAAATCAGCTTAAAAGTTTACTACCCTTTTTTAGAGCGAAAATGGTATGGCCAAGATCCAGGCGAGATGTGGTTAGCAAATATATCCACAGGCCAATAGGAAATAGGAGACATGGCCGAAGCTCCCAAGGTTCAGGCCTTAGTACGCCGTCTAATTGACATAGGGAAGTTAGGATACATCGAAAGTTTTGATTTTGGGAGAGTGAGGTCAGGCCTAAACTACGGCTCTCTCAAAGACGTAGTTTCTGTCTTTATAAGACCGTGGATGCCGGGAACAAGCGTTATAAAACGGACCGTTCTAGATGGTTTCAATATAGAAACAGGCCCATTTAGCCTTATTGAACTCTGAAGAAAAATGGCATATAAATTTAACCCAAAACAAGTAATTTTGAGGTTGTCATAGGATACTATTTTAGGTATAATAAGCGTAGAGCGAAGGCTCCTTTTTAATGCTTTTTCATGAGTAACATCGGTAAGGTTGAAATTACTCCCATTATTGACGAGATGAAGCGGTCGTACCTTGACTATGCGATGTCCGTCATCGTCTCCCGCGCGCTTCCCGATGTCCGCGACGGTTTAAAACCGGTCCACAGAAGGATTGTTTATGCCATGCACCAGCAAGGAATACATCACACCAGCCGTTACCAAAAGTCCGCTGCCGTGGTCGGTGAAGTTTTGAAAAATTACCACCCGCACGGTGATATCCCGGTTTACGATGCCATGGTCCGGATGGCCCAGAATTTTTCTATGAGGTACATGCTGGTAGATGGCCAGGGGAACTTCGGGTCGGTTGACGGCGACTCTCCGGCTGCCATGAGGTATTGTGTAACTGGCGACACTTTAGTCATTACCGAAAATGGGTTGCTCCCTATAGAAGAAATCGCAAACCAGGAAGATATAGATATTCAAATTCTTTCTAAGGATAAAATGGTAAACCGGGCTTCAAAGTGGTTTGATTCAGGGAGTCACCCTACACTTCACGTCACTACTTATAAAGGTTACGAGGTACAAGGGTCATATAACCACCCTTTGCTAACCCTCACTCAAGATATATCAGGTAAACCAAAGTTTAGCTGGAAACTGCTTGAGCAGATAGAAAAAGGTGATGTTTTAGTTTTAGATAGATCCACCGAAAGTTTATGGCCGCAGAAACCACACAACCTAGAGAATTACTATCCCAAACCCAGAACCGGAAGAACCAGGGTTGCAACATTACCTTCAACACTGACAGAAGATCTTGCTTTTATTCTCGGAGCTTTGCTGTCAGAAGGGTCAATAAGCAGAGATAAAATAGAGTTCTGCAATATAGATGAGGAATTTGTTGAAAAGTTTGAAAACTGTTGGAAAAAAACTTTTCCCGACAGCACACTGCACAGATTCAAAAAAACCCCCAGCTCCTACGGCAAAAAAACATATTTTCGCCTGGAATGTCATTTTAGGTTTACAGTTGACTTCCTGATTAATTTGGGCCTAGCTCCCGTCAGATCAAGATCAAAAGATATTCCTTCAACTATTTTTAGATCCCCTAAAAATGTAGTTACTGCATTCCTTAAGGCCTATTTTGAAGGTGATGGATCCATTTCATCTTCTTTAAAAATGGTAGAGCTGAGCTGTTGTTCTACCAGCGAAGAGCTGCTAAGAAAGATGCAAATTCTCCTTCTGCGCTTCGGAATTGATACTTTCAGGCGTTTTGATTCATATAGAGACATCTGGAAAATTTACCTTAGAGGAAAGAGAAATATTCTAAAATTCTATCGGCAGATAGGGTTTTCCTGCCAGAGAAAAAATGACAAGCTGGAGCTAATTATTCTAAATTACAAAAAAGATAATTCGCTCTTTGATTTTATACCGTTTATCTCAGATTATGTTCGCCAGCAGGTAGGACATTCAGAATTTATCGTTAAACATAATTTTGACAGGTACGGCAGTTTAGAGCAGAACGGGAACCAAGTTTCCGCCATATATCTACAAAAAACCGGAGAAGATATCCAACCGCTTTTTGAATATTTCCTTAAGAACGATTACCTTTTTGATAAGGTTATAAGCGTTGACAAAGGTGAGGTTTGCCCCGTTTACTCAATTAAAGTAGAGAGCGACTGCCACTCTTTTATTGCTAATGGTTTCATCAACCACAATACCGAGGCCCGGCTTTCTGCTATTGCCGACGAGCTTTTGCGTGATATCCATAAAGACACCGTTGATTTTATCGACAACTATTCCGGAACTACACAAGAACCGGTGGTATTACCCTCTGTTATACCCAACTTATTGCTAAACGGCGCCTCAGGTATCGCCGTCGGAATGGCTACCCAAATCCCACCCCACAACCTGAGGGAAGTCATAGATGCCCTAATTTATACAATAGAGCATCCAAGCAAATTAGCTAATAGCTTACCGACTACAGCTGATAGCAAAGCAGTAAGCAGTAAGCAGCTGGCTGATAGCAAATTTGAAAGCGATGCTACTGTCGAGGACCTCATGCAATTTGTCAAAGGCCCGGATTTTCCCACCGGCGGCTCAATTTACGATTCCACTGAAATCTTAAATGCTTATGCCACCGGCAAGGGAAGGATTGTCATGCGCGCCAAAGCAGAGATCGAAGAGACAAAAGGGGGCAGGTTTGACATTATCATCACCGAGCTGCCTTACCAGGTCAATAAAGCCAACCTTGTGATGCGCATTGCAGACCTGCATAAAGAGAAAAAGCTTGACGGCATAGCCGATTTACGCGATGAATCCGACCGCCGGGGAATGAGGGTAGTAATCGAGCTTAAAAGGGATGCCAAACCCCAATCAGTCCTAAACAACCTTTTTAAGCATACTGCAATGCAGTCTGTCTTTAACGTCAACACAGTAGCCTTAGTTGACGGGGTACCCCATCTTCTGCCTTTAAAACACATCCTGGAAGAGTTTATTACCCATCGCCAGGTTGTTGTCCGCCGGCGCAGCGAATTTGAACTTTCAGAAGCCCGGGCGCGCGAGCATGTTTTAGAAGGCTTAAAGATCGCTGTTGATAATATTGATGCCGTGATCGAAACAATCAAGAAAAGTAAGGACGCAGATGAAGCCAAGACTAACTTGATGGCAAAGTTTAAACTTTCCGAAATTCAGTCCCAAGCAATCCTGGACATGCAGCTGCGCCGCCTGGCAGCCTTGGAAAGACAAAAGATTGAGGATGAGCTAAAAATGGTCAGGGAACTAATTGCTTACCTGGAGGACTTACTGGCACATCCGGAGAAAATCCTAAAAGTCATCAAAGACGAACTCTTAAAAATCAAAGAGAAATACGGTGATGAGAGAAAAACCAGGGTTTATAAACAAAAGGTAGGGGAGTTCTCAGAAGAGGACCTTATTGCCGATGAAGCCACCATTGTTACCATTACCGAAAACGGTTATATAAAAAGGCAACAGCCGGGAACATTCCGAATGCAAAACAGGGGAGGGAAAGGCGTCTCGGGTATTACTACTAAAGAAGAGGATGCAGTAGCCCATATCTTTTATACCAAGACCTTGGATAATATCCTGTTTTTTACCGACAAAGGTAGGGTTTTTCAACTCAAGGTCTGGGAAATCCCGGAGGCTTCCCGAATCGCCAAAGGCCAGGCAATAGTAAACCTAATCAACACCGAACAAGGAGAAAAAATCACCGCCATTTTAACTATTAGGAAAAAAGACCCAGCCAAATACCTTTTTATGTGTACCTGGCAAGGCAATATCAAAAAAACCCTCATTGAAGAGTATGCTTCCATCCGTAAAAATGGGCTCATTTCCATCAAGCTGGATAGCGGCGACACCTTAGGCTGGGTCATGCCTACCAGTGGGGAGGACGACTTAATCATTGTTTCCCAGGGTGGCCAGTCCATCCGCTTCGCAGAAAAAGACGTCCGTCCCACACACCGGGATACTTCGGGAGTGAGGGGTATAAAACTTGGCAAGGGTGATAGTGTAGTTTCCTTAAACAAGATTACCGATCCTAAAACTGACCAGCTTTTGGTAGTCATGGCTAACGGTTTAGGCAAAAAAACTTTAGTTTCCGGTTGGAGTAAGCAAGGTAGGGGAGGTATGGGAGTGAAAGCCGCCCAGGTTACCCCCAAAACAGGGCCGATTGTGACAGCAAAACTTGCTTCCAAAGAAAGTAATACGTTGGTCATGACTTCAAATAAGGGCCAGCTTATTAAACTGGACTTAAAAGATGTCCCGACACTGCAGCGGCAAACCCAGGGTGTTATACTGATGAGGATGAGGGAAGGGGAAAATGTGGTTGCTGCCACCCTGGTTGCCTCAAAAGACAAGGAACCATAAGTAATGCAGAAAAAAATTGTTACTGCCGCTACTATCTACTTCGTCTTGGGGCTACTTTTTGCCTTAGGGTATGCCTATTTCTACCACTGGCCGCCGCTTTCAGTTTTCAGCCCTCCTTTTTATGCTGTTTTACTCTCCTGGCCTTTCCAGCTCCCCGGCCTCGTCTGGGACTACCAATACTACGGTATCAGTGGCAAAGTTTTGTAGTTTACTAATATGGATCCCGAACTTAATTCGGAAGCAGTAAGCACTCCAGATAATCCAGAACAGCTATTTAAAAAGAGCTTAGAGATTTCCCAACAAGTTATTACTAAACTTGCTACTTTTGCTATAGAGAACGGTGCCAACCCCAACAAACTCACCCACTTAACACAGGTTTTCTCACCTGGTGGACATATACTTCTACCCCCAATGGGCATTATGCGCAAAGAACTGGCAAAAGTTCATGGCGATACAGAAACTACCAGAAATACCCAAGCTATAACTGCCAAGAAAACCGGCCAAGTTTTTGTGCCGGAAGAATCAGCTGGCAATGTACATGATTGCCTGCATGAGTCAATCCATCGTGCAAGTTGGTTGTACAACAGACTGCAAGGACTTGGAGTTAATGAGACTTTACTCATCAGGGCAATAGCAACACAATTTGGGTTAGAAGTTACTCCGGAAGGTAAAATAGGCCCCAATAGCCCTGTTTTACAAACTCTTAACCCTGATGATAAAACAGGCCGAGATGAGCTTTTAAAAGGCTACACTGACCATTTAAAAACTGAGGTATTTATCATTAACGAAGGACTTACTGAATGGGTCACCCAAAGGGCTGATGGTTTAATCTTGGAAAACGGACAAACATTAAATATACCAGAGGAGAATAAGCGTTATCCTTATCAAGTCGAAGAGATAGAAGCAATTAGAGAAAAAATGTTTAAGGCTGGAATAGAGCAAAGCAAAGTTGACGCTATACTTATCACAGCTGCTTTAACAGGAGATGTAGCAGAGTTAATACCTTATATCTACAAGTAAGCCCCAACTACCAAGAAGTAATAACTACTTGTTTACTATGATAGATGGGTCTATCATAGTATTATATATGGGAAGGCTTTCTAGGTATACTGACCATTCTAGGCTTTCACAATTTATAAACCGGTTTTGGGATGCTGTTACTTTAATAGAGGATAGGGGAGAGGCAATTGCATTCTTAAAAGACCTCCTAACACCAACCGAGATACGTATGCTTTCTAAAAGACTGCAGATTGCTGATATGATTGCCAAGGGCTATAAATATGAGGATATCCAAAACTTTGTCCATGTTACCGGACAAACCATTTCTGCAGTAAATGCCAAGCTGGAATATGGAAATGATGGTTTAATTAAAATCCTCAAGAAGCTGGAAAAAATTGACCAAAAAAGACAAGACAAATTGGAGGGGAAAAGAAGTATATTAGCCCAGCCACCAGGGCTAGGAAGATCTGTTTCTAATATAGCAGTAAGTGAAGTGGGCAAACTGGTCCGCCACCACCAAAAAGTTGAAAGTATTCTTAAAAGCAAAGAGAAAGTTTAACTACTATGATACGAGGGTCTATCATAGTAAATAACACCAAGGGAATTTTATTTAGCTTATGATAAACTATCTTCATGCCTAAGATTGGTGCACATGTTTCAGCGGCAGTTTCGTTGGATTTAAGTTTTAAGAGGGCAGAGGAAATTGGGGCGGAATGTACCCAGATTTTTATTTCACCGCCACAACAATGGGCAAAAACTTTACACTCAGAAACTGAAATTCAAACTTACAGGGAGCAAGCAAAGAAAACCCGAATTGGGCCTAATTTTATCCACGGAGTATATCTTATCAATTTAGCCTCAGGCAAACCGGAACTGGTACAAAAATCCATTGATTGGCTAATCTATTCTCAAGAGATGGCAGAGAAGCTGGGGGCAGAGGGAACAATTTTCCATATTGGTTCGGCAGGTAGTAGGGGACAGGAAGAAGCTATTAAGCAAGTCATAAAGGCTATCTCCCAAATTTTGGAGCATTCACAGACTAACCTGATCCTGGAAACATCGGCCGGGGCAGGAAATACAATTGGGGATACTTTCCAAGAATTGGGGCAAATTATTAAAGGGGTAGGGGAGAGCCGGGTAAAAATATGCCTGGATACCCAACATATCTTTGCCTCGGGTTATGATATCAGAACCAAAGAAGGGTTGGACAAAGTAGTGGGGGAATTTGATAAAGAAATTGGTCTGGATAAACTGGTTGCAGTCCATGCAAATGACTCAAAAACAGAACTTGGCTCCCATAAAGACCGCCATGAAAATATAGGGGAAGGCCTAATCGGCAAAGAAGCTTTTAGAGATATCCTAAATCACCCGACTTTTAAAGACCTGCCATTTATCCTAGAAGTCCCTGGCTTTACTAACTCCGGCTCCGATCAAGATAATATTAAAATACTCAAAAGCTTATTGTCCACTTCCTAGAGTTTGATAAATCCCAAGTTAAAAGTTAAAATGACTCCTAATTACTATGCCTGAAATCGACAAGTTAGACTTATCAAAATTATCAACATCCGAGCTTGAAGCTTTGCAAGAGCAAGTTATGAGTACACTGGGACAAAGATATAGGCAGCAAAATCAAGCCGAAAGAAAGAGAAAAATACGTGATCTGCAGATTCCCTTGTTGCAAAGAGAAGATACAGACTTAAGCCCAGAGTCCCTAAATAAAAAGAGAGTACTTCTACACCTACAAACTCTCTTAAAAGACTCTGAAAACGGATGGTTTCAACTTCGCTCCTTAGATAATCCACTTGTTAAACGTTTTTATGATTATTTAAACTTCGTTTTTGGGCAAATAAAGGTACCTGGTATTTACATCAGTAGACATGAACTCATGCAAAACCAAACATTAACAATTAGCGACTACACTTACCAATGGCAAGATGGAAAACAGAGCGATAGATTCGAAACAATTTTTTTCGTAAGGCCAGAAGATCCTTTGACTATCAATCCTGAAAACATTTCAGCCTTATTATTCATGCCCCCAGGAAAAAGGCGTATGCAAATAAGCTTCAGAATTTCTTCCCAAATTCTAAGCTGCCGTTACCGTCGATTAACTGAATTCGATTTTTCCCTACCGCTGCTAGATCTTAATATAGTCCATTCCGAATTAGACGAAAGAATACAAATTCCCTAAAGGGTAATTATTTATTTCCAGAGTGAAAGCTTTTATGAACATCCCTCAAGTGCTTATTTGTTACATGGGTGTAAATTTGGGTAGTGGCAATATTACTGTGCCCCAGCATCTCCTGGACTGAGCGGATGTCGGCACCGTTAATTAATAAATCAGTGGCAAAATTGTGACGCAGGGTATGAGGGGTAGCTTTAACAGACAGCCCCACAAGTTTTACATACTTTTCTACAATCCGCTCAATCGAGCGGGAAGTTAGCCGCATAGCCTCACCGTTATCGCTAGGGTCAACCCTCCCCTGGAAACGCACAAACAGAGGCTTGAAGGTATCTTTCCGGGCCCCTAAATACTTTTCTAACCATTCAACCGCCGAATCAGAGAGAAAGACAATCCGCTCCTTTTGGCCCTTACCAATAACGGAAAATTCCCGCCTATTTAAGTTAATACTGTCACAATTTAAAGATGCCATCTCAGAAACCCGCAAGCCGGTGGAAAAAAGCAGTTCCAAAATAGCTTTATCCCGCATTCCGGGCTTGTCTGTCGTACCCGGTGCCTCAAGTAAGCTTTTTAAAGCTGCCTCGTCCAAGACTTTAAGTGGCCTTGCTTCTGCCTCCCCAAGCTCCACCTTTTCAGGGGATAAAGTTTTTATATCCTGGCGGGCTAAGTAGCGCAGAAAAGCCCGCAGGGCAATCATAAAATAATTCTGGGTTATCCTTTTTAAGGGTTGTTTGGTTTTAGGGTCTGTCCAGCGGCCTAAATGCAACCTATATTTTCTAATCAGGGACAAATCTATTGCCGAAGGGTTAATATCCCCAGCAAAATTAAGGAAGCGCTTTAAGTAATGGTCATAATTTTCGATCGTTTTTTGGGAAGTATTACGTTCAATTTCCAAATATTCCAGGAAATCGGTAATTAGGGAAGATAAGTTCATGGTTCAAGACCGTCAGGTCGCAAGCTTCGCTTATGGTTCATGGGAAAACCACAAACTCATAAGAATGCCGCGCCTAAGATTCCTAGGATTGTCAAAAATAATCCTGTTGCCCCAAGTACCACAGTCGGTGTCTCAATACCACCCTTTGTTCCATTCCCGGTAAAGTCGTCAATTGTTTTTTTGGGGGCTGCCGAGGGGGTGGTAATGGGGCCGCCTT
>Ga0209542_10005004_pt1 | contig 26831 bp, 16 predicted proteins | sample RifCSPhighO2_01_FD_184028 | JGI IMG/M metagenome (GOLD analysis project Ga0209542, IMG submission 184028) | Soil microbial communities from Rifle, Colorado - Rifle CSP2_plank highO2_0.1 (SPAdes) (version 2) | ecosystem: Environmental > Terrestrial > Deep subsurface > Rock core/Sediment ...
TTTTCCATGAGACGAGCAATAGTTCCTGTTTGCATTGCAATAGAACTTAGATGGGTAATACCTCAAATAAACAAACCTAAAGATGAAACCCGACTAGCTCTACCTTCTAAGAGTTATTTGATTATGTCCATTATATTACAGAATCAATTAAAAGTCAACTATTTTGGGCAGGGACATTTTTAGGGCACATCTGCGCCGTTTTTTGATGTGTTATACTGTGGTCTATACGAGAGAGTGTTACTCGCTTCCCAAGAGACTTTTACCAACACTAAAGGCAGTCTATTCATCAATGCCACGCGTAAAACATTTCTTTTCTTCCTCAATCTCCTATGTGAATGAACACCGGATATATGCGGGAATCGCCCTCGTCGTGATTCTTGCACTCTTGTGGTTCTTCTTTGTGCGCAATGGTGGGGGCGACATTGAAACACTTACCGTTGTGCGTGGCGATTTCCTCCAACAGGTCTCTGTGTCGGGGAATGTTGTCGCGGCGGACGATGTTGACCTCGGCTTTTCTCAAGCAGGGAGAGTGGCGGGCGTCTACGTCACGGTCGGGCAGCGTGTTGCCCGCGGTGCAGTCCTTTCAGAAATTGAAAACGGCGATCTTCGCGCGGCCGTGCTTCAAAAAGAAGCTGCACTCGAAATTGAACGCGCCGATCTCGCTTCCCTTAAGGCGGGCACACGAGAAGAAGAAATAGCCGTTTCGCAATCAACTGTTACTCGTGATGAAGTTGCGCTTGCGCAGGCACACACCGCTCTCTATAACGCAATGGTGAGCGCGTACACCACTTCGGACAGCGCGGTGCACAACACGCTTGATCAATTCATCAGTAATTCTCGGATTGATCCTGAACTTAATTTTTCCACCAGTAATTTTCAGGCGGAAAACGATTTTGAAACAAAACGGGCCGAAGCGGAGACTGTCCTTGCGAAATGGAAGCAATCAATCAGTGAACGCCAGCCGGAAAGCGACCTCTCCGCTTTAGTATCGGCATCAAAAGAGCATCTATTGTTCATCAGTTCGCTCCTTTCTGATGCCAGTGTGGTACTTAGTGTGGCGATACCAAACACCTCGGTTTCGGAGAGTGATTTGTCTGGCTACCGTACTGACATTGGGACTGCGCGCAAGGACATTAACACGACGACGACATCATTGACGACTGCCGTCACGTCACAGAAAGCCGCCATAACCACGCTCGAAACTTCAAGAAGGAATCTGGAGCTTGACGAGGCGGGGTCTACCAAAGAAGATATTGCCGCAGGAGAAGCCCAGGTGAGAGCGGCGGAAGCGAATGTGGTAAGCGCACGTGCCGACCTCTCAAAGACGCTCATTGTTGCGCCTTTCGCGGGTACAGCGGCGCGCGTTGATGCGAAAGTAGGAAAGATTGTCTCGCCGAACACGCCGGAAATTTCTCTCATTAGTATGGGGGTATTCCAAATCGAAAGCTTTATCGCGGAAGTAAATATTGCGAATATCAACGTCGGCGACACAGCAGTGGTGACGCTTGATGCATACGGGCCGGACGCCCCGTTTACCGCAGTGGTTGTCTCTATTGATCCGGCAGAAACTCTTCGCGAAGGAGTCTCTACATACAAGACGACGCTTCAGTTTTCACAAACCGACCCGCGCATTAAGTCGGGCATGACGGCGGACATATTGATTACGACAGGAGAAAAGCCAAACACAATTATCATACCGCAAGGTGCGCTTCTGAAACGCGACAACAACACCTTTGTGCAGGTGCTCCTCGACAACGAAGTGAGCGAGCGTCCTGTCAAAACCGGCCTTTCCTCGCTCGGACAGATAGAGATAGTCTCTGGTTTGGAAGAGGGCGAGAGGGTGGTCTACAACCCTACTCGCTAACCCATGTTTTCTCTGCAAAACATTCGCATCGGTTTTTATCTGGCGATCCGTCAGCTACGGCGTTCCAGTCTCTGGACGACGGCGCTCATTGTATCCGTGATGCTCCTTACCTTTCTGAACCTCGTCGTCGTGACAGGGATTTTAGTTGGTTTAGTGATCGGCATCAATAATGCGTACCGCACGCAATACACTGGTGATGTCATCATCTCTTCGCTTGAGACAAAGAACTATGTCGAAAACAGTCCATCAATCATCACGCTCCTGCGCTCTATGCCGCAGGTGGAAATTGCCACGCCGCGCTACATTACCGCCGGCATTGTGGAAGCCGATTACAAGACGCGCACGGGAGAAAACGACAAGACGGACACTGCTTCAGCGCAGGTTGCGGGCATTGATCCGGTTGTTGAGAACTCATTCAGTAACCTCTCGTCTTTTATCATCGACGGTGAGTATCTCTCGCCGAATGATTATGATCAGGTGCTTGTCGGCTCTCAACTTCTCAAGCAGTACTCTTTTGGAGAACAGCCAGGGTTGGGGCTTCTCGACAATGTGAGCGTTGGCGACAAGGTCCGACTCACTATGGGGGACATCGAGCGGGAAGTGACCGTAAAGGGCGTCCTCGACAGCAAGGTTGCGGAGCTTTCGCTACGCGTCTATATGACCGACAAACAACTACGCGGATTGATTGGGCGCACCGACCACAATGTTTCTGAAATCGCTGTGAAGCTCAAAAGTGGCACAGATCCAATTGCGTTTCGTGATCTTCTGTTGCGCAGCGACATCGCCCGTTTTGCCAAAGTGCAGACATTTGAGGAGTCTATCCCGCAAGGGGTCGCCGACATTACGAGTACCTTTGCGATGTTGGGCAACATGATTAGTTCGGTCGGGCTCGTGGTTGCCTCGATTACTATTTTTATTGTCATCTTCATCAACGCGCTCACACGGCGGAAATTCATCGGAATTCTGAAGGGGATTGGTATCGACGGCCGCGCAATTGAGATTTCGTATATGTTTCAATCACTTTTTTATGCAGTTGTGGGCTCCGCAATCGGTCTTCTGGTGCTCTATGGCTTTTTGGTGCCGTTCATTGCCGCACACCCGATTGATTTTCCCTTCAGCGATGGCATTCTAGTTGCGCCTGTCCCTGGCACCATGATTCGCATTGGTCTTTTGGTCCTTGCAACGATTATTGCGGGCTACATTCCGGCACGCATGATCGTCAAGAAAAACACGCTCGACTCGATTCTTGGTAGGAATTAAACAAATTGTTATGAGCAGAGCGAATTACAAGTTGTTTAACCCCTCACCCAGCACTCGAATGTCCCGCCTTGTGAATACGTCTGGGAATACTCGGATATATGACTGGGTGAGGGGTGTAAGAAATTCTAAGCTCGTAACGCTCGCTAATAATTTCTAACATGATAGAAACACAACAGCTTGTAAAAACGTATCGAAATGGCGATATCGAGACCAACGTGCTGAAGGGTATTGATTTCAAAGCGGAAAGCGGCGAGTTCGTGGCTATTATGGGGCGTTCGGGAGCGGGGAAGTCCACGCTCATGTACCAGATGAGTTTGCTTGATGAGCCAACGGGCGGCGAAATCATCATTGAGGGCAAGGATGCGCACACACTCACCGAATACGAACGAATGAAATTCCGTCTGGTCAAATTTGGCTATGTCTTTCAAGACTACGCCCTGCTTCCGGAATTGACCGCGCTGGAAAATGTCGTCGTGCCGCTCTTAATGCTAGGTATGAGTGAACGCCTCGCAAAGGAACAAGCCGAAAAAGCACTGCGTCGCATGAATCTAGAACATCGCCTCAATAATCTGCCCAGCCAGCTCTCCGGCGGGGAACAGCAGAGAGTTTCAATCGCGCGCGCGGTTGCGCACCACCCGCAGGTACTTTTTGCCGACGAGCCGACGGCAAACCTTGATCGCGAATCATCAAAGACGGTCATGAGTATTTTTGAAGAACTTCATAAAGAAGGACAAACCATTATCATGGTGACCCACGAGGAAGAGTACGGCGCGCTCGCCGAGCGCATCGTGCACCTCGATGACGGCAAGATTGATTCGGTCACGAACACCCGCGAGCATTCCCGTTAACATTTAAAAATTTAAAAATCAACCGATACGTCCCCGAGTCCTTCGATACTAAACTAGACTGCTGGCCTTTTAGGACTCGAAAAAATTGAAACCGCGCAACCGCGCGATATTTTCGATCACTTTCAGGGTAACATTTTGGGGCTCCTTGGACACCTCTCCAAATGCCAAAAAGTAGCCGGAATCTAATTAATCTCTAAAATAGAAAATACCCCTCAAATAAAGGATTTTATTCATATTTTATGAACAATCCCTAAAAAAAAGAGTTCCCCTGTCTTTTAACATCCTTTCTGACATGAGGGCCACCAATGATCCATCGCTTTTGCGGGGTGGACAACGTTCTTACTAATTATGAAGATTCACGCTACTCTAGCCGTAAGAGCAGTCAATATTTAAAAAGACAAGGATTACCTAGCTGATATTTATGGCTAATTCATACCACCTCCTTTCACGTATAAAAAACTGGATTTTTCTATTTGTGCTAATCCTCGGCACATTGCCGTATCTGGCATTTGCCTCCGGACCTTCCGCTGATGATGTTAATTTCAGTCTGGATCGATTAACCCGTCAATCTCAACCTGCAATACAGGCCAGCGAATTTGACGGCTCTTTTCACTATGAAGTTCCTCTTACACTGCCGCCTGGGCGCAACAGCCTTGAGCCGGATCTTGCACTTTCGTATTCAAGCGGCAACAAGAGTATCATCAGTCCTTTCGGATATGGCTGGTCCGTAAACATCCCCTACATTGAGCGCGTTAACCGAAAAGGAGTAAACAAGCTCTACACAGAGAATATCTTCTATTCGTCATATGACGGGGAAGTTATCGCTTCGAGTACTTCTCCAGGGACAGAGGACTACGGCCCTTTGGTTGAAAACGGTGATTTCCGCAAGTATGAATACGTCAGTAATCAGTGGTGGAGGGTTACAGACAAGAAAGGGGTCGTCTATACGTTTGGGAGCGCTAGCACGACACAGCTCATGAATACCGCGAGCACCACGCAGGTATACCGATGGATGCTTGAGGAAGTCAGAGATCAAAACGATAACTATATAGAGTACACATATTACAAAGACGGCAACGCCATCTATCCCTCCACAATCACCTATACAGGAAACGGGAGCACGGACGGGCCTTTTGGAGTCGAATTTTTCAGAGAATTGCGTGGCGACGTTGCCACTTCGAGCGCATCGGGGTTTCCGATCCTTTCCCGGTACCGCATGAGCGAGATACAAGCAAAAATATCCGGTTCCTGGGTGCGCAAATACACTCTCGGTTATACAACAGGAGACAATGGATATCGCGGAATGTTGAGCAGTATTACCGAGTCCGGGCGGGACGAAAACGGAAACACGACGACACTCCCTACGGTAACCTTTGAATACAGCAGTTCGACTCCGGACTGGACAGCTAACGCAAGTTGGGGAGTCCCGCATGACACTATTATCGACCGTATTGACAGCGGCGGACGATTTGCGAATTTTAACGGCGATGGGCTTCCCGATGTTGCACGAGGTGCCGGCGTTACCGCATGGAGTTCTCCAAATGGCCTCTACCACAACAACGGAGACGGCTCGTGGAGCACTACCACTCCTTCAGGAATCCCATCGTTTGTTGATAACTTATACAACGACACGGGGTGGCGGGTTGCCGATGTTAATGGCGACGGTCTCAGTGATTTTGTAATAAGTTCGGGTAGTACCTACATTAACCATAATCAAGGCGGATATTTTGCAGCCGACGCAAACTGGACGGCTCCTGTTGATCTCTCGGATACGATCTGTTGCCGTGTCGGCACCTCGAACAACTACAGTATAGACATCGGCTCACGCATTGCGGACCTAAACGGCGATGGATTACCCGATATGATCCAGTCTTTCATGAGTGATGGCATGGCGACATCTTCGGATGTCTATCTCAACAATGGAAATGGGTGGGATGCCACCTCGACCCACGCGTGGATATTGCCTCATGACTCGGCCTTTGCGTGGGACAACGACATAAGTACTAATGTCTATTATGACTACGGATTGCGAACAGGGGACATTAACGGAGATGGCCTCACCGACCTTTTTCTCGGACACCACACAAACGCGGCACATACCAATCTACAGAACAGAATCTACTTTAATAACGGTGATGGAACATGGGCGACTTCTTCGGTGAGCGGCATTGCCGGTGGTGCGGCTTTCGCTTCGTTTTATGGAGTTGATACCGGACTGCGGTTAGTTGATGTTAATGGTGACGGACTCGATGATGTTATTTCCGCGACTCAAGGTGGCACTGTCTATATCAATACTGACGGAAATGGAACTTTTGCGGAAGACGTATCGTGGAGCGGCTCGCCGGTAGATTTTAATTGCACGGCGGGGGCTTCACAATGTGGAATCGGAGATATCGGTAGCCGTCTCGTCGATATCAATAGTGATGGGATTATTGATATTGTAAAGGCGGAAGATCCGAGTAATTTTGATAATTCAGACACAACTACTGACGGGGTATATCTCGGCAACGGCGCTGTTCCGGATCTTCTGAAGAAAATCACGCTCAATACTGGTGGTGTTATCACTGTTGGATACAAGCCGTCGACAGAATACGACGACAGTGGAGGTAATTTCATTAACCCAAGTTTGCCATTTGCACTCCAGACCGCGGAGACAGTCACCACAAACGACGGTTTTGGAGTAGTTGGTACGACCACGAACGCATACGGTGGCGGCGAGTATTACTACGAGGAACCGTTTATTCGCAAATTTGCCGGTTTTGCGACGACAACAGCGACAGATCCGTTGGGAAATGTAACTACAGCGTATTTCCACACCGGAACTACCACCGTGTCTTCTTTGGGAGAATATAGCGATCATGTGTCAAAGATAGGGAAACGGTATCGCGAGGAAGCCTATGACGATTCAAGCAACCTTTATAAGACAACCATTACGCGGTGGGAGAATGTTTCGCTCTCCAATGATCGTGATTACGTAAAGGCAACAACGACGCTTGAGCTTCTGTACGACGGAGATGCTGACCATCGGGATACGGCAGTGGTACATGCATACGATGATTCTAACGGCAATGTTGCGACAACGACCGAATATGGAGAAGTGTCAGGCAACAGCAATGGTTCTTTTACCGACACCGGCTCTGATACACGAACGACCGCACACCTCTATGCCGCAAGCACGACTCCACACATCATTGGTCTTCCATCTAAGAAGACCACGAAGAATCACAACGGAGAAATCGTTGCGGAAAGCAGGTTCTACTACGACGGCTTGAGTCTGGGCGAAGTTAATAAAGGAAATCTGACGAAACAAGAAGATTGGGTGGAGAGCTCCACATACATTGATATTGAGAGAACCTATGACGGTACCTACGGATTAGTAACTCAAGAAAAAGATCCGCGAGATAAAATAACAACTTTTGTTTACGACAGTCGCAACACACATGTGGCGACCTCCACAAATGCTGAAAGTCATGTCACGGAATTCATTTACGACTATTCGTCAGGCAAGCCGGCAACGACGACCGATCCGAATGGATACGTCTTTGTGACTGTCTTTGATGGACTCGACAGACCGATTGCGGAGAAAGCGCCTGACCCCGATTCGCCGGCGTCGCTCATCATAAAGAAGACTATTCAGTATGTGGACACGGCGGGACTCCGAAGCATTCTGGAGACGCTCCACCTCAATTACGCACCCATCAACCTTTCTCAAAACTTTGCCGTGCTCTATGACAATCTGTCCGGAATCGTATCAAGCTTCTTAGAGAAGACAGCCCGATCTGCACTCGCTATACTTTTTGGTGCGCCGCAGATAGCACACGCGCAAGTCCTTTCTTCAGGGCACCCGATCGAAGATTCTCTGGCGGGCAAGTCGGTTGCGGAAAAGGCGGAAGTCAAGAGTTGGGAAATCGCACGACGCATTGTGAGCGGAGTATATGAGAGCACACAGTACGGAGTTCGTGTTGAGATTATAGGGAACGCAACGCCGATTGAAAGAAACGGGTGGCACGGCATACAAGTTTTTGCAAGGGCATGGAGGGACGGAAAGCAATTGGGCCTCGGAAGTGATGGCACGACAGACATAGAGCGGTTCCTTATCTACAATCCGCCGGTCTTAATTGATGATCCCAACGGACCAATCGTCCGCGAGGCTGTCGATGTTATCACCGGCGAAGTAAGGCAGAGAAAACTGCGCGAAGACCCCGTCGGAGCACTGCGGCAGGTCATTGCCCATACTGTAACCGTCGTTGGTAGTGAAAATACGGGAATCGTTAAAGGGAAAATAGGAAACACGACCTCAACTTTTTATCCCTCTGCGGGGGCGGTTACTCCCGTTGACGGCGCTGTTGGCAACGACGTTGAAAGCGGCACATGGACGACAAATCGTGGAGCGGCAAGCGGCACGACGATTCGAACCGGAACGACGGCGGAAGTCGGGTTCATCAGAAACTATACCGATCAAATCTGGCGCACATGGTTTCGCGGCGTATGGCTTTTTGATACTTCAACGATTGGTTCCGATACGGTTTCATCGGCAACCTTTTCCCTCTACGGCCAAGGCTCGTCGTGGAGTAATGCGGGCACCGGCTTTGTGAATGAAATAGCCCTTGTTTCTTCCAATCCCGCTTCGACAGCCTCTTTAGCAAACGGCGACTATAGTTCCTTCGGGACGACACAACTGGCAAGCAATATCGCCATTTCAGCGTGGAGCACTGCGGGATATAACGATTTTGCACTGAATGCCTCCGGTATTTCCACGATTGCGACAGGAGGAATAACGAAGTTAGGCACCCGCCAAGAAAACGATCGGGCGAATAGCGAGCCGACCGTTGACGCGACAGACCGATTATCGGGCGCGCAAGCATATACGGCAGATCAGACAGGAAGCACGCAAGATCCCAAATTGGTTGTGGTACACAGTGGCGGCGCACCGTCTTCGACGTCGGCACTGCTATACAAATATCTTGACGGAATGGATCGGGTTATCCAGGAACGTTCCTCAATGGAAGATTCAGATACCTTTGCCGTTACAGACATTGTCTATGACAAACGGGGAGACATATCAAAGAAGACACTGCCGTATAAGGGAACTACCTCATCAAAGACGAGCATTACGACGAACACCGATTTAATCGCAACCTATACATATGACACGCTCCGCAGGATAAAGACTGCGGTCAATGCCGCGGGAACAGAATCGTACAGCTACGACCAATGGGCCGCCACCACAACAGACAGAGAGAGTAATACGAAAGCTTCCATACGCGATGCGTTCAATAACCTTGCCGGAATCAATGAACATAACGCTGGTTCCATCTACGTTACTCGATATGAATATGATGCTCTGGATAGTCTCACAAAGATAACGGACGCTCTCGGCAATGTTAGAAACTTCACCTACGACGGGCTGAAACGGCTCACTAAATCCGAGGACATCCATGACGGAAGCGACACGACATTTGCAACCACGACGTACGCGTATGATGCGTCGGGAAACATAACAACAAAGCGCGACCAGAAAAACCAGACGACGAACTTCACTTATGACAACATCGATCGGGTGCTTACTGAAGATTACACGGGTGCGGCGGGAACTGAAATAAGTTACGGCTATGACTGGTGCTCAAACGGAATCGGACGACTGTGCAGTGCAACCACTACCGACGCGGTCACAAAATATGAGTACAACGCTCATGGCTTGAAAAGTAAGGAAACGCAGGAGCTTGGTTCTTCTTCGTACAGTACGTTATTCAGCTACGACTGGCATGGCAACCAAACAAAAGTCACCTATCCCGACACCTCGGAAACGTCGTATACATACAACGGAGCGGGCCTCCTAGAGCAGATATTGTATAAGGAAGTAGGAACGACAACACAAACCACAATAGTTTCCGACTACGACTACCACCCGTCAGGCCAGATACTCTACAGTCGATTTGGCAACAATACGCAGACCAATTTCACCTATAGCACCACGACGGAATATCGAGTCGAGACCATACGGACTTCAACCACCACCTCAATGATGGGCGGTTCGTCCTTCGCGGCACACGTGCTCGAGAAGGTTGTTACATTTGCACTCACTATCATTTTTGGTACGCCTACCGAAGCGCACGCACAAGAAGAAACAGGAGCTTCAACGACACCAATCATAGCAGAGGCAGAAACCGTGGTTGAGAGTACGGAGGGAATAGTCATAGCAGAAGAAGTTGCGCACAACGCTTCGGCCACCACTCCGGAACATACTCCAATCGAGACGGTTATCGAGGACGAGACAGCAAGTACAACAGGGCAAACCCTCGACGCACTTCTTGAAAACACCACATCAACAACACAGGACAGCGTCATTGTAGATAACCGAGTAAGTACAACCACGCCGCAGGAAATACTGGAAGGGATATTTCCTGAAACGTCTGCGGGAGATGCTTCGGGAGGCGAAGTGGTAGTAAACGAAGCGCCAGCAGTACCAACCCTTAGCATCCGCAATCTTATACAGGGCAAATCTGTTGAAGAAAAAGCCGAAATTAAAAGCCGCGAGATAGCGACACACAACGCAGAAGGAATGTACAACAGTGCGGAATATGGCGTTCGTATCGAGATTGTCGGCGACATAACCTCGATTCAAATAAACGGCAAATCAGGAATACAGGTCTTTGCAAAGGCGTGGAGGAACGGGAAACAGCTTGGTTTTGGCAGCGATGGCACGACAGACGTAGAACGATTTCTGATATATAACCCTCCACTTTTAGTTGATGACCCCAACGGAGATATTGTGCAGGATTACATTGAAGAAGATCCGGTAATGCACCGACAAGTGCCAAAACAGAGAAGGTTGCGCGAAGATGTCGTCGAAGCGGTACGGCAAGTCATTGCCCACAACGCATCACTAGTGGGAAGGGAGGATACGCAAATCATCCAAGGAAAAATCGGCAATACCACATCGACATTCTATCCTGCGGCGGGAGCGAATGAGCCGGTTGACGGCACCACCTTCAGGGACGTTGAGAGTGGCACGTGGTCAAGTAACAGAGGTGCAAGTGACGGAACGGTATTGCGGCTGGGGACGACCGGAGAGGTGTCATTTTTACGAAACTTTGAAGACCAAATTTGGAGGGGCTTTGCCCGGGCCGCATACCTTTTTGATACCTCTACCATAGGAACCGATGAAATAACCAGTGCAACCTTCTCTGTCTATGGCGCGGGCAGTTCATGGACGAATGCCGGTACCGGTTTTGTGAATGAAATCGCGCTTGTTTCTTCTAACCCCGCTTCAACAGCGGCCCTCGTGAATGGTGACTATGATGTGTATGGCACCACAAAATATGCGAATAATCTCACCATTTCGGGCTGGAATACCGCCGCCTATAACAACTGGACCCTAAATGCAACGGGGGAGGGCGCAATCGCAAAGACCGGTATTACGAAGCTGGGTACCCGAGGAGAAAACGACCGGGCAGACAGTGAGCCGACGGTTGATGCAACAGACCGCATGTCGGGTGCCACTGGGTACTTTGCCGATGAAACGGGGACGACCAAGGACCCGAAGCTCGTCGTTGTGCACGGTGCGGGAAATTCTGCCCCGATTGCCCCAACCTCTCTTCAAACCGAAAGTCAAACCAATCCCACGAACATAACCGATTCAACGCCGGAATTTTCAGCGATATACAATGACGCTGATGCGTCTGACTATGCCCTCGCATATCAGGTGCAGGTCGCAACCTCGTCGGATTACTGGGGCGCGCCGTACTGGGATAGCGGCATGTCCACCTCGACCGCTTCTACAACAGTTTCAAACAGAACCGAGCAGATAGCGTACGCAGGAACGACCCTTGCAAGCTCCACCACATACTATTGGCGCATCAGATTGCGGGATAACTCGTTTGCAATAGGGGACTGGAGCACCACCACCGCCTCATTCTCCCTTGCGGCCACCATTGAACAGCCGGGAGTGGGCTATCAAAACATCACGTACACCTACGACAGTGTCGGCAACATCACCGCTATCACCGACTATTCTCTCACCAACGCATACCGCGTCCTTTCCTTCACCTACGACGACCTCAACCGCCTTCTCACCGCCTCCACCACGCTTGCGACCACAACCCCCTTCAGACAAACGTATGGCTACTCGTCCATCGGCAACATCACGGAATGGAAAACAAACTCCAGTGCAACGAGCACCTACACCTACGCTGAAACGAATTACACCAACCCCCACGCAGTTACCACCATCGGCGCCACCTCCTACGCCTACGACGATGTCGGCAATCTCACCACTACAGGAGCGTGGAACTACGACTGGGACTACCGCAATCGCCTCACCCAAGCCGAAAGTGGCACAGCGACCACGACGTACGCATACACTCATGAAAACATTCGAGTGGTGAAGGGAAGTGGTACGGCGACGACTACCTACGCTAATCGGTACTATACCGTCACCAGCCCTTCGGCTGGTTCAGGGCAAGCCACCACCACCAAACACATCCTTGGCCCCAAGGGAGAGACCATCGCCACGATTGAAGGCAATGGCTCCGCGACCAGTACCTACTTCAACCATGCGGATCACCTTGGAGGTACCAATGTGGTGACAGACGAAAACGGTGATCTTGCACAGACACTGGACTACTACCCATTTGGAGCACAACGAATCAATACAAAAGCAGGGAACTTCGATGAACAGTACAAGTTCACGGGACATGAGCAGGACGAGGATACCGACCTCACCTATGCCAAACAACGGTACTATGGGCAGGACTACGGGAGATTCTTGAGTGTTGATCCGGTCGCGGAGAGAATTGCAAAACCAGACGAATTACTAGAGACAACAGGATGGTCACAGGAGAACTTGCTCAAACACCCACAGTTATTGAATACGTATAGCTACACTGCGAACAATCCTCTTATCTACACTGATCCTGAAGGTGAAGCCTTAGATCCAATTACAATCAGTGTTGTTGGTAGTTTGATTGTTGCATATGGATTAGCAGATATTGCCATGGAGGCGCATGCAGACGCCTATGATCGAAACTTGAACGGAGGGCTTAATTTAGGTGATGGACACTGAACTGCGCTCTTACTGGCTGCCGGACTAGGACTCGAACCTAGATACCATCCTCCAGAGGGATGTGTCCTACCATTAGACGATCCGGCAAAATAAATACGCTCTTAGAAGCGCAAGCGGATTATAGCACCATTTTGCGCACTTTTTAAGGCCTCGTATTTCTCTTTAAAATATAAAAACAAGACCCGCGGCGTACGGCCGCGGGAGTCCAAAATGAGGAGCGGAACGTACGTGGGGCTCTATGACACACAGCCCACCGTCACCTTTTGCCCATTGGTGTGAGTGTCATATTACAACTTAATGAGCGTGAAATGTTCATGAAGGTACTTTTGGTAAGTATTACGATATATTGTAATAATTTGTACGGTTCTGTTATGTGGATTTCTCCGCACGTTGGATAGGAAAAAGAAAAAGCGCCAAAGCGCATGTAGAACCTTGTTAGTTATGAATTCTAAAAAAGAGGAAGGCCCGGTTCTTTCGCCGAGCCTTGTTCCTTTGCAGGCGTATGATTTTTACGCCGCTATGCCGACACTACGGTTGTAAGCGATCCACTCCGTGTTCGGAACGAGCAAAACTCGTTCGATTTGATCGCCTGAACGATATGCCTCCCAGAAATCATTGATGTTCTCGACGACATTGCCGTGCCCGTCATGTCCTACGAGGACGACCAGGCGGGCTAGTCGGCCGAAAAGGTGGCCATACTCTCTCCAGATTTCGTCATAGGTAAGCTCGTCACTTTGCCGAGGCATTGGCAGAGAGTCTAAGTCTGGACTCCCGCCAAGGCGTGCCAAGATTTCTTTCTGAACAGATTCCACGACAATTCTCCCCAAAGTCTCGATGCAACCCTCACTTCCTGCCCAACCGTACACCCCGGAGAGAATAGGTCAATGGTGTACAGCTGATGGAAATCACTTTTTCTTTTGCGTCAATCCCCATGTATACTGGCGGTGATGAAAAGCCCCAACCTCGCTTTGAATGTGCATTTGATAACATTGCTTTGTTTGAGTACATACATTCAAGGTGGGAGACGAAGAACGTTTTCCCGTTCGTGTAGCATTAGGTGGGGAAGATATTAAAAACAAAAATCCCGACGAGCAGTGCGTATGCACACTACTCGTCGGGTTTCGAGAATGTGAGACCGAACTGATCTTTGGAAGGGTCCGTCTCCGCTTTTGGCGGCGTGGCAGAGGGGGTCTTCTTAAACGTCGCCAAGCCGATTGGTGGACGGTTGCGAAGCTCCAGGATGCCTCTTCGGTAGTATGGGTGCGACGGGATCGCGAATTTACAAGTCTTCTCCAAGATACAGGCACCACATGTTTGTAAGAGCTGTCGTTTTTTTGCGGATGCTATTCCTGTCGAAGTCGAAAGGCCATCAAGAAGATTGGTCTTAAAGAGCGAGAGATTTTTCATCTCGGCAGAGCGAGTCTTGGTTACCGGTGATTCTCCGCACATGAGCAGGGAGAAGAGCCAGAGCGCGTCCGCGACTTCAACAGGGTCGGCTCTTCGTTCCTTAAGATACTTCATGAGCAGCGTTCGGATAGGATTTGAAATTTTTTCGTCGTACCGAATCGATCTACCGTTATGTGTCTTGATGACTACCGCCTCGTTTGCAATGAAGAGGCGGTAATGGTGAAAATCGGCAGGTGACGGATACAAGAATCGCGGCCGAAGCCACCCTTCCCAATCGCAGAAGTAGAGGAACATTGACACCATTTTGAACTGGAAGCCGATGAACCCTTCTTCTACAGGATCAAGCGACAGGAGCTTTTTTGTGCCACTCCGACCGTTTTTATTCCGAAGCCTGCGACACGCTTCTTCGTACGAAGAAATACCTCGCAGAATATTGAACGGGTTGCCGCCCCAGTTCCGGTAGAGAGCCGTCATGTTTGCTTTCCAGAACCGAGCGGCAGCAACAGCATCCCACCCAATGAAGCGTTTCAATACTGCATGGATGTACTCGTGCGAGAGTCCAGCCACTTTTTCGGGTAGAAACATCTCGGGATGTTTCTGCCACATCTTATTGAACTGCTTGAATACTGTGTGGCTTTCGACACCACCGCGCATGTAGATACAGATACAGAAGTAATAGCATGCGAGGAGTACGGTGTCTCTACGGATTTCCGGAAGAATGAGGAGTTGGGGGACATATGCCTGCTTCGTATTGAAGGGGTAGAGTTTGAGACGTTTTCGCTCCATTAGAGCGTCAACGATCTGGAAAAATCGCCGTTTGTTAGCGAAGACTTCCATTGGAGTCGCTCCCTTGAGTTATCGACGACCTAATCTAGGAGCAGTTATAGCAGAAAATCCTAAGGGGAGATATTGCCTTTCCGGTTTCTTTGTTGTGCGGTGACGATATAGGAGATATTCACACTGCGCTTTGTCCTACGATAGTCTATTCTGAAGCCAGATCATACTAGTCACAGCTAAGCGAGGGGGCAATGACACACGAATTGCGTTTCCCCCTTAGTGGGGGACTGGAAGTTCGACGTATTGAAACTCTTTCGGAAATTGAAACGGAAGAGAAACAGCCACATTGGTCGGAAAAGTTCAAGTACGATCAGTACGACTGGAATGACCCAGAGTTTGTTCGAAAGAACCATGGGCTCGGCTCATATGTTCCGATTTTACTCACGCAAGGTTACTTCATGATGGTGTGTCGCAGGGATTACAGACTTGCGGCGCAGTATCATGACGGAAAGCCGAAAAAGTGGCATGCGAAAGTACTGCGTGACCCGGAAGGGAATGTCACGGGCATCTACGCGTGCCGCGGAGGTCGTCGGCGAGAAGGGGAGCCCAAAAGCGTGTATGCGCACAAGGAACTCAAGGGCTGCATCCTGGTGTCTGGCATCGTGGATCATAAAAACGGTTGGGGACTCGATAACCGTGCTGTGGTCAATCTCTCTCGGACTACCTACGGCGTCAACGGAAGCAACACAGCTTTCCGGAAGCGCACTAAGAATCATGGTCTGCCGCGCGGGGTTGAACTGGTCCGGAAGGGTCCGAAGAAAGGGTGGTTTCGGGGAATTCGCTGTAAGCGCCTTGGGCCACATCGCGTTCATGTTTTTCGAAGCAAACGCGTGTGGCCAACGCCGGAACCTGCCGCTCGCTGGTACCAAAACCAACTGAAAAGGTTATACAACGGGCGCAAATCGTGGGCTCATAACCCCACGACCGTCAATTTCCCAATCTTCCCGCCACTTCTCGAGGCGGAGCTGAGTACTCGGTCACACCGGTTGCGAGAGATTTCTCGCAGCGAAGTGCACCACGATGTTCCTTTCTAAGCGCCGACCCCTATGTGTATAGGGTCGGCGCAATCTTTTTATGTGGATTGAGAATCAACCGACACCCCCTAGGGGGTGTCGGTTATTTTTTGTGGCTTTACTGCGGCTTTTTATGGCGTGTTATACTACCCTTCAAAGATGGCAGTTATGCAACAAGGGAAACTCCAAGAGAGAAAAAAGCGTGTCCGCGCGATGCTTCGAGTGCTGAAACGTCTCTATCCTGACTCTAAGGCGGAACTCCAGTACTCCAACAACTGGGAACTTTTGGTTGCGGTTATTCTCTCCGCGCAGTGCACCGACAAGCGGGTGAATGAGGTGACCAAAAAACTTTTCAAGAAATACCGCTCGCTTCGCGCGTACCTAGGAGTAAGCCAGAAAGAGTTTGAACAAGATATCAAGCCAACCGGATTTTATCGAAACAAAGCGAAACATATTCTCGGTGCCGCGCGCGTGGTGAAAGAAAAGTTTAGTGGCGTTCTTCCGAAGACAATTGAAGAGATGATTACCATCCCCGGAGTCGGACGGAAAACCGCAAACGTGGTTCTTGCAAATGCCTACGGCATACACGAAGGAATCGCCGTTGATACGCACGTGCGTCGCCTCGTCCTGAAATTTGATCTCTCTGACTACAAAGACCCAGTTCAGATCGAGCGCGATCTTATGGCGTTCATCCCCAAGAAAGATTGGCGCTACGTCAATCACCAAATGGTCATGTACGGGCGATACCACTGCAGGGCGCGCAAGCATGATTGTAAGAAACACCCGCTCACACACATATATCCGCAAGCCGCGCAGATGTGGCCCAAGGCGAAATAATCCAAAATGTTGGACATCGGACGTCCAACATTTTGATAAATGGGTGACATCCGAGGCCACCCATTTTCGGAATATAAAATCAGAGTGATGGATTGACGGCATGTGCTTTCGGGCGTACCATTGTGTATGGTGGTTCTGGATACAGATGGGGCGTGCTTGTTTAGGGGGATAACCCCCAGTCAACTTTGGGTGTGCAAGCCTCGCCGTCCTTTGGGTCGGTAAATAAGATGGAGAGCCATCTTGAGGGGACGCCTAACAAAGTGAAGACGCTAGGGGGAAGCCATTTTTGGCAATTCCAAATTAGTTACGGCCCCACTAAATATCTGGAACCACCGCTTCTCGCGGCCGCCTCTTGTACGGGCGGCTTTTCTTTTTTAAAGCTATGGTAAAATTGCACTATGGCGCCTAGCGGGAAGGAACAGAAGGTTGCGATCTTTGACGTTGACGGCACTATTTTCCGCTCAAGCATGGTCATTGAGCTTGTCGAGGGACTCATCGAAGAGGGAGTATTTTCGCGCAAAATTGCCAAGGAGTACGAATTGGAATACCAGAAGTGGTTTGAGCGGGAAGGCGGATATGAGGCGTACATCAAGGCGGTGGTGAAGGCCTTTATGAAAAATATCAAAGGCGTGTACTATGGCGACTTTAGCGATGTTGCGAAAAAGGTAGTGAAGCGCGAGCAGAAACGCGTGTACCGGTACACACGCGATTTAGTGGAGGATCTGAAAAAGAAAGACTACTTCCTCCTCGCTATCTCCGAATCGCCGAAGACTGTACTCGAAGGATTTTGCAAAGGGATGGGATTCGACAAAGTGTACGGCCGAATGTATGAGATTGGGCCGCAAGATTCCTTCACGGGCGCCATTACTGATGAGCACCTTATTATGAATAAAGCCAACATTGTTCGCCGGGCGCTGGAAAAAGAGCACCTTACACTCAAAGGATCAATTGGCGTGGGAGATACCGAGCGCGACATCCCGTTTCTGGAGCTTGTTGAAAAAGCAATTTGTTTTAACCCAAACAGCAATCTCTACACGCACGCGCGGCGCATGGGATGGGATATTGTGGTTGAGCGAAAGGACGTTATTTATCAATTGTAATCAGTGAAGTATATGCAGAAAAAAGTATATCGTTCAAAAGACGACAAAGTATTCGCGGGCATCTTCGGAGGCCTCGGGCACTACTTTGATGTTGACGCAACACTTTTGCGGCTTCTGTGGGTGGTCATCACTATTTTCAGCGGGGTTCTTCCTGGGGTTGTTATCTACTTTATTTCAATCTTCCTCATTCCTCGCGAACTGGAGGTGAGGACAATTGAGCCCACGGTGATTGAAATGGGAGGCGAGGGAAAGAAATAACTGTGAATCCCGTACGAAATTGCGTCCCGTATAAGATTAATTATCTTCCAAGGTTTGCCAGAATGTTGTGTCGAAAAATCATTACTAGCACTAATGCGAGTCCTGACGGAAATGCTCCGCATTTCCTGTTTCGTTCGGGACTATTTCGTACGGGATGAATATCAAGAAATTTCTATTCCTCATTCTCCTCCTGCTCGCCATTGTGCTTATCGGCAGATTTCTCGCCGAATACCTCGGCGCGTATCTTTCGTCAAAGCTCTCATGACACATAGGGAGTTTCAAAGGACCATCTGGAGGCACCATCGCCTGCATGTGCGTGATTTGCCGTGGCGCCTGCCTGCCAGCAGGCAGGGTAACCCCAACCCCTATCAGATTTTAGTATCAGAGATCATGCTCCAGCAGACGCAAGTTGACCGCGTGGTCCCTAAATATACGGAGTTTATTCGTGCATTTCCCACAATACGTTCGCTTGCACACGCGCCACTTAAAGATGTGCTTAGAGTGTGGCAAGGCCTTGGATACAATCGCCGCGCTAAGATGCTTCAGGAGACGGCTAAAGAAATAGTCAAAAATCACGGCGGGAGAATCCCGAAGAATCCAGAGACGCTTCAGTCGTTGCCAGGCATCGGGCCGTACACTGCCCGCGCAATTTGCGTATTTGCATACAATATCCCGTCGGTCTGCATCGAGACCAACATTCGTTCCGTCTACCTGCATTTCTTTTTTAAAGAGAGGAGCAACGTCTCGGATACAGAGCTGATCCCGCTCATTGAAAAGACGCTTTCCTATGAAAACCCGCGGGAGTGGTACGCGGCGCTCATGGATTACGGCTCTGTGCTCAAGAAAGAAAATCAAAATCCCTCGCGTAAGAGTACGCATCACGTCCGGCAAGCTCCCTTCAAGGGATCAACTCGGGAAATACGCGGTGCGATTGTGAAAGTGCTTGTCAAAAACACGCGCGTCACTATGCGCGATATCGTGCACTCACTCGCTTCCTTTGAGAAAAGAGAGATCAGTGCGCAGATTGACCGCCTCTGCGAAGAAGGGCTTGTGCGCAAGAGGGGAGGCACACTCCACATTGCGTAAGCATGAGTTTTAGCTAGCGCGTATCGTTGATCCGTGATGCGACAGTGATGCCAAGCAGAAGGAAGATACCGAGCACGAGGAATAGGAAGCGTAGGTCAATGAAAAGGAGAGAGACACTGCCGATGGTAGGCCCAATGATGTCGGAAAACGGACGCGTTGCGCGAAACATACTAATTTGCGCCGTATCTTTTCCGTTGACGTGTTTGAAGAAGTAACTTTCGGTCGCGATTTCAATAGCGGAGGCGCCGGTGCGCGTCACAAACAACAGCCCTGCCCACACCGCAAGGCTTGCAGAGGTAATAAACGAAAGGGAAGCTGTTGATGCCGCAAGAATAATAAACCCAACAATGAGGATTTCTTTTTCACCAAGATACCGATCCGCAATTTTCCCCAGCGGGAACTCAAAGAGCGCAAACGGCAGGAGCATGATCGAAAACATAATGCCGAGCTCGGAAAGCGAGAACCCTATCGTCCTGTACAGGTAGAGTGGCATATAGATCGCCATGATGGAGAAAAAAATGCGCATGAAAAGGTGTGCCAAATAAATGTTCCTGATATCAGGCACTCTTTGCATCGTACGCAGGGCGTCCATGATGCGGGGCCTTCGGTACGGGGGGTCGGTGAAGTCCTTGAAACGCCACGCAATAATTATGAAAAACGGCACCAGGATTCCGGCTGCAATGAGATACAGAAATTCAAAGGAGCTTCTCTCAAGAAAGAATCCTGCGATGAGCGGCGCACCGACAAGCGCGATGTTGGTCGTCGTGAGAAACGCGCCGCGGATGCTTCCGGTTGCTCCTTCGTCTTTAATGGTGCTCTCGAGGAAGATGTCGGCACAAAGGATTATGAGTGAAGAGAGCGAGAGGTACAGAATAAACGCAACAACGATAGGGAGGAGGGAAGAAGCAAGCGCAAGCGTGAGAAATACCAGAAGCTCAATTGCAATAAGGGCGAGCATGACGCGGTAGTTTCCGAAGCGTCGAAGGAGAGACGAGAGAGTGAACATTCCTAAGAGCGTGGCAAGAGACCCTGCGATGTACAGGAAGCCCACGGATCCTTCCAGAATGCCGCGGGTTCCCAAAAAGTTTGAATTGTAGAAGATGGTGAAGAAGAAGTGGAATGAGAAAAGGAAATTTGCCAGATAGAGCATACCAAAGCTCATGCTTCGGATATGCTTTTTTATAAGGATTCCATCCATCCCGTACGAAATAGTCCCGAACGAAGCAGGAAATGCTCGTCATTTCCGTCAGGACTATAATTTATATGCTGATAATGATTGCTCGGCATGGTATTTCGATACATCTCAAAACATAATGAGTCTCGTACGGGACGCGATTTCGTACGGGATCCATCCCAACTATTATACGCCGAGAAGCACTGGAATGACGATAGGATGTTTGTTTGTTTTTTGGAAGAGGAATGCGCTCACCGTATCGGTCACCTGATTCTTGACGTAGTCGAAGTTGATCGGGTGCATGCCTTCGGTCGAGCTCTCAACACTCTTCTTAATGATGAGCCGCGTTTGCTGGAGAAGCTCCTGGGACTCGCGCAGGTACACGAAGCCGCGCGAGATAATGTCGGGGGACTTGCGAAGCTTACCGGTCTTGAGGTTAATGGTTGCGATAACGACGAACATGCCGTCTTGCGCCAAGCTCTTACGATCACGAATCACGACGTCCTGTATGTCGCCAATTGAGAACCCGTCAACCATCATGGGGCCGGATGGGGCAGTCGCCTTTTGAATGACCAACTTCTCTCCTCCAATGATGTCAATAATCATGCCGTTATCCGGCACAATCACGTTCTTCTCGGGGATGCCCGCCTCGATGACCGCATTTGCGTGACAGCGAAGCATTGAATGATAACCGTACGCGGGCATGAAGAACTTCGCACCGATCTTTTTATTGATCCACACAAGCTCTCCTGTGTTGCCGTGTCCGGTGGAGTGCACGTCTGATGCTCGATAGTGAATAATCTTGCCGGCGTGCCGGTACAGGTTGTCTTTCAATCGCTGAACCGATATTTCATTTCCGGGAATCACAGACGAGGAGAGCACGATGGTGTCACGACGGGTCATCTTGATGAACTTGTGCTTGCCGGTTGCGATTCGCATGAGTGCCGCGAATTCTTCGCCTTGGGCGCCGGTTGCAAGAATGACAATGCGGTCTATGGGATAGTTCTCCATCTCCTGCACGGGGATAATCGTTCCTTTTTTCGGCTTCAATCGTCCCGCTTTCTCTGCGATTTCAAGATTTGTCTTAATACTGCGCCCTTCGGTGACCACTTTCTTCCCGAGTTTTTCGCACACCTCAATGATTTTGATCATGCGCTCGAACTGGGAGGCAAACGTTCCGATGATAAGACGTCCTTCTGCTTTCTTAATGATGTCTTCAAGCGTCTCGTAGACAACTTGCTCGGGGATAGAAAACCCGCTCTTCTCGGCATTCGTTGAATCCCCGATAAAGATAATATTTTTCTCTTTTCCGATTTTTGAATAATTTTTTTCTTCGCGCTCGGTAGGGACTCCGTCTTTGTGGTCGAGCTTCAAGTCTCCCGACAAGACGACGTTACCGTACTTGGTTTGAATAATCATCCCTGTAGAATCGGGGATGGAGTGCGTTACGGGGAATGTTTTGACACGGAGTTTCCCGAGAGTAATCGTTGAATCCGGCTCGAGCACCTTCACTTCGGAGTGTTTAATCTGTGGAAATTCCTCCGCACGCTTCTTAATCATAATCGCCGTCAATTCTCCCGTGTAGATAGGAGGGTTGCCGATTCGATCCATGATGTAGGGGATGCCCCCGATGTGGTCGAGGTGTCCGTGTGTAATCAAAACGGCGCGGATTTTGTCCTGATGCTCTTCGAGGTAGCGGATATTGGGGAGCACGTAGTCAACGCCCGGCGCTTCTTCGGAGACAAACTGGAATCCGGCGTCAACGACGACGATGTCTTCCTCGGTCTCGACGACGGTCATGTTTCGTCCGACTTCTTCAACGCCGCCGAGCGGAATAATGCGCACGCCGTCTTTAATCGGTGGGATTGGTTCGCGCTTCTCCTCTTTACTGTCGCCAGTGCGCGTGAAAGCAGTCGTCGTGGAGCGCCTCTGTGGGGGACGCTGTGATCGCGGACCAGATTTTTGGCCTCCCTTTCGCGCGACATGTGAGCTCGGGCGTCTTGTGGCGCTTGAATCACTTCTTTTCCCGCCGCCAAAGCGCGAATGTGATCCGGATGGTCTTCGTGGTGTCATTTCTGTTAAATAATAATTAATTGATTAATAAAATAGTTTCTCGTTAGATATCGGATTGATGCGCCGCTACTCCCTACTTCGAAAGGAAACTCCACACTCTGTCTGTCTTGATGTACCACTCGTGGACATTGAGGTATCGGTCTCCTGACGTGGTGAAGGAACCGAGTCGCACTCCATTCACCTTATTGGGCAGGACATACAAGAAATCGGGAGAGTACAGAAAGATTGCAGGAGTGTCTTTTTTCACTTCTTTTTCAAAATCGCGATACAGCAAGGCGCGTTTTTCCGGATCAAGCTCCGTGCGGCCCTTTTCGAGAAGTTTATCTGCGGTGATGTTGGCATAGAGCGCAATGTTGAGGCCGGGGTCGTTTCGCTGGGACGAATGCCAGAATGCGAAGAGATCAAGCTCGCGGCCGACAATCTCTCCGAAGAGAAGTGCGTCGTATTCCCGCGGGCGTATGATGTTTTGGTTGAGATTCCCCGGCTCAAACACTTTCACGTCAACCTTTGCGCCTAGTTTTTCCCACGTCGTCTTGAGGATCTCCGCAGTTGCTTTCAGTTCTGCGATATTGGATGTGGCGAGCGAGAATTGGAGCTTACCTTTTTTCGGATGCGTCCACACCCCTTCTTCTTCGTTAAATTTCCATCCGCCCTGTTCAAGTAGCGCTCGTGCCTCAACGATCCGTGTTTCGCTATCAGTCTCTGTTGAAGAGGCGAGTGCCGCGTTTTCTACATCAATGCTTTCTGGCGGGAGGGGGCTGTCTATTGCGGTTCCATAGTTGGCAAGAATCTGCTCGACGATCTGTTCTTTGTCGAGCGCACGGTTGAGAGCTGCGCGCACTTCGCTGTGCGAAAAGATTTGTGCCACGTTTTGGTTGAAAAAGACCGCAAAGATACGCGGGAGTGGCGTTTGCTCGATTCGCACCTGCTTCAATTGCGAGATTTTTTCCGGAGAGACGCCCCCCATCGCCTCGACATCTCCTTTTTGGTAGGCCAAGATGAGCGCTTCTTCACTTGGGTAGAAGCGGAAGGCGAGTGTATCAATGTAGGAACGACCGAGAGCGTAATCATTAAAAGCAGAGAGGACGTATCCTTGAGGGATTCCGGAGGAGTTTCTCTCAACTTTCTTTATTTTGTACGGGCCAGATCCGACGGGGGAAACATTCAGCTCGCTGAAGGGGAACTGTTCCGCATCAACTCCTTGCCAGAGATGTTTGGGCAAGATGCCTAATGTTGCATTCTCCAAAAACGGCGCATATGGGCGTGGCAAAATGAACCGAACATGCCGCTCGTCCACTGCTTCAACTTTCACTCCGTCCCAGCTCGCAAGCCGCGGGCTCTTAATGACGGGGTCTTGCGCTTTAAGGACCGTAAAGACGACATCGTCCGCAGTGACCTTTGCCCCGTCATGGAACACGCTATCTTCGCGAATTGTAAAGTCGTACGAGAGCCCATCTTCAGAAACCGTATATCCTTCGGTTAGGTCTTCAACGAGGCCGCTGTCAGGGTCAGCTTTGAGAAGTCCTGAATAGACGAGCGACGACATGTCGCGGTCTGCATCCGAGAGCGCAAGGATAGGATTAATGAATCGGGGAGAGCCGACAATGCCTTCAGTGAAGCTCCCTCCTTTCGCTTCAATCTCGACGAGAATGAAATTATTTACCTTTGAAAGGAGGACGAGAGAACTAAGGATGAACGCGATGGTTAAGAAAAAGAAAAGCGTCTTTTCAAATGGAGAAAGAGACCGAACAACCCGTTCGATTTCTTTAGAGCGCGGCAGGTACGATCGTATCGCCGATACAAAATTAAATTTCTTAATCACAAATAAAATGAGGTCAGAGAACTTACTGCGGAGTATGCCCGCTACAGTTGCGCGTTTTGTGCGCCCCCCTTCCTATGGTTGCTATCGAATAATAAGGTTAAGAAACGCCGTTGCTGCAAAAAGCACCGCAAGAATGATGCTTGCGTTAAATAGCGTTTTCTCAAATCCGCGTCTTGTGTGAAATCCACTGCCAAAATTGTCTCCTCCAAATGCACCTCCCAGTCCAGCGCCAGTCTGTTGCAGAATGATCGTGGTGACGAGGAGTATGGAGAGCGCGATCTGAATATACGGTACTATCGCTACGAGCGTTTCCATTTATGGGAAGCAGTATACACCACTCCCCCTTTGTGCGCAAGTGCCCTCACAAACCGCTTTGTTTCTTCGGGGTCAATTGACAGGATGGAGTACCCCAGTATAATACGTCCGACATTACTCAATAATCTTTTGCGTACCCCTATGGCCAAAAGTGGAAACAAGAAACCGGCAGTGTACCCGCTTAGTGATCGGGTCTTAGTCAAGCCGCTTGCGCCGGAAGACCTCGCAAAGAAGTCTCCTTCCGGCATTATCATTCCGGAAACCGTTGATAAAGAAAAACCCGAACAAGGGCGTGTGGTTGCAGTCGGAAGAGGGAAGCTTGCTGAAGACGGTACGGTGATGCCGATTGGCGTCAAAGTTGGAGATCGCGTTATGTTCTCGAAGTACGGATACGACGAAATTAAGATTGAAGGGGAGGAATACTACATAGTGCGGGAAGAGAATATCTTAGCGGTTATTAGGTAAAGAAAATCTTATGAGCGAAGCGAATTAGAATTTCTTTACCCCTCACCCAGCACTCGAATTGACCCACAGTGTGGATATGCTCGGGAAAAACACGGAATAGCTGACTGGGTGAGGGGTGTAAGATTTCCTAAACTCGCATTACTCATTAACGAAATCTAACATGGCGAAACAAATCGTATTTGATGAGCAGGCACGGAAATCCCTTAAGAGGGGCGTAGATGCGGTTGCAAACGCGGTCAAGGTTACGCTCGGACCTCGAGGACGCAACGTCGTTCTTGATAAAGGGTACGGCGCGCCGACTATTACCAATGACGGTGTCTCCATCGCTAAAGAAATCACTCTCAAAGACAAGATAGAAAACATGGGGGCGGAGATCGTCAAAGAAGTCGCCAACAAAACGAATGAGGTCGCCGGAGACGGCACGACGACATCGGTTGTCATTATGCAAGCGCTTGTTGCCGAAGGTTTCAAGCGCTCGACCATGGGCGCAAACGCGATGGCAATCCGTTCTGGAATCGAGCAGGCAACAGCGGCAACCGTCGAGGCGCTTCAGAGGATTGCAAAGCCGATACAGGGCAAAGACGAAATCAAGCAAGTCGCAACCATTTCTGCCGAATCGGAGGAGATTGGCTCGATTATTGCGGAAACCATTAACACTGTCGGCAAAGACGGCGTGGTAACGGTTGAAGAATCACAGTCGCTTGGCATTGAAAAGGAAGTAGTTGAAGGACTTGAATTTGATAAGGGCTATGTGTCCGCCTACATGATTACGAATGCGGAGCGCATGGAAGCGGAATACCGCGAAGCGTCGATTATGATTACCGACAGAAAGATTTCCTCGATTCAGGAAATCCTGCCGCTCCTAGAGAAATTGGCGCAAACCGGCAAGAAAGACCTCGTCATTATTGCGGATGATGTTGAGGGCGAAGCGCTCGCAACTTTTGTGGTCAACAAACTGCGCGGCGCGTTTAATATCCTTGCGGTGAAAGCCCCCGGGTATGGCGACCGAAAGAAAGAGATGCTTCAGGACATTGCCGTCACTGTTGGCGCGAAAGTGATTTCAGAAGATATCGGCATCAAACTTGAGAGCGCAGAGATTTCCATGCTCGGCAAAGCAAGCCGGGTTGTCGCGAACAAAGACCGCACGGTTATCGTCGGTGGCAAAGGAAAGAAGGCTGATATAGAAAAGCGTATAGCACAACTGCGCACGCAGCTGCAATCGAACGACTCGAAATTCGATGCCGAGAAACTCGAAGAGCGCATTGCAAAACTCTCGGGCGGCGTGGCGGTAATCCGAGTCGGCGCGGCAACGGAGACCGAGATGAAATATTTGAAATTGAAAATTGAAGACGCTGTCAACGCAACCAAGGCGGCCATTGAAGAGGGAGTTGTGCCCGGTGGCGGTACG
>Ga0209542_10005005_pt1 | contig 26830 bp, 29 predicted proteins | sample RifCSPhighO2_01_FD_184028 | JGI IMG/M metagenome (GOLD analysis project Ga0209542, IMG submission 184028) | Soil microbial communities from Rifle, Colorado - Rifle CSP2_plank highO2_0.1 (SPAdes) (version 2) | ecosystem: Environmental > Terrestrial > Deep subsurface > Rock core/Sediment ...
AAACTCTTAGGAGTTACTCACGAAAAGATTTCTGGACAAATTTCTTTACGATCGTTTCCTGGCTGTATCTAATCTACTTTTCACTTGGGCTTCTGCTCGCTCCCAGGATCTCGCTTCCCCTCGTCGAGTCGATAATGACGCGAGGCATGTCCTCCCTTTTTCTCGGTCTGATTCTTCCCTTCGCACTCTTGCTGCCCGTCTTTCTCTTCTGGACGGAGGTACATGGAGGGAAGGCGGAGGAGGTTCGGAAAGTGTATTCGTCCTTGAAGAAGGCGGAGAGGGAATTCAAACGCGCATTTGGACGATCTCCCTATTCATTGACGAATATTGAGGTTGAGGCGGCTATCTACAAAAAGGCCGATGCCATACGCCGTGAGCCTAGAGGCGAAGATGACGAGAGAATAACTGGAATGCTTCGCATGCACGGAGCGGCCTCCCAATTTATGCGAATTTCCGATTACATCGACTTCTACGAGAGAACGCAAGCCGCGGGACGATAGATCTTTCACACGAATCCCCTCGCTCGAGCATCGAGCGAGGGGGTTTTTCTACCCTACCATTTTCCAGCCAGTAACTCTCAAGAGCGACAGCACAGAGCTACAGCCCGTTGGGCTCGCCCGAATAGGGCGTTAAACCCTGTGGGTCGCACCGAGACCCTGCGCACATGCGCAGGGTGCTATTCGTAATTTCGTATTTTATTCGTAGTTCGTATTGTCATTAACGCTTTACCGGCGGATACAACTCCGGGTCGATCGTGCGATCGAAACACTGCTCGCCGGCCGCGTGGCTCCAATTTTGATTTTCCAGGCCTTCTCCGTAAGGAGTCATACTTTTCGGGTAGCGAGTACCGTTCGAATCCTTAACATCAGTGCCAAAAACCGCACAAAGTTTAAATGATAAGGGTTTTGTCACAGAATATGTGTAGGCGGAGCTCGTTTCCGGGTCAGTCGGCACAGTATAACCCGCGATCGGGTCCTCGAGAGCGGCGAGGGTTTGCGGCAACACACCTTTTAGCTGCCAGAAGTTCACGACTTGCCATTGTATTCCCTGCAAGTCTCCCACGCGGCGCTCGTCGAAACGAAGCGCTCGGATGCTTGCCGGAGAGCCCATGACGAAGAATCCATAGACAATCGCCGCAAGCACGAGGAGCGGCGTTCCCCACAGGAATTCCTTCCGCACCTTCGCGGGGAGAGCGGGGTTCATTTTGAGTTCGAGAAGGGAGTACCAGAACACAAGACCGGCGACCACGAAGACCGAAAGGACCTTGAGCGCGAAGCGGGTGGTGAGTTCTCCGCCAAGAAATCCATTGAGAAGCGCGATAACATCCCCGACAAGCGCGATCGCCGTGACGAAGATTGTGCCCGCGAGAAGCCAGCGACGGAGTGGCAGCAGAAGTTTCTCCGGAGTTTTGATCACATCTTTTTTGATCGCTCGGAAGAGGAGGAGAGAAATCGGGAAGACCACGATAAGCGAGGCTACCGCGAACCGGATGCCAGACGAATACGGATCGACGTAATAATCGAGCCTATCCGTCAAAACGGTGTCAATGATGCGAAAGAGTAGCGCAAGCAAGCTTCCCGCGCTCCAATAAAGAGTCGCGAGCGCGCCGATGTATAAAAAGAAATCCTTTGCCGTTAATTTTGGTTTTTCCATATCGCTGTAGCATAGCATAAGGCGGCTCGTCTGTTAAGAGCGAGCCGCCGCGCAAAAACCTGTTGAGCTGGAGTGACATTACTTTATCATCCAGCGAATTGCCCAGTAAAGAAAGGCCAGAAAGCCAGTCGTTGGGAACACCACGTGCAGGAAGAAGTTCCTGCTTGAGAAATCCCTCCGGATTGGCCGGATCACCCTCCGTACCGTTTCGGGGTTTGGTATCATAGAATTTGGTTTTTTGTGCGTGTGCAATTGATCCGAGACTGAAACTGCTCGGAATGATAACATGAAAACCTCCCCAGTGCAAGTCAGATTTTAAACTCTTCTTATCCCGCACCTTTCTTTACAGGCTCGATGCGGGATCTCGGATTTAAAATCTTGCTAGATTTTAAACTCTACGACATCTCCATCCTTCACCACGTACTCCTTTCCCTCGGTTCTAAGCCACCCTCTCTCCCGCGCCGCGGCATACGAGCCTGCTTCGAGAAGCTTCTGCCACTCGATGACTTCAGCTCTCACGAATTTATCCTTAAAGTCAGTATGAATCGCGGTTCCGGCGATCGGCGCGGTGGACCCCCTCCGTATCACCCAACCGCGCGTCTCATCCTCTCCGGTGGTGAAGTAGGTGATGAGGCCGAGCATGTCATATCCCGCCCGAATGAGATTGTTCACTCCGTCGTCAGCCGAGGGCGAGGTTGTAGCGCTAGAAGCGCTGAGTTCCTTTCGAAAAAGCTCCTTTTCCGCCCCCTCAAATTCCTTCAAGTCTTCTTCGATCTTTGCATCTACAATCACATAGGAAGATCCGGTCGCCTTCATAAAGCGCATAAGCTCCGTAAAGCGAGGGTCTTCTTCGCCAGCCGGCGAATCGTCGAGATTTTGACCGCCGGCCTTTTTGTTGAGCACATACAAAATCGGTTTCGCGGTAAGCAAGTGAAGGTTTCGGATGAGTGGGTACTCAAGCTCGCCCAGTTCTACGGAGCGCGCCAGCTTTCCGCTTTCGAGAGCCTTCTCCAGACGAAGCAGTGCCTCATGCTCGGTGAGGGCGCTCTTGCTCCCCTTCTTAATGTCCGACTTTAGATTCGAAATGCGCTTAGTGACGGTCTGGAGGTCCGCGAGCACGAGCTCCAGGTTGATGACCTCGATATCCTTCAGGGGGTCTACTTTATTTTCGACATGGATGATATCGCCTCCATCGAAAATGCGAACGACTTCGGCGATAGCGTCAGTCTCTCTGATGTTTGATAAAAATTGATTACCGAGTCCCTCGCCGACGGACGCGCCTTTAACGAGTCCGGCGATGTCCACAAACTCGACTGCCGCGGGCACTGTCTTCTTTGAGTGGCTGAATGCCGAAAGTTTCCAGAGTCTCTCATCGGGTACCGCAACGACGCCCACGGACGGATCAATCGTGGCGAACGGATAATTGGCCGCAAGCACGCTCTTTTTGGTGAGCGCGTTAAACAGCGTGGACTTGCCCACATTGGGGAGACCGACGATTCCAATGGATAACATGGTGACGATTTATCAGATTCATTCCCATCTTGTAAAGAAATAACTTCCTTCCATTACCGCGTGATCAATGCAACAGTGCCGAAATATGCTTTCAAGATATTGTTTAGACTCTTTATCAGAATTTTCAGCGAAAAAACTCAACTATACAAAGTGGTATTCCAAAACAACGATGCGTCGGCAGTTGCGAGCTTTGAAGCACTACTACCCTGATTGGCCCGCAAGTATTCTCCAACAAGGTCGTAACCCAATGTATATCCCGCCCAACGTGGAACAACATCTAAACTTGAGCCGAAAAACCAAAGGTTGTTATCATAGGTCGAAAGGCCCCATTCTTCTTCTGCTTTCTTCAACATCGTTTTCTTCTGTTCAGGGGTTAACGCATGTGACCATGGCGACGGCTTGTTCCGTCCGGTGACTTCGATCGCGAAATGATCAGCGAGACCTTCAAAGATCATTGCTTCAAGCAAGGTATCACCTTTAACTTGTTTCCTCCAACGAATAGTATGATGTAGTTCATGGGTAAGCGTAAACGAAAGCTCTTTTTTAAGTGCCTTCGTAAAATTAGGATGCCGAGGGTTTAATGAAATAAATATCAAATTCGCATTTGGCGTAAATCCTCCAATGCCACCTATTTCATCAATAGTTGCTCTTTGATTATCGCAAAAGACAATGTCTACATCCCTTATTGGCGATAATTTCTCAACTGAAGCGATAGTAGTTTCAGCGGTGGACTTCAACTCTTCAGAATGTGGTCTGATGTCTTTCGAGGCCGATAGAATATGAATGTTTATAGACACATCATCGTTATACCATATAATTTTGGAATAGAAAAATTCCCTCCGGTGTCCTAAGACGTCAGAGGGAACCATGATCGTCACAACGAATGTGCGATCTAACGTCCACAGGTCCCGCCTCCGCTGCATTCTCCACCACTTCGGTTGCAGCGAGTATCGGGGCTATTCCCGTAGGAACGAATTGACACCTTGACTCCCTTTGGAGCCTTCGGCATTTTTCGTGTTTTCATAGTACACCTAGCTTCCCTTCAGCTTGTTACTCCTTCAAGCGAAGAAGTGGGGAGTCGAAGGGTATTTCTCACTCCATCTAAACGATAGCATGTCCATCCTAGAATGTCCACGGTGCTCATTACCATAGCCGAAGTTGATCGGCATGAGCTTCTCCGACAGTACACGAATAACCGACAGCCCACAGGCATGATCCTTTGGTGTGATGTCCACCACAACGGGTTCGAGATACTGTAGACTGCTCTTGAAGTCTTCCCCAATTACGTTACTTTCTTCGGCTTCAAGTAGCCAGTCAACATACTCGAGATTCCTCGGATCGAGATAGAAGACGCCGTGACTTTCCGGATTATCGATCTCACTCATCTCCATCTTCGGTCTTGATCTGTGGTAGTGCCATGTCATAGCCATGAACTCAGCCTCGTTGAATGCTTTTAAGGTTGCGTCAACGAAGTTTGGTCTACAGGCTGCACCAGAGCAGATTGCCGGTCGCCTCTTCCGAGACCAAATAATCACTAGAACTACGGGGGGCCCGTCAAGTGTCAGATCCAGAATAGAAACGCTGTACCCCATTCGCTTCCACTCTGAAATCCTATCCCTCAAGTCTAGCGGTAGGCACTCGTGATTAATCGAATTGACTCGGCGTTTGGAATACCACGTGACGCTGAAGGCATCCCGCTCGACGAGTTCGTAGAGAGCTGTGTCGATTGCAATTTCCTTGTCGAAGTGAGCCGCGACACCACTCGAACTTGCCTGATAGCACAGCTTCAACTCGTGCCTCATTTGCTTAGTAGCGTAGTAGGCAAGCTCCAAAGGAACCCAAACTCGCTCGCCAGTCGCTCTGCGTGAACCGATAACCCAGTCTAACTTTCTTCGAGGGTCAAATGGTGTGACACCTTTTAGGTTTTTGAATTGGGCGTCCGAGTAAGGAACAAGGACACGAGGATCGAGAAAGGGTTCGCCTAGATTGAGAGCGCTTTCTTTTCGATCACTACGGTTTTGTTCAAGCGCGTACCGTTCGAAACCTTCCGACAGGACCTTTAGAAGCGCTTCGCTCGAAGTCGAACCTGTGGCAAACGCGACGCTTTTCCTCTTCATGGATGCCGTTAGGCGACCAGGGACAGGACGATACGTCGCCATAGTTGACCACATCGGCATTGTGTAACCGTCGACTTTAAGATCCAGAAACAGCACGTCCTTAATCGGCTTGTTGTCTCCAACAAGGATATGGCGTAAGCGTTCTGCCTTCTCCGAGACTTCTTGATCCGACAGTGAGGTCTGCACATCAGTACCGATCTTACCCATAATGAGCGTTGCTAAGACTGCCTCATCTGGAAACAGCAGTCCGAGTTCATTCGCCAGTGCTTCATCAGCAAATCCGCAGCACTCGACGACCCCAATGTCCTGTTCGGCGCAAAACAAGTAGGTATTTTGCGCAGCATGCCCCGCTTCAAGCAAGGTCAGACGATATCCCAGATTCGCATACTTAATAGTTGAACGTCTGAAATTTGCCGCAATGCACAAAATGCAAGCCGCATTCTCCAGAAGCGTTTTGGCATTGAAGATTTTTGACAACCATACGCTTGGATTTTTGTCTGACACCGTGATCAAACTTCGCTCTTCGGGATTCCAACGAAGAATGCCCCTGGGCACTTGCTGGCTATCATCAAGGACGATCAGATATAGATCAAGCGGATACATTCCACCACCTGAAGCCACGCTCCAGTGCCCGTTTTTCCCTATGCTGTATGTGGCGTCCAATATTCCAGAAAGTTTGTCCAACGAAATCTGACCTGGCTGAAAAGCCCTAGTGGACTTACGATCTTGAATCACATTGAGAACATTACTCACAACGGGGTTAGGTACTTGAGTTACATTACCCTCGCGCCTTCGCAATCGCTGAGACCGCAATATATCTGAAACCCCATCAACACCGAGATCGCTCGAGAATTTCGCCGGATTGGCGGAATCCTCGTGGAACTTCAGATGAAGATCCCGACTATCGCAGACAATTCCCTGCTGTTCAAAAAGTGACAGAAACTCGGCCACTTCTTTCGGACTGATCGTCCGTAATTTGCGAGTTATATCCGCAACATTGTTGAATCCGTTGCATAGGCGCAAAATCCTTTGCGCGGTAGCACTTCTGCCGCTTAGTGTGATGAGCCCCCCTCGACCCACAAAACTAAGTGTATCTCTCTTACTCCGATAGCCGTACAATACGACCAGCGGACGAAAATCTTGTTCTATCACGGTCTTCATTCATATTCCTAATTGTCAGTGAGCGATTCTTAATTTGACCGAGTCCACACAAATGGTTCGATCGCGAATCTGCCCACTAAAATACAACGATGACAGATGTGTTGTCAAATCAGATTCCAAACTCTTTAGAGTCTAGTGACATTACTTTGCGGAAAAATTAAAATACCAAAGACAGTCAAAGTAGTTCAGAAACCCCGGCTGCCCCATCGTTCAAATTTCTGTTGCCATCGCTTCGCTCGGCTCTCGCTTATGAATTTAAGCGGCCCGATTTTCTTTATCCTCGGCCTAAAGCCCGCGAACCACAAAATGCACTTTTTTATCTCGTTTGTGGTGTCACCAAATATGAAGCGCGCCATAAGGGGATGCGAATCCGACGTTACAAATACTCGGGCGGTTTTGCCCTTCAGCAGTCTTTCCCAGAAATACCCGGCGCCAAAACCCTCTCTCTTAAATTGAAACGCAAATCCGGGAAGCCAAATCCGGTCAAACATTCCCTTCAGAATGGCGGGCATGGTAGACCACCAGCTCGGGTAGATAACTACAAAATGCTCGGCCCACTTTAGGTTTTCCTGAACCGTGAGAAGATCGGGTTCAAGGGGCTGCGGATTTTTGTACCCTTCGTGAAGCACTGGGTCAAATTGCAAATCTCCGAGGTTAAGGCGCCGTATCTCATGACCACCCGCTCGAGCTCCCCTCTCGTAGGCATCGGTAAACGACCCGCTAAGGGTGTTTGTGTCAGGGTGTCCGAGTAGAATAAAAATTTTTGCAGTTTTCATATGAGCGGCCTTGCCCGTGAGACTTTTGGACCGTAGCGGGATCGAACCGCTGACCTCTCGCATGCCATGCGAACGCTCTACCAGCTGAGCTAACGGCCCATCATTACCAAAAGTCTAGCGGGTGAATCAGCTGTGAGCCCGCGTCGAAAATATAGCATCTTGCCGGTGAAAAGGAAACGAGGAAGGTCACTTTCTTGCATTATGTGATGCAAATAAAATCAGCCAAGGATACGTGTCTCCTTGGCTGAGAGTGATGAAATTACTGACAGATCATAGTCCGTCGTCTGCGATGTTCTTGCGAAACCACATCCCTTCAAACTGAATCATTCCGACAGCCGCGTACGCGCGCTCTCGCGCTTCCTTAACTGTTGGCGCTGTCGCGGTAACTCCAAGTACGCGTCCTCCGGTATTGTACCATTTCCCACCCTCCCTTTTTGTTCCTGCGTGGAAGATCTGAACACCGGGTTGCTTCTCCGCCTCGTCAATCCCCGTGATTTCATGGCCGGTATCGGGTTTCCCGGGATATCCGCGAGAAGCCACGACCACACACACCGAGGCCATGTTGCTCCACCTTCGCAACATCTCGGGCTGAAGTTTATCGGTTGCGGATGCGTGCATAAGCTCTGCCAAGTCGCCTTCGAATCGAGAGAACAAAGACTGTGCCTCCGGGTCACCAATCCGCACTCCAAACTCAAGCACCTTCATTCCCCTCTCGGTCAGCATGACTCCGGGAAATAGAATCCCACGATAGGTGATTTCTTCCCCCCTGCATGCCGCTCGCCAGCGTTCAATGATGTCCTCATAGACCGAGAAAGCTTGCATGGTTTCTGTGGTAAGTCGCGAAGAAGAATAGGAACCCATCCCGCCAGTGTTCAGCCCCTCGCCGTCATCTCTCGAATTTTTGTAATCCTGTGCCACTTCAAGTGGGAATGCCAGTTCTCCATCCGCAATGATGTGAATTGACGCTTCCCTACCTTTCTCGAGATTCTGAACGACCACTCGGTCTCCGGCAGAGCCGAACTCGCGCTCAATCATAATCTTCTGGACCGCCGCTCCAACCTGGGACTCTGAATGGCAAAGAAGAACCCCCTTGCCGAGCGCGAGGCCGTCCGCTTTTACGGCACAACTGAAGTCAAATTCTTCCGCGGCACTTAAAGCCGCGTGGACCGTCTCACAGATTCTGCCCGCTGGGTGCGGAATTCCGGCGAAGACCATTGCTTGTTGGCTAAATGCTTTTGAGGTCTCGAATCGAGCCCCACGGATATCGGGTCCGGAGAAGGGAATGCCGTATTTACGACAGTAACCGCCCAGATCCGCCGCCAAGGCGGCTTCTGAACCAGGAATCACGAGATCAAACCTTGCGTCGCGTGCCCAGTCCGCAATTGCTTTTGCCGCGGTCTCCGGAAACGGAAGAAGCCCAACTGGTTTACCCGATTGCAGTCTTATTTCGGCGATGGCATCGCTTCCGGGACTGCAAAAAAGCCCAGTCACGTGCGGTGAATTGGCCAGGGTGCGTACGGCAACGTGTGCGCGACCGCCCGTTCCCGTGCATAGAATTTTCATTGAACTTTCCTTTGGTTGAGGGTTCAGGACACACCTTACACCAGCTCTGTGAAAAAGGAAACCACTTTCGCCCTTTAGGCAAGGCGGGGGATTTAAATCTCTCCCCTCATCAGAATGAGGTGCTCCCTTTATATCCGCCATCCGCCAACTGACGGAGGCGGAAAGGGAGAATTAAGACAGCAATACTGTCAGATTACTGTCAGCAGTGACTTCCATAAAGCCGCCGTCGATGGGAAACTGCTTGTTCTCCCCTTCGAGTTTCGCGCGGATGTTGCCCTTCCCAAGATGCGAGATAAGCGGTGCATGGTTTGGAAGCACGGTGATTTCACCGGCTTTGGTCGGGAGCGTTACCGAATGAACGGAGCCGCTATATACAACCTCTTTGAGTGAGACAATTTTGAGTTGAAGGGTATTGGTCATCGCTAATCAGACTCTAATTAATACCTCTAATCGCCCGAATACGAAATTCGTGAAATCCGCGCTCCTAAATTGGCGTTTGATTCGCGACTACTATGCGCTTACCTCATCGATCCCGCCTTTCATGTAAAAAGCTCCCTCTGGTTTAGCGTCGTGCTTACCCTCGATGATTTCCTTGAAACCTCGAACCGTTTCCGCACGAGTGACATACTTACCCGGCTTGCCGGTGAAGACTTCAGCAACGTTAAATGGTTGTGAAAGGAATCGTTGAATCTTGCGAGCGCGCTCAACGAGGAGCTTATCCTCGTCCGAGAGTTCCTCGATACCAAGAATGGCGATAATATCCTGCAAGTCTTTGTAGCGTTGCAGAATCCGTTGCACATCCCGGGCGACCTTGTAATGTTCCTCGCCGACGATATGTACGTCAAGCGCCGTCGAGCTCGAATCCAGAGGATCAACCGCCGGATAGATGCCAAGTTCCGTGAGGGCGCGTGAAAGCACAATCGTCGAATCAAGATGGGAAAATGTCGTGGCGGGAGCGGGGTCAGTAATATCATCTGCGGGGACGTAAATCGCTTGCACAGAGGTTATGGAACCCTTCTTGGTCGAAGTAATCCTCTCCTGTAGTTCGCCCATTTCGCTCGCGAGTGTCGGCTGGTATCCAACAGCCGACGGCATACGACCGAGAAGCGCGGAGACTTCCGAACCGGCTTGGGTGAAGCGGAAGACATTGTCGACGAAGAAAAGTACATCCTTACCTTCTGAATCGCGGAAATGTTCCGCCATCGTGAGGCCCGAGAGCGCGACGCGTGCGCGTGCGCCCGGGACTTCATTCATTTGCCCGAACACGAGAGCCGTCTGCGGGAGTACTCCCGATTCCTTCATCTCTTTGTAAAGGTCGTTCCCCTCTCGAGTTCGCTCGCCGACACCGGCGAACACCGAGTAGCCCTTGTTAACGGTCGCGACATTTCGAATAAGCTCTTGCAGGAGGACAGTTTTACCAACACCAGCACCGCCGAAGAGTCCTATCTTTCCGCCCTTGATGAACGGACAAATGAGGTCGATGACTTTGATGCCGGTTTCGAAAATGGCGACTTTGGTGGACTGCTCCGTAAATAGCGGAGCTTTGCGGTGAATCGGGAGTCTCGGAGTGCCTGCGGCGACGTTTGGCTGACCATCGATCGCGTCGCCAAGGAGGTTGAACATGCGACCAAGAATAGGTTTACCGACGGGCACAGAGATTGGGGCACCGGTATTCGTGACAAGAAGGCCCCGCTTCAGGCCATCGGTCGAAGCCATTGAGATGGCTCGAACGCGCCCGTTGCCAAGATGCTGGGCGACCTCGAACACCCTTCGCCCTTCCGTAGCCTTGGCGGCGGAAGGTTCGTGCACCATAAGCTCAAGCGCGGTGTAGATGGGCGGAATATTCTCCGAAAACTCCACATCTATTACAGGACCGATTATCTGCACTATTCTACCTTCTGTCATGATGTGTAAATTTAGCTTCTTTTAATGATTTTTGCAATTGACTGTAGTAATAACCAATCACCAATATCCAATAACCAAACCACGGAGCATTCTTATTTGGTGATTGATGATTGGTTATTGATTATTGTGTGAGGGCTTCCGAGCCGCCGGTGATTTCCGCAAGTTCCTTGTTGATGGCTGATTGTCGAGCTTTGTTGAGGGAGACGGTGTAGCTCTTGATGAGTTCACCCGCGTTGTCAGTCGCGTTTCGCATCGCGATCATGCGAGATGAATGCTCGGACGCGTTGGCTTCAAGGATGGCGTGATAGATCTCGATTTTCAAAAGCGTAGGCAGCAACGTATCGAAGATCTCCTTTGGCGACGGCTCAAACAGATATTCTCCTACATTTACCACATCTACAACATCTTGAACATTTACTTCCGCAAATCTCCCCTTGTCAGGCGCTATTCCCTTCACCATTTCCTCCAGCCCTTCCTCCGAAAACGGCAAAAGCTTTCGCACGACCACTTCCTGTTTCATTGCGGAAAGGAAGTTGGTGTAGACGACAAAGACCTCGTCAACTTTCTTCTGTTCGAAGGATTTTCTCACAAAATCGAACACATGTTCCACTTCGCCAAGCTCCACGAAGTCGCCGTGTCCAGTCCAGGAATTTGCGGGAGTACGCCCCCGTCGCGAAAAGTATTCTCCGGCTTTCTTTCCCACTGCAGCGATAGAAATCACCTTTTTCGGTTCCACAGCGGTGTTTTTTATAAACTGCTCCGCCTTCTTTAGTACATTCGCATTAAATGGCCCCGCGAGCCCTTTGTCGGACGTAACTACCACAAGCAACGTATTCTTAACCTCCCGCTTTTCAAGTAGCGGAGATAGAACACCACCCTCCACAGAGCTCCCATGAATATTTTTGAGCAGTCGGAGGGCCGCTGTTGCATACGGGCGTGCCGCGAGTGCCGCCTGCTGACTTTTCCGCATCTTCACAGCCGAAACCGCCTCCATGGCACGGGTGATTTGCTTGATATTCTTGGTGCCTTTAATGCGCAACCTAATTGTTCGGAGTGTCGCCATGTGAGAACCAGCGTATAGCTCTAACCGTCAACGGAAAAGCTATTTAAAGTAATTCCTAGAAAAGTCGCCGATGGCCGTCTTGAGCGACGCGGTGGTTTCGTCGGAAAGCTCCCCGGATTCGCGGATGGCCGAGAGGATTTTCTCATGGCGTTCATGCATGAATTCAAGAAGCTTCGCCTCGAATTCGCGAACGCGTGTGACCTCGACGCTGTCGAGGAAGCCTTGCGTACCGGCGAAGATGGAAACCACTTCCTCTTCAAACGGCAAACTCGCATACTGGGCCTGCTTCAAAAGCTCTGAAAGGCGCCTCCCGCGCTCTATCTTCTTCCGTGTTCCCTCGTCGAGATCCTGTCCGAATTGGGCGAAGGCGGCAAGCTCCCTAAACTGGGCGAGCTCGAGACGAAGGGTTCCCGCGATTTTCTTCATCGCCTTAGTCTGCGCAGCCGAGCCGACGCGAGAGACCGAGAGACCAACATTGATCGCGGGACGAGCACCCTGATAGAAAAGCTCGGGCTCAAGATAAATTTGTCCGTCAGTGATCGAGATAACGTTGGTTGGAATGTAGGCAGAGATGTCGGCAAGTTGAGTCTCGATAATCGGGAGCGCGGTGAGGGAACCTCCTCCGAAGGCCTTGCTCATCTTCGCCGCTCGCTCGAGAAGCCGCGAGTGGAGGTAGAAGACATCGCCGGGGTATGCCTCTCGGCCGGGCGGTCGGCGAAGCAAGAGTGAAATCTGCCGGTAGGCCCACGCGTGTTTGGAGAGGTCATCGTATACCACAAGCGCGTCTTCTCCTTTCTCCATGAAATATTCGCCGATGGCGCATCCCGCGTACGGAGCAAGATACTGGAGCGAGGCCGCGTCCGAGGCAGAGGCAGAAACGACAACCGTGTACTCCATGGCGCCCGCTTCGCGAAGCCGCTCGACAATCTGCGCGACCTTCGATTCTTTCTGGCCGATCGCTACGTAAATACACTTTACCTTTCGATAGCGTTTCTCTTTCCCTTGATTGATGATTGCATCAATGCCGATCGCGGTTTTCCCGATTTGACGATCGCCGATGATGAGCTGTCGCTGCCCCCGCCCGATGGGGATAACTGCGTCAATCGCCTTGATACCCGTATGCAGGGGGGTATTGACCGATTCGCGGGTGATTACCCCCGGAGCGACACGCTCGAGAGGATACCGCTTCGCCTTCCCTTCGCTAAACGGGGAACCCCCGTCTTTAGGATTGCCAAGCGGATCGACAACACGCCCGAGCATCTCGTCCGATACCGGAATAGAAAGAATCGTTCCTGTACTTCGAACTTTCTGCCCCTCCGCGACCTTGGCCGCGTCCCCGAGAATAATCGCCTTCACGGAATACTCCTCGAGGTTCAGCGCCATGCCGTATACCGAACCCTCACCTGTTTCGAACTCGACAATCTCTGAATAGAGAACGCCGGTAAGGCCGCGAACTTCGGCCACGCCGTCACCCGCTCGAATCACGGTTCCGATTCGGGCGACTTCCGGACCCGACTGCAACTTTTGGATCTCCTCTTTTAGCTGCTGTAAAATGATATCCTTAGACATGAACTTCGAATAGTGAATAAAGAATTATGAATTAAGAATATAAGGTTTCCAAATCTCTTTCATTCTTAACTCATACTTCATCCTTCTTAATTCTATTTTACCAGTGCTTTACGAGCTCTCCTCATCCTCATCGCGACTGAGTTGTCCACGCGGAGATCGTCAACCTCAAGCGTCACTCCTCCCTCGAGCCCTGCGTCGCGAATCGCCCGTACCCTCGATTTGAAGTGAAGTTTCCCCGCGACTTTTTCCGCGGACAGCCGTTCTCCCGCTCGCACGGTGAGATGCCGCACGCCCTCCTCTCGATCGTGTAGTGTCTCAAATTCTCGCGCAATTTCCGGTAGGAGGGAGAGCGATCCGTGTCGCGCGATGACCCCGAGGAATTCACGAATAGTCTCTCGGCGTTTGGTTGGCAGGGCTTCGCCTACAAGCTCATGGAGGGTTTTTGCGTACTGAGATGAAGAATACTTCATAATTATTCTAATTGCCCTAACTGTTCTAATTATTCTAGGGAAGTTCCAAATTACAATTCCCGAATTGCGGGTGGGCATTCTTTAGGTCAATTAGGTTAATTAGAATAATTAGGTCAATTTTGGGCGGCTATTTCTTCTGCCCTTCCCGTATAGCCGCCAACGCTTGCTCGACCATTTTCCCCTGCGTTCTCTCATCCAGCACGTCGCCAAGTGTCTTCTCTATGATGTCAACGATAAGCGTCCCGATTTCGCCCTTCACTTCCGCAAGCAGCCGCACCCTGCTCGCCTCAAGGCGTCGCTCCGCGTCAGCCTTGTTTCGCGCGATTTCCTCTTGCGCGGCCAGTATCATTTTCCCTCGCAATCTTTCCGCGTCCTCCTTCGCCTCATCCAGAATCTTCTGCGACTGTGCCCTAGCCTCGGTAAGAACGCGTTCGCGGGCGATATCCATCTCTCCTAGTTTCGCTCGAATCTCCTCGTCCCGCTTCGCGCTGGTCGCGATGTCCTCCCGCCGCTTATCGAGGAGCTTTATGATCGGCCTATAGACAAACCGCTCCAAAATAAAAAGCAGGATCGCGAAGTTGACAAGCTGGGCGATCAGGATTGGCCATTCTATACCTAATGAATGTAGGAGCTCGCTCATAGAGTACTATTCGCTCGCTATCGCTAATCAGACCCGAATTCCCACTCGAACATCACAAATGTTGATCCGAGTGATTCGCGTTCTTAAATTCGAGTTTGATTCGAGATTAAACGAACTTGATAATCAGGGCAACGACGAGCGCGTAAATAGCGATCGCCTCGGTAAACGCGATAGCGAGAATCATGGCCGTCTGGATCTTCGGAGCCGCCTCCGGGTTTCGGCCGATGGCCTCCATGGCTCTACCCGCGAGAAGTCCAATGCCGATTCCGGGACCAATCGCTCCCACACCGATGGCAATACCTGCTGCAAGTGATTCCATATTTTGGTAAATGCGATTAACTAATAATTAAAAAGTGGCCTACATCGTAACATATATCGGGTTTTTGCTCAACCAAAATATCGAATATCTAATCTCGAATATCGAAAAAGTAAGTCAAATACCGAAGAAGCAAATATTGAACCGTTGACTTGTTTTTTACTCAGCATTTTTCGAAATTGGATATTCGAGATTCGATATTGCCTCAGTGTTCCGCGTGACTTACACTGAAGCTTGAGAATGCCACCATCGCAAGCGTGCCAAAGATGAGGGCTTGGATGAAACCGACGAAAAGTTCAAGCCCAAGGAATGGTAGCGGCGCGATGTAGGGGATGAGGAAAGCGATAATGGTGAGGAGTACCTCACCCGCGAAGACGTTACCGAAAAGACGGAATGAAAATGAGATGACCTTCGCGACCTCACTAATGATCTCGAGTATGCCGGTAAACGCCGCGATAGGACTACTGAAGTTGATAAACTTCCCGACGTGGCTTTTAATCCCGAGGGTAACAACACCGAAAAAATGCGAGAGACTGACCGCGATGAGGGCTAACGCGAGCGTCATGTTTAGATCCGAAAAAACCGAACGGAATAGCGGCACAAATGTTTCCTTCCCCTCAAGGACTTCATAGAATCCTATGCTTCCGATCCCGGGAAGAATTCCCACCCAGTTGGAGAGAAGGACAAAGATGAAAATCGTAGCGACTATTGGGAAAAAGCGGCGAGTCGTTTCCCTGCTTCCCGCGATGGTCTCGAAAAAACCAAGCAATCCCTCGAGCAGCGCCTCGACGCCTGCCTGTATCCGCCCGGGTATACTTCGTATGACCACGGAGAATAGTACGGCCCCGAGTGTGAGGAGGAGAAGCACGAGCCACGCGGTGAGGAGCGTATTCGTGACTGAGAGTGGGCCGATATGGAAGAGAGTTTCAGGAACGATGGAGATATGCATGGGAATACGAATTATGAAGTATGAATTACAAATTTCGTCACGGTTACTTAAGTAATTTCTTGACTCTTTGGTAAATAAGCAAACTTGAAATAAGTATTGAAATAATAATCCCCACGAGCAGTAACCAAGGAGAGCTCGATAGCTTCTCGTCCGCCCATCTCCCGAGGAGCGCGAAAAGAACTATGGGAATCGCGATGGTGTATCCAAGTTCCCACGCGAGCTGCCACACGCTGAAGTCTGCCGCTCCGCTTCCTCCCTTCCCCCTCGGGGCGGGGATTGAGCTGGGACGGTCCTCTTCTCGCGCAAATTCCGGTTCATTTTTCAACACCTCGTGAGTATAGCGAAAAACTTTCTGCCTCGCAATTTCCGCACATTCTTGACATGAGTCCACTCGGCTTATACTGTAGTGCCATCGAGCTCATTGAACAATCTGAAGAGAAAGTTAGACGCATGAAAAGACTGATCTTTGTCGCCGAATCTGGAGGAAGCGCTCCCGGTGGCTTTAATTACGAAACGCTTGCAATAAGCTATGCCGCGCATTTTGAACGCTTCTCCACAGGGCGAGCAGGATCAAGGGAACGCACTGTGGAGATCCGACGTACCCATGAGGAGGTCATCTCTGAACTAAAGGCAGGTGACACCATTGTGTTCATCTCGCAAAGTTGGCTCCCAATCGCGCGCATCATAAAAAAAGAGCGTCCTGAACTTCAAGTCGTCGTTGTCACAAGTTCTCCGCCAAGGAATGAGGTTCATCTGGTTAATGCGTTCTGGCTCGACAGCAGTGCGGAAATTTTGAGGCACCTCTCCCCTCGTGAGAGCTGACCTTCATGCTCCCACTAGCTTTGCCCCCACGCGGATCCACCTTGGGTCCGCTTTTTCATTTCCGAATTTCCTTATAGGGTTCTCGATGAGGTCGCGCAATGGGTTGCACCCCCTCTTAGTCTCCCCCTCTAAAGAGGGGGAGGCCCAGAGGAGGAGGTCGCTTCATTAACCAGTATGCACGCGGTGTTGCTCGGAAAGAATTCGATTCTTGAGATAGTTAGGACGGGCTACGCCTTGGAAGCCGAAGGACTCGTTGCTCGCTGTTCGAATTTCAACCGTTCCAAAATCAATGAGTGTCGCGAGAAGTCCGGAAACCTTCACCGTCGCGTCCTGTATCTGGTCGAACCTAAAGGAGGAAACCTTGCGGTTGAAGAGGCCGATCTGCTCGACGTCCACGATTCGGTGGTTCGTGAGTATCCACACGTCAAGGTAATAATTCGTCCAGAAAAGAGTGAGTGCCATCCACAGAAACAGCATCCACAGACTCCAGAGGAAAAAGAACAGCCGCAAACTTATTTCAGCCGGCGCGAACACCTCGGAAAGTACGGAGATCACGGAGGGGGGAATGAGGAACAGGCAGAGGGGCGCGAGGGCGAGAAGCGCGAGAAAGGCGACCTCCCCAAGAAAGAGAAGCCAATGACGGCGCGCTACATATTCGATGCTCTCTCCTTCCTCGAGCTTGATCATAGAAGTGAGAGGTAAAAAATAATCGCGAGTCCGCAAAAGAGGCCCGACATGATGAGATACACGGAAGGGGCAACTCGAATAAACTTAGCGTCCATGCCATACTCTCGCCAGTGGTAGATGAAGGCGATGCTAAAAGCGCTGAAGACGAGGAGGCAGAGGGCAAGAAATATTCCAAGAGGAAGCGGTTGAAGGAGTAGTGATGGTGAGAAGGTCATATGCTTATTCTAGCGCACAATCTGATGACAAAAAAGTGGATGCAGTGGAGGCGTTGGTGCCAAGAAAAGGACCTGCCCCGAAGGATCGGGAACAGGTCACGGCGTGTGGCAGAGGAATCCTATGTACTTAGAGAGATCTCGACTGTTGACTCCCGCCTCGGTGCCACGATTTTCTCGCGCCACCGGAAGTAATCAACAATTTCCCTTGCGACGATGAAGACGGTCACCGCAGTTGCAGCAATTTGTATCGGCCAAAGCACGTAGAGGATGCCGGCCGCTTTCAGTGCGAGGAAGAGGTTCATTTTGGATACGGTTTGTTTTGGGTTTGACGGGACGGCCACTCACGAACTATTGCGAGAACGGCCTCAAAGAATATACCCCATTCCCGAAGTAAAATCAACACTCGCGTTCTACTCGAGCTTTATAGAGATTCATCACGAATGGACCGTGCCGGATTCGAACCGGCGACCTCCACATTGCAAATGTGGCGCTCTACCAACTAAGCTAACGGCCCACCAAAATGTTCGATCGTGCGTGCCCACACGTCACTCCTTTGTAGCGGGATCTCGAAAAATATATTCACATAGCTTATTATTTTTCGGGACAAATGTGGCGCTCTACCAGATGAGCTAAGGGCCCGCCAAAATTTTCGGTCGAATCTTAATTCGCGTCCAACTAGCGAGCGCTCAATACAAAAACTCTAGCATAGATAGCCTTGCTAGACCACATCAAAATGATGGTCCAACCTATTTTCAGGTGCGATTGTACAATTTTTTAAGCTTTATAAGCCCTCGATGCGCCTGCACAGCAACCGCGTTCGTCGATTGTCCAGTGATTAAGGATATTTCTTTAAGTGATAGATCCTGCGCGTATCGCATTCGCATAACCGTTTGGTACTTTGTCGGAAGGTGTTGAATCAATAGAAGTGCCGCCTTACCATCAAATACATTGAAAACACGTTCCGAGTGATCAACGCTCGGTTCGTACCCTTTTTCAAGAAGAACATCGAGTGAGGTTGCTTTATGTTTCCGATATTCGTCAATAATAAGCTGATTGAGAATGTGATAGAGAAAAGCCTTCATTATCTCAATCTTTCCCCCTTTGGCGAGGTAACTCCAGGTTTTTATGAACGTGTCCTGGACCAAGTCGTCGCTTGTCGCATGATTGTGAACCTTGAAAAAGGAGTACGAATTCATCCCCCTCGCGTAATCGTGATGCGCTAGAGTTAGTACTGCCTTTTGTCGAGTATCTTGTTTCCTGGTCATTATAGTGGTTAAGCCGAACGCTCAGACGTTCTATTACATGAGCATTACATATCAAGCCGCGATACTTGATACACTCCCATGTTTCTGGGCCTAAATTCATGCCAAATCGGCTCTTCATTATTACACCAACATTACACTCGTACATCTTCTAGGAGGACGTTCGGACCTTAAGTGTAGCATGTTATGCACCCTAATAGCGAGCCCTGTAATGAGGCAGACGGTATAACGGCATTTATGCTATGGAAAAAAATAGCAAAACCATAGGAAAACCATTTGCTCCAATCGGCGCCGACTTCGTAGATCACTTTTGGGAAAAAAGCTGGACATACATCAAAACTGTCGTAGATGTTGTGCGTGAGCCAATTCTAATACTGGATAAGAATTTTAGCGTGATGGCGGCGAACGAGTCTTTTTATCGGACATTTCAAGTTGAGCCAAAAGACACGGAAAAGAGAATTGTGTATGAGCTGGGAAACGGCCAGTGGAATATTCCTGCCCTGCGGAAACTACTCGAAGATATTCTGCCAAAAAATACCTTCTTTAAGGGTTTTGAAGTTGCTCACGAGTTTCCCTTCATCGGTCGTAAAATAATGATTTTGAATGCCCGCCAGATTCACATTAAGGAGGATGCCGCCTTTCCACCAATCATACTCCTGGCGATCGAAGATGTTACGGAAATGATGGCTGTAGCGGAGACCCTTGCAATACACACAAAGCAGATGGAAGCAACGCTCACCGAACGAACAAACAGACTGGAAATTCACATTGGAAAATTAGAAAAAGAAATCAATGCACTCAAAAAGAGGTCGTAGCAGTCACGGAAAGCGACTGTAATCGTGTGGTACTCGCAACGGCATCATGAGCGGGGATTAAACATAACGGGTCGATTGTGTAAAACGCCTCAATAATCCCTCAAATTAGTCTAAACAATACTCAACATGAACAAAACAACAAATCTAGGAGGAAATACGTCGCGCTTAGGCCTCCTCTCTATCGTGGCAGTGATGGCACTGCTTGCCGTCTTCTCTCTCGGAATTCAGAATGCTTTCGCCGTGATAACAAGCCAGTTGGATTTTGGCGATCGCGGCCCAGAAGTTACTGAACTTCAGGCATATCTCGCGACAAGCGCAAGCATCTATCCCGAGGGCCTCGTCACCGGATATTTCGGTCAGCTTACCAAAGCTGCGGTGGAGAGATTCCAAACAGCACAAGGAATTATCTCCCAAGGAACGCCAGCGACAACTGGATATGGCCGAGTTGGGCCACTGACGCAGGCCGCCATTAATACAAAGCTGCCGGGTGGCGGAAGCCCCGGTCCTAGCGGAGATGTGTATGCTCCCATAATCATGAGCGTAAACGTAAGCACCGACAACGATGGTGCATCCATAACCTGGACTGCAAGCGAAGCTTCCATGGGGAAGGTCTACTACAGCACGTCGCCCATCAACGTAAGCAATACTTTCGATTCAACGGGTGTGTTCTCAGGCGAGCCCGTGGTAGGCGGAACTCTAGCTCAGTACGATGGTCTCGCTCGCGTTACCCACACAGTAAACATCAATAATCTCACGTCGAATACAACGTACTTCTATTTGGTCGTAGTATTTGATTCATTGAAAAACGCGAGTATCTCATTACCAGCTTCCTTCCGTACGACACAATAGATTCATTCGGAAATTAAAGTGAAAAATCACCGCGAGAGGGTCGGTGATTTTTTGTTGGCGATGTAGAGCCCCGCCTGTGCGACTCGAGGCAGACTTTGGACCTGGGGGGAATCGGACCCCACCTCGTCAACCTGCCCGAGTAAACTTTCGGAGCAACCACACCCCCCAGCGAACCTTTTACGAGAATCAACCTTGATTCAGCCTCGCAAGACCCCTCTGATGTCTAAACTTGCTCTCTCGAATCCTCTAGTAGAGGTTTAATGATTCTCATTTTGGGACCGAATTGCTTGCCTAAGTCTCGCGGATTGGAAGAAATTATCGAGAGTATTTGCGCTTTTTCTCTTTCAGTAATTTGCCCTCCGACAACCAGAGGAGCTAACTTCTTGGCAAGGATTGCAACACTGTATTTCTCTGGTTTAGGCACAATTGCCTCAACATCTTGTCGAGTCAAGATTCTATCTTGTTTCTTAAGTGCCGCAAGTTCATTTTCTCTGAAAAGTATTCCTTTATCTAAGAATTCTTTGATCAAAAGGTAGTTATTTCTGGAGTGTAATAGATTTACAAAATTGCCTAAATCCGGTTTCCCGTCAGGAAGTAGCGATGCCATTGCATCAATGTAAGAAGCCACTAGAATCAAATCTTGTTGCTCTGCTGTAAATTTCGGCTTAACAAAGTGTTCCTCGTATGTCGCCGCATTGATTCTTGAAAATTGGTAAGCTACCTCGTGCTTGCGTATCGCTATGAGAATTTCTGGAGGGATGCCACTGCCCTCTAGCATTTCAGCGGCCTTATTGCCGTGCTGCCCGTCTGCTCCTTCGCTTGGGTGAAAGTACGAAATGGATTTTATCACCCTGCCTTCAAATTGATACGGCTGTCCCATCCGCTCAATTTCTTTCCACTGCTCCCATGTGATCTCAATTCCCTGCTTTTCACTCTCCACCTTGAGAGTCAAGCAATCTGGCTTCGAAATATCATGGAAAAATGTGTACTCTACAAGAGCGGGATTTACAGAGTCGTGATTAGGATTCTCTCTCCCCGGCACAACGACAATGCGTCTCATCGTTTCTTTTAAGCTTTCGTCTTCAGCAATTGCATCGTGAAAGGTACCGTTTTTGATAGACTCCAAATTTGCCAAGATTAAAGAAAGGTGCGAGTCCATTTTTGGACCCTCATTATGATGCTCGCCCATCTGGGGGTTTCGAGTGAAGATTTTATCTTTTCCGAAAATGCCGGATATTTCTCACATACGTCCGCCAGCGCAGTCTCAAGAGCCTTTTCTCTCCATGTCCGCTCGCGTTCAGCGCTCGCCGATTTCTCCTCGCCGGTCATCATGTCCTCGGCCTTGGCAACTTCTTCCGGCGATGGTTTGTATGTCTCGGGATTCATCTAATTTAAATCGTTTTAGAAACTTATCAGAACGCAATCTCAGTTCCAATCATAGACTGATTAGCTACTCCTTGGCACCTTCAAAATATTCGATTCCTTTCATCCCTCTATCCCCTTCTTCATAGTAGGCGTGAAAAGTTTTTTTGATTTTCTCAAGTGCTTCTGGATTTTTGAGTGTTTCGGGATTTACAGTCCAAAGAAACATTAGGTACGCCGCTTAATTCTATCCTCATTTAAGCTTTAGCTTCAACCTTTTTTACATTAACAAAAACATCATTCCCTAATTTATCAATAACATCTTGTATGGTAATTTCTGATCCTTCCGGCCAAATATCCTGGGTGGCTGGTCTCACAGGAAGTCCGGGGTGAACAGTCCAAATCATTTCTCTTGTGGAAGGTTCAGGGTCGTCAGACTTTTTGCCTTTTTCATTGGGACCTATGATTATCGTACCGAATTTCGTGGTAGGCAGATTCTGGCCCTCAACGACCAAAGAACAAGGAGCGCCTTGTTTCGTTCTGATGACTTTTACCCTTGTATCAGGTGATAAATCCTTAACGCTACTGACTCCTACCTCGCCTGGAGTTTCCACTTCTAGATAGCGGCAGAAAGTCATCAACGCTTCTGGTTTGACTCCCATCGCAATAAATTTTTCGCGGTCATCGCCATCTAAGTTGCCGCGCTGGTCAATGGTCTTGTCAAGAAGACTTTGTAAGTCTTTTATCTCGGTAAAAAGCGATCCAACCCCCTTTTCTGGATCAAAATGCTTAGTTTCCATATCTTTGAAATATCCAGCGTGCTCTCCTGGAAGAACAGCTTGCACCCGCTCATTAAACTCTTTTTCTCTTTGTTCGCTCATAGCTTTCTGCTCCGGGGTCATCATGTCCTCGGCTTTGGCACCTTCCTCCTGTGTTGGTTGATATGTTTCGAATTTCATCTAGAATTGTGCACGGGCTCATCAATGGGGTTATTTCTCATGTTTCCTGTGTGGAAACGTTTCGGGGGAGTTCGTCATCCGGTCTTTCCTCACGCGGCCACGACGAATTTGTCTTATTCGTGCCGACGATAGTCCACGCGCCGTAATGCCCTCCAGTGAAAAGATCCTCCATGTCCCGTTCCTCGTCTTCGAGAAGCTTTTCTCCAACTTTTATCTGCAAAAGGCGGTTACCATACTCCCTTACCGTCCCCACTTTAATCTTGAAATGACGGCCGGGGTGATTATTGTATTCAAGAGAAATAGTATCCAAGTCCTTATAGTCCTTCAGTAGCTCAAGGACATTCTCAATTCTACGCCGACGCCAATCGTACATCTCCGGAACTTCACGACCACGTTTCTCCAGTTCTCCTTTTTCTAGTGTAAGATCAAGGTCCCTGATTCCTTCATCCGGCAATTCTCCTTTCATTGTGGTTTTAGATCATCCTAAGACTAACCTTTTATACCTTCAAAATACTCGACTCCCTTCATGCCGCTCTCACCTTCCTCATAGTACGCGCGAAAAGTACTCTTGATTTTTTGAAGTGCTTTCGGATTTTTAAGTGTCTCAGGATTTACGACCCAGAATATTCCGCCTTCAGGATCCATTTCGCGTTCCTCCCATGTTAGACTCGCATCCTTAAGAAAATCTCTGACCTGTGCCTCTTCCTTAGCGGACGCATTGTGTTCCTCTCGTATTCTAAATTCCGTTACCTCGCTAATCCTGCCGTCATCATCCTGAAGGTATTTCATTATCGCCTCCATATGCGGATTAAAGCGGCATGTGTATTCGCGACCCAAACGTTCTGCCCCAACCTTCCCCTCCAGGGTCTCATCTGGAGCAATTTCATATTTCATGATTTTTGCTTATTAAATAGTAAGAAGACTCCAAGGCGAGCTAAAGACAATTGTAGTGTCCCTAAATGAAAAAGGCAACAGCACGTACGGTCAACCATATGAGGTGACATTTCTGCTAGATTGGGGTGACAAAGGTTAACCGTCTAGCAAATGCAACGTATGGCGAACAAAAAGCAACAGGCGGCATATCCGGCAAAGGTCAGGAGAAGTGGTACTTCTTGGTCGAGAAGGCAGGCAAAACGGTTGATGAGGTGTGCACCCTGTCCCGGGTGAAGAGTAGCCCTTATACCTATCCTGTATTTCCTTTGGACTCGGCAACCCCGAAAACAAATTAGTGGACCAGAGAGAATCGAACCCCCACCTGTGCAATGTCCCGATAGCTTTGGTGGACCCACCGGGAATTGAACCCGGACCTCGGCAATGCGAATGCCGCGTAATGCCGTTTTACTATGGGCCCACCAAAGCCATCGAGGATCCTTTTTAAGCCGACGCTTCGGTCGGCTCCCCGACCTCCCTCGCGTCAGGGCTATGGGCCCATCAGGGGTCCACAAGTCTGCTCACGGGGCACGTGCGATGCGTGTCTAAACCAGGCCCCTTTTGAGCATGAGCTTACCCTATTTTCGCTCTTGCGCCAATGTGAGCACATGCTCAAGGAACGCCGGAATGGTCGCGCCCACGCTTTTCAGGGATTGCGGAAATGAGGACCGCTCGTCATACAAATCGGGCAAGGCGTCCGTCTCGAGAAAGAAAATCCCGCGACGAGGGTGCACGATAAAATCGGAACGAGAATAGTGCCGCAGGTGTAGGAGGCGATGCATCCGTATGGCTAGCTCCTGAAGCTCAGCTTTCTCTGCGGCACTAAACTTGCCCGGGCAGAGGTGGGTGGACTCCCCTTCATATCGAGTGCGAAAATCTAAAAATTCGCGCTCCGAGGGCAGTCTTACTTCCACCGGAAGGAGCGAATAGTGCTCCTCGCCTCGAAACCCCTCAATGATGGCACAAATCGCCTCCCTTCCGTCAATGTATTCCTCGATGAGTGCCACTTCCCCAATGGCAAACACCTCAAAAAGCGCTTCGGCGATCTCATCCTGCGAAGCCGAGAGAAAAATACCGATTGACGAACCCTTCGAAGCGGGCTTCACGATGCACGGCTGAGGGAATGTCCGATAGAGCTCTCCAGCCGCCGCGTGAAGGGATGGCGTTTCCTCTCGGCGAAGGAATTTGTAGTAGGGAGTTTTGATTCCCGATCTTTCCGCGGCCTTTTTCGCGAGAAGTTTATTTTGAGAGAGCGTAGCCGCGAACCGCTTCGGGCCGGTGAACGGAGTGCCATGGGCTTCAAGGAGATGCTGCACGGTGCCGTCTTCCCCGTACTCGCCGTGGAGCGCGTTCCACACGAGATCAACTTTTCCCAGCACCGCATGCGGCTCTTCCATTTTGCCGCGCAGGTGCCAAAGTCCCTCTCGGTCGATGAACACATCGAGGGGGTGATACTTCTCGGGAAGATTCGCGAGCACGGTCGCGCCGGTTCGAAGCGAGATATGATATTCGCTCGACGGGCCTCCGCGCAACACCGCAACTCTCGCCTTTTCAGCGTAGGACATACAACTAGTATACCTCCCTAAGGCGCGCGGCACCAAGAGCAGGAGACACAATCAGCGAAGGGTGCGGCGACTTTTTTGAAATTTGAGGACAAACCGATGCGCTTCGCTGTTGGCAAGGAGAATGGCGCCTTTGTGAGGTGCAAGTTCTGTGCTCATCCCGCGTAGACCTGCGGGCCTGTGGCGGTCATCCTTTACCACCGCGACCACCGGGATGTGCTTCCCTAGCGTGGCAAGAAGCTTTTCCGCCGCCCCCTTTTGCACCTTATTTCCGTCAACCACCACAAGATCGGGGAACGCCCACTCGGGGTGCTTAAATCGCCGTTCGAGCACCTCGGAAACTCCCTGAACCTCGTGCTGACTCTGGATCCCTCGCAATTTGAATAGCCGGTATTCGGATGGCCTCGCGGCACCATTCTCGACAACACTCATCGCGCCCACAATGTCCTTTCCTCCGAAGTGAGAAAGATCATAGGCCTCGATGCGGAAGTGAGTAGCGGGTAGAGAGTAGTTAGCAGTTTTGAGAAGCGCCACGTCTTGAATGTGCTGTAAAGCAAAAACGGTTTTCTTCAATTCGTGCGCTCTCTCAAACTGCTGTGCCTTCGCGGCGCTCTTCATTTCCTTCCGTAAGAGCGCGAGCAGGCGAGTCTTTTTGCCCTCGAGAAACAATCGGATATTTCGTATCGTCTTCGCGTAGTCGGCTCTGCTTATTTCTCCGGTACACACGCCCGGGCAGAGGCCGATTTGTCTCCCGAAGCACGGAAGCGGGCGCGCTACTTCATTTCCACCCCGCCGATTCGGAGCACACTTTGCATCGCGGTAGGGAAAGATTTTCCGAATGATTTTCATTGCCGTTTGAAGCTCGAAGCCGTGCGGAAAGGGACCGTATGAAGCTCGAATGACGAATTTGGAATTAGGAGTCGCGGGAGAGTCAAGTTCCCTCCTTCGAACGATAAGCACGCGAGGGAAGGCTTCCTTGGTGATTACAACGCAATTAAAACTTTTGTCGTCCTTCTCATCGGTATTAAAGAATGGCTGAAATTTCTTGATAAGATCCGCCTCGAGAAGCATAGCTTCGAGCACCGAGTCGGTTTTCCGCACCTCTAGGCTTCGCGCCTTCGCAAGCATTTTCGCGATCCAGTCACTTCGTTTTTCCGCAAGGTCAGACGAAAAGTAGCTCCGAACTCGAGTACGGAGTGAGGTTGCGCGCCCAATGTACAGAATTTCCTTTTTTCTCCCCAGGAAAAAGTACACGCCGGGCGTGTCAGGCAATTTCTTTGATACTATTGACTTCATGTATCTTGTATGGTATCTTATTCATCGAATCAGCACAAATAAATATGAAGATACTAGTTGTTGACGACGACTCGCTCCTCCGAGATCTCATTGTTCAAATCCTCCGTCTCTGCACCGGCGCCCTTAGGACGGATCTACACACGTTAGAGGCTGGATGCGGCGAGGAGGCGATATCGCTCCTTGCCAAGCATCCGGACATAAGCGTGGTGATCACCGACCTCAAGATGCCCGGGCTAAACGGTCTCGCAGTGCTAACGGCAAGCAAGAATTCGCGGCCTGAGCGTCCTGTTATTGTCTCCAGCGGCAATTTTGTCGAGATCTCGGGCATTACGCCGGAGGTGCTCGCTAAGGCAGGAGCGGATCTATTCTTGCCGAAG
>Ga0209542_10005008_pt1 | contig 26821 bp, 27 predicted proteins | sample RifCSPhighO2_01_FD_184028 | JGI IMG/M metagenome (GOLD analysis project Ga0209542, IMG submission 184028) | Soil microbial communities from Rifle, Colorado - Rifle CSP2_plank highO2_0.1 (SPAdes) (version 2) | ecosystem: Environmental > Terrestrial > Deep subsurface > Rock core/Sediment ...
GCTTTTTAAGGTTTATAATGAGCACCAGATATACCCGTTATGTTGCTTTCAGATTTAATTACAAGCAAAACTCGCGTTAAGATTCTTGCCTTGTTTCTTGATAATCCCAATGATATGTTCCATGTTCGCGAAGTAGTAAGACGGGTAGATGAGGAGATAAATGCGGTAAGGAGAGAATTAATACATCTTGAGAAAAAGGGCATACTCAAGCGCGAACCAAGAGTAAATAGAGTCTACTACTACTTGGATAAAAATTATCCTCATTTTTTTGATCTTCTTTCAATCCAAGCAAAAAATACTGGGCTCGGAGCCAATATTATCAAGAATAGAATTAGGCTTGGAAAGATTAAATTTGCTATGCTCTCGGGAAAATTTGCGAGGGGAATTCGCGACAATCCTGAAGAGGTGGATCTTTTAGTTGTGGGGACTGTTGTTTTACCCGAGCTTTCGCTTTTAATAAAAGAAGAGGAAGAGAAAAGAAAGCATGAAATAAATTATACGGTTATGACTGAGGAAGAATTTAATTTCAGGAAAAGGAGACGTGATCCGTTTATAACTTCGGTAATCTACGGTTCCCGTGTTATGCTTATAGGGGACGAAGAACTTCTCTTAGCGTAAATTTCATGAGACCTAAGATATTCCTTTTGATTTTATTTTTTGTTGCCTCAATTTTGCTTTTTATTGATCTTCCGGTTCCTATTAAAGCATTTAATTTAAATTTAGATCCTTCTCGAATAAATATTAACCTTGGCCCTATACATTTGAAGCGGGAGTCTTCTTATAAATTGGGGTTGGATCTTCAGGGGGGAGCAAGGTTAATTTATCAAGTTGATATGAAGGGGGTACCTTTAACTGAGCAAAACACAGCGTTTGAGTCCGCAAGAACCGTAATTGAGCGACGAGTAAATTTTTTTGGGGTTACAGAGCCATCAATTCAGGCTCTAAAGGTTGGTCCCGATTATAGAATAATCATTGAACTTCCAGGGACAACCAATATCGACCAGGCGCTCAATTTAATTGGTAGAACCGCGCAGCTTTCTTTTTGGGAAGAAGGAAAAGACAGAATTGCAACAGAAGAGGCACAGCTTTACCCCTTTGGCCTTACGCAAGTATTCGAAAATAAACCTGAAAAGACTAAGTTGACAGGGAAAGATTTAAAAACTGCACGGGTAGTATTTGGATCAAAGGATGGGACTCCTCAAGTACAGCTTAATTTTACTTCTTCAGGTACTAAGCTTTTTGCCGATATTACGAAGAGAAATGTTGGAAAACCCGTAGCCATAGTCCTAGATGATATAGCAATATCTGCACCTATTGTGCAACAGGCTATTTTAAACGGAGACGCCGTAATATCGGGCAGCTTTACGCAAGATCAGGCAAAAGCTCTTCAAATACAACTTAACGCAGGGGCGCTTCCGGCGCCGCTAAAACTTATTGGACAGGCAACAGTAGGTCCATCTCTGGGCATAGAATCGCTGAAAAAGAGTTTGCTCGGAGGATTTCTAGGGTTTATATCGTTAATTGTTTTTATGGTTGCCCTTTATAAAAAAGAGGGGGTTCTTGCGGGAGTTGCCCTTTCGGTCTACACAATAGTTGTTCTTTTTATATTTAAATTTATTCCGGTTACTTTAACTCTTGCCGGAATTGCCGGATTCATACTTTCGATTGGAATGGCGGTTGATGCAAATATTCTAATATTTGAACGCATGAGAGAGGAGCTAAGAAACAATAAACCTCGAAATCTTGCTATAAAGCTTGGTTTTAGCAGGGCGTGGCCATCAATTCGTGATTCTAATATCTCAAGCCTTATTACAACTTTTATTCTTTTTTACTTTGGCAGCGGGCCAATCAGGGGTTTTGCCATTGCTTTGGCAATAGGGATAATTGTGTCTATGTTTTCGGCAATAACCGTGACTCGAAATCTACTTAAATATTTTGAGGGTGAAAACATATGAATATTGTTAAAAATAAAAAATGGTTTTTCTTGCTCTCGGCAATAGTAATAATCCCGGGAGTAATCTCGCTTATTTTATTTGGGTTAAAGTTTTCTATTGACTTTACAGGAGGCTCCAAACTTGAATTTCAAATTTCCAATTTCAAATCTCAAACTTCAAATAAAAACATTTCGGAAGTTTTAGATTCTGAGAAAATTAAAGTTCACAAAATAGAGAAAGTTTCAGGAGATACTTTTAAGGTTCAGACAAATCCAATTGAACAGGATAAAAAAAATGAAATTGTCAGCGAATTAGATAAGCTCGGGAAAATAACCGAGAAGAGTTTTGAGACAGTGGGACCTACAATTGGTCGAGAGACTCAAGAAAATGCCGTAAAAGCTGTTATTGTAGCATCAATTGCCATAACAGCATACATTGCATTTGCGTTTCGTAAGGTTTCAAATCCCGTTTCTTCATGGAAATATGGCGTTTGCGCAATTGCCGCATTATTGCATGATCTCTTAATAGTAGTTGGAATCTTTTCGATCCTAGGTAGGTTCTTGAACATAGAAGTTGATTCTCTATTTATTACAGCCCTTCTAACAGTTATGGGTTTTTCGGTTCACGATACAATTGTTGTATTTGACAGGATCCGCGAAAATCTTCGAAAGAACTTTAATCTAAAGTTTGAGGAAGTAGTTAATAACTCTTTGCTCGAAACCTTAAATCGTTCACTAAACACTTCTTTGACAGTCGTTATGGTTTTGTTCGCGCTTTTGCTTTTTGGAGGCGAAAGTATCCGGTGGTTTGTCGTTGCCCTACTTATTGGAATTATTTCAGGGACTTACTCTTCAATATTCAACGCCTCCCAACTTCTAGTTGCATGGTATGAGTGGGACAAGAAGAGAAAAAACAACTGACAACTGACAACTAACTATTTTGCGAGTTGTTTGCGGACGAGGGTTGAGACTAGGGTAGCGTCGGCGTGGCCCTTGACCTTGGGCATTAAGCTTCCCATTACTTTTCCCATGTCTTGCATTCCAGAAGCTCCGGTTCGGGCAATTTCTTCTTCGACGAGTTTTCGAACCTCACCTTCTGACATTTGTTCCGGTAGATATGTCTTTAAAATTTCAAGCTCTTTTTCTTCTTTTTGTGCAAGTTCTTCACGTCCGCCTTTTTTGTAAAGCTCGATTGCTTCATTTCTCTTTTTAACCTCTCGACCAATCACTTCGATTACATCTTCATCCGTAGCTTCATATCCCGCGCCGCCCTTCTGAATCTCGTGGTATTGGATAGCGCTTTTCAGCATTCGAATCACCGAAAGTCTCAATTCATCTCTTGCCTTCATCGCCTGTTTTAAATCTTCCTGAATTTTATCCTTTAACATACATCAATTATAACATTCTTATCTTTTAACATTTTTTCTTTTAAATCCTGCATATTCTTTTCGCTTAAATACCAATTGAGATCCTCCGACCGACCTGTATGCTTTTTTCTCATATTCTTTTTCTACTGTTTTACCTCGTCTTTCAATTAATTCGAAACATTCTCGATATTTCTCAAGTCTTCTCGAAATATGCATAATAGTGTTTTTGCCCACTTTCATTTGTTTTCTAATTTCTTCTATTCCAAAACCTGATATTAACCACTGAGCAATGAGTATCCTTCTTCCTATTTTCAATTTTTCGTCATGCGTCAAGAGACCGTCAGTTATCTTGTCTACCTCAGTACCATCTCTTGCTGCAAGAAATGCATTCCTTAGTTCGTTAAACGCCTCATATATGTCTCTTTTATCCAGATGTTTATACCTCCTCATAGTTTCTCAGTTGACTAGTCGACTAGTCAACGATACGATTTTATTATTGCTTATTTTAATGATAAAAGCAATTTAATGATTAATGTTTAATAATTAATAACATTAATTAATAATATCTTATCAGGATAATTCGTGGAGTTTTTTGAGGAGATATTCGCGGGTGTTTTTTGAGAGGTCTTCGTCGGCTTCTTCGAAGAGTTTTTGAAGAATTTCTCCCACTTTGGGACCGGGTTCGATCTTTAGCTCGCGCATTATGTCATTTCCGTCGATGGCAAGATCGTTGAGAGAGAATGGTGGATTGAGTTCCTTGGCCACTCTCTCTTTGAACTTCTTAAGTCGCCACGATTCGGCCACCTGCGTGCCGCCACCGAGTCTATCACCAATTCGTAAATCCATCATATCAGCAACGTTTTCGATTCCAACCCTTCGGATAAACCTTCTAACAGCAGAATCTGTAATGTGTTCATCAACTGTAAACATGTGCCAGCGTATTAAGGTTACAACCTTTTCTCGCTGTTTCTTTGAGAGTCTTAATCGATCGCATATTTCATATGCGATCCTGGCACCTTTAACTTCGTGATTATAGAAAATCACATGGCCTTCTTCGTCCTCACTTTTGACATAAGGTTTTCCTACATCATGTAGAAGAGTTGCAAGACGAACAATTGAATCGCGCGAATGGCAGTGCTTTAAAGATTCAATATTATGAGTAAACACATCACTTATGTGGTGTCTTCCGGGTCGGACCTGAGAAACTCCCTTACCTTGCGAAAGTTCCGGCATTATTTGATCAAGTAAGCTTGATTTATCAAGAAGAACTACGCCTTCGTACGGGTGATCTGTTGCAAGAATTTTGAGAATTTCGTCTCTAATTCTTTCTCCAGATATCCTTCCTATATTTGACGAATTTTTAACAATCGCTTCCCATGTATCTTTTTCGATCTCAAATTCTAATTGCGTTGCAAATCTTATTGCCCGCATAAGTCTGAGCGCATCTTCATTAAACCTGTCATTTGGGTTCCCAACTGTCCGAACAACTTTCCTCTCAATGTCTTCTAGCCCCTTGAAGGGGTCAATATATTTAGTTTCGTGATCCACCAATTCGGCCGCAATTGCATTTATTGTAAAGTCACGGCGAGAAAGATCCTCTTCAATTGTTTCCCCCCATTCTACTTTCTCGGGACGTCTCAAATCTCGATATTCACCCTCAGTTCTAAAAGTTGTTATTTCTATTACACCTATATGTTCTTGTTCGGGAACTTTTGGGAGTGGGACGCTAACTGTTCCAAATCTATTGTCATAAAAAGAATTAGGGAAAGCCTTTTGTATTTCTTCCGGCGTTGCGTCCGTAGCAAAATCCCAATCAGTAATGGTTTGTCCCATCAAGAAATCCCTAACACAACCGCCTACAAAAAAGGCTTGAAATCCGGCCTTTTTAAGCTTTTTGTAAATTGACAAGGCCTCAGAGGGTACTACTTTTTCCACAATATACTGTTGAGTATATCACGAAAAAGAGATGAATAATAAGTTCAGGACTATTTGAAAGGGGACGAAGCGCTAGCTATTTAACTCTTCTAAATTTTCTATATATACCGCTTACGACTGATGCTACATCTTCCTGAACTCTATCCCAATTTGGTAACCCAGAATTATGCTCCATAGATTGTTCAATAATATTTTCTATTCTAGAAACGGGCAATAGGGTGCCACTAAGGGGGCCTGCTCGTCGCGCTATTGATGTTCGGGCTTCTAGCGGAGCATTGAATCTATCAAGCGCTACGACCAAACGCCCAGTGGGTCTCGCTCTATCAGGGCTGATTTTTCTCGGTTGTCCTTCTGTCATGGTCTTAAAAAAATCCCCGCAATCTTTTGCGAGGAATCACTACTTTTTGCCATAAGTATGACTCCCCCGCCCTTTAGGGGGTAATCACGACTCTAAAAAGGCAAAAAGTATACATAACTATATAAATGCGTAGCATAACTTAAAGTTCTTGTTAAGAGGAGACAATCAAGATACAATATGAGATATGGTTCGACCCGTTCGACAAGCTCAGGGCAAGCAAAGTTTCCCTCGGGAAGACTCGGGGCAAGCACCGCGAGTGGTTCGAAATCTTGCGAAAGAATGCAATGATCTTATCGGAAAACATGTATTACTAAGGGGCTGGGTTGAGAGAACGAGGACGCACGGAAAGGTAGCATTCTTTGATTTTCGAGATAGGTCAGGGATTATTCAGGTTACTGCTCATGAAGATTTAGCTCCAAAAATCGCAGAGCTTTCATTGCAAGACGTTGTTGAGGTTGAGGGCGAAGTTCGGTCGCGGGATGAGAAATATATAAATCCAGAGATTGAGACTGGAAAAATTGAGGTGCATCTTGAGAAACTTACGATTATTTCAAAGGCGGCTGAAATGCCCTTTGACATGGGAGGCAAAGACTTAAATCTCGAACTCCCCACCCTTCTTGATTTTCGAGCTCTCACTTTACGCCATTCAAAGATCGCCCCAATATTTAAAGTTCAAGAAGTTGTAATTGATTCTTTCCGTAAATCTCTAAAAAACAAAGATTTTACAGAATTTCAAGCGCCCGTAATAATTCCCCAAACTGCAGAAGGGGGTTCTGAAGTTTTCGAGGTAAAGTATTTTGGAGAGAAAGCATTTTTGGCACAGAGTCCCCAATTTTATAAGCAGATCTTAGTCGGCGTTTATGAACGAGTATTTACGGTTAACAAAACTTTACGAGCAGAACCTTCTGTCACAACGCGCCATCTGACGGAAGTTACAACTTTAGACGCCGAGTTTGGATTTATAGACTCTTGGACTGAACTTATGGACATGGCAGAATATGTGATCAAAACAATTCTTGGAGACGTTGAGCGCGAGTGTAAAAAAGTCCTAGATCTTTATAAGGTATCAATTCCTAAGGTTAGCTATCCAATTCCAAGAATTAAACTTAGGGAGGCACAGGAAATAATCTTCAAACGTACCGGACACGATGTTCGTCAAGAGCCAGATTTAGCGCCGGATGATGAAAGAGAAATTTGCAAATGGTCTTTTTCTGAAAAAAATTCTGAACTAATTTTTATAACGCACTATCCGGTCGAGAAAAGACCATTTTATACTCTTGAAGACCCTAATGATTCAGGCTACACACTAAGCTTTGATCTTCTAGGAAGGGGAACGGAATGGATGACGGGAAGTCAAAGAATAAATGAGCATGACATACTGATTAAGAAAGCACAAGATAGGGGAATAAATATTAAGAAAAGCGAGCTATATCTTCAAGCTTTCCGTTATGGAATGCCGCCCGAGGGTGGATTCTCCTTTGGGTCAGAAAGAATTGTCATGGGCGTTTTAGATCTTTCAAACATTAGGGAAGCTTCTCTCTTTCCTCGTGATATGGAAAGAATTGATCAAAGATTTTCCGCTCAGTCGGATGTTTCGTCTAAAAAATAACCTGCTGTGGGATGTCATCCTGAGCGTAGGCGAAGGATCTTTTTCGAAAGGCTCTTATGAAAGATTCTTCACTTTCGTTCAGAATGACAATAAAGTAAGATAGTCTTCATGAAAGTTTCATTCCGCCCAAAACAAATAATAGGCCTATTGGTTATCCTCAATATATTAATATTATCGCTCGTTGTGTTTTTGCTCCTAGAAATAAAAAAGAATGAAGTTTTAAATCTTGCGGTGGACATGGCGCCTTTAGCGTTGCCTCTATTATCAGAAGACATCAAAAGAATTGATATCTCTTCCCGCGCTTATATTATCTATGACCCGCAAGCAAGGACTGTTGTTTCAGGGAAAAACGAAAAGCTGCGTTTTTCTCCTGCTTCAAGCACAAAAATAATGACAGCAATTATAGCCCTTGAAGAGTATAACCTGGAGGATGTAATAACAGCTACTGGCCTTGATAAAGTTAAAGGTTCCACAATGAAGCTTCGCGAAGGAGAAACAATATCCGTAGAAAATGTATTGTATGGTCTCCTGCTGCCTTCAGGTAATGATGCGGCATATATTATTGCTTCTGTTTACGAAGGGGGAGAATCCGGTTTTGTTGCTCGAATGAACGAAAAAGCAAAAGAATTGAACTTGGTAAATACAGGGTTCGTTGACTCATCAGGATATTCGGATGATAACTATACAACCGCGTATGATTTGGCACGACTCGCGTCCTATGCTTTAAAAAATCCAAAATTTTCCGCAATCGTTTCAACTAAAAATAAAACAGTTACAGATATTTCCGGGAAAATAATTCATGAATTATCAAACTTAAACGAACTATTAGGCGTAGACGGAGTAAGCGGGGTAAAAACAGGGTTTTCAGAAGAAGCTTTGGGAGTTTTAGTATCTTCAGTTGATCATGAGGGGAGGACCTATATAGTAGTTGTTTTGGGAAGCGATGATAGATTTTTTGACACAAAGAATATTATAGAAAGGGCAGTAGAAAAAATAACGTTGATATCTTATTGACCCCGTTAGAGACGCTAACAATGTTCCTGCGTTAGAAAAATAATTTAAAACTTAAAATTATTTTTCTCGAGTCTCTAACGGGGTTGAATTATTGCTTGAACGTAAGCGGTAAATTCTTTGCCTTTAAAAACCACAATGGGCAGAAAATATTGCTGATTCTCGTCTCCTATATAGTATCCAAGAGATACGTCAATAATGTCAATTAGCTTCACATTTTTGTCATTAGAAAACACGAGAGCGTTGCCTTGTTTTAAATCCTCGAACGCAGCCTCTGCTGTTTTTATAGGATACGTGGAAAAGTTGGACGAATCAGCGATAAAGTGAGAAAAAGAGGCGTCCACCACATTTGGTAAATTACTACTATCGCTCTCTATTATAAAGTACATGAGACTTTCAGCTAGACCGGGATAATAAATTTCATGATTGTCAAGATTTTTCTGGAATAGATCCAATCGAGCAAAATTCGCCTCATTAAGGCTTTGTGATTTTATTAAAGTACCATTTTCTAATTTTAAATAAGTTAAGGTAGAGGGCTCTTGATCTAAATCTTCTGTTTCAAGACCCAAATTTTCAAGAAGCCTCTCTACTAATTCGAATGCCCCTTCTTTTCTTGCTGCTTCTCCGGTCAAAGATCCAGAAGACTCACCTAAAAAGTTTGAGAAAATTTTAAAATTGCCTGTTAAAATATTCATTCGGATTGTTTTGCCTTTGGAATTAGTCCATTGATATTCCTCTTCTGATATTCTGGATTCATTTTCTGTGTACCCAATTACTTGCAATTTATCTCTTGCTGATTTTAAAGCGACTAAACTTGGTTCTCTTTTCTTTACTTTATAAACCTTCACTTGGCAATAGAGGCTATTCTTATATAGCTTGCAAACTTCGGGAAAAGATGGCAGTCTTCCGGTCAAGGTATTAATTCTGTATTCATAATTTTGTGGGTTTTGAGTTGGAAACGTAACGGGCGGAAGCTTTCCAAACTTTTCCTCAGGCGGAGCAGGAGGTGTTGGAAAGAAAAGATTCTTAGCTATTTCTCCCCCCTTAAAAAAAATAAACAAGATGGCGACTACAAAAAGAGAAGCAGCAAGAAGTTTTAATCCTATGCGAACTTCGCTTGCAACTTGGGCAAGATGAGCCATAAATTGAGTATAGCCAATAGGCTGTGATAAAATCAAGCAAGTGAGAAATGTTAAAGTTCGTTTTGCACCATCTCCAACTGGTATTCCTCATGTGGGGAACATAAGGACGGCCCTTTTTAATTATTTCTTCGCAAAATCCACAGGCGGAAAATTTATTCTTAGAATTGAAGATACGGATCAAGCAAGAAAGGTTGAAGGAGCCCTTCGCGCAATCGAAGAGTCGCTTGCGTGGCTCGGGGTAAAATGGGATAAGCAAATTGTCCAGTCCGCAAACCTTAAGGGATACATAGAAGCAGCAAATGTGCTTATTTCAATCGGCGCGGCAGACAGGGAAAATGGTGCAGTTCGATTTAAAGTTCCTAAAGAAGGCATTACTTTCTGGGTAGACGCAGTAGGAGGAAAGAGGATTGAGTTTAAGAATTCTGAAATTGAAAATTTTATAATTCTTAAAAGTGACGGATATCCAACTTATCATCTAGCGAATGTTGTTGATGATCATGCACAAGGTATATCTCATGTAATTCGAGGAGAAGATTGGATTCCATCCACCCCAAAGCACATTCTTATATATAAAGCTTTTGGTTGGGAAGACAAGATTCCAATTTTTGCTCATGTTCCCAATGTTTTAGGAACAGACGGTAAAAAACTTTCTAAAAGACGAGGAGCTAAATCTGTTATCGATTTCAAAAATGAAGGATTTTTGCCGGATGCATTGTTGAATTACTTGATGCTTTTAGGATGGTCTCCAAAAAATGACCGCGAGATTTTATCAAAAGAGGAGATAGAAAAAGAATTTAAGCTTGAAAACATCAATAGTTCTCCCGCAATTTTTGATGAAAGAAAGTTACTTTGGATGAACGGAGAGTACATTAGGAAAACTACAAACTTGCAACTCAAAGCTCAAATCTTGGAGTTTGATTCAGAAATTTCCTCGATACCAAATTTTGAACAATATTTGCCTATTGCCAAGACCCGCATGAAAACTCTTGCCGATTTTAGGGCTCTTGTAGAAAATCGGAGCATAGCTTTGAATCAAGAACAGAAGAAATTAGCGCAGGAATTAGCCACTACATATAGGGAATTGTCCGAATGGAAACCGACATTAATTTCGGCTGCAACAATTGCAGTTCGAGATCAAGTTGGAGTTTCAACTCAGGATGTATATACAGTTTTAACAGGAAGGCCGCAGGGGTTGCCGTTTGAACAAAAACTAGAGATTCAGGGTCAGGGAGGTACTGTTTCCTGGCTTGAGCACATACTAAAAATAAATAAATGAACTTGTTTGCAAGGATTATATCCTTTATCTCAAACCCGGTTCTTCTTTCAATCCCTTTCTCTTATGCGTTAGTTTTCAAGAGCAGGGAAGATTTTTTATATGCGCTTGCGTGGACTTTTGTTTCAATATTATTTGCCTCTTTGGTGGGCGTATTTGTAGTTTTGGCTGTTAGGAAAGGAGTATTTTCAGACTTTGATATTTCAAAAAGGCAAGAGCGAACTCCGATATTTATTTTTACTGGCCTTTTGAGCATTCTTTATTTTCTGATAGTTTTCTTATTGAATGGTCCAAAGGTATTACTTATTGCTTTGGGGGCACTTTTGTTTGGAGTAATTATTGCAGATATTATTAATAGAAAAATTAAGGCCAGTATTCACCTTGCGGTTTTTTCTTCATTTTCAGTAATAATGGGTATTTTGTATGGAGGAATATTTTGGGCATTGCTCTTAATTGCTCCGTTAGTTGCATGGTCAAGGGTAAAACTCAAAAAACATGAGCCCCTCGAAACTATAGTGGGTGGCCTAGTCGGAATAATAATTGTTCTAATGCTTTATGTAGTAGTAAAATATGTATTAGGGTTTTATGCAAAATAATAAAATTCATCATTCATTTGGGTTTGCTCTTTCTGGTATTGTTCATGCCTTCAAAGATAACAGAAACATTAGAATACATACGATTATCGCAATATTAGTTTTGTTAGCAAGCTTCCTTTTAGGATTGACAAAATTAGAAAAAATAATCATTCTTCTTGCTATTGTATTAGTAATTGCTTCTGAAATGATAAATACGGCAATTGAGGAAATGACGGATCTTATAACTGATGAACATAAACAAGAAGCAAAGGCCGCAAAGGATGTAGCAGCTGGGATGGTTCTGGTCACCGCAATCGGCACAATAATAGTGGGAATAGTCATCTTCGTTCCTTACATTATCGAATTACTCGAATAGTAAATCCTTCCTTTAAGGATGCGGATTTCGAAGATATAGATTGTAAATTCGAGTAGATTCGAACAACATTCGAGTCATTAGATAAAAAGGAACAGTTAATTCAACTTTCGCAAAATCCCCAAACGAAACCATCTTAAATAATATATCTTAGGAATTTAATATACCCAAAAGTTCGATGTGCAGTTCTTTTCTGAAAGAACCCAGCACATTATTCGAGTTCAATGTCCAGGGGGAGCCGTCTAATTCAGTTACTATTCCTCCCGCTTGCAGAATCAAGAAATTTGCCGCCGCTACATCCCAAACTTTACTAAAACCATTGGCATAAGCATCAATTCTACCAAGTGCAACATATGCGAAGAGGAGCGAAGTGCAGAAAGATGAAAGATAATAATTCTTCTTATGGAGAAGATAAGAAGTCAATTGAATATGCTTATCAATTACATTTGAATCCATTCCGGTAAGCGCTGGTAGATCTACTTCGACCATAATTCCCTTCGTCCTTTTTTTCGGTGAGATACGTTTGTCGTTTATGTTTATTTGCGAATTCCCTATGCTCCAAATGTACTGTCCTATAGAATGATCAACTACACAAGAAGCCATTATTAGTCCATTATTCGCTAGGGCAATATTTGTAGAAAAGAATTTGATCCCATTTCTAAAATTTGCAGACCCACATATAGGGTCTATTATCCAGGATCGTCCTTGGTTAATATCGCCAATTTCGTTAAAAGTTTCTTCGGCGATAATTTGATCATTAGGAAACCAGGCTCTTAGTTCATTAGTTATGAGTCTCTCATTGTCTAAATCTGCTTCAGTCGCAATATCCAACGAATTCTTTTCATCTTTATATTTAACTTCTTTCGTGTTTTCAAATCGTTCACTGGTTAAAGATATGACTTTAGGAGAAATAAAGTGAAAAAATTCTTCAACTTTGTCCATTTATGAAATTATAACACAGTAAGATTGTCTTGCTCTAATGACAATAACATTTGTATCGTCGTCTAGTCGACTAGTCAACGGAACGAATCTAGTCTAATAATCTGAATCATTAGACTAAGCATGATAGTAATGATATAAATTATTCGGATAGATTCGGACTAATTAAATTCGGATACATTCGCATGAAAATTTATGCGTAGCTCTTCCCCGGATTTGTTACTAGGATGTCATGAGGGTGGTTTTCCATAAAGGATTGTTGAGTAATTCGTATAAAACGAGCTTTTTTATGAAGATCGGAAATATTTTTGGCTCCACAGTAATAAAGCCCTGATCTAATTCCGCCAATTGCTGTTTCTACAAGTTCATTGACAGTCCCTTTAATTGGCACCAAACCCTCAACGCCCTCCGCGATTAGTGTTCGATCACGATAATCTTTTCCATGAAATTCGTCTTCGCTCTTTACTTTGGTCCCTTTTTTCATTGCGCCCTCTGATCCCATACCCCGATATTCTTTAAAAACAAAGCTCTTGCCGTGATTGAGTATGCTCTTAAATCTATGCGGGATTTGGTTTGCTAATAACTTTATTTTTTTGCCCGGAGATTCAATTGCGGAAGCAAAAAATCCTCCCATCATAATCGTGTCTGCGCCTGCCGCAAGCGCTTTAACCATATCACCCGAATTTACTATCCCGCCATCTGCAATAATGGGAATTTTTGATCTTCTTGCAGCCCTTACTGCTTCTTGTATTGCTGTTATCTGCGGAACGCCCATCCCGGATATCACACGCGTTGTGCATATTGTTCCCGGTCCCATGCCAACGCGAAGCCCATCCACCCCCGCATGGATAAGTGCTTTTGTCCCTTCATAAGTTGCTACATTTCCAGCGATGACTTGCATTTTAGGATAAGTTTTCTTAATAAACTTAACGGCATCTATTATAGATTTTGTAAATCCATGAGCTGAGTCTATAAGAATTAGGTCAACTCCTGATAAAACAAGAGCTTTAGTTCTTTCTTCAAAACCGGGACTAGATCCGGTAGCTGCGCCAACTAAGACTTTTTTTGACTTTACTTTCTTAACAATCCTGACCTGGTCAGAGACTGTAAGATTTCGATGAATTATTCCAATCCCCCCAAGCTTTCCAAGAGCTATTGAGAGCTTCGATTCGGTTACAGTATCCATCGGGGCTGAAACAAAGGGAATCTCGAGTTTTATTGTGCGGGTTAAATAAGCTGAGAGGTTAATATCCCTTCGTGTAAAGTCGGAATAACCGGGGAGAAGCAAGACATCGTTGAAAGTAAGTCCGAGAGAAAACTGGGGTAAAAACTTTTGGGGCTCCATGATTTAATGTAGCAGAGATAAAAGGGGATTGTCAAGAGGTCTCGGGCCTTGCGTTTCAACTTACAAAGTAGCCTTTAAGGAAGTAGACAAAAATAATAATATGAACTATTGAAAAAATCAAAGCAATTGTTATTTTAATGACAATATTTTTTATCCTTGCCAGGGCGATGAAGAATCCAAAAGAGAGAAGGGCATATCTTGGAATCGAGGAGAGCGTTCCTGTAAACGTTGGCAGGAGCAGCACGGCAATCGAATAAAGATTTATTGATAAATAATCAAGGTTTTTTGTTCGATTTTTCATAATCTTAAAAAGATCATAGATAAGTACTGCAAATACGGTTGCGAATATTGTCAATTCCAAAACAGCAATCAAGTATTGAAAATTTATCTGAGAAGTTACTAGAATTTTAAAATAGCGAAATAAAACCTGAGGGAGTAATATAATTCCTCGACTTGTGCGCTCCGCCCCAAAAGCTTCCTGCACATGATAGAAGGCAAGGGCATCGCCATAGGTTTTTGCAAGATAGAAGGAATAAATTAGCAACCCGTAAATGGGGGAGAGAATAAAAATTAATTTTTTATAATTAGCTCTAATCTCTGAAAATATATTCGCAAGAGAAAGATCTTTCGGATCAAGAATGGACAAAATAAATGGGATAATAAGAAATACTCCCTGAACTTTTGTGAGTGAGGAAAAAATTGCAAAAATTGATGCCGCAAGATAGTTTTTCTTAAAGATAAAATATAGGGCTCCGGCTGACAAAAAAAGAAACAGGCTTTCGGGGTAAACGGCTATATAAAAGAATGCAGACGGAAATGAAAGCAGAAATAATATCGGCCAGAGAGATTTACCGGGGTTATCTATAATAATTTTTGAAAGCTTCCCAAAAAAAATAATTCCCAATACCAGGGTGACCCATGAAATAATAAGTCCTGACAGAAGAACACTAATGCTTGTTAATTTTGATAGTGTGCTAATTAACAATGGATACAACGGGAAAAATGCTTGTTGGAATTGTCCATATCCGACTTTTGCAATTAAAAGGTAATGAGCGCCATCAAAGCCGGCAAGTGGATATAGAACGAAAGGAAAATAATCTTTGGGGTTCTCTTTGAGAGGAAAATTTACTTGTTCAATCGGTAGGTTGTTAATATTTAGAACTACCGACAAGTGCAGAGCAATAAAAATAACTACATAAAATAATACATTACTCACGTCGAGTTTAGTATATCAAATTTCGCAACGATCCTTTTTACTTCCTCTTTTTTCTCCTCCGTTACCCTTACCATAATTCCTCCGACTTCCCTAATTCCGTATAAGACAATTGACTCTAATGGAGAAAGGAGAATGGCAGGAATCGCCAAAAGGTCTTCTTCGCCTTCGATTTGAATAGTATGTCCTTTAGTAGAGGTAATGCTTTTTCGCAAAATCGAATTTAAAACGGCAGCAGAATCTTTTCCTACGGTTGAGGGTTCGTTTTTTGATTTTATGTCAGGAGTTGGTAAAAATTTAAGAACATTTTTATCAGTAATGGGTTGCCTTTGTGTTTTTAAGTCTACGATAGATATATTTGGTTGATAGTCGATTTTCATAAAGTTTGATACCACAATATCACCAACCGCAATAATCAAATTATTCGAAGTTGAAATTTTCTTATAGTCATCGAGATTTTTTATAATTTTTCCAAACGGCCTTCGCAATACAGGTCTTAATTCTTCGGGAAGTTTGAGCGTATTTCGAAAAAGATTAAAATAGCTATTGCCATCTCTATCTATTTCCCCGCTTCTTATTCGCTTTGATGAAATTAGTCCGCCGTCGCGAGCTTTAAGCATTGGAACAATAATAATTTTGGCAGGCGAAAGTTCTCGCTTAATTCGTTCCTTATTAATGATCCGAGCATTGTTGTGACTTTCATCTATTGCAAAAATGGCGTCAACGTCTTTTTCAAATCCAGCACCAATTATGTTGGACAAAGGGATAATCGAAACTTGATTTAAAGCTTTCGACTTAAGATAATCTTTCAAAGCCTTCTCTCTAACTTTATAACCCTGAATAGCATCCTTGTGGATTTTTTGCTTGAGAAGCTTTCCTGTAGTTATGCCAATGGTAACTTTTTTGGAAGTCTGGCAGGCCGCGTCAATAAATCGTTTGTGTCCGGCGTGCAGATAATCAAAGGTTCCGCCCAAAATTGCGTGTTTATACTTAACCATCCTGATATTTTACCACTAAAGCCGTCATGCCTGAGTTTACATTACGAGGGTGTCGAGTTTAGATAGAAATTGTTGTGTTAGTTTTGACAAAGAAAGTTTATCAAGCTCCTTAAGAGAAAAAAAATCAAGCAGTTGGTTTTCTGCCCGTTGTATGTTATTTACATTCTCGTCCGTTAGTCTGGCGTGATAACAGGAATCTGACACAAATTCAACGTTCTCAATTTTTATACCCATCTCTTTTTCTACCCGTCTTACCAATGCGTTTTCAAAAGATTCTTTTTTTTCGCGAGCTTCGCCTATAAAAGACCATGGGTGCTTTTCTTCATCACGCGGGCCATTTGTTTTGTGCATGAGGAGTATTTTGCCTTTGTATGTTAGGAGGATTAAGTTTAGATGATTTTTATCATCCATGAATACATTATACTCCTATTCGGGACCAAAATGTTGAGGAAAATAAAAAAATAAACCTACATTTCTGTTGCTGCCGGACCGCGATTACCCCCTAGCCTCGCGATTCATGCATGCGTATCGGGTAAACAACTCAATTTAGTGGTTATCTGTCACAACCTTCTCGAGCATTTTATGAAATTCTGTTAAAAGTTTTTCGTAAAGCATTAGATATTCTTTGGCATTTTTTTTCCAAGAAAAGTCAGTAGACAGTGCATGCTCAACCATAGCTTGGTAAGCTGCCTTTTCGTTTTTCCACATATTAACTGCTTTTATTACTTTTCCCTCCAAGGCTTCCGAGGTATAACCTGAAAACAAAAATCCATTATACCCTTCCTTAATAGAATCTTTTAAGCCACCGGTTTTATGAGCAATAGGAATTGTGCCAAAAAGCATAGCTATCATTTGAATAAGACCGCATGGTTCGTATCTGGATGGAATAACGATAAAATCGGATGCAGCATATATTTGATGGGCGAGTGTGTCGTCAAATTTAAAATTGCAGGAAATATATTTTGGATAAAAAGTGGAAAGCCATTGGAATCTTTCTTCCCATTCTTTTTCTCCTGTTCCCAAAATTACAAATTGGAATTTAGTCTGATCAACACGTCTCAACATTCTGTGTAAAATATCCAATCCTTTTTGTGCTTCGGAAAGCCTCCCTATAAAACAAAGCATTGGAATATTTTTTCCTACTTTTATTCCAAGTTTCTTTTGCAGATACTCCTTGTCCATGGCTTTACCCTCTCTCCAATCATAATATTCTATTTTTTCACCAATGCGTTTTTCCTTTGGACCATAAGGAAATTTTACCGCAGGGTTTCTGGCTGTATGGCGCCAGTCTATATCTATCCCGTTAAGAATTCCATAGATAAGTCCTTCCCTACCCCTTAGAATTTCATGGAGACCATAGCCGAATTCTTCGGTAAGAATCTCTTTTGCATATGTTGGGCTAACTGTTGTAATAATATCTGCGTGTATAATTGCTTCCTGCAAGAAATTAATTTGCCTGCTTTTAATTTCCCATCGAAGTGTTTTGCATAAATTAGGATCTATTCCCATTCTTTCTATAATATCTACAGGTGCTTTTCCCTGATATGCAAGATTATGAATTGTTAACATTGTTTTAATAGGCAATTTTTCCTGTTTTATCAAAAGAGGGATAAGGCCTCCATGACGGTCATTTATATGGACAATATCAGGTGCCCAGTTTAAAATTCTATTTTTTATAAGTTCTACTACTGCTTTGTCGAAAAACCCCCAAGTTTCTACAGGTGAAGCTACGTCGAGGTATTTTGTGTTTTTTAAAAAATAACCTATAACTTTCGTATAGGGATTTAAGGCCTGCCAAATTTCTACCCTTGCATTCTTTCCGCCATATGAAAAACTGTAATCACCAATTTTTGTTTTTTTATTTCTACCCATTTTTACAACTTTGTAGTAGGGAATAATAACGCGGATATCAACGTTCATTTCTTTTAATGCACCGGGTAAAGATCTTGCAATATCGCCAAGACCCCCAAATTTAAAAAAGGGATCATTTTCCCAGACAACAAAAAGTACATTCATATTTATTCCACAAAAGTCAGTGCGGTACCTTTTTTACCTGCTCTACCTGTTCTTCCAATTCTGTGGACGTAATCATCGTAAGATGCGGGAGCATCGTAGCTTATTACATGGGTTACGTCTTCGATATCAAGTCCGCGTGAGGCAACATCTGTTGCTATGAGTACTTGAAGTCTGTCTTCTTTGAATTCAAGTAGGGCGCGTTGACGCTGATTCTGGGATTTATTACCATGAATTGCGGCTGCTTTAAAACCGCGTTCTACTAATGCACGCATTAACTTTTCCATTCCCCATTTTGTTCTTCCAAAAACTAGAACCTTGTCAAATCCTGGCTGTATTAATAAATCGTGCAGTACGTCTATTTTGGGCCTGTTGCCGCTTAGGCGTACTATGTCCTGTTCTATATTTTCTGCTGTATCCTGTTGTTTTACAGATACGGTTACCGGATTTGTTACAAAGCTTCGGAGAATATCTTGTGTTTTCCCATCAACGGTTGCTGAGAAAAATAATGATTGGCGATTTTTTGGCAAGAGCGAGATAAGATACTTTATGTCTTTTATAAATCCGATATCAACCATTCGATCTACTTCATCAAGAACTACATTTTGAAAAAGCATTAAGTTAAGTTCTCCTCGACCAATTAAATCCTTAAGTCTTCCCGGAGTACCAATAACAAAATGTGGTTTATGACGTAGGGCATATGTTTGACGCTTAATATTTGTTCCGCCAACTGTGGCAACGGCCGCAAGTTCCATTCCTTTTGCGAACATACGGAATTCATCGGCAATTTGCAGGGCGAGCTCACGAGTGGGAACAACAATTAAAACCCTTTGATTGCGATCAATATACGATTTATTAATAAGTGAGATAAGAAAGGCAGCAGTTTTACCTGTGCCCGTATTAGCAATACCAATAATATCGCGCCCGGAAACAATCTCAGGAATTGCCTTCTCTTGGATTGCGGTTGAAACAGAGTACCCGTGGTCTGTGATGTTGCGTTTTAGCTTATCCATTATATTGTACTCGGAAAAATGCATCCCTGAGGCGCTTTGCTCAATAGGAACACTTACCCCGTTGGCTTTTTTAATAAAGAGGTTTGGGTCGAGCTTTTTTACATGCTTCTGCATGTTTCTCTGAGTCCTTGGTTTTCTTGGAACATAAAAACTATTGCCATGTCTACCATGGCTATGGTTTCTCTGTTTGGAATTATACATGCCTTATCTTTCTGGTCTTGGTGTAGCTTCTTTTACTGCAATTGAACGGCCATTAAGTTGTGTTCCGTTAAGCTTATCCATGGCTGTTTTTGCTTCTTCAGGTGTTGACATTTCAACAAACCCAAAACCTTTACCTACGCCTGTATCTCTATCCACTATAACTTTTGCTGATATTACTTTTCCAATTGTGGCAAAAAGTTCTTCTAGCTGTGAATCAGTCGTTGAATACTCAAGACTTCCTATAAATAATTTATTTGTCATTTATTATTCCTCCTCTCTTAAAATTTATCGATTTGGTACACGAATACCTCTGCTCAAAGATGAAGTGGTTTAATGTGGGAAGAAGATACAAAGTCTGAAAAAATGAGGTATCTTTTATCTTTTAAAAAAACTAAATCAAAATGTAAGCAGATATATTCGCATACGCTTCTAGCGACTAATAGTATTATACCACGAATAGCCTAGTTTACCTAATTATAGGGCGAATGGCGAAGGGTACGATACCTGCACGTGCTTGTTTACACTGAGTGAACGCGAATGTGCTGACACTGGTTGATAATGTAGGAATTTATTATATGGGGCAGGAAGAATATTCGGAATAGTTTTAGCTATAGGGAAGATAGTTGCTGTTAACGCCTCTCTTTAGATCCATGACGTGGTCTGCCCTCAGCAATAATTTCTCCTCTTGTCGATTGGGACATCAAAAGGAGCTTCTGTCCCTATTTTAACTCGTTTCCTACCTATTCCAAGGACCCTAACAAATGTATTCTCGCCAATTGCAAAGCCCTCTCCCACCTTTCTATGTATAACTAACATTCCTCCAGCCTTTCGTGGATCGTGTGCGGTATGTTTTCGGGATCCAGTTCTTCACGGCGTATTAATACATCGCCAGGAGCGCTGATCCCAAGTTTAGCCCCGTCTCTATCAACGCCAAGCACAGAAACAATGGTATTTCCCCCAATTACTATTGTTTGCTCTATTTTCCTATCTAGAACTAACATACGATTTAGCTTTAGGATGAAATTTTACTACAGGATGATTAATATGTCAAGCATAAGACAATACCACAAGTTCTAGTAATAAATTATGTTATAATCCCCTTACTGCTCGTCCTTTCAATGAAACGAGAAAATGATAACAGAGGATATATTAGTCGAGGCGTAAAAGTATTAGGTGTGGTTGCGGGGGGAACTCTTGCAGCTGCAGCTATTGTTTATTGTGCACGAGAGCAGGATAGTAGCCCTAACACACCTGATACAACTGTTGAGCCGACTACAACTGCAAGGCAACTTGAGCAACCCAGCGCTGAAGCAATTTCTCCTCAAGCTGTTAGGAATTTATATAACTTAGAAAAGGAAACTATCTCTGGCTATTTTGATTTAAGACGTCAAGGAATCACGACAGAGAATATAAGGGCTAAATCAAAAGAATTTACCATTTTAAAGGCTCGAACTGTCTGGGGTGCAGACCCCTTTCCAGAAAGTCCTACTATAAGTAACGACGGGAATATATTAATCTTTAACAATGGCCGTCAACTAAACCTTGATAAACCAACTGACTTTGTATTGGGCACAGCAGTTGTAGATTACTTATTTCATAGCAGATTTGAGGAATATCTTCAGGATGAAATTGGCTTTTGGTTTGACCGGCAACGACTTACTCCTTATGAAGGATTGGAAAATATCTTTTGGCTAAAGGACAATATCGAAATTGAAATGGGAGATATACCACTTGTTGCTAGAACTGAAAGTTTAGAACAACTAACACGAGGGCTAATGTTTATGCAGGAAGCAGGCATTGAATTGCCTACTAAAGCAAAGATCGAGGCCTTTGGTTTTGAGGATAGTAATATTTACGAAAATGTAGATGACGACACTTTACTACTACAAGTTTTCTCTTATCCGGATGGCGATTTTAGAGTAGCAACTTCTTTAACTGATTACATAATCGCTAGAAACCCCGACATTTTGAAGAACTATAAAGGGCAAGTAGAAGTAGCATTTAATTCCCAAACTGATGAAATAACCGAACCTAAACTGTTATCTTCCAATGACTATGGCTATGTTTATGACGATGAAGGAGAGTTGCCAATAATTCTTGCAGATTTCATTTATGACGGTTCTGGTTTCAGGAAAAAGATTGAATACGCTATGGCCACTGGGCATATAGTTGAAGGCAATATACTGCAGGCAAAATATGATTACGCGAGGCAAGTTCTGGGTGGAATCGAGACATCAGAAGACGGAAGAAAACGCATCCTTTCGACTTACAATGCAGGAGATATAGTTACGATTGCCGATTATGAAGATGCTAGTAGACCCGGCATTTTCTTGAGGGAAACCCCTACTTTGGAGATTGACCCAGAAAGACCCGCTGTTTATGACGGCTGGAAAGTTCAAGTTGTAGACGGCCCAGTCTTATACATCGATGACGTCAACTTGGAAGCTACGAGAATGTGGCGAGTGCAGGAAGGTACTGTTGCCAATGGCAGAGTTTTTGTAGGCGACAATGATAGAACTGGCTGGATTTCTGAGGAATGGTTCGGCGAGAAATTGAAAATTACCAACTAATTAACCTTGGGGTTTTTTGAATAAAATGTTCATATTGTTTTACTCCACAAATGTTAGCGCAATGCCTCGTTTTCCAGGTTGCTTTGAAACTTCCATTTTAGCTTGAGTCACTTGCAAGTCGTCTAATAATCGTCTATAATTCGTCTATACCGTATGCTTCAACCAAAATATTCCATAACCGATCGACTGTTAGCAAATATCAAAAGAATTAACACCTTGGTAAATGAATTGAATAATAAGCGATTTCCTAATGTCGTACTTTTGGAACTTGAAAGAAGCGCGCGAGAAATGTCAAGCTTCGCTTCAACAAGCATCGAAGGCAACCCCCTTCCATTAACTGAAGTAAAAAAAATTCTTAAATCAACCCCTGTTCATATACGGGATAGCGAAAAAGAGGTATTAAATTATAACCAAGCTTTACAGGATTTAAATAACAAGATTTCCGAAGGAACAGTAAAACTATCGCTTAATCTTATCTTGAAAATTCAGGAACAAGTTGTTGAAGGGCTGCTTCCAAAGCTTGAGACAGGTCGCTTGCGAGGAAAACCTGTTGCCGTTAATGATCCAAGAACAGGGCAGCCAGTGTATCTTCCCCCTGATGCCCGCGATGCGAAACCTCTTATGGAAGATTTAGTCGAATTTACAAACAAGAATCGAGAGAACATAGATTCCCTTATTCTTGCTGGAATCTTTCATAAACAAATGGTTATTATCCATCCGTTTATGGATGGCAACGGAAGAACTACCAGACTTGCAACAAAAGTGCTACTTGCGGAAATGGGACTCAACACTTTTAACTTATTCAGTTTTGAGAATTATTACAACCAAAATGTCACAAAATACTTCCAAACAGTCGGAGAGTTTGGCAATTATTATGAACTTGTAGAAAATATAGATTTTACCAATTGGCTTGAATACTTTACGGAAGGAATTATTGACGAACTTTTAAGAGTTCGAAAACTGCTTCCGGAAGTCGCAATAAGTCCTGAGAGTGAGTTACGGCCATACCATTTGAAGATTCTGGAGTTTATTAGAGAAAAGGGGTTTGTTGCTGATCGAGATTATGCTAAGTTTTCGAATCGCGCTAAGGCAACGAGAGCATTGGATTTTCAAAAGCTCATGGAACTTGGGTTAATTGAAAGAAAAGGCCGCGGAAGAGCAACGTACTACATTCTGAAGGAAAAATAAAGCTCTTTAGACGCGTTAGTCATGCGGGTACGCAACCGTGCTGCGGAGCAGGGATTCGGATCCCAATTTCCTGGTCCAGAGCCAGGCGTGCTACTCGCCTGTGGCGAAGTCTCGCCCGCTGAAAGCGAGGCGGACCGTTAGACTCCTAGTCAGAGCTGCCGGACTAGGATTCGAACCTAGATAGACGGATCCAGAATCCGTCGTACTACCATTATACGATCCGGCAGCTTTGACTACGAATTTTAATTAACTTATATATAATGTATCTAAAATAATTTCTTAAGTTCTTCTCTGCCTATCCCTGTTTTGTAAAAATTTTCTTTTCTTCTTGCTTCAATATATGTTTCAAATGATTCTGTTTTTAAGATTTCCCACGGTTTATATCTTCTAGTATAAGTGTTTTTACCAGAATTATGCTCAAGCAGTCTTCTTTCTGGATTGTCCGAACTGCCAACGTAAGATTTTTTAAAATTCTTACTTTTCAATATATAAACATACCACATATTGTCCTACTCGCCAAGGGCGAAGTCTCGCCTTAGGCGGACCGTTACACCACTCCGCAATAGTGCGTATATTTTACTAAATTCTGGGGTTATTTTGAAGCAGGAGAAATTCTTGCGATGTCTACCAAGAATGGCAATGAGATAACGCTATTAACTTGAATCAAGGCACCAAAAACTTCGCCGGGATTTTTAACTTGAATAACTGAAACTGGTTTATTTTCTCCCCTTGGTTCAACATGAAAATTGCCCATTCTGAACCCGAAATGTTTCAGAAATCTCCCGTGTATTCTTTCAAGCAGAACTTCGTCAGGCAAGGACAGTCTGTTCTCTCTATCCGTTAATCTCGATGTCATCATCCCTAACAGAAATGGAGCAAATCTTACTCTAGTATCCAAAAATTCTGCCCGAATTTGTGGCTTAACCATGAAATCAAACTTAAGTGATTCAGTATAGATTCTTAACTCTCTTGGATTTTCACGAACCTCTCCCCATGTTCCTACAGTCCTTTTTAATAGTTGCCTCTTGCGTTCGTTTCTCGAGTCTGTCTTCACTGCTACAAAATTTCGACCTGACCATTGGAGATGGCTCACCTGATAATCTCCCAGCGCCAAACCCATAAAAAATGCTCTTTGATCTTCTGGTAATTCATCATGGCGAACTTCAGGAAAGGCAAACTCTTGAATAACGCCTGCGCCTTCCAATAGTCTCTTAACGGCTTTTGGATCACGATGAAAATCAGCGGCGAGTTCTGTAATTGATATCCGGCCTGTATCGCGACTTTGAATTCTTGCTAGCGTAAGAAGCAAGCGATCGCTAGGTGAAAGATCGCTTGAGAACTGGCGCGAAGGATCTTTAAAGCGATCGTTTGCAAAGACTCCATTTTCAGTTTCTCTGGGATCAGCCATTTTTCAATATACGATCTTATAAAACCAATTACATAAAAGTCAAGATGAAGTTTTTGCGGTGCGGATGGTGCGCATGTAGTGTAGGTATTTGTAGCCAAAGAATAAGATTAATAAACTTACGATTCCGGATATGACGTAAGGCGCGCCTAAGTTGAGTGTCGCAATTGTGCCTCCGATCAAAGGCCCGATTACTCTTGCCAAAGACGCAAACGACTGAGCGGTTCCCATAACAATTCCCTGCTCCTCTGGTTTTGACTCAAGCGAAATTAGTGATTGTACATTAACATTTAACAAGCTGAAACCAAAAGAAGTGAAGGGTCCAATAAGAAGCGTGAAAATGCCGGCAGGAGATAGCCCAATTCCCGCAACTGAAACTCCAAACACCAAAAGCGCCATACGAATTATTTGAGTTTCGTCCCATTTTTTAAGCATTATCCTAATAATGTATATTTGGGTTATAAAAGAACTAATCCCAATCAGCCCAAAGTAATATCCGTTTTGTGCCTCATTCCACCCAAATCTATTTTGAGCAAATATCGGAAAAACACCTATTATTAACGCTAGGGAAAGATTTACGAAAAAGAAAAGAAAGAGTAAAAACGCCATATTTTTAGGCCGTAGAACTTCTCGGGTCACCCTCAAGTTTAAGAATTCAATTTTAATATGTTTCTGAAGAATTTTGTTCGATTCTGGAAGCAATATATAAATTAACATCGTGTTAATTAAAGAAAGTATTCCCGGAATAATGAATGGAGCATTGGGACCGAACGTTTCGGACACTACGCCGCCAATGAGAGGACCAAAGATAAACCCCAGGCCGAAAGCAGCTCCAATTAACGCCATTTTTTTAGTTCGTTCGTGAGACTTTGACGTATCCGCAACGTAAGCCTGAGCAACGGAAATATTTGCTGATCCTATCCCTGCGATTATACGCGCAATAAAAAGAAGCAAAAGAGAATGGAAGAAAAATATCAGAATATAGGAAAGGGCATTAATAAATGCTGTCGTAATTAACAGGGGTCTTCTTCCGTATTTGTCAGAAAGCCTGCCAATAATTGGGGAAAATAAGAATTGGGCAAGAGAGAATACGGAAATGATTACTCCCACTAAAAAAACATCTCCGCCTATTTCCTCAACTAATATGGGTAGGATAGGAATTACAATCCCAAAGCCTAAGAGGTCTATGAAAACTACGAGTAAAAGGGTTAACATGCGTTTATCCATAAGGGATAATTGTAACATAGTTCGGAGTGTGGTATATTGGAGTGGTTAAGGCGGGCTTGATCCCGCTATGAAGCTTACTCCGATTTGATCGGAGGGCGCTCATACGGGATCTGCGGTCGTCCCGCATTGTGTGGGACTCCCTTGACAAATTAGCAAATAGGGTGTTATACTGCTAACGTTAAATCATGATTCACCTTTCAAGTAAAAGAAATGAGCGGTTAGTTCCGGTGATCCCAATAAGAGACGGGATCGTTTTTCCTCATACAGAATCCATTCTTACTTTCGGGAGACCTAAAAGTTTAGTTGCTCTTGAGTCGGCTTTTGCAGGCGAACGCGTTGTGTGTTTCGTACTTCAAAAAAATCCCAAACAGAATGATCCAGCCCCAGAGGATCTCTATTCAATAGGTACAGTTTCTCACATCGAGAGAATGATAAGAACAGATGGCGAGGTTAACGCTTTAGTTCGAGGTTTAGCTAGAGCAAAAATTGTTTCTTATGACGCGCGATCGGGATATTTCTTGGCGCGCACGGAGGAGATAGAAGAGGAAATTGACGAAAATCCGGAAACAAAAGCATTATCAAATCATTTAATTTCGGAGTTTAAGAAGGCTTTAAGCCTTGGAAAACAGGCGGACTTTCTGGTGTTTATGAATATAATGTCGGAGGTTTCTGCCGGAGAGCTTGCGGATCAGATTGCGTCAACCTTAGACATCAAAGGCTCCGAACGTCAGGAAATTCTTGAGACTATTGATATAAAGAAGAGACTTGAGAGAGTTTCAGAATTTTTATCTCGTGAGGTTAAGGTTCTAGAGCTTGAAAGAAAAATCTCAAGTAAAACTCAGGAGCATTTTGAAAAGAGCGCTAAGGAAGCAATTCTTCGCGAAAGAATAAAGACGATTGAGAAGGAACTAGGGGAAAGTGAGGAAGGTGGGGAGGTAAAAGAGCTTCTTGAAAAAATTAAAGAAGCCAAGATGCCAAAAGATGTTGAAGAAAAGGCAAGAAAAGAGCTTCGGAAATTGTCTCAAGCATCGCCCTACAATCCTGAAGCAGGTTATATTCGTAACTATCTTGAAACCTTAGTTGCTCTTCCTTGGAGCATAAAATCCAAAAACAGTATAGACATAAAGGATGCA
>Ga0209542_10005010_pt1 | contig 26816 bp, 26 predicted proteins | sample RifCSPhighO2_01_FD_184028 | JGI IMG/M metagenome (GOLD analysis project Ga0209542, IMG submission 184028) | Soil microbial communities from Rifle, Colorado - Rifle CSP2_plank highO2_0.1 (SPAdes) (version 2) | ecosystem: Environmental > Terrestrial > Deep subsurface > Rock core/Sediment ...
GCGAGAGTAAAGCTGGACCCATTTATAAATGTTACTATTTTTAGCACTATTAAGTGATTAAATCATTGAGGCAAAAAAGAGGGGTAAATCGACAGCCCTGAGAGAAGAAATAGGCTTTCCGCAACATTAATCTTTAAATAGACTGACAGCGTTGGATATGGGTGGAAGAAAACATAATAGCATAATGGGGAGAAAGAATGAGATTCGCGCATCTGGCAGATATCCATATCGGCTCCTGGCGTGACCCTAAGCTCAAGGACATAAGCACTAAAGCGTTCATCAGGTCAGTCAATGAGATAATCAGCCACAAAGTCGATTTCGTCCTGATAGCAGGAGACCTTTTCCACACAGCAGTGCCAGGCATAGAATTCCTGAAATCTACAGTGACAGCGTTCAAGAAGCTGAAAGATGCTGACATCCCAGTGTACGGCATCCCTGGCTCGCATGATTTCTCTCCGACAGGGAAGACAATGATCGACGTGCTTGAGGAAGCGGGATTATTCACCAATGTCTTCAAAGGGAAAGTGCAGGACAGGAAATTAAGGCTTGAATTCACTGTCGATCCTAAGACTGGCGCGAAGATCACAGGGATAATAGGGAAGAAAGGTATGCTTGACAGGAGATTCTATGAAGCGCTTGACAGAGAGACGCTTGAGAATGAGAAAGGGGACAAGATCTTCCTGTTCCATACAGGGATAAGCGAGCTCATGCCTTCAGGGCTTGAATCGATGGATTCCGCCCCGATGGGATTGCTCCCTAAAGGATTCTCATACTACGCGGGAGGGCATATACATTACATTTACGACAAGGATCACAGCAGCAGCGGCCATGGGCGGATAACTTTCCCTGGAGCTCTCTTCCCAGCTAACTTCGCGGAGCTAGAGAAGCACGGCGGCGGAGGATACTACATAGTTGAGGACGGAAAAGTCAGCAGGCATGAAGTGATAATCAATCCCGCGCACAGCATCATCATGGACTGCGAAGGGAAGAGCGCTACAGAAGTCAGTGAGGAGCTAATGGCGAAGGCAAGAGAGGCGGAAGTCGAGAACATGATAATAACACTGCGGCTTTCAGGAAAGCTGAGAGAGGGAAAGCCTTCAGACATACGCATGGCGGACATCTACGCAGAGCATTACGGCAGAGGGGCTTATTTCGTGATGAAGAACACAGCCGCGCTCTCAGCAGTGGAATTCGAGGAGAAAGAGCTCGTAACAGCGACTGACTCTGTGGAAGAGATAGAATCGCTGCTGATAGCTAAGCATGCAGGACAGCAGGCATTGCAAGGCTTCTCTCCAGAGCAGGAGAAAGAGCTGGTGCTTAAACTCATGGCCGCGCTGAATTCTGAGAAGGATGACGGAGAGAAAGTCGCTGATTATGAGAAAAGGATAATGAAAGAAGCTGAGGAAGTGCTGAACATTAAAGAGACGAAGAATAATTGAATGTTCAAAGCATAAAGACAGGATTTTACAAATGATATCACACTTCAGGGATCAGAACGCCACGAGCAGCAATCTCGCAGCGTCATACTTGTCCTTCACAAGCTTTCTCGCTTCAGGCATCATCTTCGCCCAGCTGCGCTCAAGCTTCTTCAGGACTTTATCTCTTGCCGCGTCGACAGAACCGAGTTTCTTCATGTAATGGTAGAACAGGAGGAATGTCCCGTCAAGATGCGCCATCGCGTCAGCGTTCGCGACGCATTCCGCTTCAGGAGAGCCTTTATCCATAAGGTACGCGCCACGATGGGTGAGGATGCACCGCTTGACATGGTCGATTCTCTGCTGAGGATACCTTAATTTCTTCAACAATTCTTCAGCCACAGCCTGGCCAGTGATATGATGAGTCTCTTTATCTCCCTCTATACGGGTTATATCATGAAGTAATGCCGCAATCTCCACTATCTCTTCATCCGCTTTGCATCTCTTCGCGAGAATGAGGGAATACTTCACGACAGGAACTATGTGATGCTCCCAGTTGAATTCATGTTCTGAATACTTCTTTTGCGCGAAACTGCGGACTTCTTCTATCAATCTGCTGTTTTTCGCCGCCATAATCAATCCTCACTCAAAAGATGTTTCGTATATCCTAAACGCACAAGTTCTTTATACGCTTTCAATACATCCTCAGGTATCTCTTGGAAGATCTGCCATCCTTTTACAGGATAGATCCTTATTCTCTGCAGATCTCCGACCATGATATGGATCACATCCTCTTTAGATATCTCTTTAGTAGGATAATCCTCAAAAGATATATGAGGAGAAGTCACTATGACTTCCTTATCAGGCCATAACGCTCTCATCGCCGAATACACTCTTCGTTCCATATAAGGCTTTTGGATAGCGATGAAAGATTTGAAATCAAGCCCTTTCTCCTTTAATAATCTTGCGGTAAAATACAGGTTTTGTCCGGTATTTATTGATTTATTCTCGATGATGATCTTTTCCTTAGGCACCCCTAATGAGACTGCGCGCTCAGCGAAAGTCTCAGCTTCAGATACCTTCCAGGGAGTCTGCAACAGATCTCCAGGATGAGCGATCCCTCCGGAGAAGATGATTATTGGAGCCCAACCTTGCAGAAATAGCTTAACGCTGTAATCTGCAACTCGCAAGTCATGACTACCTAAGACAAGGATGCAATCGACCTTCTCAAGCCTATGATTGACATGATGGTAATCCCAAAGTTTCTTCGCTAAGAAATCTACTTTCTTTGAGATTATATCCTCTCGAGATGATGTGGGTCTGATAGATATCCCTCTTTACTCAAGCATCCCTTTCAGTATCTCATTCACTTCTTTAGGCGCCGCTTTCCCTCTTGATTTCTTCATGACCTGCCCGACAATGTAATTGAAAGACTTCTCATTGCCTTCTCTGAATTCCTTGACCGCCTGGGCGTTCTCAGCGATCGCTTCAGCGCAGAGCTTCTCAATAGCGGCAGTGTCAGAGACAACCCCTAACCCCTCCCTTTTCACATGCTCTCTTGGAGAGAACGGCTTGTCTCCTGCCTCGATGAGCTTCTCCATGAGCTTCTTGCCCACAGCGTCAGTGATCTCTCTCTTCTCGACCATGCCTAGCAGCTCTATCAGGTGGGTCTCATCGATCTTCAGCTGCTCAAAAGAGGTCTGAGTGTAATTCATGACTCTCACAAGCTCTCTGCGTAGCCACTGCGCCGCGAGCACAGGGTCGATCTCTTCAGCGACCTTCTCGAACAATTCAGCGAGCTTCCTCTCTTCGGCTATGACTTTGGCGTCGATCTCTGGGATCTTGTGCTGGGAGATATAGCGCTTGATCCTGTCATGCGCGAGCTCTGGCATGTTTTTGCGCGTATGGGCGATCATCTCCTGAGTGATGTCTATGGGGACAAGGTCAGGGTCGAGGATGTAACCGTAATCCTCTTCTGACTCTTTAGAGCGCAAAGAGAAAGTCATTCCTTGCTCTGCGTCCCACGCTCTTGTCTCAAAGATTATCTTTTCCTTGCTCTTCACAGCGTCTCTCTGGCGCTTTATCTCGTACTGCAATGCGCGCTCAATCTCTTTGAAACCTGTGATGTTCTTGACTTCAACACGGGTATATCCTGAATCTTTTATAGAGATATTCGCGTCTGCCTTGATTATGCAGTGCTGCTGATCGAATATCTCAAGATAATTAAGGATCGTTATCAGCCTGCGCATGAAATCTCTGGCTTGCTCAGGGCTTGTCATCTCTGGCTCTGTCACGACTTCGCATAAAGGCCTGCCGCTGCGGTTGTAATCGACAAGCACGAAAGGAGAGGACTGCATGCTGCCTGGATGCACGAGCGCCGCCGGATCCTCTTCGATATGAACTCTAGTTATCCCTATAGAAGTCTTCTCATCGAGAGGAAGGCTTCCCCACTTGCCTAACGGCTCTTCGTACTGGGTTATCTGGTAGTTCTTCGCCATGTCAGGATAGAAATAAGTCTTCCTTGAGAATATCAGTGAAGGGTTTATCTTGCAGTTGAGCGCGAGGCATAATCTCAATGCGTACTCTACAGCTTTCTTGTTCAGCACTGGCTTAGAGCCAGGCATGCCTAGGCAGGTCTCGCAGCAGGCGCTGTTCGGCTCTTCAGCCGCTGTAGGACAGCCGCAGAAAAGTTTTGTGTCAGTGTCAAGCTCTACATGGATCTCTAATCCGATGACTGTGTCAGTTGTGAACTTGCTCATCCCTTCACGCTCTTTGCTGAAGATTTTGAAGTCTTGAAATTGTTCATCGCGCTTATTGAAGCATCGCTCCCGGAATTTTCTTTACCATTACCTGAAGGAAGATCATGCTCGAGCAATGCCGCTGCCTGCAGCAAGACGCCTTCCTGGAGATGGTCCGAGACGAGCAGCATCCCCGCAGGCAATCCTTCAGGCTTTCCTACAGGAACGTTCAGATGCGGCATCCCTGCGAGATTAGGGCCGACAGTCATGATATCGAAAAGATAATTCTGCAATGGGGAGAGTTTTGAGATGTCCTTGAACTTGAGCGCGAGCGTAGGGACTGTTGGGCTGACAAGGATGTCAACGCTCGCGAAAGCTTTCTTGAATTCCTGAGTTATCTTTGTGCGGAGCGCGAGAGCTTTAATGTAGTAAGCGTCTCTGAATCCTGCCATTCTGGCGAAAGTTCCAAGGATTATGCGGCGTTTGGCTTCCTTGCCGAAATGGGTGCTGCGAACATTTGTGAAGTATTCATTGAATCCTCCCTCAAGCTTTTCGTGCGCTCCATAACGCATCCCGCAGTATTTCGCGAGATTTGTAGAAGCTTCAGCAGTTGCAAGAAGATAATAGACAGGGATGGAGTATTTCTGAGTCAATGGCAAAGAGATTTCTGTTATTATCGCTCCGTTCTTCTTAAGAATGCCTATTGCGTTCTGCACTGCCTGCTTGACACTCTTATCGACTCCTTCGCCAATAAGCTCTTTTATCACTCCGACCTTCAGCCCTTTGACCCCTTTATTGAGGAACGGCAGGAAATCTGGAGCCTGAGCCTGTATCGAAGTCGAGTCTTTAGGATCGTGGCCTGAGATTATCGATTGGACAAGCGCGAGATCATGGACGCTCAGAGCCATAGGCCCTATCTTGTCAAGGCTGTTGCCGTAATCGATAAGGCCGTAACGCGAGACTCTGCCGTAAGTAGGGCATAATCCCAGGACTCCGCAAAAGCTTGCAGGATTGACAATCGATCCGCCAGTGCTTTCGGCGAGAGAGATATGGGGAAATCTTCCTGCCGCTAAGAAAGTCATGCTCGCGCTCCCTCCAGAGCTTCCGCCGCACGCGCGCTCGATGTCATGAGGATTCAACGGAACCTTCTTGCCTATGCCGACATTTACTGAGAATCCTCCGAATCCGAACTCGTCCTGAGAAGTCTTGCCTATTATTATCGCTCCTTCATCAACGCATTTCTGCACTGCTGTAGCGGAGAATAAAGGCTTGTAGCCTTCAAGAACAGCAGAGCCTGCGGCGCTCTCAACTCCTTTAACGCATAAGCAGTCCTTGACTGAGAGCGGAACTCCTGCAAGTCTTCCTTTAGGGTTCTTTTTCACTGCCGCTGCCTGCTGCAAAGCGAGCTCTTCAGTGATCACAGTGAAGCAATTATATTTCGCGTTCAGCTCTTTGCACTGGGCGATCACTTTCTTTGTGTGCTCTACAACATCGATCTCGCCGCTGCGTACTTTGTTGATGAATTCCTGGACCATATATACCACCATAGGAAAAATGCTCGATTGAGCGCATCCATCCATTACTGACCATATATGACTATACATCACTCGCCAGACATATACGCTTTAAATACTTGACATTACAAAGAGGTTTATATATTTTTGCACGCGAGTGGCGATGTCTTGAATCTTTGAATGAAAACTTTTTTGACGTTGCTTAAATAACTAGACTTCAAGCGACATTAATGCCAGAAGATATAAACAACGTCAAAAAAGGACAATTCAGGACAGAGCCCACGCGAGGATTATTTGAGATTATGCACTACAATGCCGCTATCCTTGATCTCAAGCGGATGGATATCGTCATCATTCTTCGTCCTACGCATCTTCCGCACTATCAGGCTTCTTGAGAATTCACCGCCCATAGACTCAAATGCCAGATGGATCACCCCGTCGCAAGAGAATTCTGATATATTGTCCTGGCTTAATGACTTATCATCTTTTGCCTGGCTGATGAGAAGAGTGGTCACTCTGCGGTCCTTGCTGAGCCGTTCGATGAATGAGTGGATGAATCTTGAGACTGAATAATTCGTTATGGCGTTCCCCTCATGGCTAGGGAGATACAGTGATAATGTGGAAAGGGAATCTATTATCAATCGCTTCACATTACCGCTCTTCACGATCTCAAGGATATCACTGACAGTATTGTTGTTTATGTCTGTTGATGGGATGCTTATTATCCTGAGCATGCCTTTCTCCTCAAGAAGCGGCAGGTTCCATCCGAATTGCCTTGCCTGCTCGATAAGGCTGCGCTTATTCTCCTCAAAAGTCACATAAACCCCTTTCTCACTGAATTTCTCAACCCCATTGCATAAGAATTCAAGAGCAAATATCGTCTTTCCTGCGCCAGTCACTCCAGTCAATAGCAGAGAGCTGCCTTTAGGGAATCCTCCCTGCACAAGAACATCAAATCCTTTGATCCCTGTTTTTGTCCTTTCAATCACTTGAACACCTTCAATATCTGCTGATTCATTCACTATGCCATGAACAAGCACAATGATGTGCTAGCTCTTGCTTGCGCAGCCATCAATCATGCAACTCTTGATTCTGCTGCTTGCTTCACAACTATCGCTGTCTTAAATAAACTGCTCTCTTCTTCCAGAAGCAGTAAGGATCATTCTTCAACAGCATGCTTTTCCATGATATATATAAATATGACTTTCGATCTTGTCTCCACCTTATGGCACTTCGCGCTGCTCCTGAACCTGAGATTATCACGCAATTGTCTCGGGATCAAAAAATATTTTGTGGCTTCGTTCTTGCCACGCTGGCACATGTTTGCCTCGAGCCCAGGCAAGTTTTCTGAAAAAAGGTGGATCTTGTCCATATGGCCGTGCAATTGCCTTGCCTCTTCATAATCAAGAATGACTTCAAATATCACTTTGCCGTCATCTTTCAGCCTGGAACTTATGATGTCTCCCATTATCCCCTCATTTGAAAAGAGTGATTCTGAACCCTTTATAAAACTTTGGATAACCTAGCCAATAATTGGATAATCAAGAGTTACTTACCTAGTTTCTGGATACTCCTACCATCTTTGCAGACAAGCTTAAGACAGGATCTACCAGAAAACCTCATTTAATAAGCCATCGGCGTGGTTACGCATACAATAATAATTATCCAATATCCATGATATTGTGATAAAAATAGTGAGTAAGGTTTTTATATAGATACGAAGGGAATACATGATATGAGCAATTGATACCGATAACATCCAAAGAGGTTGTATGACATCGCTTGAATTCATCGGATTCTCAGAAGAGGACAGGCTATTCAGGAATCAAGTGAGAAGATTTGTCCTGGACGAGCGTCTTTTAGAAGAAGCAAATGCCGCTGAATATGGCCATAGAGAGCTTGATCCCAGGATAATATTGGAGGCTAAAGAGCTCGGCTTCTTCGGATTGCTCGTCCCGGAAAGATATGGGGGATCTGGAGGGACTACGACACAATACTGCATACTTGCAGAAGAGATAAGCAGGCATTGTTTTGCGCTCTCGAATATCATCGCTGTCCATATGGGGCTCGCGAGCGCGCCAATAATACGGCATGGAAGTGAAAGGCTTAGACAAAAATATCTTCCTCGACTCGCGCATGGCTCACTGACTGCCGCTTTTGCGATCACTGAAGCCAATGCAGGAAGCAACATAGGAGCGACTGAATCAAGAGCGACTCTTGAGCACATGATTAGTTCAGAAACAACGGATGATGCCCAATTTGCGGAAGATATGGCCGACAAAAATGTGACTGCCAGAAAAGAAGGAGATTATTGGGTGCTAAACGGCAGAAAACGGTTCATCACGAATGCAAAGAACGCTGATGTCATCACGACAATGGCTTACACTGGAGACCGCTCAAAAGGCCCTTCAGGGAACATGACAATGTTTGTCATCGAGACCGCTTGGCCAGGATTCGCGATAGGTGAGGATACAGGCCATAAGATGGGACTGAATGCTGTGCAGAATTCAGATGTGATATTCGAAGGGTTAAGGATCCCTGACGAGAACATGATAGGGAGGGAAGGGGAAGGATTCAGAATCCAGCAAGAGACAATGGAGTACGGCAGGATATTTCTTGCTGCATGCGTCACAGGGATGGCAAGTGAAGCGTTTGAACGCGCATTGCAGTACTCCAAGAGCAGGCGCATCAACTCTCCGACAGAACCTGCAGTGCTTGCAGACTATCAGATCAACCAAGTAAGATTGGCGGAGATGGCGGATCACATATATTCAATGAAGATAAGGACCTATAATACTGCAAAGATTATCGATTCAGGAGAACTCCCTAACGGGCTATGCTCACTCACAAAAAGAGGGAACTCAGAGATGGCTCGTACAGTGATTGATGAAGCCATGCGGCTTCACGGAGGCTATGGATTCCTTAAAGATTATGTAATTGAACGCCTTTATCGCGAATCATGGATTCCGCTCATATACGAAGGGACTAACGATGTCTGCAAGCTGATTGTTGCAAGGCACATCTTAAAAAGGTCGCTATCATGAAGTCATTTCCGATAATGACTTATGCGGTGCAGTCAGCAGGGCCTGTTCTTAGCGGGCTTATGTTAGACAATGGGCCTGCACTGTTGGCAGCTTATCTGCAAGATAACGGGTATTCTCCAAGAATCTTTGATTACAATAACGTAGAGACCTACAGGCAGATCGCTGTCAAAGGAAAACGCGCCTTCCTAGAGAGGACAGTTGAAGAACTTGACTATGAAATCAAGTCGACAGGAGCAAAGGTATTAGGGTCAAAACTTTATGCCAATGGCTTCAAAGATAACGCCTGGATCCTTCAACAGCTAAGATTGAGAAACCCTAAACTGATTGTCGTAGGAGGTGGTCCGCAAGTCGCATGGTTCGGTCCTGAACTCTTCAAGTATAATGATGTCTTTGATGCTCTGGTCTATGGCAATGGAGATGACGCGATAGTCAGCATAGCGCGTGCGGTATACGATGGGGGGACGCTTGCTGACGCGAATGGCATGCTGCTCAAGGATGGCAGGAAGAACAGGATATTCGTCAGCGACCTGAAGGACCTTCCGATGCCGATCTATGATCCTGAAGTATACATAGGCCTCAATGGCAAGATGATGATACCTGTAGTGGAAGACAGCAGAAGCTGCTATATGAGATGCTCATTCTGCCTGCATTGGCTTGTAGGGGGGCCTGTGCGCGTACGCCCTATAGAAGAAGTCGCAAGAGAGATGGAACACTATAAGAGCAAAGAGATGGGGGTCTCAAGGCTTGCAGGCGCGAATCCAAAGCCAGAGTACGTCAATGACCTTGTGGCGAGATTAAGCCCTGAGACAAGGATAAGCGCATTCGGATATTCGAATCCTGGCTATGATTTCAAGAATCTCTCAGGAAAGATAATCGCGTTGTTCATAGGTGTAGAATCTACCGACCCAGAAGTCTTGAGAAGATACAGAAAGACAACAAATCCTGAGAGATATCTCAGACACGCGAAAGAGATGATCCAAGGGTGCAGGGAAGCGGGCATAGCGACCATTGTCTCGATGATCATACCTTCTCCGTTCGATACCGACGCGAGTATTGATAAGAACGCTGAATGGGTGCTTGATGCCAATCCTGACTTTGCGACAGCGCTGCCTCTCGGACTGTTCTTCGGCACAGAACTGATGAAGCAAGCCGAGCAGGAAGAAGAATGTGGCATCAGACTGCATACAGGATTCAAGAAGAAGTTCATGGATTTCGAGATGGACAACCTGCGGCCGCCGACAGAACAGCCGACAATACCTTATGATATGGTCATAAATGGGAAGATGACAAACAGCATTTTCAGCGCTACAGGAAGATTTGTCACTGCGATGGCTAAACACGGCATCTTCCCACTCTCTGACGAGATCGCCCTGATGGCTTATCTCTATCACAAAGGCCTTAGCAATGATCAGGATGAACGAAGGAAGCAATGCATAGATTTCCATGAAAAAGGGCGCAAAATGATCGTTCAAGGGGATCATGAAGGGCTGGACAGTATGGTACGACGTATCAATAAATGCCAATCAGAGATAGCTAGAGGGATATGATGAGAAAAGAAGACTTCAAGGAAGAGGATCTTGAGATCATCCTGGCAAGAACGATAGAGCAGGCGCGGCATGCGTTTCAGGTAAGATACAAAGTATTCGGTAAGGAAGGGTATCTTGTCCTGTCAGAACACAACGCGGGGATGGAGATGGAAAATTATGATCTCCTTCCTGAAAGCGCTTTATTTGTAGCTTATTATAGCAGAGTCCCGATAGGCACTGTACGTCTTATCATTGACACTAAAGAGTATGGCATACCACACTTCAAGAAAGTCTCTGAATTCCAGACATTACGTAAAGAGAGCAAACTAATCGCAGAAGGATCGCGGCTTGCGATACTTCCAGAATTCAGGAACGTCAAAGATGATGACGACATGAATCCCGTGATGCATGGATTGCTCAAAGCAGACATAATATGGGGCATGCAGAAAGGGGCAACAGACATAGTCTCAGTCGGGAATATGGGGACTAATAGAGGGTTCAATGTTGCAGAGCAGGTATTTATCAAGCAGATCGGTTATGTGCAATTCAGTGAACCGTTCCTGATGGGTGAATTCCAGGAATATGCCATGCCTTTGCACCTCAATCCGATGCGGATCCATGGACAATTCAGAAAGTATATGGAAAGATCACATAAGTATATCCAACCGCCATATGATCATGTGACTTTTAGCGCTGATATCAAGCAGATACTATGATCATGACATTTTATGGCATCCTGAACTGTTCATCTGAGAACGAGAAGCTGCTTGAGTCTCGACCCTAACTCCTGGATAGAAGGCGCTTTCCTGAAGAAAAAGCTATGTTTCTGCGACAAAGGGTCATTTTTCCAATTCTCTCTTGTTTTGATCATGAACTCGCATTGGTTATGCCCTTGAGCCATGCATTTGACCTCTATCGCAACAACATCTTTCTCTATGCTCGCTTGCACTGCGCCTGCGCACGCGCCCGCAAAGAAATAATCGACAGGACTCTTCTGAAGACCGAAAAACTTCTTATACCCTTCTGCAAAAGGAGAATTGCCAACTACGACATAGACGTCATTCTTGAAGTCCATACGAACGAACTTATAAGCGCCAAGACCTAGTAACTCAGTCTGTCCGGTATTAAATTCAAGAAGTCTCCTCTTTTCTTCCAGAGTCTTTGCATACCCAAAACGTTTATTGATGATATCAAACCCGGTCTTCGCCTGGAATTTACCAAGATTGTAGAATATGTGCTTAGCTTCTTCAGCGCCACAATCTTTCTCGATAAGCTTCAGCAGATAAATCTGAGTATGCAAAGGGATGACAAAAGAAGGGATCCCCCACAGCGTCAGCGCTCCGCCTTCCTCGAACTTGAGCGCCTTGAAGCGCATCACTTTCTCAAATATCTTAGGCGGAGGCCTGAATGCCATATGGTTCCTTGAGTCATCACTAGATCATCGATTCACTTCAGAGTGTGAATGACTATTCCTTTCCCAGTTATTTCCAGAGGATGGATATCCTCATTGTTGCTGGTATTTCTCATCTTCCTGACGAGCAGATTACGCGAGTAATCCCCTCCCATGCTCTCAAAAGTGAGCAGGATCACGGCATCGCAGAGGAATTCTGATACCGTATCACGGGAGAGATACTCACCCTTCTCAGGAGATTCCGCAGTCACAAGAGTTGTACAACCGATATCTTTCAGGTCGCAGATGAAGTTATGCACGAAACGCTTGACTACAAAATTCCCAAGTATTGGGGGGGAAAAGAATGCTTTATAGTTCATGATATCCCTGAGCGCGATATCTTTTATAGGCGTATAGATTGGGGCATTTATCGCAAGAGTTGACAAAGAATCTACCACTAGCCTCTGCACTTTGCGCTTCTTGACCTCTTTCTTTATCTCATCAATAGTATGAGCATTCAATGCCGTTGAAGGTATATGCATGAGGATCAGAGAGCCTTTCTTCTCAAGATTGGCGAGATTTATGCCTATCTTCTCGGCCTGACTGCGCACATCAGCAAGATTCTGCTCAAGAGTGATGAGCATGCCTCGCTCTCCGAACTTCATAACGCCATTGTAAAGATACTCTAGGGAGAAAAGAGTCTTTCCAGTGCCTGGAGTGCCGCTAAGAAGCACAACAAACCCTTTAGGAAACCCTCCTTCGATAAGATTGTCAAACCCTTTGATGCCTGTCTTCACACGCTCTATCATCGCAATCACCTCGCTTTTCTTTGCCTGCCAGATCCACTATTCTTTATTGATTTCTTCATGACAGCGCTTCCAATCCTTTTTTTAGCATTAAGGATGCCTGATTCTTCCTGACCTCGCGTTTCCTGCGTTGCAGAGGAAGAAATCTCTATCTTTCCGCCTGAAGTAGGCCATACCTCATCTTCGGGACGGTTCTTTTGGATAAATCCATTAGCTGCCCAGTACATTATATCTTTCTGCAGATCAAAGATCTCGCTTAAATCCCTAAAAAAGAACGCTTCCCCCACGTTCTGACCTTCTGAATCATGCATTGTCATGATATTGCTGACTGAGATGACTGTAGAGCCGTCCTTGCAGCGTATAGGAATCACGAAATCTGAGATCTCTCTGCCCCCATAAAGATCTGAAAGTATCTTTCCGAGCTTTTCAGTGACCATCTCTGAAGGGAATGCCTCTTCAAAGAATTCTTTCCGCGTAGCTATATCCTCTTTAGTATAAGAAGTGAGTTTCATGAAATCGCTGTTTGCTGAGAGCAATCTGCCATCAGTTGAATATGAGACAAACGGGATGCCTGAATGCTGCAGCATATCTTTCACAAAATCATCTGAGATTCTAAGCTGTTTCTCCATCTTCTCATTAGACTGTATGATTTCCTGTATCGTCATGCTCTTATTTCCCACATTGGTTCTCATCACTGCAAGTTTTAGACTGACAAGAATCCTATTGAGCGCATTTACCATATTCCTGACTTCTTCAACGCCACTATTCTCAAACTGCACATTCATGTTACCCTTTGTGATCTGCTCAATGCTTTCCTGGATACTGAGCAATGGCTTTGAGACAGACGATGCCAACCATACAAAGGATATTGTCAAGAGGATGAATATCATACTGATGAAGATAAGCGCGTTTAAAGATACTTCGAAGAAAAAGGATAGTAGCAGAAGGGTGATAAAGAATATGGCAGAACACCCAATGATGGATAATGTTTTAAGCTTCATAACGCTTCAATCCCTCTTCATTGAGCAAAATAATGATTTATTATTTAAATACTTTTCCTTGAGAGCTCTTAGAAACTCAACTTTCTATGAATAAAAGGCAAAAATCCAGGATTTAATGACAAAAATACGCCAATCTTACCCTTCTATCCGCACAGTTATCATGTGGATATCATCCAGAGGCCTGTCTCCTGGGACTGTCTTCACGCTCCCTATCGCTTTAACGACATCCATGCCTGAGATCACTTTGCCGAATATCGCGTGCTTGCCGTCAAGCCAGGGAGTCGGAGCTAAAGTTATGAAGAACTGGCTGCCGCCAGTGTTAGGGCCGGCGTTCGCCATGCTGACGATGCCTTCAGTGCTGTGCTTCAGCCCTTGACCGAACTCGTCAGGGATCATGAATCCTGGGCCTCCCCTTCCTGTCCCTTCAGGATCTCCAGTCTGGATCATGAATCCTGAGATCACCCTGTGGAAGATTATTCCGTCATAGAACCTTTTCTTCGCGAGAGTCATGAAGTTCTCCGCTGTCTTAGGAGCCTTGTCCTTGAACAGTTCAATGGTTATCGTCCCTTTCTCTGTTGTTATTATCGCTTTAGGATTCAATAGGTTCACCTCATCTTGAGATTTAGTTTCTTCTGCCTGCGCCGCGCTCTCCTGATTGCCGTTCCGGTTCACTATCTTTGGAACGATCAGCAGCGCCGCGATAGCGAGGAGCATGATGAATATTATCGCATGCTTCTTCTTTATCTTCAGCATGTATCTGCTCTGCTGAGCGCTGCGCTCGCCGCTTTTAGTACGGTTGTTATCTGCCATATTATCAACATTCTTGAGCTTCACACTGCGCGCGGGCCTTTGAAATAGCCGTCCTTCTTATGCTGGGTCAATGATAAGGCGTCATGCTGCGAAAGGCATTTCTTGATGACGTCATCCCTCAGGACATTGCGGACTTCGACTGGCTGCGCGCTCGGCTTTATCCCTTTGACCTCTGCGGAGCTTATCGCTGAGAAATGCTCAAGGATGTCTTTCAGCTGAGGGACGAACTCTCTGATCTCCTCTTCAGAGAGCTCTATGCGGGCATTCGCCGCCACTTTGCGTATCAGAGCCGCGTCTATCTCCATGCTCTCATGGCAGGACAAAGCGTTTATATATTTTGTTATAACAGAGGCTCTGTAGAAAGTAGTTTGCTGCTGTCAGTCGCCGCGCCTAAACTGCTGTTTAGACAGATTTTCCTCCCCCTCGACAGAGTCAGGGGGGAGGAAAATCTGGGTAGCGAAAATCTTTAGATTTTCGGTATTTTGAAAATCGCCTTGCTGATTTTCAATATTTGTGTAACAAACCCGCGGCGACCTCATTGCAGACAATTTTTTAAGAATTCAACAAGAATCCTTTACTTTCTACTAAGCCTATAACATAGAAGAATTCAAGGGATGTAATGCAGTATCTCTCTAAGGTCATCAGTCTTCGTGACGATGTCCGCTACCTGGGCTAGAGTGTCAGACTTGCAGTTGAAAGCTATGCTCAATCCTGCCTCTTCAGCGATGTGAAGGTCATTATGGTTATCGCCTATGAACACGCACTGCCTTGTGCTTATGCCGTACTTCTTGGCCAGATGCTTCAGGCCTGTAGCCTTGTGCTCGAAATCGTAAGGGGTGGCCTTCCAACCCATCAGCCTGCCGTCATCATCGAAGAAGAAATGATTTATGAACACATCATCAAAGAACTCATCATAATCAGGCAGGACTTTCTGCAGCGCTAGGCTTAAGCTTCCTGAGATGACTGCTAATTTATAGCCGCGGCGCTTGAGCTCTTCAAGAGTCTCGCGCGCCCCGACAGCGAGCTGCATGCCTTCTATTGATTTCAGGATCATCTTTTTAGTCGCGTTATTAGCCATGAGCAGCCCTGCGTCGCAAGAAAGATATCTCTCATAGCTTATCTTTCTGCTCGAGAATTCTTCATGCGCTTTCAGGAGCGCTGATCTGTCGGACTGCATGAACTCATGCACAGCGTGCCAGATGAATACTTTGTCAGTGATGAGAGTGCCGTCTATGTCAAAGACGATGAGCTTGTACTGGGGAGTTGCGGATTTCTTCGCTTTCGCCTTGACTGCGGTTCTTTCTTTATTTTTCATGCTGCGCTGCCCCTTTAAAGAATATTAATATTATTAGGATATATACTCTTTCAGGATTTATAAGATTTTCGCCTTATTGCGCAGTCACAAAGAGAGCAGCACAAGGCCTGCGAAAATCACCCCTACAGCGATCTTCTGATTCAACTCAAGCCGCTCTTTCAGGAAGAAGAAAGATAACGTCACTGTGACAAGCGGCACTGCCGCGACTATCGGCATGACTACAGAGACAAGCCCTGCTGCGAGGCCTGCTGATAACGCTAGCGAGCCAGCGGCTGAGAATATCGCTAGTAGGATAAGGATGCCGTAATCTCTAGAGGACACTGTTGGCGGGCTGCCAGTGAAATATAGTATAGAGAAGAACAGCAGGATGCTTCCTTCAAACCAGAACGCCGCTGATACCGCGCCAATCCTGTCGACAGGGATCTTCAGCAGGAAATAGATTAATCCCCAAGAGAGCGCGGTGATTATTCCGTACGGCGCGCTCTTGACTGTGCCATTGATCTTCCAGACTTTCTTGATGTGCGAGAGCGTGAAAGATATCCCTACCGCCCCTAACACCACAAGCGCTATGCCCGCGATCTGCAACGCTCTGAGCGATTCTCCGAAAAATATCACCGCTAGCAAGACAGTGATGACTATATAGACGCGCGATATGGGCGAGACCACAGAGAGCTCTCCAACCTTTAACCCTTTGCAGAATGAGTAATAGCCGCCCATGCCTAGCAGGCCGAGCAGGAGCAAGAGAAGGAATGTCGATAATGTTGGGACGACAAGGCTGCCTGTGAGGAGCGCGAAGAGGAACAGGCAGGAAGTTATGAAAAGGCCGCGGTACGTCGCTGCAGAAACCTCTCCGATCCTGAGAATGACTGGCTTCAAAAGAGTGTCAGAGATCCCGAAACCCAGCATCGCGATGAGGCCGTAGAGGACTCCGAGAGTTAAACCTGCCATCAGAGCGCTCATGCTGCAAGCATATAAAAAGTTAAGGGTTGGAAACAACAAGAATCCTAACAATACAATTATTATTAATACTCTACGCAGCCTTCGCTTTAGGCATATCAACTTTTATGTTCAGCTCTTTCAGCTGCTCAGGATCTGTCTCGCTCGGGCAGCCGTCCATTGGAGATTCAGCCGCCTTGTTCTTAGGGAAAGCGATGACTTCCCTGATATCAGTGCCTGGCACTTTGGCCATTATAGCTGTGAGCCTGTCAAACCCGAAAGCAAGCCCCCCATGCGGCGGAGCTCCGTACTTGAAAGCCTCAAGCAGGAATCCGAACTTGCGCTCTGCCTCTTCCGCCCCTATGCCTAGTATCCTGAAGATCTTCTGCTGCACTTCACGCTTATGGATCCTTATGCTGCCGCCGCCGATCTCTGTGCCATTGAGCGCGAGGTCGTAGGCTTTAGCGCGTATCTTTTCAGGATGAGTGTCAAGGAATTTCACGTCATCATCCACTGGAGAGGTGAACGGATGATGGACCGCGACATGGCGCTGCATATCCTCATCATATTCGAACAAGGGGAAATCATAGACCCATAGGAATCTGTACTCGTCAGGATTGCGCAGCCCTAGCCTGTCGCCTAGATGGAGGCGCAGCTGGCCCAGGGCAGTGTCGACGATATTGCGCTTGTGATCCGCGACAAACAATAGCAAGTCTCCTTTCTCCGTTTTCAGATGCTTTATCAGCTGCTGCTGGACTTTGTCTGAGAAGAATTTTGTCACTGAGCTCTCGAGCTTTCCCTGATCATTCACTTTCATCCAGGCAAGCCCTTTAGCCTTGTATATCGCGACAAACGCGGTGAGCTCTTCGATATCTTTGCGGGAGAACGCGGCGCATCCTTTCGCGTTTATCGCCTTGACAGTTCCGCCGCCGGAGATCGCGGCCTTGAATACTTCGAAATCAGAATCTTTAGCGATGTCTGCGACATTTACAAGCTCTATGCCGAAGCGTATGTCTGGCTTGTCAGAGCCGTAACGGTCCATGGCTTCAGTGTAAGTCATGCGCGGAAAGGGAGGCTTGACAGGAACGTCTATCTCTTTGAACATGTCCTTGATAAGCCCTTCCATCATGAGGTAGATGTCTTCCTGGTCTATGAAGCTCATCTCAAGGTCTATCTGGGTGAATTCCGGCTGCCGATCCGCTCTTAAATCCTCGTCTCTCAGGCAGCGCGCGAGCTGGAAATACCTGTCCATCCCTGCGACCATGAGCAATTGTTTGTAAAGCTGAGGGCTTTGCGGCAATGCGTAGAATTTTCCTGGATGCACTCTGCTCGGGACAAGATAATCTCTCGCCCCTTCAGGAGTTGCGCGAACAAGCAATGGAGTCTCGACCTCTATGAAATTGTTATGTGAGAGATAATTCCTGACTATCTGCGCGAGCTTGTGCCTTAGGATGAGGCGTTTCTGCATTGTCGGCCTGCGCAGATCCAAATACCTATATTTCATGCGGACATCTTCGCTGGCCATGCTGCGGTCATCAATCTCCATGGGAGGAACTTCTGATTTATTGAGAATGAGTAATTCTTCAGAAGCGTAAACCTCTATCCCTCCTGTAGGCATCTTCTTGTTGGACATCCCTTCAGGCCTTATGCGGACTTTACCGCTCACCTGGATGCAATCTTCTCTCCTGAGATGCGCCGCGTCGCCGAAGCCTTCGGATTTAGGGTCAAGAACTATCTGGGTTATGCCGTACCTGTCTCTGAGATCGACAAATATCAGTCCGCCATGATCTCTGCGGGTATCGACCCAGCCTTGCAATGTTACTTCCTTGCCGTTCTGCTTCTCGGACAGCTCTCCGCATGTGTGAGTTCGTTTCATGACGAGAAAGAGAGTAAAAGCGCAGTATTTAAAGGTTTCTGGGCAACGCGACATTGCGTAAACCCCTGTAGATTATATAAAATCGCGTTTAGCAAGATTAGCCAAAAAGAAATAGTCACCACAGATTTATCTTAATATCCAGCTTAACCTTTGTTTTAGCTACTTCTTTCCGCATTTTAGATATATAAGTTGGCTCCCGCCCGGCATATTTCACACTTATCTCCCAAGGCGTCAATTTAATCTGAACATCATCTTGCAAATACCACTTGACTGCGCGTAGCTCTATTTTTTTAAAAGTGGATTCTCTCTTCTCTACTTCTTTTGATCTTTTATAGATATTAAGTATGCTTTCTTTTGAAACCTTCTCCAAACGGAAAATCAACCCTCCAGGATCACTTAACCTAATGCTCGGAACAGCTTCTTGCGCTTGAGAATAAATAGAAGAATAATCAAAACTGCCGTATAACGCGACTTCAGCATGGAATGGTTCTGGAAGAGGTGTTAATATACTCTCTAATTCTTCAGGAGTCATTTGTGGGATTATATCAATGCTCATAATAATAAAAACAACAACCAGATATATAAATGTTTCGGAATAGCTATTACTCAACAGTAACAACTGCTCCTAATCCGCAGAATTCTCGCTGTATAGGCTTCTCTTCGCTTTTCGTTGTGGTTTTCTTTTGCGAACTCATTTTCTTGTGTCCTGGCTCAAACTGAGATCCTTCTTGATTGCGCCAGACTCTCTGGGCAATATTGATCTGCAATCATCGCTGATATTTAAAATATTGCCTTATTTTGTGAGTATTTGCGCCGATAATAGATTGGACTATTTTTTGTCCAAAAAATTGTACCAAAAGTTGTGTTACGGGTTTTATATGCTCAGAAAATAATGAGATTCCTTCGTTTCCGTGGCTTTTCCGTTGTTTGTGTTAAGGTCATATAAATAGTCGCTTCACCATTAAAGGATACTTGGGAGGTTTTGCCATGATGCAGTACAAACGAGAGCCTTTAGAGGATTTCGAGATAGATGCCTTGAAGAAAGCTTGCGAGTCATTCGAGGACTCCTTAGTCATCAACGTTTTGCTAGAGACAGGGATGAGAGTCTCAGAGTTTGCTAGTCTGAATAAGGAACAGATCTCTTGGCAGAGAGACTGCATCACAACTATAGGCAAGGGCGGGAAAAGAAGAGTAATACCCATGAGCAAGGCAACAAGGTTCTATCTTGCCGAACACTTCAAAGACCACTCAAAAATAGAAGTTGGGTCGCGATGGATCCAGAAAATTGTCAAGAGAGTGGCTGAGAAGGCGCAGATCATGAAAAAGATAAGCCCTCACGTGCTCAGGCATACGTTCGCTGTCTGCTACATCCACAAAGGAGGAAACATTCGGGCTTTGCAGGGCATCCTTGGTCATTCCCACATACAGACTACGGATGTCTATCTGAACTATTCTGGCATCAGGGTTTTGGATGATTTCAAGCGTGTATGGGAATGATGGACAACAAAAATGACGCATTTGACAACCTCATCCTGATCTGCGGAATAGTCATTGCTCTGTACTCTTGGCTGAGTTCTCATCAGGAAGAGCTTTTAAGCCCTTTTGAGCAGATAAACTGGCTATATCTAGGAATCTGGGTCTTCTCAATAATTTCTGTTGTAATGCTGTTATTTTTTGCCTACCAGAAAAGAAGACAGCATCTTGAAAGAAAACGAGCAGAACTGGACAAGTTGCAAAGACAAGAAAAAGAGTTGAAAACTCTCTTGAGCACAGACTTCAGCAGATACTCATCAGAATATGCACAGGCGCGATTGATTGAGGTCAAGAAGTCTATTTCTTCGTTCTCAGAGAAAGTGACCTCAAAGTATGATCTGAATAAGTTTTATGCCAAAGCTGAGGAAGCTATCTCTTGCAGAATAGAACAAGAACGAAAGGAACACTCGGAAAGAGCCAGAAAGCAGGCTGAACAGGAAGAAGCCCGTAAGAAAGCCCACCTGCAAGAAGAACAAAGAATCAAAGAGAGCAAGATTCAGGTAGAAAAGCCCACCATAGAACGGCATGGGAAGCCTTTAGAGCGATCATTCTATCGCGTCAAAGACTTGAGCGAGGAAGAAAGATTAAGGGCTTTGGCGCAGGGCTTTAAGCATTATAGGGGAACTGAGCTTGATGGTCACTTATGCATCGGCGGATTCTATATCAAGAACAGTGGCAAGGAAAGCCCTTACCATTTCACCGCAAAGCATCTCTTTGCTGAGCTTCGTCCCAATGCGAAGATAGAGTACGGCTTGGGAGACAAGCGGGCTGACGTTGCTTACTTCTGCACTGACTACAACCTGGGACTTGAGGTTGAGACTGGAACGAACAAGCCTGAGCAATTGGCAGCAAAAATCCCATGGTTGAACGATAACTTCAGCCAGTGGATTTTTGTCTGCTCAAGAACAATAATGAGCAAATACTTGCACTTGGTAGATAGCAAGAAAAGCTTCTGCTTACCACCAAAAAGGGCTAAGGAGAAGGTCTTGGAACTGACCGCACCCAAACGCACCGAAAAGGTTTAGGCGAGAAGCCGCCAGAACCCCGAAAACAAGGTTTTCGAGGTTCAAAAGGGATGGGTAATATATGTTAGGTTAACACCTAATTTTAGACTCAGGTCAATTTCCTTGGTCGGTCATTCATAAATCACAGTGGTAAATAGTCATAATTCTAGAATATCTTTGATTTGAGATAAAATTCAAATATAATAAATAGAATATATAACAATATCAATATTATAGATTCTGTTATTGACAAACCACTTTTGCTTCTTATGAATATAGTAAACAAGAAGACTATAATCATCATAAATATGGCGCTGGTCAGAAAGAGGGGGAAAGAGATTACCGTGATAGGCGATATTATCGCTGTAATACCTAAAACAAGAGTGGAGTTGCAGACAACGCTTCCCATGACATCACCCACGGCAAGATCCCCTTTCCTCGATAAAACAGCTCTTGTCTCGAAGACTAGCTCAGGCAGTGTTGTGCCTATAGAAACCAGAAAAAGCCCTATGAGCATATTGGGCAGTGATAGTTCAATGGCCATCTCTTTGGCATATTTCACCACAAAATTTGCGCTAAAGAACAGAACTGTGAGGGAAATGATAAATAGCAGGAAGACAAATGCAATATGGTTATGGTTATCCTCCTTAAACTGCGTCTTCAGCTCACGGCGCTCCCTGAACAGGTGGGTTATATAGATTATAAATATAGCAACAAGAATCATGCCGTCAATCCTTGACAGATTTTTGCCGACTGCCATAAGGACAACAGGAACAGATGCTATCAGAAGTATCATCAAACTGTCTTTCTTGATAAAAGGATTCTTGACTCTTATCCCCCTTCCCAACAATGCGGCAATTCCTATTATTATAGTTAGATCAAGGATGTTTGCACCGATGACATTGCCCAATGATAGGGCAGGATTGCCTTTCATTGCAGAACTTATTCCCACAAATAGCTCAGGTATTGATGTGGAGAAAGCCATTAATATAAATGCCACAATGAACTCGCTCAGTTTCAGATAAGAAGATATCTTGATAAGCAACTTGACTAGATAACTGCCGCTCACCACTAAAATTAGACAGGAAATCAAGAATGCTATCAATGAAACTATTAACATAAACTCATTATGATATATGGATATATAAAATTTGCTAATTATTAATTATGCGTAAAAATATTCGCAGATCCTTAATAAAGTGAGAAGATTAATAAACGTTGAATTCTATTTTTATTAAGGAAGGGGTAAAATGAGGATAAAATCGGCATTATCAAATTTAATCGAGATTAGTAAGAATATCTCAAAAGGTTGCATCAGCATTATTGATGCGATAAGCAATCAAAGATTAAAAGTAGCTTTAGTTAGTTATTATTATCAAAAGCCAACTATTTCTGGCGTTGGAGTGCATGTGCAGAATTTAGCGAAATATCTAGTTAAGCATAACTGTGAAGTGCATATTTTCTGTCACGGCGATGCGGATAATTATTACAAGGAGAATGGTGCCTATGTTCACGTTATGGGCAGAGTTTTAACTCCTGCGGGAGATGGATTCTCAAAAAAGCGGCTTGAATATGATATCTTTGAATCAGATGTGATAAAAGATGTAGTTCGAGAGAATATGAAACGTAAATTTGATGTCATCCATACTCATGGGGCGCTTACCAAAGCGGCATTCATACTAAGAAAAGTGTATAACATAAAATGGGTTCATACATTTCATGCAATAGAAAAATTAAGAGTCAAAGAGCTTAGTAAAGAAGAAAAGCAGTTTGAAGACCTTATATCCTGGATTGAGCACACGACCAATTATTGTGATGGGGCTATCTTTGTTTCAAAAGATTTGTCTGATAATGGAAAAAGGCAGTATACTCTCAAGTCTACAAGAATTATTCCCAATGGAGTAGATCTTGAATTATTCAAATATTCTCCAATAACCAAGAAGAATGTGTTATTCATCGGGAGATTCAGCAAAGATAAAGGGATCGATCTATTGCCTGAGCTGATTGAACATGTGATGGAGATAAAAGACGCTACATTCACCGCAATCTGCCCATTTACCTCTACAGGAGGGGAGCTGAAAGAAATCAGAAGTTTAATATCTAGATTAGAAAAGTGCTATAAGGAAAGATTAAGGATAATAACTGCCTCACAACATCAGGAAAAGCTGATAAAGCTATATCAAGAATCCCAGGTTTATATTCAGCCTTCAAAATACGAATCGTTTGGCTTATGCATCTTAGAGGCAATGGCAATAGGCAGACCCGTTGTTGCATTCAATGTCGGAGGAATTCCGGAAGTGATAGGAGATTCTGGTTTTGTAACTAATAATAAAAAAGAGTTCATTTATAAAGTAAAGCAGCTTTTAGATAATAAGAAAGACTGTGTAGATATTGGTAAAAAAGCCAATCAACGTGCCAAAAAGTTTGATTGGGATATAATTGCCAAGAAAACAATACAGTACTATAACGAGGTAAAGATATGAATGAGACTATAATCTATCCAGTATCACTGATAGTCTCAGGAATTTTAATATCTACTTTGGTAATAATCGTTCTTACGAGATTTTTTAATAGAATTACAAAATTCTTTGAACTTTATCCGGAATCAAAAGGGATTCTTAGTATTTCCCTGAAGATTATATCATGGTTCATAGGGTTGGTCATATTTCTCATATTCTTAAGGTTGGCTTTGATAATGCTGAATAAGGAATTCACAAAGAATTTTGTAGAGAATATTATAATTGCATCACCTAAATATATCCTAGCAATAGTTATTATCCTCTTGGGGTTTTATGCTTCCAGACTTATAAGAGAGAGGTCAAAAGACCACCAATTTGAATTTAAGGAAAGAATGCTTTTAGTTATGGATCTAATAATCCAGATGACATTTATCTTTACTGCTCTTTACTCTATAGGTGTTAATATGGTGTTTTTCTTAGAGTTCTATAAAGTGATACTATGGATAATTGGAGCCATTGTTGCTTTGGTAATCAGCATGACTATAGGGATACCTCTTGGAATGAGCATTAATGAGAAGATGAAGGAAGAAAGAAAACATCCTAAAAGATAATTTGTTTTTGTAGTCTCGGGACTACTATATTCAGATGGTCAAAGAGATTATATTCTCATCCTTCCCAGCACCTCTATTCTCTCCTTATATTCTTCCAGTGTGATGTCTCCGTTCGCATACTTCAGCTGCAACAACTGCACTGGATCATTCACTATATGGGCGCTTTCTTTCTTCTTGCTGCCGAAGGCAGTGTTGATCTTGTTCTGCAAATCAGTATTGCTGATGTGGGCGTATATCTGTGTGGTGTGGATGTCAGAATGACCGAGCGCTCTCTGCACATAGTACAGGTCAACGCCTTTCTCTAAGAGAAACGTAGCGAACGTGTGCCGTAGTGTGTGGAAGCTGTAGGCGTGCCGTTGTTGCCCCGTTATGGTCTTTTCAGCATCAATCAATAATCCAGCATCTCGTAAATACTTTCTGAACTTGATGGATAGTTGCGCTTCTGACATCTCTCCTTTGTACACAGCAGGCACGACATACTCAGTCTCATTCACTCTATACCATTTTTCCAGTATCGGCTTGAGCTTCTCAGGCAACATCACATACCTGTCCTTGCTCCCCTTGCCCTGCACCACTTTAATCCGTTCATTCTCAAAGTCCACATCTAATTTCTTCAAACTGCAAACCTCGCTTATCCGTAGCCCACAGCAAAGCGCCAATAGACAAGCGATGAAGACATCCGTCTCCTTGATCACGGTAAACAATTGTAACAATTGCTTCTTGTTCAGCACATTAGGCAGCTTCCTCCCTCTTTCTTTCATTTGCCGTATGTTAGCCATTGTCTTCACATCTCCTGGATCAGCTTCAACCCGAGCTGTTTTATGGAGACCTGAAGGCTTGTCTCTGTCTCGTGCCTTTTCTCAAAGAACAGCTTGACAGCCCTTTTCTGGCTTAAGTAATGGTTCCTGAGCTGGAACTTTATCTCATCAGGAACCCGTTCCAGCAAAGCCCAGCGATAGACAGTGAAAGGATTGTAAGAATTCACAATCAAAGAGTTATACAGTTCTCGTTCCTTTCCGAAAATCATGGCTTTCTTCTTGCCGTAATGATACGTCGCTAGCCTGCTCAGTAAAGGGCACATTTCCCGAACGCCTAATCCAGGAAAGTGCAGCACGACCAGCCCCTTGACCTTTTCCAGCTCCTCAAAGACATTATTACGAACCCCTGCCATCTTTCACGACCTCCATCTTAGCGGATGTCTCAGATGCCAGAATTCACAAGAACCAGCCCGCCAGCGCAAAAGTTCGCAGATTATAAATGTTTCGCTTGTGACTACTCTAGAATTAATATAACCTACTCTGAAATCATTATTTAATCGAATTCCACTCATTAAATCTGATCATATCTACAACATGCTTAATCCTTAAAGAATCATGCCACACAGCCTTAACCCCACAACAAACTATATAAACCCTTCCTCGTTGGGAACCACTGATAATATGGCACAAGATATTGAGGAGATGGCTTCTTTCTGCAAGAAGAAAGGTTTTGTGTTCCCTAGCGCCGAGATCTATGGCGGGATTGCAGGATTCTATGATTACGGGCCTTTAGGCACTGAGCTCAAGAACAATCTTATAGCTGCATTATGGAAAAGGTTCGTGCAGCAGAGGGATGATGTCGCTGGGATTGACGGATCGATAATAACTCATGCTTCAGTCTGGAAAGCGAGCGGCCATGTCGACTGCTTTGAAGATGTAATGGTAGAATGCCCTAAATGCAAGCAGCGAATGCGCGCCGACCATCTTGTTGAGGAAAAGCTTAAGATAAGCGTTGAGGGCGTTGACGCTGCAGGGCTTAACAAATTGATAACTGACAACAAGATAGGCTGCCCGCAATGCAAGTCTCCACTGACTGAGGCAAAGAAATTCAACTTAATGTTTGACGTCAATGTAGGGCCTGTAAAAGGCAATACCTCTTATCTCAGGCCTGAGACTGCGCAATTGATATTCACGAATTTCAAGCTTGTTGCGGAAACCTCGCGCCTCAAGCTCCCTTTCGGGATAGCGCAGGTCGGGAAAGCTTTCAGGAATGAGATCTCTCCCAGAGATTTCCTGTTCCGCACTAGAGAATTCGAGCAGTTCGAGATCGAGTTCTTCGTACATCCTGACAGGATAGATGACTGCGAGATGCTGAAAGAGAACAATTCTTTGATGATGAACGCGAAACTTGAGAAAGAAGAATGCCAGATGACTGTTTCTGAAGCTGTCAAGAAGAAACTCATGAGCGCCTGGCACGCTTACTGGATATCCTCATTCTACAGATTATTCCTTGAATTTGGCATTCCCCCGGAATCTTTAAGGATAAGGCAGCATCACAAGGATGAGCTTGCGCATTACGCCAGAGCTTGCTTCGATATAGAGTACAAGTTCCCTTTCGGATGGAAAGAGATCCATGGCTGCGCTGACAGGAAGAATTTCGATATCACGCAGCACTCACTCCATTCTAAGAAAGATCTCTCATTCTTTGATGAAGAGACTAAACAGCGCGTAGTTCCTGACGTTATTGAACCCTCTCAAGGGATCGGAAGAGCGTTCCTCGCCTTGCTGTTCAACGCTTATAACGATGACAAAGAACGAGAGAATGTCGTGCTGAAGCTCGCTCCTGAACTGGCGCCTGTCAAAGCTGCTGTATTCCCGTTGCTCTCTAACAATGATGAGCAGGGAACGATGGCTAAAGGGATAGTCGCCGAGCTAAGAAAGGATCATGTTGTGAAATATGACCGTTCAGGATCGATAGGGAGAAGGTACGCCCGCAATGATGAGATCGGAACGCCGTACTGCATAACTGTAGATTTCGACTCATTGACAAAGAAAGACGTCACGATAAGGGATAGGGACA
>Ga0209542_10005011_pt1 | contig 26813 bp, 27 predicted proteins | sample RifCSPhighO2_01_FD_184028 | JGI IMG/M metagenome (GOLD analysis project Ga0209542, IMG submission 184028) | Soil microbial communities from Rifle, Colorado - Rifle CSP2_plank highO2_0.1 (SPAdes) (version 2) | ecosystem: Environmental > Terrestrial > Deep subsurface > Rock core/Sediment ...
AAAATAGTGGTGGGTTTGACGGGGGCGCGGCAGGCACCGGAAGCCGAGTTCCCAGACCTGCACAACTTGGTAGAGAATTTGGCCATCACCGCCGGGCTCCCCAAGCCAAAAGTTTATATCATCGAGGACCCAGCCCCAAACGCTTTTGCCACAGGCCGCAACAAGGAGCATGCTGTGGTTGCTGTAACCTCCGGCTTGCTCTTTGTACTTGATCGGGCAGAGCTCGAGGGTGTCATAGCGCACGAGCTTTCTCACATAGGCAACCGCGACATGCTGGTTTCGACCGTGGCGGTGGTTCTGGTCGGATTTATTGCCATTGTTTCCGACATATTTTTGCGCTCGATGTTGTGGGGCGGCAAAGGCGGAAACCGCGACAACAAAAACCCGGTTCTTATGATTGTTGCTGTTGCATTTATTGTGCTTGCCCCCATTGCCGCAACTCTTCTACAACTTGCAGTCTCGCGCAAGCGCGAGTTTTTGGCAGATGCCTCCGGCGCTCTGCTTACACGTTACCCTGATGGGTTGGCAAGCGCCCTGCGCAAGATAGGCAGCTACCAAGCGCCTATGCGCCGTGCGAGCAACGCCACCGCGCACCTCTACATTGCCAACCCCTTTGGCCCCAAGGCCCAAACAAGCGGCCTTGCAAAACTGTTTATGACCCACCCGCCCATAGCGGAGCGCATTAGGGCACTTACCGGTGGCAAGTAAAACCGACCAGCACAAACGCAATGCCTGGTTGCGCGAGCAACAAGTTAAAAGGTATAAACATGGAGAAGCTTTCAGAAAGTTGATAGGGTCACTGCCTCGGGTGGGGCCACATTGAAAGCGAGGAGGGTTCGCATAGTGGTCTAGTGCGCACGCTTGGAAAGCGTGTGTGGAGCAATCCACCAAGGGTTCGAATCCCTTACCCTCCGCCTTCGTCACGACGTAGCTTTAGCGAAGTCGGATTCGCCAAAACTACCTCGCGACTTCGGCGTGACAGAGTCCGCCTTTGGCGCGACGAAGCTTCAGCGAAGTCGGTCACGCAGTAGTTTTGCGAGGGCTACCCATTGAAATCATGTATTATAAAAATATGATTAAAAAATTACCTTTAGGAAAATACGAGCACTACAAGGGAAAACAGTATGAAGTTATTGGTGTTGCAAAACACAGCGAAACTCCGGAAGAACTGGTAGTTTATCGAGCTTTGTATGGGGATAATGGTTTATGGGTCAGACCACTGAAAATGTTTTTAGAAACGGTGGAAATTGAGGGCAAAAAAATCCCAAGATTCAAGTTTATAGAAAATTAAGTAGTATAGGTAGTATCATGCTTTTACGTCTTATGGTCGCGCTCACCGGTGTGGCCCTGCTTATGGTAGCGTTTGGTATGCACTTCGCTTCCACAGAGTATCCAAAAACACAAACAAAATTACCGACAACCACGGTAACAATAGGCCCCGTCGTTGTTCTTGTAGAAGTCGCTTCGACCGACTTTGAACGACAGCTCGGGCTCTCCGGCAAAAATGTGCTCAAAGACGGTAGAGGAATGTTGTTTGTGTTTGATACAGAGGGGGAGTGGGGTATCTGGATGAAGGACATGAACTTTCCTATAGACATCATTTGGGTAGGCCAAGACGGCACCGTGGTTACCGTTGCAAAAGACGTTTCGCCCGACACCTACCCGCAAGCGTTTTATCCGAGTGTCCCGGCGCGTTTCGTACTTGAGGTGCCCGCAGGGTTTGTTGCGGCGCACGATATTGATGAGGGGTCTCGTCTGAGTATTGAAAATGCAAACGCTCCGCGGTAGCGGAGCGTCCACATGTCTAGCACGCGCGTCTGTAAGCCGAATTCTGTCGTGAGCAACAATTTATCTGGTCCCTTGGTCGCCCTCGGGATCTAGCGGCACTTCCCTCGGGCCCGCCTAAGCGGACCCTATGGACACGGCCTTGCACTCGGGTAAGGATTTTGCCGTTTCACCCTTCGACAAGCTTAGGGCAAGCCCCAAAATGTCGAAGACTCGTCTCTGTTCGCACCTCTTTTGCCTGCTAGAAGCAAATGACAGGCGTTACCTGCTACCCTCCCAATCTTGCCCACCTATGGCAGGCAAAATTGGTGAGTGTTCGGACTTTCCTCTACCAATCTTGTCCACCGCAAGTGGTTACAAGATTGAGTATCCTGAGTTCTATTGAAGGGCCCCTCGACCTTGCTCGGGATGTTCAATTTTGTACTCCGCCTCCGGCGGACAAAATTGGCAGCTGTTGCTAAACGCGCTTTGAGCAGTATAACACAAATCCACACCCATAGTCTTGGAGGTTCCAAAATATACGGTATAATTGGGGAGGTTGAAAATTAATAGGAGGGCATAGCGCCCTCATAAATAGTTTATTGTTAACTATCATGTACTCACGACTTGTTTCGTGGTCGCGATGGCTCTACCTTGTTGGCATAGTGCTTGCATTGGTGCTCATCGTACCGACCGCATGGTTCCCGTTCCAGTTAGGAAAAATAGCCGTCTTTGCCACCATGCTTATGGTGGTAGTGGCGCTTTATGTGCTTGGCAGGGGAGTCCCCGACCTCTTGGAGACGCACGGTCTTAAGCAGGCGCTCTTTGTAGCACTCTTGCCGCTCTCGTATCTGGTATCTATGTTTTTTTCGACGGACCGTGCAGTTGCACTGGTTGGCTACAGGATTGAAACAGACACAGTGCTCTTCGTCACGCTCATGTTCCTTGCGTTCATTCTTTCCTTCACACTGTTCCGCACATTGCGCACGGCACGACTTCTACTCTCGGTAGTTTTTGCGGCGCTCATTGCCGCGGTTATATTCCAGTGGGTGTCGGTTGCTTTTGGCGCGTCTGTACTTCCATTCTCGACTTTTGCCGACCGTTCGGTAAACTTAATAGGCAAATGGAACGACCTCGGGCTCCTAGCGGGGCTCCTGGGCATGCTAATTTTGGTGTGGGGAGAATTTGCTCGCACCACAGCGCTTAGGCGATGGATTGGTGTAGCCATGGCGGTTTGTGTTGCTGTGTTGCTTGGTATCATTAACTTCCCCTTGGTGTGGGGGATTATACTCGGTTTCTCAATTATCCTCGGGATTGCCGCGTTCCTTATGCAGCGCTCATCTGGCTCTGCCCAGCATGAAGAAGCGCAATCCAACACCGCTACCTCTGCACCCTTGTTGGTTGAGAAAACTCCGTGGTTTGCTGTTGGTGGTGCGGTAGTGTCACTCCTGTTTTTGGTCTTTGGTTCTGCACTAAACACCGGCTTGACCAGCGTGTTCCCAATTTCTTCTCTTGAGGTGCGCCCGTCATACAGTGCCACTTTAGGCATCATCAACGACTCGCACAGCTCCATAAGGCAGTTATTTGTGGGTACAGGGCCAAACACTTTTGGTGAAGGATGGATTATGTACAAGCCGGCGGCAGTTAACCAAACGCAGTTTTGGAGTCTCGACTTTAACATCGGATTCTCCACGGTGATGACAGCATTGAGCACGGTAGGATTCCTTGGAGCCATTGCGTGGTTAATCCCGGCGCTGCTTATCTTGGCCGGGCTTCTGCGCGCCGTGCGTCTTGGTGTCTTAAGTCGCGACGAGCGGTTTGTCGCCGCCAGTCTGTCTATTGCCGGATTGTTCCTTATGACTGCGGCGGTGCTGTATGTCCCAAGCCAAAACATACTACTGCTTGCCTTCACACTATCGGGAGCCGCGTTCGGATTTTTGTGGCGGCAGGGGCGATCATCCGCTGCAGCTGTCGCGGGAGAAGTGTCGCAGTCGCGATTGTCTCTGTTTAATTCAGCATTTGTTGCTCTCCTATTGCTCGCGGTCACGTTGTGGGCTGGCTACACCGCCGACCGCCGGTTTGTTGCGCAAGCTTTTGTGGGCCATGGCTCGGCGGCACTTAACCTGGGCGACGCCGACCAGGCGCTACGAAGCGCCGCGGCGGCGTATCGCGCCGATGTCACAGACGCCACCGCATTGCGGCTCATACTGGGGGCTGGGGTCACCAAACTGCAGAGTCTTGCAAACACGCCCACTCCAACTGCAGACACTCAAACTGAGTTTGCCAACATTGTAAGACAATCTATAGCGGCCGGGCTAGAGGCCGCTTCGACCACCCCGCGCGACTACAGGCCGGTTTTTGCGCTCGGTAATGCATATAACTTTCTTGCTTCGCTCAATGTGCAGGGTGCGTATGAAAAAGCCCGCACTTTGTACCAGAACGCCGCTGCGCTAAACCCAACAAACCCGGCGATAGAACTCTCGCTCGCGCGCCTCGAGGCCCTGCATGGCAACAGTGACATTGCGCGGCAGCATATACAGAGGGCTCTCACCATGAAGCCAAACTACACAGACGCAATACTTCTCGTAGTACAACTTGAAGTTGCAAACAACGACATACCTAGCGCCATACAGGCAGCCACGGCCGCCGCACAAACGGCACCCGGAGTCGCTCCAATATGGTTTCAGCTAGGGCTCTTGTACTATTCAAATGGCGATACGGCAAAGGCCATACTTGCTCTTGAAAAGGCGCTGTTTATTACCACGGAGTATGCTAATGCCAAATATTTCCTCGGGCTGTCTTACTATGCGCAAAATCGTACAGAAGATGCCACAAAACAGTTTGAAGACCTGCAAAAAACCAACCCGGACAATAGCGAAGTGCAGTTGGTCATCAACAATATGACCGCAGGCAGAGAGCCGTTTGCAAGCTCCACCCCGCCACTTATACCGCCACAGGGGCGCACCACCGCTCCCATACCCGAGTAGAGCATGGTAGGAGCACTTATGAGCATGGTGGGTCGCGAGATACGCGGTATGCACCATGCGGCGTATGTGTTGGCTGGCTTTGCGCTCGGCTCACAACTTTTGGCGCTGGTGCGTGACCGGCTACTCGCGGCGCACTTTGGAGCCGGCCACACGCTCGACATATACTACGCAGGATTCCGCATACCGGACCTGCTTTTTGCCACGGTAGCATCGCTCCTGTCGCTCTACGCGCTCTTGCCGGTCTTATCAAAATTCGAAGCAGTGTCGCAAGGACAGATGGTGTCGTTTTTGAGGCACACACTGCTCTTCTTTTTTGTGGCAATGGGAGCGATTGCTCTAGCTCTCTTCTTTTTTGTGCCGAAGTTGGTCCTGTTGGTGGCGCCGGGCTTAAGCGATGTGGCTTCGCGCGCCGACTTAGTGCTCCTGATACGCATACTTCTTTTGCAGCCAATTCTACTTGGAGCATCGAACATTGTTGCGGCGTTGACACAACTGCGGCATCGGTTCCTTCTATACTCGATTTCGCCGCTCCTCTACAACATTGGGATTATATTCGGCATCGTCGCTCTGTATCCGCGCTTTGGGCTTGCGGGCTTGGGGTGGGGAGTAGTCTTTGGCGCGGCCATGCATTTTTTGGTCCAAGTGCCATTTTTTTCTGCCGAGAAGAGCGAGCCGCTTCCGGCGCCGATCAGATGGAAAGGGCTTGCCCAGGTGCTCACTCTTTCCGTGCCGCGCACGTTGGCGCTTGCGGCAGGACAGTTGTCGCTCCTGGCGCTCGTTGCTCTTGCATCATTCTTGGCCCCTGGGTCTATAGCGGTGTTTATGTTTGCATGGAACCTGCAGGCGGTGCCTCTCACCATTATCGGCGTATCTTACTCGGTTGCGGCTTTTCCGACGCTTGCACGGTTCCACGCGTCCGGAGAGAGAGAAGCGTTCGTTGGCCACATTGAAGCGGCTTTGCGGCATATCTTTTTTTGGTCTATTCCAGCGATGGTCTTGGCGATTGTTTTGCGGGCGCAATTGGTGCGCATCATCCTTGGGGCAGGAGCTTTTGACTGGGCGGCAACGCGCTTGACTGCCGCCGCTCTGGCTCTATTTATCCTTTCTCTTACGGCGCAGAGCGTGGTGCTTCTTTTTGCACGCGCCTACTACGCCGCAGGTAAGACAAAAACACCACTGGTGATGGGTATGGTGTCGGTTATTGTAACGGTGGCGAGCGCGCTCATACTTTCGTTCGGTTTCCATGCCAGCCAATTTTGGAGATTTTTTTTGGAGTCGATTTTGCGCGTGTCCGACGTGGGAGGCACGACTGTCTTGATGCTTGCGCTCAGTTTTACAATAGGTAGTTTGTTGCAGGCGACAGGCGCGCTAATATATCTAAAAAAAGAATTCAGCATTTCCTACGCGGGCCTATCACGGCTTGCTTTTCAGAGTTTTAGCGCCGCGGTATTGGGTGGTGCCGCCGCATACGGTGCGCTTGCCGTTGTCGGCTTTATGGTTGATATAAACACCGTGGCCGGTATTGCTACACAAGGCGTCCTGGGAGGCATCGTGGGACTTTTGGTGACAGGCGGCATTTTGTTAGCACTAGAAAATCCGGAGATAGCCGAGGCATATGCTTCTATAAAACGGCGGTTTGAAGGTGAGCCACAAGTGGCACTGGAGCCGACAGACGTTTCGTCGTAGTATGCAGTACCGATGCAGAATATTAGGAACTTCAGCATTATTGCACACATAGACCACGGCAAGTCGACGCTTTCCGACCGTTTTTTAGAACTCACTGGCACGGTGGAGCGGCGCAAGATGCGCGCCCAAATGCTCGACTCGATGGAGCTTGAGCGCGAGCGCGGTATTACTATCAAAATGCAGCCAGTGCGCATGCTGTGGCGGCCTGTCCAAGGGTTCCCCTTGGAAAATCAAAGGGAAACCCTTGGACAGGAATACGTGCTCAACTTAATAGACACGCCTGGGCATATAGACTTTTCCTACGAGGTGTCGCGCGCGCTCTGTGCCGTTGAGGGCGCAATACTCCTGGTGGATGCGACACAGGGGATACAGGCGCAGACCTTGACAACCTTGCGCAGCGCGCGGGAGTTGGGGCTCGCTATCGTGCCGGCTGTTTCAAAAATAGACTCGCCACTGGCTCGGGTCGACGAAGTACGCGCCGAACTTGCTTTACTGTTGGAAGTGCCAAAAGAGTCGGTGCTTGCATGCTCCGGCAAAACAGGGGAAGGAGTAGCCGAGCTTTTACAGGCGGTTATAGAGCGTGTACCGCCGCCAAGCGCCTCTCAAGAAAGCGCCAAAAAACAGGAAATTGCCAAGACATCGACGCTGGAAACTCGCGCTCTGATTTTTGACTTTGAGTATTCCGACCACCAGGGGGTCATCGTGTATGTGCGCTTGATAGACGGGGCGATTACAAAAGGCGATGTGCTTGAATTTGTCGCTGGAGAAAAAAAGTTCCAAGCGCTTGAGGTCGGAACCTTTTCTCCAACTCCAGTTCCATGCAAGCAACTAGACGCGGGCGCCATAGGGTATGTTGTTACCGGCATCAAAGAGCCGGGCGTTGCGCGCGTCGGGGACACCGTGCGAGCGTATGGCGCAAAGACATCGCCGCTTTCCGGGTTTGCCGTGCCATCCCCGGTGGTGTGGGCGAGCGTCTACCCGGAGAGCCAAGACGACTTTGTTGGGCTCCGGCAGGCGCTCATGCGCTTGCGCCTCACAGATTCCTCTTTGTCATTTGAAGAGGAGACTTCCGGAATGTTGGGACGCGGCTTTCGTATAGGGCTTTTGGGGATGCTGCACCTGGAAATAGTTACAGAGCGCTTGTACAGGGAGTTTAACCTCTCGCTAGTTGTAACCACTCCCACCATAACTTACGAGGTTGAAACAAAGCGCGGCGAGCGACGCATGGTTTACTCGCCGTCTTTGTTTCCAGAGTATGCCGACATCGCGCACGTGTGGGAGCCAATGAGTGCCGTGGAGATAATACTTCCATCAGAATTTTTGGGGGCTGTCACGCCGCTCCTTTTTGCACACGAGTCATCCATAGAGTCTACAGAAAACTTTTCGGAGGGGCGGTTGGTAATACGGGCGTTGATGCCCCTGCGCGAGCTTATGCGAAACTTTTTCGACAAACTTAAAAGCGCTTCACAGGGTTATGCATCGATCTCATATGTATTGCGCGAGATGCGCCCTGCAGATGTAGTGCGCCTCGACGTGTTGGTGGCGGAGGAACAGGTCCCTGCATTTACCCGCATTGTGGCACAACATCGTGCCTACGAAGAGGCCACTGCCGCGGTGGAAAAACTGTATAAGATACTTCCGCGTCAGATGTTTGCCGCCAAAATACAGGGCCAGGCATTGGGACGTATTCTCTCATCAAAAACACTGCCCGCAATGAGTAAAAATGTTACCCAGCACATGTACGGCGGCGACAGAACCCGCAAAATGAAGCTCTGGGAGAAGCAAAAAAAGGGTAAGGCCAAAATGAAAGAGCGCGGCAAAGTTAACATCCCAGAGGAGGTTTTTTTGAAGATGATTAAGCCGGAGTAGCGGACCCCTGATTAGATAATTAGATAAGGAGAGAAAAGGAGGCGAGTATCATAGAGATACTAACAGCAATGCCAAGAAACCATGCCACGATGCGGGTGTTGCGGTCTTTGTTTTTGCCAAATAAGCCAAACATATACAAAGTGTATACTAACATATATGCAGGACTTTCGTAAACCAAAAAATCGCGCAAGGAGGGTCTTGGGTGTCGTACTGCGCAGTGTGGCCGCACTGGCGCTCTTGGCGCTTGCGGTTGTGTCGGTACGCGCCGCATTTGGTATGTACCAAACTTTTACCGGAGCGCTGGCCTCGGAGGAAGAGACCAAGAAAGAGCTTGCGGCGCTCAAACATCAGGAGGCCCAGGTTGGTGCATCGGTAGAAGGCCTTTCGACCGAGCGCGGGCTCGAATCGCAGGTACGCGCGCGGTACGGGTGGGGGAGGCCCGGTGAGGGGAAAATAGACGTGGTGAGAGACCCCGAACCCTCTGCCGACGGAGCTGGGGCGGGAGGCGACAATGCCATAATCCGGTTTTTCAAATCGCTTATGGGTTTATAAAATGATATTTTTGGTGCGGAATGCGAGAATCGAACTCGCGCCTACTGCTTGGGAAGCAGTCATTCTACCACTAAACTAATTCCGCCTTTGTCTCGCCGGAGCGAGACTTCGGCGAGGAGAGGCCCGCTGAAGTCCGCGAAGGCGGACTTGACGGCTATGCTATACTACAAGAAAGCTAATAATAATCATAACGTATGGAAAAGAACGTCACCATTTATACGACTCCTACCTGCCACTTTTGCCACATGGCAAAAGAATTTTTTGACGAAAAGGGAGTCAAATATACCAACTATGATGTGTCGGTAGACGCCACCAAACGCCAGGAAATGATACAGCTCACCGGTCAGTTAGGCGTGCCGATTATTGTTATAGGAGGTGACACGATGGTCGGTTTTGACCGCCTCAAACTCGCCGCAAAACTAGGGCTAGAGGCGTAAATTTCCTACTTGGTGCCCCCGGCAGGAATCGAACCCGCATTTACCCCTTAGGACGGGGCTGTTCTATCCATTGAACTACAAGGGCAGTAACAAAAATTTACCACATTTGTGGTATAATTACTTTTGTGGACCCGGAGATAGAAGAGCTAAAAGAGCTGGTGCGACAAAATATTACTCTTTCTCAAGAGACAAACAACATCGTACATAGTATGCGCAACGCCGCGCGCTGGAGCCGTCTGTTCCGCATGGTGTGGATTGTTGCTATCCTTGTTGCCTCCGGCGTGGCGTATCTGTACTTTGCACCGTACTTAAACCAAATTATTGACCTCTACAACCAGGCACAGGGAGCTTTGGAGCAGATGCGTGCTTTTGGTGGACAAGCATCAAATGCTGTGCAAAACTTTATCCCTGGCCAGTAATTATACGCTTGGGTAGCTCAGTTGGTAGAGCGCTTCCCTGAAGAGGAAGATGTCGCCGGTTCGAGCCCGGCCCCAAGCACAGACAAGCATAGCGAGGATGGACTTGGGGCCTAACTTGATTTTACTTTAAGCTTTGCGTGGCGGCCTTTGTCGAGCTTGGGGAGCTTGATGGTAAGTAGGCCGTGCTTCTCGGAGGCCTCGGCCTCCTCAATTTCCACCTCTTGCGGCAGCACAATAGTGCGGGAGAAAGAGCCCCAGTACAATTCTTGAAAGAAGAAGTCGTCCCCACCTCCTTCGGTGTGTTGCTCGCGCTTGCCGCGGATGGTAACCATGTCGCGGGTGAGAGAGACATCGAGGTCTTCCGGTCTGACACCGGCTATCATCGCTTTTATCACAATATGGGTAGGCGTTTGGTACACATCTACTGAAAGCTCTCCCTCAAGCTCTTCTGCGGGCTCGGAAAGGAGCGAGCCATTTGTTGCAACCGACGTGTTTCCCTGCTTGCCTTTTATGTTGAGCGAACGGCCTTCCACCATGGCAGGGGAGGCGCCCCCGCTCTCCAGGTCGTCAAAAGAAAAATCTCTATCGGCGGCACCGCCGCCAGTCAGCCAGTCGAAGAGAGATTTTTTGTTGCGTGCCATAGTAAATAGGTTCTAAAAATATATTAACAATAATCTCTCACGGGTAGTTTTACCCTTTCAACCAGTAGCAAAGCCGCAACGATCCCGCACCAGATGAGTAGGAATATCCAGAAAGTGACTCCACTGCTAGTACCCAGTATAAAAAAGTTAAACAGCGTATGCAAGACAACGGCGAGGATAACTCCTGTGCCTGCAGCGAGCCAGCGCACCCCGACGCTTTTGTAAAAGGCGAACGCGAGTGCCACGCCTATCGTCGCCGAGGAGAGAGTGTGCAAGAGTGTAGCACCGATAAAACGCAGGTCTCCGGTTACCACAGTACGCAATGCGTCGCCCTGGGAGAGCGGTCCGAGCAAAAAAAGAGTGTTTTCTATGGCGGAGAACCCAAGCGCAGCCGTTACAAGGTAGATAACGGCGTCCAGTGGCTCGTCAAACACCGCGGTGCGCAGGGCTATAAAGTAAGCGACCGCAAACTTGGCAAGCTCTTCAATAATTGCCCAGGAAAGTAGCACCAGCGGGGTAGAGACGTGCAGGCCCAATAGCAATAGCGGGTGTGGAGTGGAAGAGGCAAGAACTTGTTGCATAAAAAGCTCAAGGTAGTAAACAGGGAAAATCGCGAGCCCGCCGGCCATAAATGTGAGGATAATGTAGCGCTTGGGCTCCGGCTCACATCGATCCTCGAGGAGCCAAAAAAATAGCCACAGGAGGGCGGGCAGGACTCCGCCCAAAAATGCAACCGCCAACACCGGAGAGAACATACCTTATAGTATATAGCACAAAACCAGAATAGCCCCTGCAAGAGAGCGCTCCGGGCCGCTAAAGACCCAAGTCCTACTCTCTTGCAAGGGCTATTCGCGATTTTGTGGCCACGGTGCCACCATCAACAGTTCTTTTGTGTCGGGCAAGGACCACCAAATTTCTTCGGTAATAAACGGCATGAAAGGGTGCAAAAGTTTGAGCGAGTCGGACAACACAGACATAAGCAAACGTTTGCGAGAAGCGGCTTCTTCCGGCGTGCCGGTTTTGAATATATGCTTGCTCTCCTCCAGTATGTTTGCGGCAAACTCGTCCCACAGGTAGTGGTATATTTTTTCCGCGGCCATATAGACTCGGTATTCTTCTAGGTCATTGGTTATGTCGGATGCGATAGCGTCAAACTGCGCTCGGCACTCTTGGTCTTTGGCGACTAAGGCGACGCCTTTGGAGCCTGGGCTTAAGGCGTTGCCTTGGTCTGTATTTTCCAGCACAAAGCGCGCGACATTCCACAGCTTGTTTGCGAAGTGTTTGTAGGAACGTATTTTCTCTTCGGCAAGGGCCATATCAGTTCCTGGAGTGTTGCCAATCAATAACGCCATACGCAGTGCATCGGTCCCGTATTTTTTGGCGACGTCGAGCGGGTTTATCACGTTGCCTTTGCTTTTGCTCATTTTTTGCTTTTGTGCATCGCGCACGAGCCCGTGCAGGTACACATCGCGGAAAGGCACCTCGCCGGTACGGTAGAGCCCGAGCATTATCATCCGCATAACCCAGAAAAATAGAATGTCATGCCCTGTCTCCATAACACTGGTTGGGTAGTAGTTTTTGAAGTCAGGCGAGTCAGGGTACCCCAGTGCCGCAAATGGCCATTGTCCGGAGGAGAACCAGGTATCAAAGGTGTCCGTGTCACGCTCCCAACCCTCCCCGGGCGACTTTTCGCCGATATAAATTTCTTCACCAGCCCCCTCCTGGGTGGTCTTGGACCGAAACCAGGCGGGGATGGGGATACCCCACACTATTTGGCGGGAAATGTTCCAGTCGCGTAGTTGTCCCAGCCAATGAAAGAAAATTTTTCGGTATTGCTCGCTCACAAAATGCACGCGACCGTCTTCAACCGCCGTGCGGGCAAGGTCGGCAAGAGGCGTCATTTTGACAAACCATTGCGGCAAAATACGCGGCTCGAGCACATCATTTTCATTTTTGTAATTGACCAGAACGGTATGAGTGTACTCCACATCTACTTTCTCTAGTAAACCTTTCTCTGCCAAGTCTTTTGCAACCGCCGCGCGTGCCTCCATAACCTTCATACCGGCATATTTACCGCACTTTTCCGTGAGTCTGCCATAGCGGTCTATGACCTCAACAGCGGGGAGGTTGTGGCGCTGTGCTACCTCGAAGTCGTTGGGGTCGTGTGCCGGAGTGATTTTGACCACCCCAGTCCCAAACTCGGGGTCCACATACTCGTCGGCTATAACTTTCAGCTTAACCTTGCCGATAAGGCCATCAAACTCAATTTCTTTGCCGACCCATTCTTTATAGCGAGAGTCGTTGGGGTTAACTGCCACCGCGGTGTCACCAAACTTGGTTTCCGGCCGCACTGTTGCAAGCACAAACGGCCCGTATTTAAGGTAGTACAGTGGGTCTTTGCGCTCCACCGCTTTTGTTTCAAGGTCGGAAAGGGAAGTCTGGTACTTAGTCGACCAATTGACAGGCCGCACCCCACGGTACACGAGCCCGTCATCGTAGAGTTTTTTAAACGTGTCATAAACTGTTTTTATAATGTCGGGGTCGAGGGTAAATTTCTCTCGGCTCCAGTCGCACGATGCGCCAAGCTGGCGTAGCTGACCCTCGGTAAACTTTTTATTTTCAAGCGTAAAGGCAAGCGTCTCTTTATAAAATTCCTCGCGCTCCATCTTAAAGCGCGAACGGCCCTCTTTCTCTAGCTTTTTTTCATACACAATTTGGGTTTCAAACCCGGCGTGGTCCATGCCAGGCAACCACAGAGTTTTGTACCCTTGCATGCGCTTAAAGCGGATAAGGAGGTCTTGAAGCGTCACAAAAAGTGCGTGCCCTACATGCAAAGAGCCGTTGGCATTAGGCGGCGGCATAATAATCGTGTATGGCTTATTGTAGTTTGGATTGTCGGACGAGTTATCTGCCCAAGGCCGATCAGCCATGGGCTGAAAGTAGCCGGACTCCTCCCACTTTTTGTATATGGGGTCTTCTACCTCTGTGGGGTCGTACGGTTTTTTAAATTTCTCGGTGGCTCCTGTATCCATCCGGCTTATTCTATGTTATTTTTGGCTCGAAATCGAGAGATTGCCTACCGCGCGAAGGTCGCTATCGGCAGAGTCGTCAAGGCCAAAGAGGCGGCGTGCCAGGGCCACCTCGGCTATCATAATCGCGTTGTCGCCGGTTATAGAGAGCTCGGGCAGGCGCACCTCTACACCAGGAAACTCGTCGGCCACTAGTTTTTGCAACGTATCGCGTAGGTAGGTGTTGGCCGCGACACCACCACCAATGACAAATGTTTGTGCGCCGGTTTGCATAAGTGCCTTGCGCGTTTTTGCGACAAATACATCTGCAACAGCGTCTTCAAACTCGCGGGCAAACATAGCTTTTTCTTCTTGGATTAATGGCGACTCCTTAGCCCGGGAAGGTGTTGCCTTGGAGTATTCACGTAGTGCATAGAGTGCCGCTGTTTTAAGGCCGGAAAAAGACACATCACAATTATCGGTGTTGATCATGGGGCGGGGTAGCCGGAATGAAGAACCCTCGGGCAAATGGTCTGGCCTCGCTTTGCCGACTGGCAGATTGTCGGCGAGCGAGGAGACCCGAGGACCTTTGCCCGAGGGTTCTTCACGGAGGCGGACCGATTGAGCCAATTTTGAAATCTCCGGCCCGCCGGGGTAGTGGAGCCCCAGCATCCGCGCCACTTTGTCGAAGGCCTCGCCGACGGCGTCGTCCAAGGTCTCGCCGATCACTTCGTAGGTAAACCACTCTTGCATAAGCACAAACTCTGTATGCCCACCGGAAATTAAAAGAGCCAGGACCGGCATCTGCACCCCACGCAACTCACCGGACATACCAACATTCTCAAGTATGTTGGTATGTCGTACGAGGGAGGAGATGAGATGGCCCTCCATATGATTTGTGGGGATGAGTGGCTTGTGCCATTCTTGCGCGACTTTTTTGGCAAACTCGATGCCCTGCCACAGCGCGGGCTCGAGCCCGGGCCCCGCCGTTACCGCGATAGCGTCAATATCTAAATCTAAAGGCGACTCCTTAGACCGGGGAGGTGTTGCCTTGAAGATTTGTTCAAAAAGTATCGGCAAGTTTTTTTGATGTTCGCGCTTGGCCAGGTTGGGATACACGCCGCCGTAGGGCGCATGGAGTTTGGCTTGCGAGAGCAGAGCGGCCCTCAGTACGCGAAAGGAGAAACCGTCAGAGATTTTTTCTCCTTCGACAACGGCCACACCGGTTTCATCACAACTTGTTTCAATTGCCAAAATTTTCATACCTGTTTCGCCTGCCTCGTAGGCAGCTTTGCTGTCCTACTGGGGTCGCACGAGGTCTCTATCGCTAGGATTTTCATACTAAGTGCGCGGTGCAGGACTTGAACCTGCGACCCTCCCCACGTCAAGGGGATGCTCTACCAACTGAGCTAACCGCGCATGCGTCAAAAGACGGCTTTTACTATAGCCGTCTTTTGCAGTCTTTTCAATTCCGCCGGCAACAACGCGCACGATTACTCGTGATGCCTGTGCACGGCAAACAGCTCTGCAGATTTTACTTTGGCTACAGTAAAGAGATAAACAATCTCCAATATGCCGACGGTGTTGACCACAAGTAGGATGACAAACCACCACGGGTGTCCGCGCTGGCCCGCATGCCACAGTGCGAGCCCCTTCCAAAACAAGCTCCACAGCAAGATGGCGACAAACCCAAACCCGGCGAGAGGGAGCAACCAACCGCCAACCCCAAAACCCATTGCATATTCAAAACCTTGATATCCACCAGGCATAAAGCGTAATGTTTATGAGTATGCACTTATTGTACCACTTTTTGCCGAAATCGCAGAAAAATGGTACTTTTTCTTTGCGCGGTGGCGCATAATGGAGAGGTGGCTGAGTGGATGAAAAGCAAACGACTTTGCTTTTCATCCGGTGCCGTTAGGCAAGTGCCGATGTCGAGCGTAAGCGAGGCAGGCGCTAGGTGGACGAACTTGTTCGACCCGAAGCCTTCTCCAACATAATGTGCTTTAGCGCATAATGGAGAGGTGGCTGAGTGGTCGAAGGCACCGCACTCGAAATGCGGCGTGGGGGAAACCTCACCGTGAGTTCGAATCTCACCCTCTCCGCCTTCGCTCGTTGAAGCGAGCTACGGTGGACACCGTTCGCTTAGTAGTTTACAAAAACGAGGAAGTGTAAGGCCCTATCGTCTAACGGTTAGGACGAGAGCTTTTCAAGCTCTAAATCCGGGTTCGATTCCCGGTGGGGTCACAAATTTAAGATGAATATAAATAATGTTGGGATTATTGGGTTTGGCGATTTTGGTCAGTTTCTTTTTGCGTTGACTAAAGAACATTTTCCGAACTTATCGGTTAAAGTTCATTCTTCTCGCAAACAGTCCGATGGCAAGGACTTCTTTTCTCTTGAAGAGGTATGTAAAACAGACCTGGTAATTCTGTGCGTCCCTATAGCTGCTTTTGGAGAAACAGTAGATAAAATACTTCCTCTATTGGGAAATAACACAATCGTGTGCGACGTGGCGACAGTAAAAAAGCATACGGTCTCAATATTACAGGAGAAAAAAGTTCCGCATTATATTGCCACACACCCAATGTTCGGACCGTACAGCTATGCAAAGCACAGCAACTCGCTCAAAGATTTACGAATAGCTATCTGCGACACTTCGCTTGATAATAAAGATGTTAAAGAGGTGGTGGAGTTTTTGCGGAGCGCGGAATTAAAAGTGCTTGAGCTTACTGCGGACGAACATGACCGTTTGGTAGCTGAAACTCTTTTTCTAACCCATCTAGTAGGACAGACTGTTAAAAAGGGTGGTTTTGAGCGCACCTCTGTAGACACAGTTTCCTTCGGCTTTCTTATGGACGCGGTAGAAAGTGTGGCACACGATAAGGCGCTTTTTCGCGATGTGTACAAATACAATCCGTACTGCAAAGAGGTGCTCGCCCGGTACGAAAAGGCAGAAAAGGAGATTGTGTCATCTCTAACTTTAAAAGAGCTTTAACTCCCGTATACTCAAAGCAACCCATCGTCGCTGGCTTACAAGTTCTGAAAGCCACGCGGTGGGGTCATAAGTAAAATAACGTTTATTTGCAACACCGTTTGGAGCACCCAAACAAACAGGACGGTTAGAACCAAAAGAAAAAGCCCCGCGCCGAAGCACAAGGCTTTCTTACGACTCCGTGTTGTGGGGTCATGAAGAGGTTGATTGTTCCGACTCGGGTTTTTCAGGCCGCTTCTCGTACACGAGATAGCCGACCACAAACCAAATGAGCAAGAAAATGACAGCGTAAGCCAGCTCCTCGCCGCTGTCAGTGGGGAAAGTTGGCTTCTGGCGCACCCCCTATTGAAGGGCGGGGAAGCCCAGCATCCAGAGCACAAAGGGCAGATTTCGCATTGGCATTGGCAGGTCCTCCTAAATGACCATGAGCAAATTACCATTTCCTTATATATCAGTCAACGGCTTCCCTTTGATCAAAAACTTTCCCAAACTGTTGCCATTGGTACAGCTCCTTCACCAACTGGTTCCAATTCTGTCCCACTTGGGTAATACCTTTGTTTTGCTACAATAAGAGGGTATGTTCAAAAAGACTGTACGGCTTTTCGACAAGTTTGAGGACAAGGTGCGGGGGAAGTTGAGCCACTACCCGATTTTGTACGCACTCGTGGGGGCGGTTGGGATTGTCCTGGTGTGGAAGGGCGTGTGGGAAACAGCCGAGTTTTACCCGGCGCTGTGGGGCCCGACCTCTATCATTCTCGGAATACTCATTCTGCTCATGACCGGGCTTATGGTGTCGTTTTTTATAGGCGACACCATCATACTCTCCGGCATTAAGCGCGACAAAAAAATAGCAGAAAAGAATGAGAAGGAAATAATCGAGGCGGGGAAGTCGACAGCCGAGCAAATACTTGCAAAGATAGACCACCTGGAAGAGGACATGCACGAGCTCAAAGGGATTCCAAAGAAGCCGAAAGACTTGACCAAAGAGCTTTTTTAGTGCATACTGCTTGCCCTAAGCTACGCACTATGAACTCCGAAACTATAGGCGGTGTGCGGATTATTTTGGTGCGCGACGGACGCGTGGTTTTGGTGCGCCACTGGCATGCACAAGGGGTGTGGACGCTCCCAGGCGGGGGCATTAAAAAAGGCGAGTTACCAGAAGATGCTGCACGCCGCGAAGTGCTTGAGGAAACCGGCTACAAGGTCGGCACTTTGCATGGAGTGCTTGGAGTCTATACGGGCCGCCCGGGCAAAAGGCGCGACGACGCTGTCGTGTACTACACAGAAGATTTTACCGGCGGATTAAAGTTTTTACCCAACAAAGAAATTATGGAGCGCGGCTTGTTTGATTTTAACCACTTACCAACAACACTCTCCCCAGCTAACCGTCGTCGTATTGAGGCATTTATAAACGGTGTTCGAGACGAAAGAGGGGAGTGGTAACTGCACCGTATTTTATTTCATTCGCTTCAGCCAAAAGTAGATGTCCTCGAGTGCTTTGACGCCGTCGCCGGCGGCGATGTTGTTTTGATGATATAGCTCGTCGGTGCAATCGCCGGCGGCCCACACACCGTCTAACGACGTGCGCTGATTTTTTGCGTCCACCACTATGCGGCCATATTGGTCGAGCTCCACGAGCTCCTTCACCAAGTTAGTGGTGGGGAGCATACCTACTTCCACAAACACGCCGTTGACAGGTATCTCCTGCACAGCCCCGGTAGCGCTGTTTTTAACGGCCAGAGCGCCTACAAAGTTTGGGCCGTTGATCCCACCCCCTTTAACCTCAACGGGTTCGGTGTTGGTAAGCGCTTTGAAGTTTGGGTAGGCCATAACCGCATCGACGGTTGCCTTGTCTGCTTTACTAAACTCGCCACTGCGGTGCACAAGCGTGACAGACTTAGCGTACGCAAGCAGTTGTGCGGCAGTTTCAAACCCGGCATTGCCACCCCCAACAACAGCGACATCTTGGCCGGCAAACAGCAGTCCGTCGCACGAGGCGCAGTAGGTTACCCCCTTGTTTTCAAACTCTTGAGCGCCTGGCACAGTGAGTTTGCGGCGTACGCCGCCCGATGCAACCAACACCGCTAGCGCTCCAAATGTATTTTTGTCGGTGTATACCATAAAGCCGGAAGCGGTCTTCTGCACCCTATCTACGCGGACACCCAGTTTGATGTCTACGATATCCGCCGCGTAGGCCTTAAGGTGGGCTTCAAAAGATTTGGCAAGCTCGAGCCCGGATATTTTTTGCGTTCCTATCCAGTTTTGTATCTCGGTGGAGTCCATGCTCTGGCCGCCGATTGTTTCGGTTATGAAAATAGTTTTGAGCCGCTTGCGCGCCGCATACACGCCAGCCGCCACACCCGCTGGCCCCCCGCCGATTATCGCCAAGTCATACATAGAAACAGTATACAGGAGCGCGCAAAATTAAAAAAGTCGGTAAGACCTGGGTCTTTAGCGGCCCGGAGCGCCGACTTTTTTAATTTTGCGCGTGAAATTTATTTTATTTTAGGTCTGCGCAGGAAACTTGGCACCGCACCCCACTCGTCTTCATCTTTTTCTTCTGGTTTTGGTTTAGTGGCCGGTTTTTCATCGGCATCAAACTTACCTTTTTGCGGAACCGGCGTGTTGTATATCCGGCCAACCGCTTCGCTCTCATTATCTTTTTCCTTGCCGCTCTGGCCAAATGTAAACAGCGGTGTTCCGCGAGGGCTTATACCAGCCGCAGGGAAGCCGGTGGCGATGACAGTCACGCGCACCTCGCTCTTTTTGAGTTTGTCGTCTTTAATGGCACCAAAAATAATTTTGGCATTCGGGTCTACCGACTCGGTGATTATCTTTGCCGCCTCGTGGACCTCTATCATGCCCAAATCATCGCCGCCGGCGATTGCAAACAAAACTCCCTTGGCGCCGTTTATAGAAAGTTCAAGAAGCGGGGAGGACACGGCCATTTGTGCCGCGGATTGAGCCCGGTTTTCTCCAGAAGCGATACCAACGCCCATGAGTGCCGAGCCGGAGTTTTCCATCACGGCGCGCACGTCTGCAAAGTCGACGTTAATAATGCCAGGGTGTGTTATAAGGTCGGAAATGCCCTCGACCGCCTGCAGGAGTATGTCGTCGCACATAGCGAAAGCGCTTTTAAGCGTAGTTTCTTTTTGCACGGTGGCAAGCAGGCGGTCGTTGGGTACCACAATGAGCGCATCTACCTCTTTGCGCAAGTCCTCGATGCCTTGCTCTGCCAGGCGTTGGCGCTGCAGGCCCTCAAAGGTGAAGGGTCGTGTAACCACGGCGACAGTGAGCGCACCGAGCTCCTTGGCTGTCTTTGCGACGATTGGCGCCGCGCCGGTGCCAGTGCCGCCGCCCTCACCGCACGCGACAAATACCATGTCGGAGCCCTTGAGAGACTGCTGGATCTCTTCCTTAGTTTCTTCTGCGGCGCGCTTGCCCAACTCCGAGTTCATACCGGTGCCGAGCCCGCGGGTCAAATTTTTGCCGATGTGGATTTTGCGCTTGGCAAGCGAGTGGTGCAGGTCCTGCGCATCGGTGTTGATTGCGATAAAGTCCACCCCGCGAACTTTGCTATTGACCATGTGGTTAACCGCATTATTGCCGGAGCCACCGACACCGACAACGCGTATTCGTGCGAATGCTTCTACCTCCGGTTGTACTTGCGGCATAATAGATTGTGTATGAGTTTCTGAATAAGCTTCACCACTATACCACTCTCGCCAGAAATGCAAACCCCGCCTGTTTTAATGGTTGATTTGACAAAACAAAGTTATGTTCCGTCCCTGTTGCCGGCTACGGCAGGAGTTTTTTTATAAAACGCCAAAAGATGTAGGTGATGTCATGAATGCCGCTCTGAGAAGGTGCCTCAAGCCCGTTGCCTTGAGTAAAACCCCAAATGGTTAGCCCGTAGGCAACCGCCCATGAGCCATCGCGCATCTGCACTTTTGACCCGGCACTTTTGGAAAGCGCCGCAGTCTGCGATGGCAGGCGCAAAACCGCTTTGGCAATGTCGGACACTGTTTGCACGGAAGAGCCGCCACCTGTGAGTATTATGCCGGCCGGAAGCAAACCGTCTTTGCCGATTTTTTTAAGATGCGACTCAACCAGCTTAAACATGTCTTGCATCCTGCGCGAAATAAGGTCGTCAATTTTTCGTTTAGGAAAAGGGGCGCCCAGCACCGCACCGTGTTTTAACTGGTCGGCCTCCTCGGGGCTTATGCGCAAGCCCAGTGCTAAGTCGTTGGTAATGTCGGCTGCGCCTGTGGGGAATACTTTTATGGATATCGGCAGGTCGTCCTCGAACACAATAATGGAGAGTGTTTCCGAGCCGATGTTTGCCAACACGCACCCAACGCGCTTCTGCATGTTGCTGAGCGCGACAAAGCTTGCCGCCAACGGGGCGGCCGCAACGTCATCCACCTCCAACCCAGCCCGCTCGACCGCCTCAACCAGGTCGTCGAGGTGGCGCTCCAGGCAGGTGATAAACAGAGTCTCCACCGAAAGGCGCATACCCTTCATCCCCACGGGGCTTTTGCCCATCACACGCACTCCGTCGACAAAATAGTGTAGCGGAATGGTGTGGATGATTTTGCGATTGAGTATTACAGAGGGTGAAAGTGCAGTCTCGCTCGCCGCTATGGCGCGCGGGATATCGCGGTCGGTAACTTCCGAATCGCCACGCTCGACAACCGTTTCTCCTCGGGAAAAGGCCTCTTCAAGCCCTACGCCACCAACACCGAGGTATGCGCGTTTGACCTTTACGTTAGCCGCTTTTGAGGCCTGGGCCACCGCGGCGGCTATAGAGCGCGCCACATCGTCTATAGAAACTATGTACCCCTGTTTAAGGCCGCGGCTTTCTGCGTAGCCGGTGCCGAGGATGCGCGGAGTATCGCGTGGCGAGTCTCCGGGTGCGGCAATAACCACCTTTATCTGGTAGCTGCCAACGTCTATCCCGGTGACTGTTTTTTGCATATAGGAAACCGCTTCTCTAAGCGCTCTTCCGCATTTTCCATTGTAACACCATGACGATGTCCTTTAATATGCAGGAGTCCGTGGATAAATAGGTATTCTAGGCCTTCTTTTGCCGCCGAAGGACACAAAATAATTTCTCCCGATCTTTTAGAAAGCGGAAAGGCAAGTACGTTGGACGCGCGGTCTTGCTGTTTGGTCTGGCGGGTTATAGCGCGCGACTCCTCTGGCCCCACAATCGCAACCGACAGATCGAACTCTTTGCCGAGCACATGCTCTTTTATTTTTTTAAACGGAATACTCTCGACTGCAATCCTGGTCTTGTTAACCAAAGAAAAGTTAGACATCTACATCTAGGAGCGGCGGCCGCGAGTGCGCGGAGGTTTTTCGAGCATTTTGCCGAGCTTGATAAGCTCTGCCACCTCCTCGCGTCGCTTAAGTACCTTAAGTGCGTGCTTGCGCTTTACTATGCGAGACTTGTCGCGCGTGTAATAGCGGCGCGCGCGCGCTTGCTGTATAAGCCGTGTGCCCTGCACGCGACGCGAAAAACGACGTATCAGATTCACCGCCGTTTCGTTATCGTTTTTGCTGACCTCCGCATTTACCGCCATATTTTGTAAGGATATAGTAGCATAGAAATTGTTCCTATCGCAAGGTCCTCAAAAAACGTGGAATCTCGTGTATAGACAATGTCACCTGGACTCCGTTATCCATTGAGCGCACGAGCACCGTGCTGTCGATGGCCTCGCGCTGGCCCATTATAAACAGGTAATGCACGTCCAGCGCGCGCGCCGCAGTAAGCTGCGAGGAAAGGTTGGTCGCATCGAAAGTTTGCATCACCGGCACGCGCGCCTTGCGCAGATGGTCTACCACTTTGAGTCCTTTGAGTTTGGCTTTGATCCCAAGCTGTGCGAAATAAATCTTTGGTTTTTGTTTTACGACCGGTGTTGCAAAGTTTTTTGCCGAGGCGCCTTTTTTGCGGAAAAAAATACTTGCACCGACTCCGGCGCTGTCTTTGCGCTGTGCATGCTCGCTTAGGTAGTCGTCAAAGCGCCCACCCATCGCCGCGATAATAGTGGAGTCTCCTTCGGCAAAGTCGAGTGCAAATGCGACGTGCGGCGCGCGCGGGTCTCCGACCAGAGTGTCGTCAATCTCCCACGGAGTGTCGAGGACTTCTAGGTGCTCGAGCATCGAGCGAAAGTACGCACGGCTCTTTTCGGAAAGGTATGTGATTGAGCGCGGCGCATCGGCGCGCAGTTCCTGATGTTCAGACGCATCTATGCGATACAAAAGCGTCGGGCTTTCCATAATGGCAGTGCGATGCTCGTGGAGAAGGATGTCGGCATGCTTGCGCACGTATACGGAAAGCTCGCGAGCAAACCGTTGCTGGGACTCTCTGTCTCCCAGCGCATTTACACGCACGCGCACGGGCGGCGTCCCCCACTCGTCAAAAATAGTGTAGAGCGTTTTGAGCAAAATAATTTCCCCCACACTCTCGCTCGTGCCGACCGCTTGGAGCCCAAACTCGCCGGCCTCTTGAGCCATGGATCCTAGAGTGAGTGGAGAAGGGGATGGCGTGGCGTAATATGCAAGCACCGGCTCCCCGGTGGAAACCGATGCGCTTGCCGCACACATTGTAGCGGCCGCGTCGAATGTGTGCGTCGCTCGCGCGCGCGGACGTTCGCGGTTTTTCCAGGCTCCTGCCGAGGCGCGTTCAATTTCGCGCATGGGGCGGAACCCGTAAAAAGATGCAACCTCACTAGACAATTTTAAAAATGAAACTGGCGAGGTGCGTGTAGGGCTCATGATTGAAATACCTAGTGTTATTTAAAAGATGTACTTCCCGGCAAGATACTGATGCTTTGTAGAGGCAAGAGCCGTAGCAGCGCGCGCCCGATAATATTTCCTCGCGGGAGCACTCCCCAGTAGCGCGAGTCGGAACTTTCAGGCCGATTGTCACCCATGACAAAATACTCGTCTTGCCCAAGAGCAACCCGCATCGTTTTTCCGTTGCCGATGTTTTTTATGTACGACTCGTCGAGCTTTGCTTTTGTACCGTCGATGGCGGTTATAGAAACAGTGCTATCGGTGATGTGTACTGTCTCGCCAGGCAAGCCAATGACCCGTTTTATAAAGTATGTTCCATTTGTTTGCCCGGGCGGATGGAAAATTATGACATCGCCGCGCTTTGGGTCTTCAATCCGGTAGGAAAGTTCGTCTACAATTAGGTATTGCCCGTTGTCGAATGTCGGCTCCATAGAGGCGCCAGACACAATAAATGGTTGTGCGACATAGAGCCGCACAGGGACGACTATAACAACCGCGATGAGAGCAAATTTGAGGAGCTCGATAAAGAAATTCTCACGAGACTCTTCCTGCATACACACCATTGTATCCGCTCTGTACATGTATGCAAGTTTTTTGCTACAGTACAACACATGAAGTGGATGTTGGTGGGCCTCGGTAACCCGGGGCAGGAGTATATGGGGAGCCGGCACAACGTCGGGCGCGACTTTTTGCATGCGCTGGCAAGCGACTTGCCCGGAAAGCCAAAAATATTGGACGTAAATGTATATATGAATAACTCCGGCGGCCCTATAAAAAGGGCCGTGCCGTCACAAAAGGCCGCAAAGCGCCTGGTGGTTGTCCATGACGACCTCGATTTGCCATTGGGGAGTGTAAAACTTTCGTTTGGCTCGGGCTCTGGCGGCCACCGCGGCGTGGAATCTATAATAAAAGCATTAAAAACGCCCGACTTTGTGCGTGTACGAGTTGGAGTGAGCCCAACAACCCCGGGAGGTAAGCTCAAAAAGCCGGACGCAAAAAAAGTGGTGGACTTTGTGCTCGGGCAATTTAAGCCATCAGAGCGCGACAAACTAAAGAATGTAAAAAAGACGGTCAAAGAAGCGCTCGAACTGATACTGACAGAGGGTTTGGCGCCTGCCATGACCGCCACAAATACGCGCCAGTTGTAACACTTGGCATTTTGCTGTAGTTTTTGCTTTAGAGGTAATGTTCTTAACATTCTACAAGGAGGCAGAGCAATGCGCGTTATTGTAGCGGAAAGCGACCCAGCTGTAGCTGAGGCCATCGGTAACTTTATTCGAAAGGAAGGCGATTATTCCTACATAACGGAAAGCGGAGAGGATGCACTAAGCGTCGCCCGTTTTTGCGAGTTTGACGCATTAGTGGTGGGTACCGTCAGTACGGACTTGTCGAGCATACAGACGGTACGCACCGCGCGCATACGCAATCTATCTGTTATGGTAATTGCTTTGGCAGATGGCGGAGCAAAGGAGCGGAAAAAGTTTCTCGATATCGGTGCCGACGATTGCATGGGGCGCACCCCAGACTTGGATGAGCTCATGGCGCGTTTGCGTGCAATGACGCGCCGTGCTTATGGTCACGAGTCATCTACTGTAGTTGTCGGGGACCTTTCAATTAACTTGGCAACGAAGAAATTTACGGTACTCGGGAACGAGGTCCTTCTGCGTCCGAAAGAATACTCTTTCCTCAGATTACTTATGCTGAGGAGGGAGATGGTCAACAAAGAGAGTGTGTGCACGTACCTTTACAATGGGGAAAAAGAGCCAGACTCTCGATCCATCGACACTCTTGTGTTCCGGATAAGAAAAAAAATTACCACAGCCGGCGGCTCCACCATTCCGGAAACAATCTGGGGTTATGGGTACAGAATCATCGCCCCTAAAAAAAAGCAATATGCCGCCGCATAACCATGCCAATCCCGCACAAAAGCGCCCGACTAGAGTAAATCTAGGCGGGCGCTCTTATTTTTTCAATTTTAGAGACAAAGGAAACCGATGCTACTTCTTTTCTCCGGAGAAGGCGAGTGCCATGCGCATCTCTTTTGGCTCGAATAGGGAAATGGTAAACGGGTAGCGCTTGCCGAGCTCCAAGTTTTGGTGCAGCTTTTCCTCACTGCCAAACTCGCTCACGTGCACCAGGCCGGCTATACCCTCTTCTATCGAGGCAAGTGCGCCGTGTTTGTTGTACTTTATAACTACTCCCTCTACCTTGTCGCCTTTTTTGTATTTGTCGGCGGCAGTGGTCCACGGATTTTCTTTGAGCTGTTTGACCGAAAGCGACACCTTGCCCTCCTTTATGTCGATTATTTTGACCGTCACCTTGTCTCCAACTTTAAAGAAATGCCTCGGGTCGTCTACCAAACCCCAGTCGATTTCCGAAATGTGTACCAAACCCTCGAGCCCCTCTTCCAATTTTACAAATGCGCCAAAGTCTACCATGCCGGTTATCTCGCCCTCGACAACCGCGCCGACCTGGTAGCCGGCGATGAGGTCGCGCTTTTCTTTATCGTCCAGCCCTTTCTCAGAAAAAATAAGCTTACCTTCCTTTGGGGTTGCCGATATGATGGAAACCGCAAACTTTTCGCCAACCAGCTTGCGCAGTTCGTCAAGTATTTTGTCTTTGTCGCCGTCTAGGACGCGCGGGTAGTGCTCGGCCTTAAGTTGAGAGGCGGGGAGGAAACCTGCAATACCTTGCCACTCCAAAATGAGCCCGCCTTTGTTGGCCTCTTTGACCGGCAGTTCAAACTGCGTTTTATTTTTAAGCGCCTCTTCGGCCTCGCCCCACAAAAGTGCTTGGCGCGCCTCTTTGAGAGATAGCTCTATATATCCCTCTTTTGAGTTAACATCAACGACCTTGGCGGCAATGATGTCGCCCGGGTTGGTGCGCTTGATAACCTCGCGCGCGTTTAGGTACTCGCGGCCATAGATAATGCCGGTGCCAAATGGTGGCAGGTCTATGTAGACCCGCGCGCGGTCGAGCATTATCACCCTGCCCTCGACAAGATCGCCCTCTTTGGGTGGCTGTGCCGAGCGCTCAACAAACCCCGCCATAAGCGAGAGTATTTCTTGTGTTGCGTCTAAAGACGTTGCCGCGTTTAACACGGCCGGTGTTTTTGCTGTCATATATTTGGCTGTAAGGCGAGTGTCCCAAGAACAGGATTTACTCTCGCGCTCGTTAATAAAGAGAAGATCCCTTTATTGGCAAGCACTATAGCGCATTAAAAACGGCAGTGCAAGCATATAAAAAATAAAGGGCCCCGACTGCACACTGCAATCGTGGCCCCAGTGGGGTGTAACTCTCATCAAGGCCTTGCCTTGATTTCAAACTCCGGTGCCTCCACCGCCAGGATATTTGGGCGTGGCGATGTTGGTGTTGTGGCCGTCGGCAAATGAACCCTTGCTGGGTGCCTCGGGCGGTATTGACTGGGCGGCCTGCATTTGATGGGGCTTGTCGCCCTCAATAAGTCGTTTCCTACCGCCGACTGTGTTCCAATTTTGGTCGTCGGCGTGCTTATCTAAAGTTGCCATTCCTAACCCCATTGTTCGAGTTGAGTTGTTAAAAGACCTGTGCCGTCCCCACCTCCTACGACACTAAAACTGAAAAAAGTGAGGCGCATTTTTTACAATACTACTCTTTAAAAAAACTGCAATATCA
>Ga0209542_10005012_pt1 | contig 26813 bp, 29 predicted proteins | sample RifCSPhighO2_01_FD_184028 | JGI IMG/M metagenome (GOLD analysis project Ga0209542, IMG submission 184028) | Soil microbial communities from Rifle, Colorado - Rifle CSP2_plank highO2_0.1 (SPAdes) (version 2) | ecosystem: Environmental > Terrestrial > Deep subsurface > Rock core/Sediment ...
CTTATGGTTTTCTAGTGCTCGAAAATCAGTGACATGCGAGGTTCGAGTTGTTCGCGAGCTTGCTCGTGAACTCGCAAGCATATACCTCGCTCACCATTCGACTGATTTTCGACAAGTAAAGGCAATAATTATGCTCAATTATTTGTTGCCTTTACTATAATAAGGGCATGATGGGTCTGCCGGAGAAGTTGCTGGAGCTGATTTTCCAGATGAGCCACTTGAAAGTGGTGAATCATTTTTCATTTTGACAAAACATAACATTTTTAAACAATTAGCACAAGAAATTTGACAGGATGGAAATAGAAAGCAGCATAATAGAGACAGGGGTGGACAAATTAGTAAAAATTGTCAAGGAAAGGGGCAGGATTGCATTGCAGGACGCTGCAAAAGAGCTTGGAGTTAGCATGACTGTGGTACAGGAATGGGTTGATTTTCTTGAGGAAGAAGGAATTATAAGCGTTGAGTACAAGATGACAAAGCCTTTCCTTGTTGAAAGAAAATTAACAAGAAAAGAAGTTGAGGTAAAGGCAAAGGAATTTACAAGCAAAAAGGATGTTTTTGTAAGAAAAGCTGAGGGAAGCCTGAGCTTTCTTGATAAACAAGCTGAGGACCTAAAAAAAGTAAAAAATGAATTTGACAGGCTGAAAAGCGAGCTCGGAATGGAGCTTGATACTGTGAGAGAGGACTTAAAGGAACTGGAGCGATATCAGCAGTTAAAGGAAGAGCTGCGGAAGCAGGTGGAAGAGCAAAAAAACGAGGCAAAGCTCAAGATGGGGGAGTTAACTCAGCAAATCTCAAGAGAGCAAAAAAAGTATCAGGAGGTTGTTGCCGGCATAACAAGTCAAAGGGAGGAATTAAACAAAGAAAAGGCAGAATCCCAATCAATAGAGGAAAGCGAGAAAATCCTGAATAAAAGATTAACAGAAATGAAATCAATGATAGGCCTTATAGAAAAAAAGGTTTTGGATGAGGACACAGCAATAAAAAACTCGGAATTGCACATAGAAAAGCTGAATTTGCTTGTAAATGACATAAAGCAGCGTGTTGACGAGGAAAAATCAATTATAGGCCCTTTGATAGAGAAAAGCCAGGAGCAGGAAAGGAAAGTGCTTGAAATCCAGGACAAGATTACGAGAAAGATAGCCCAGAAGCAGAAAAGTGTTGCAGATGTGAAAAATGTAACAAAAAAAGTCAGGGAATTTTTTGACAAGAAATTAGCTGTTGTAAATCTTGTTGACAGGGTAAATAAAGACCGTGACGACCTTGAAAAAAGCCTGATAGAGCTGATAAAAAAAGCCAAGTCATTCCAATTGACTGCAAAAAGCGGCGATGTAGGCAAGCAAATGGTTGACTTGGAAAAAAAGTTTGGCGAAGTGAATAAAAAGAAATTCCAGTTTGAGGCAGAGCTTAAAGAACTGGGCTCATTTATCAGGAGATAAATATTATTTTATTTGTATTGTTTCATTAAAAAAGAGGCAGCGCGAAAATATGATTTTCGCTGGTCTCTTTTTGTTATCACAAAAAGAGGTGTATATTTTGCTGAAGCGATTTAGCCTGAAAAGGCGTGAGGAAGGTGCAGGGCGCATTCTTTCCCCTAAAAAAGAGGCATTAAAGGGCGAAGTGAAAGTTACCGGGCTGTCTCCGTTTGCAATGAAAGGGGAAATAAAGGAAGAGAAAAAAACAGATTTAACTTCAATCAAAAAAGAGGATGTAAAGCTTATTGCAACATACAACTTTATTTCTGACAACATACCCATAACAATCAAGATATACAAAAAAAAGGGCGAATTTGTGCCCATATATGAAGTTTCAATCTCAAGCATAAGCAAGCACACAGAGATAATCCTTGAAAAAATAAGAGAGGAGCTTACAGCGCAGGTAAGCCTTGGCATGGTTGATATCCTGACAACAAAAGACACCGGAGTGATTGAGCAGCGGTTCATGGATGCAATAGCAACATTGGTTAACAAGCATTTCCCTGATGCCGATGAAACAACAGCAAATTTTCTGAAATCCTATCTTATACAAAGAAGCTTAGGCCTTGGAAGCATTGAAATCCTGATGGATGATGTCCATCTTGAGGAAGTGGCAATTAACGATGCTGAGGAGCCTGTATGGGTATATCATGTGAAATTCGGCTGGCTGAAGACAAATATAATGCTTGCAAGCGAAGACCAGATAAGGCATTATGCTACAATGATTGGAAGAAGGGTTGGAAGGCAGCTCACAATACTTGAACCGTTGATGGATGCCCACCTTAGGGGAGGAGACAGAGTAAATGCAACCCTTGAGCCTATCTCTGTCGCGGGCAATACAATAACATTGAGAAAGTTTGCAGCAAAGCCATGGACAATCACAGACTTCATAAAAGACAACACAATCTCAACAGAAGCAGCTGCATTGATATGGCTGGGTGTGCAATATGAGCTTTCAACTTTGATTTCGGGAGGAACAGCAACCGGAAAAACATCCATGCTTAATGTAGTTGCAAATTTCTTTCCACCCAATCAGAGGATTATAAGCATAGAAGACACTAGAGAAATTCAACTGCCAAAATTCCTGCACTGGGTGCCAATGGTTACAAGGCTGCCTAATCCTGAAGGCAAAGGGGAAGTTTCAATGCTTGACCTGCTGGTCAATTCATTAAGAATGAGGCCTGACAGGATTATTGTAGGAGAGATAAGAAGAAAAAGAGAGGCTGAGGTGCTTTTCGAAGCTATTCATACGGGCCATTCTGTTTATGCAACGGTGCATGCAAATGATGCCCGCGAAACAATAACAAGGCTTACCAATCCACCAATTGATATTCCGAAATCTTTGCTGCCTGCAATATCAATGATAGTTGTGCAATACAGGAACAGAAGAACTGGAGTGAGGAAAACATTTCAGATAGCGGAGATAACCCCAGATTCCGAGCCGAATGTGCTTATACAATTAGACATAAGAAAGGGCATATTGAAAAAAGTTGCAAACTCAAAGGTGCTGCTAAGCACGATAGAATTGTTCACTGGATTTACAAGAAGCGAATTAAATAGTTCTTTGAATGAAAAAGAAGCAATTTTGAAGTGGATTGTAAAGAATGATATCAACACAGTAGACACTGTCGGAAGGATCATGGCTGAATACTACACAAACAAGGACAATTTGATGGATTATGTAAGAAAAAACAAGCTATTGGGTGATTAAAATCAAAGCAGGCGCTTTAAACACATTATTCCAGAGGATTTCAAAATCATTTCCAACCCTTAAGGCAAAGCTGAAGCAGGCCGGCATGGAGGACAAGCCTGAAGATTTTATCAAAAAGACATTTATTTCCGCATTTTACATGACAACTGGATTGGTTGTTACGCTGTTCCTGGTGCTTGCTAAATTAAACGTCCTCAAGGGCATGCTGTTTCTCATTGTTCCCGTAATATTTTTTGTAATGTTCTTTTACATGATAAGGCTGCCTGATGTCAAGATATCAAAAAAAGAGAAAGAAATCAGCAAGGAGATTATTTTTGCAGGAAGATTCATAATAATTGAGCTTGAATCAGGCGTTCCATTGTACAATGCAATGCTCAACGTCTCAAAAAATTATGAAGTTATAGGAAGGTACTTCAAGGAAATAACGAACAAGGTTGATTTGGGAACGAGCATGGAAGATGCGCTGAACGAGGCAGTTGAGTTCGTCCCGTCAAACGACTTCAAAAAAGTTTTGTGGCAGATGATAAATTCCATGAGGACAGGCTCTGATGTAGCAAAATCCCTTTATTCAGCTATGGACCAGATAACAAAGGACCAGATAACCGAAGTCAACAAGTACGGCAAAAAGCTGAATCCGCTTGCAATGTTTTATATGATAATTGCCGTCATTTTGCCGTCATTGGGAATGACAATGCTGATAATATTGTCGTCGTTCATACAATTCGATCTGAGCCTTACAATACTGCTTATGCTTGCAGGCTTCCTGGGATTTGTGCAGTTCATGTTCATATCAATAGTGAAGTTCTCCAGGCCGGCAATTGAGTTTTAAGATGAAGCTGGAATCAAAGTTCAACCATGTTCAGCATAAAAAATCTTTTTAAAAAAAAGACTGGCATAGCCCAGCCGGAAAGAAGGATTGATTTTTTTAAAAAAAAATACAAGAAAGAGCAGCAAAAAAAAATAACAGCGCAGGAGAGAAAGCAAAAGATAAAAGATTACATTGAAAGGGCTGGTCTTGATATAAGCCCCCAGAAGCTGTCCAAAACTTTTTTTAACATAGCTGTTGCGGCAAATCTTGCAATATCAAGCTATCTTATCTATTATTTCTCTGTGACCTATGGCATTACATGGGGAACTGTTGTTGCATCGATGATAGTGCTTTGGGTTTTCATTTTTATCATTCTGATATTTGCCTTGTGGGTTATGTTTTACTTGTCTGTTGATTTAAAGATTTTCAGAAGAAAGGTTGACATAGAGGAGGTTTTGCCGGATTTTATGCAGTTGACGGCATCAAACATAAATGCGGGCATGACAATTGACAGGGCCTTGTGGTACGCTATAAGACCAAGATTTGGCGTGCTGGCAAAGGAGATTGAAATGGTTGCCAAGGAAACTATGAGCGGTACAGACTTAAAGACGGCATTGGAAAGATTTGCGGCAAGATATGACTCAGTTACTCTAAAAAGGTCGGTAAGCATGCTTAATGAGGGCGTTGAAGCCGGAGGAAAAATCGGGGATTTGCTCAACAAGATAGCGATAAACATACAAGAGCAAAGATCAATGCTCAAGGAAATGTCTGCCAATGTAACAACCTATGTTATATTCATTGCTTTTTCGACAATAGTTGCAGCTCCGTTTTTATTTGCAATGTCGGGGGTTTTGATAGAGGTTGTGCACAGCCTCGGCTCTGTTCTGGGAAGTTCAACAAATGTTGCTGCAGGCGTAGGGCTTGCCATGACATTTTCAGGAACTGGCGTAACCCCGTCAGACTTCAGAGTTTTCGCGATTGTATCCTTGATAATGACCTCGTTGTTTTCCGCAATGATGATTTCAATCATAAAAAAAGGCAATGTAAAATCAGGCGTGAAATATATACCTGTTTTTATTACTGTGTCATTAACTATCTACCTTATCACGCAAGGGCTGGCAGGAAAACTGCTTGGATTATTTTTCAGCATATAATGCTTGATTTCATTCACAGTATAAATCTTGGAAAGATTTATATATTAGTTATTAAACAGTTATTTAAATTACATTAAAACAAAAATGACTTTAAAAATGAGGTGAAGTTGATGAGAGTTTTTCCTATTTCAAATAAAGCCCAAGCTGCCATGGAATTTTTGATGACCTATGGGTGGGCTATTCTTGTTGTTCTTGCTGCAATTGCAGCCCTTGCTTATTTTGGTGTTTTAAGCCCGGAAAAATTCCTTCCGGAGAAGTGCATTCTTCAGCCTGGAATTGCCTGTGTAAGCCACAAGGTGGAGCCTACAAAGGTCACGCTTGTCATTTCCAACGGCCTTGGAAGGACAATTACAGTTACCAGCATTAGTGTAGGTGTATGCAGCAGCACATTCACAGACCAGTTGTCAAGCGGGACAGACCATACTTTTGTTATAGGCGGCTCATGCAGTAATGGCGCTGCAAAAGAGAAGTTTAAGGCTGACATTACAATGGGCTATACTGAAAAGGACACAAACCTGACAAAGACAGCATATGGCAATATAAACTCAAAGGTTGAATAATAATAAATGAGGTGAAAATGATGGTAATAAATGAGGTGAAAATGATGGTTAACAAAAAATCAAAATGCTTGCGAGAACGTAGCGACATAAGCGAGCGGAAGCAAGCTTTCGCATGCCACAGCTCGCGTTCAGGTCAAGCCGCATTGGAATTCCTGATGACCTATGGGTGGGCCATATTGGTTGTTTTGGTTGCAATTGGCGCTCTTGCTTATTTTGGTGTTTTAAGCCCTGACAGGTTCCTGCCGGCAAAATGCACATTTCAGGCAGGATTGGCATGCTTGGATCACAAGGCAACTGCCACATCGCTTGTTTTGAGGGTGCAAAACTCGTTAGGCTATGATATAACTGTTGACGCTGTAAAAGCAGCAGGATGCACAGCCTTAGAAACCCTGGGGGCCCTTGCAAACGGGGAACCAGCAACATGGACATTAACCTGCGTAAACTCAGGCTCAAAGTACAATGGCCAGGCAAATATCACCTATACAACAACCAATTCAGATGGTTCGCCTGGCATACAGCATAACAGCGTAGGCCAAGTAACAACAAGGATAGAGTAAGGAACTATTTCTTTTTTTGTTTATTTTAAGTATATATTATAGAGAATTTTGAAATATATCAATTTTGTCAAAATTCTCTAAGAGAACTTTGAATGAAAATGCAAAAATAATGAATTATTCAAAGTTCTCTATATAGTTATATTTTCCACCTGATAAAATTCCAAATGCCCTTGATCAATCTTGAACCATTCTGGAGTGTTATTGATTCTGAAATTGGTTGTTGATTTTGTTCCGAAATAAATATAATCAACAATACTTCTGTCTTTAATAGCCAATCCCTGCTGCTGGAATTCATCAAGATTGACAAGGCTTTCAATTCCATAAGTGGAATTGCCTAAATTGCCTTCAAACCTCATCAAGAAGCTTGGGCTGTCATTACGAGCAACATACCAAGAATTGTTCATGTGCCTTAGCAAATTGTTAACCTTTCCAACAACAACAAAAGTTGTTATATTCGATTGAATTATCGCATTAGTAACCCTTCCATTGCCGTTGACGATATAAAGAGGATCTTCAAAGCCGATAATATCTATTTTTGTTGTCAAATACCTGTCCCTTATCCAGTAGCTTGTATTCCTCTTGTCCCTTATATCCAAACTCAAATTTAAGCCAATGCTTACAGTCCAAGGGCCTGTTTGGTTTAGTTTGACATCATTTATTGTAAAGTTGAATTTTATGTCAACTTTATTTGCCTCTATAGAAATTTTGTTAGCCCAGTCTGTAAAAGTTGAGTCCTTCATTAAGCTTAATGGCTGCTGATTAATTGTTCCATTCAAAAAAGACTCCTTGAACTTTTCATTTAAATTATTAATAAATGTGCCATTTGCCGTGATGAACTGATTGAAGCTAAGCAAAGTCCTAAAGCCTGCAATATAAGCGCCGTTGCTTATGTCCCTTTCAACATCCTTTATAAAGAAATTGACAGTTTCAATTCTTGTCTGTATAACCTCCATCTTTTCACTTAATCGATAAGTGCCGTAAGCGCTGTAAGTCACAAATATGGTTATTGTCAATGCTATTGCAGCTGTTGTGTAAAAGATTGCTTTTTTGAACATTTAGGACACCCTTAATTGCGACAAGATGCCATCAGTAGCAGATTCTACAAGGTTTAAATCTATATTTTTATAGCCTTTTGAAATCCTGATTTTCAATTCGTTATTCACCTTTTTCATAATCCGTTCTTTTATTTCAGAATACTCGGGCAAGTTACTGCTTATAGGGTTGATTTTTTCCCTGTATTTTTTTGCTAGTTCAAATGAATTCAAAAATTCTTTATCATAATATTTTCTAATAATCTCGTCTTCAACAGCTTTCTCCAATATTTTGTGAAGAATAGCGTTTGAGGCATTTCCAATAAACAAATCAATGAATTTTTTTCTATTGAGTGCCATTTTTAACTCCTTTTAATATAATTTTGAATAAATCTTTATACAATTTTTTATATTCTTGTAAAAAAATGGATTTATTGATTATTACATTCTCTTTAATATTTATTGGCTCTTCTTTAAGCACTTTTTTTATTGCGCTGTCTATAGCTTCATTGCTTATTTTTTTATTATTTAAGAAAAGAAATATTGCTATCATATTTCTTGCCATGCCGTATTTTAAGTTTCCTGCCAAATAGTCAAAATTATCCATAAGTTGCTTGCTTTTCAACAAGTGCAAATCAAGAATTTTATAATCAATTTTATTTTTATACTTGAAGATAAGCCTTTTTTTAGAAATGTACCTGCTCAGCATTGCTTGGTAAAGGGGGTCTGTTTCCAGCCCTTTAAGCAGTGTATTGTAGTCTAAAGCAATAACATGGAAATTTAAACCAAAGAGCTTATTGAAGTTTTGTTCTATTTTTCTAAAATCTATCTTTTTATTGTAAATTAAGAGAATATCTATATCATTAAATTGAAAACCACTTTCCAAAAATGAGCCTGTTATTATTATGTTATCTGCAAAATTCAATTCGCTGAAAATTTTTTGTACAATAATCACCTTTACAGGCTCCAGTTTTTCAATATTGCAGTGTATAGGCTTGACTTCTTCTTCTTCTGTCAGCGGTTTAACCACTACAGGCATGCCTATTTCAAAGCCCATGGGCCTGTCTTTTGGTATGTACACCTGGTCCATTAAAGTTCCTTTGCTTATTTTTCCAGTCAAAGCTACCATATTACGTAATATTACGTAATTTGTATTTAAACCTTCCTATTCCCACACCCTTATCTCTATAATTGCAGGCCCCCACAAAGAAGGAACTTTTGAGATTGTTAACGTTTCTATTTCTACATCTCCTTCGCTTATAAGTAGATCAACGTCACCATCACTGTCAAAGTCTAAGATTTCAAATATTTGTAAAGCTGCTATTTGATTAGAGTCATTGATGTTGTAGATAGTATCACTTTGGTTAAACACACAGCTATTACCTCCATTATAATCCTTTGGCACGCTTATTATCTTGTCAACACCTTGATTTACTTGGACTTTCCAAGTGCACCCTTCAGCATTTCCAAGAACAGAGGTATAAGTAACACTATTGGGTATAATGAATACATTTTCTCCATATGATATACTTGGTTTTGTTGAATAATCTGACCCGAATTGTAAATCAAACGTGTTTTGACCATTAACTATACTGCCAGATGCGGTATTCTTAGTATACCCGTATCGAGCAAATGCTCCTATAAAAGGATCAGTGCCCGAATCACCCTCAATATGCCTATATAAGTCAATGCCATTAGCTTTTGCTATTTGGTCTGCATCGTTAAGCCAACACCACCCTATAACCCAATCCGAGTAGAGGGGAATCATATTCTCAGGCAGTCTAAATCCCCAACTGACATTGTAATAGGAGTCGGGACACCAAGCAAATGGGGCAGGATCTTTTTGCATAGTAAGATCAATTTTTTGGCTTACATCTATAAATCCAAAAGGCAAAGTTTGCTGTGTGCCTTCTAATATGACACTTGAGTTAGGTAAAATTGTTACATTATTATTAAAGGGTAAAAAGTCAAAGATAAAGTAGAAATAACTATCTTTCAAATTGTTGTAGCTAATTCCACTTTGTGATAGGTTGTTTTTAATATCATTATCTTTCCACTCAACATAATTGTTCGTTACCAATTTACTGCCTATATCAATAGTAGTGGCTTTGAATCTGAAATAAAGATGGATACTGCTAGCATTAACGTATAAGCTTATGTTGATTTTGCTAATATCTGCATTTGGAGCAAAAATTGGTTTCTCATAATCGCTGATTCTTCCGTCTGCATAAACAACAGCAAATGGAAATTTAGTCTTATTGTCAATTGTTTGTAGTTGCTGCGTTTTATATGTCAAAACAACATTGCTGGTTCCATCGTCTCCTGGGCAACCTCCATAAGCTGTAACAGTCTGATTATATCTTACTTTGTTTATTCCAGAAGTAAAATTTCCCTGAGCATTTAAAATACTATTCTCATTAGGAACACCTTTGAAAACATTGTTATTATTTACATATGCATCAACTTCTGTGTTTGCAAGTGCGGGGACAATAATCCAAGATGCGTTTGTGACAATTGCATCATTAGGCAACTCTATAGTATATTCTATTGATGCCCTATCCGCATTTGAAGGATCGTTCATGCTATTGTAACAAGGTGCAATAACATCAAAAGGGTAATGCTTTGTATTTGTTTTTGAGGTTATTTTGCTCAAATAAGCCCTTGACGTAAAGCCCTCTTTTGGCTTTGCCTTTGCTATGCCGCTTATTATTTTTCTTGAAGAAACAAGAGCCCTTTTTACAGGAAGATTTCTGGAGTAAATTTCCTCATCACTAACCAATACACTAAATCCATAAGCAGAAGGAATTATGCCTTCTGTTAAATTTTTTGTAAAATTCTTAGCCAGCTCGATTTTATCTTCTGCCCAGAAATCTCCGATCTGCTCAAGTATTGTGTTGTTGGTGTTTGTTATTTCCCCTGATGCGATAAGGCTTTTTGCATAATCATTATTAACTTCTCCAACATTCATTGTTGAGAAAATCCTTACTAAGTCCTGCGAAGCATAATTTATGTTGATCTGCTGCTGCTCAGCAGAATAAAAATTTGCAACAAGAAGGACTGAAATTATTATGATGCCTGATGCCAGCAGGCTGTCAATTGTGAAAAATACTGCCTTTTTCATCTTTTCATTGCATTAAACTTATGAAATAATTTTTATGCCTGAAAAAAATTTTAATTCCCGAGAAAATTCAGTGACATGCGAGTGAGTTCGTTTCACTCGCTCACATTCGACTAATTTTCTGGGCCACAAAAATCTCCAATTTTTGCTGGTTTTCATTGCCATACATAAACAACCATCTTAATAATTTTTGAATTGTAATTCAAATAGCGCTCAGCCTTTACAAGCTTGTTTTTGCTTATGCCTGTGACATTAATAGGGTAGCATGTGCCCTCAATTAAGCTTTTTGCAAGGTCTTCAATTATTTTGATAAAATCGCCGCTGAAAAAAGAAACATCAAAATCGCTTAAAAAATAAACAGTGCCGTTGCTGTATTTCCATTTTGCGATTGCATTTGTATTGTCTTTATTGAAACTCGCTATTGTCGTAAGTTCAAGTGCGGGTAAAGCAGATGATGTATCATTTGCAACATCGTAAGATTGTCTAAATACAATATTCTCTCCAATAGTTAGTGCTAAATAGGGGTCTGTAGTATTGACAGTTGAGTTTCTATCGCTTATTGACTGACCTTTTTCTTTACTAAATGAAACGCCAAACAACTCTTTTTTTTGTCCAGACACAAGCTGACCGCTAAGCATTGTAAAACCGCCTCTTGAAGAGTAATAATTAAGTGGCTCTTTGTATATGTTTTCAAATTTTCCGGTGTCAAAAGCAGGATGCTCCATAACAAGAAACCCATATTTGCTTATGTTGCTTATCAAACTGTCTATGTCATCTAGGTTACTTGGATTGTCACCAAAATAAACATCTGCTTTGAAAGTATTGCTCATGAAGTCTTTCAAAAATTTATCATCCTCATCAGAATAATAATAAGCGCTTTTGATATTATAAAACACATCAATAAGAGGCTGTCCAGTTCCGCAAAACCCGTTTATGTTTAAAACTTCACCCTTGTCATTGACAAAAAATACAAAATAGTCATAAAATGTGCCAAAATATGTTTTTGTTTTTGAATAATTAAGCTGCTTGAAATATTTTATTTTTATTACATTTATCTTTTGCTCATCAGCAATCCCTATTCTTATTACTGTTGTATTGTCCCAGTTTGTCGGATAGCCGCTCAAAGCCAATGAAGATGAAATAGCCTTTGCATCCGCAAGCATCTCGCCCAAATCACCTTTTTCCTGCTTTTGGAAATTGCTTGCATAGCTGAAATAAACTACCAGCGTGAATATGAACAGCAGCAGCGCTATTGCAAAGTCCATGTACCATGCCTGAGATGAACGCGAGCGTGCAAAAACCTGAATGCGAGCTTGCGAATGAGATAAGCGAGCGAAAGCAAGCTTTCGCATTCCACTCTCGCAAGCAGTGACATGGTGAGCAAGGTTCTTGCGAACCTCGCATCTCACTGAGCGTTCTCGCACGCAACTGCCCCTAGTTGACACTCTAATTGATATAGATAACACCTCCTGTTTTGTTGATTGTGTTTGCGCCTTTGCTTACGTTGCCAACAACTTTTGGTAAGGATGCAATATAAAGGGAATTTTTTGACTTGACAGTTATCGTTGAATTTTGCGTTGATAATGAATAATTAATGATTTCAATACTATCTGGAATCTGGAATGTTCTCACATAGCCGTCTTCAACAGTGGATGCTACAAGCAATTCCTGCTGCAGCTTCAATGCAAGGTCCCTGACAGCCTCATTTTCTTTTTGGAGCCTGAAATCATTTAACTGGCCCAGGGAGATAATTTCAAAAGCTATCGCTATCAGAACTGCAAGCCCCACAAATACAAAAAATTCAGCACTCATTTGTGCTTTAAGATGCATAATTCACCTATTTTTTGAATTAATTTTATTATTTTATTGCAAATTTTTTATCTCATCTTTGTTTTTATTTCGATGTTACCTTAACATAGCCGTCTTCCGCCTTTATTGTTATTATGTGCATCCCTTGAGTTACCGGCAGGCTTCCGCTCATGTTTACAGAAGAAACCTGCACAATGTCTGTTACCCCGCTTCTTGTTTTTATCTTGAACACAACTTCCCTGCTTGACAAATTTGTTGAATGTATGCTGTCAGGAAAATTGAACTTTAGCGTTGTCTGCGACGGCTTGCCAATGTAGTAAACTGATTCAGAGGAATCAACTATTTTCCTGGCAATCTGAAGCGCCTGGCTAGTTGCCACTGAATCGCGTGAATCTGCCGTGTATGTGTAATAAATAATCAGCAATGGTATCGTCATGAGTGTTGCAAAGCCCATAATGAGCATGTACTCAACGCTGACCTGCGATTTCCAACTCATTTTTTTCATTTTGATTTCCTTGCTTTCGGCTTCTCCCTGATTATTTGCTGTATTTTTCTTCCGTCTTCCTTAAATCCAAATTCCTGGCTTATCTTCATCACCCTGAAAGAAGCAACAATAAATGCCATATAAGCAAATACTATGAATATGTATTCGGGGTAGGTTGCAAGCCCTTCTACATCTATGCTTATGCCAAGGATGCTTCTTGCAGTCTGCCATACTGAAAAAATGACAATAAAAGCAAGGCATATTGCAAAATTATCCATGTATCTCCTTATGGAGCCCTCGCTTAACCTGTTTCTCGCTCTTGAAATCAAAAACAGGGAAGCTACGCCAAATATGACTGTTGTAACTCCAACAATAATCAAATGCGCCATTAAGATTCACCTCCAATGTCTATTCTAGCGTCGGAAAACTGAGTCAATTCATCCAGCAATGCCGGGTCAGTTTCCTTCTCAAGCGTTATTATAACGCCTTTCACTTTCCATTCCCTCATCTTTGCAGTTAGAAAATGGACAAACCTTGCCACAGTTGCTGGCTTGTTGAAAATTGCCAGCGTGTTCAAAGAGTCAAAAATAAGGAATTTTTCAGTTGTAGGCAATGCCTTGACTGCCTGGTCCATTGCAACAGACATGTCGCTTAGCTTTTCAGCGCTTCCTACATACAGGCAATTCCCGACTTTTTTTGTGTCCGTCCTTGAAGCAGCATCAATAAAAATGATTAATCTGGTGTCTATGCTGTTATTTTCAAGAATCCTCTGCATAATATCATAGGGCTTGTTTAAAGTAACATAAACGCCCGGAGTTCTGCATTCATTGACAAAGGATTTTACAATATCAACAGCTGTTTTTTGGTAGTTTTTCGCATCGACTGTTACAAGAACCAAGTAGTCCTTTAGGCCTTTGACCTCTTTATCAAAAATCTTCGATTTTTGGGAATGTTCAAAAATTTTATAATTTTTGACATTTTTAAAACTCTCTTTTACTTCCAGCATCATCCACCACTTTTTTAGCTGTTAAATCTTAACCTATGAATATAAACTTTTCGCATCAACGGCATATGTCGGTAAATGTTTCGCATTTCCGATCACACTCGAAAATCAGTCAGTTGAACGCGAGCATGCGAGCGAGCTAAGCGAGCGAAAGCAAGCTTTCGCATTCCACTCTCGCATGCATCTAGATGCGGGGTTCGAGATGTCCGCGAGCTTGCTCGTGAACTCGCAAGCATATACCTCGCTCACCATTCGACTGATTTTCGATGAATCCGTTGACACTTTGTGGGTTTCGCAATTCAGTTGCTCGAGCCCACAAGCCAAACCATAAATCTTTTATATAAGAGTAAACAATGATAGTAAAAAAGGGTGATATTTTGGCATTTGAGCTTATAAAAACAGGCGTGCCTGGCTTGGACCAGGTGCTTAAAGGCGGATTAAGGAGGAATTCTTCCATTTTGGTGACAGGCTCGCCCGGAACCGGAAAAACCATACTGGCTTTGCAGTTCATATATTATGGGTCAAAGGATTACAATGAGAATGGAATATTCATATCCACAGAAGAGAGCTTAGACGTGCTAAACCAGAGCGCAAAAAATCTCGGTATGGATATTGCTTCAATGGTGGACAAAGGCAAAATACTGTTTGTGCAGAAGCCGATAGCAACATTAAAAGGGGGCATATCCTCAATCAAAGGGCTTATTGATGTAATAAAAAAACGCAATGTCAAAAGAGTAGCTCTTGACTCATTAATATTCTTTGAGTACCTTTACCCAAGGTTTGACGGCAACAAGATGGAGTTCAGGCGCCAAGTTCTTATTTTCATGCAGGAGATGAAAAAGGCAAATGTCACTTTTCTTGTGGTTTCTGAAAGGTCGATAACTGATTTTGACAGATTAACGTATGACATGATGGATTTTGTATTTGAGGGCATAATCCTGCTTTCAAGGATAAGAAAAGGCTCTTATTTTGAGAGGGTGCTCACAGTCGCAAAGATAAGAGGCCAGGACCATAGTCTGGATGTTTACCCTGTCACGATTGGAACTGATGGATTAAAGATTTTATACGACCAAACGCCGTTTTCTTTGGTTGAGAAAGAGGAAAGAGGGCAGTAATCAAGTCCCTTCCTGCCAGCTTTCAAGATATTCTTTTTGCTCTTTTGTCAACGTGTCTATTTGGATTTCCATTGCTTCAAGCTGCAGCTTGGCTATATCATTATCAATTTCCTCAGGCAGCTGAATAACTTTTATTGGCAATCTTCCCTTGTTTTTGACTGCATACTCGCAAGCAAGAGCCTGCCCGCAGAAGCTTGTTGACATTACCTCGCTTGGATGCCCCTCTGCTGCTGCAAGGTTAACAAGCCTTCCCTCTCCGCAGACATAAACTTTCTTTCCGTTTATTACATACTCGTCAAGGAAAGGTCTTACTCTTCTTGATTTTGCAATCTTTTTAAGCTCATTGACATTTATTTCAGCATCAAAATGTCCGGAGTTAGCAAGAACTGTGCCGTCTTTCATGAGCTTTATGTGCTCGATGTCAATCACATTCTTGTTGCCGGTTACTGTTATGAAAATATCCCCAATTTTTGCAGCTTCCTTTATCGGCATAACTCTGAATCCGTCAAGAGCAGCCTGCAATGCCCTGAATGAGTCAACTTCAGTAATTATGACATTTGCGCCCAATCCTTTGGATTTTAATGAAACGCCTTTGCCGCAGTCGCCATAGCCACACACAACAACATTTTTTCCAGCAAAAAGAATGTTTGTTGCCCTCAAAATTCCATCGAGAGTTGACTGGCCAGTCCCAAAAAAATTATCAAGCAAATGCTTTGTTTTGTTATCATTAACAGCAATCATCGGATATTTCAATGCATCGTCTCTTTCCATTGCCTTCAATCTTATTATGCCTGTTGTTGTTTCCTCGCAGCCTGCAATTATGCCTTTGATTAAATGCTGGTGCTTTTTGTGTATTTCACTTACCAAGTCGCAGCCGTCATCTATTGTTATGTTTGGCTCGAAAGCGATTACATTGTTTATATACTTATAATAATCCTCTTTTGTTTCGCCTTTGTAAGCCCATACCTTGATGCCTTCTTGAGCTAATGCTGCTGCAACATCATCTTGCGTGCTTAAGGGGTTGCATCCCGTAATTGCAACATCTGCCCCGCCTGCAATCAACGCCCTTACCAGAACACCAGTTTCTTTTGTCACATGAAGAGCCATGCCTATTCTGATTCCCTTAAGCAGCTTCTCCTTAGCGAACCTTTGCTTGACTTTCATCAAAGCCTGCATTCTTGACTCTGCAATCTCAAGATTCAAAATGCCCTGTCCCGCCAACTTGATGTCTTTAACCTCATAATTTGCGCCTTTGTCCATTAAACTCACCTCTTGACGGTAACTTATAGACATTTATATACTTTTTTTAATTAAACTTGGAAATTATCTTATTTTTTTAAAAAATATTGGACAAAAATAGAAAAATTTAAATATAAGATGGAAAAATCATTATTTTGTTAGAGGCTTTCTGATGAACCCCCTTTAGCGCATTCTTGCAGATGCTTGCGACTGAGCTGGTGAGCGAGGTTAGTGAGACGAGCGAGAGAGTTGAACGCGAGCTTGCTTGTAAGATAAGCGAGCGAAAGCAAGCTTTCGCATTCCACTCTCGCGAGCATGTCGAGCTCTCGCATGCCACCCGAACCTCGCATGTCACGCTCGCAAGCTCGCAAACAAGTCGGAAAGCCTTTACAGCTTCATGGAAATAGACAACAAGGACGCAAAAATAATAGAGATTCTGAAGAAAGATTCCAGGGCTCCGATAAGGGAGATAGCAAAGCAGACAAAAATAAGGCCCAGCACGGTCCATCAGAGAATACAGAAGCTTGTTGAAAACAATGCCATTGAAAAATTCACGATTAAATTAAATAACAAGGCTGTCGGCGAGAATTTCATTGTTTTTATGCTTGTCAAGGGAAGCACTGCAGAATACATAGACAACAAGATTCTTAATGACAGGCACGTAAAGGAAATATTCGGAATTACAGGCGAGTACGATTTGCTTGTCAAATTAAAATTCAAGGATGTGGAGGAATTCCACAATTTTATCCTGAATTTCAGAAAGGATAAAAAAGAAATACAGTCAACTTTGACGATGGTGGTTACAACAAATTTGAAGGAGGATGTTTAAAACTCCCTCATCTCCTGGAACTCTTTGTACCTTTTTTCTATGTCAGCCATTGTAAGGCGCTTAAGCCTGTTCAATCCAAAATCCTCTGCATTATGGCTTGCAACCACGCTTCCATAAACTACGGCTTTTCTAAAATTTGATTCGCTTAAATCCCTGGTTTTTGCCAGATAGCCAATGAACGCCCCGCCAAAGCTGTCGCCGCACCCGGTCGGGTCTTTTATGTTTTCCAGAGGGTAGCCAGGCGCGTTAAAATGTTTGTTTTTTGTAAACAACAAGGCGCCATGCTCCCCTTTTTTTATTATAACTGCCTTTGGTCCCAATCTTAATGCCTGATTTGAGGCATTGACAAGATTGACAGTGTTAAAAAGCTGCCTTGCTTCTCCGTCATTAAGCAGCAGGACATCGGCTTTTTTGATTGCATCAATAACATATTTTTTCTTGTTGTTAATCCAGAAATTCATGGTGTCAAGGACAACAAATTTCGGCTTTTTCACCTGCCTTAAAACCCCAAGCTGCTGCTCCGGGTCGATGTTCGCTAAAAAAACATGCTTTATATCTTTGTAATTTTCAGGCACCTCAGCCTTGAAGTGCTCCAGCGAGTTAAGCTCTGTTTTTCTTGTCTTGGCCTCGTTCATGTCATACTCATAAAATCCGTCCCAGCGAAAAGTTTTTCCGGTTATCTTCAGCCCGTTAATACCTATGTTCCTTTTTTTAATTAGGTCAACATACTCTTTTGGAAAATCATTTCCTATAACTGATATTAATGCCGGCTTTGAGAAAAGGCTTGCTGCAAAAGAGGCGTAAGTTGCGCTTCCTCCGAGCGCTTTTTCAACCCTGCCAAACGGCGTTTCTATTGTGTCAAGCGCTACTGTGCCAATAATCAAAACATCATTCATAGAAAAAGAAATTTGATTTGTTTTTATAGAGAACTTTGAATAATTCGTTATTTTTTTCATTTTCATTCAAAGTTCTCTTAGAGAATTCTGACAAAATTGATATATGTCAAAATTCTCTATAAAGTTTTGGATAGTTCTGATTGATGCCTGTTTTGATATCTATTCTTCATCGCCTTCATCCTCGTCATCATCTTCGTCTTCCTCATCCGCTTTTGCATAATCTTCCTCTTCCTTTATGTCATCATTATATTCTTCTTCCTTCTCGTCCTTGACTTTGTCATTGTAGGCATCAAAATCCTCGTCTTTTTCAGGCATTTTGCATCAATGGGCATTATTTAAAATGGACTTTAAAAAATTTTCGATTATCACCATCACGCCCACAAGCTGTCAAATTCCTTCAGAAAGGCATCTGCAATCTTTTTGTCATGAATAATCAGCAGATTCTCGTCATTTTTAGCGTCACCACTTAATGTCGGGTTAAAGCTTCCGGTCACAACAGTTTCATTGTCAATAATGAACACCTTATGGTGCATCTTGTACTTGTTTGTGTCTTTTTTCACATTTATGCCGAATTCCCGCAGCCTTTTGAATTGAGAGTATTTGCCTGAAGACTGGCTCGAGTCCAATATTCCCATGACATCTAAGCCAATCTTTTTGATTATGGCATCTGCAATCTCCTCATTCGTAAAGCTGAAGCTCATGAAATAAACGCTGCTTTCGGCATTTTTAATTAAATCGATAATATGAGAAGCGCAATCATCTTCGGGGCAGAAAAAATTTTCAATTTTTACATTATTTATATAAATTATCGGATTGCTTGCTTTGCTGCCTTTTCCAAAGTTGTTATTCCATAGTTCATTGAATTCGTCCTCATAATTTCCTGCCAATGTATTTGAGTGAATAACAACAACATTATTGTTGTTGTAGTTATTGTCATTGTCAGTAGGATTAAACGAGCCTGTTATCACAACGCTGCTGTCAATAATGCAGAATTTGTTGTGCATCAGCTGCTCGTTGTCATCCATTCTTATTCCATCTCCTTTTATTTGCTCTTCATAATTTGAGCTGTCCATCACAAGCCTGACATCAATGTCTTTGCTTTTCCTGGAAAGGGCAGTTATTATATTCTTTAAATCCAGGTCATAAAATGCGCAATAAACGGAGAAATTAGCCGATTTTATTTGACTTTCAAATATTTTGCTGCAGTCTTCTCTGGGGCAGAAATAAGCCTCTGGCTCTTTGTTTATTTCCTTGGATATCTGACTTACTGCCTTGCCTGTTACACCTGCACAGCCTGTTAAAAAAACAATAAGAACAGCGGGAAATAATATTAAAGCCGGATATGAATCGAAAAGTTTAAATACATGTTTATTCATTTTAAAGTGATAATACATACAAACCATTTCATAGTGATTATTTATCACTTCCAATGTCGAAAATCTTCGACGAGTGATAATCTATCACCTCTTTTTTCCCGGCAGGACTTGCACAAGTTCTGCTCGGGTTTATAATCACAGCATTTCTTATTAATATTCATCAGCAGCAAGCGGGTTACTATCGAAAATGCAAAGCATTTTCGGAAGTCCCAAAAACCAAAGGTTTTTGATACCTTCTTAACCATTGCTTTTGGAGGCCGCTTTTTTTATTTTTTTAATGATTTTTTGCTTTTCCTGGGATGCACATTTCTTCTGATTAAAGAAGCAGCAAAAGCCCCAATTACAATTCCAACCAAAAACACGCTTAACAATCTTTTGTCAATATCAACAAAATCAATGATTTTCTTTTTGCCATTGCTTTCCTTGAAATAGATGTCAAGGTTGCCGAGTTCCAAAGCATATTCCGAATAAAGCAAAGCTGAAAATATATCAGTTTCTTTCAGGGAATTTGCATACTCGTAATAGCTGTATCCCAAGATGGGAAATATGCCTTTTGATGCCTCTCTTGCAATGTTGTTTTTCACTATTTCCAGCTTTCTTTCAACAATATTTTTGTATTGCTCGCTGTCAACCCCGAATATGCTTAGGATGATGTCAACATCTGCTTTTGCCTTGCTTGCCTGCGACAGGCAAAGCTCATAGTTTCCTTTTTCAAGCTCTTCAGCTGCATTGTCAATCTCTTTCTTTATGCTGTCCAACGTGCCCGGGAAATACAATTCAACATACTGCTTTCTCTCATCTGCCTCGCTTATCTTGTTCTGGCATGATTTTTTCAGGACATCCTTGTTCAAGTTGAAAGTTTTGCCTTTCTTGCCTAAAAATGTTGCCCATGAATACGCTGAGTTGACTCTTTCAGAGGCATAAGCCAAAGTTCTTGAAATCCTTTCAGTATTGTTTGTGCTGTTTAATGCCTCAAGAGCCTCATTAGCTGTTTCTTCTGCTTCTGCAAGCCTTTCCTTGACAACAATATATGCTTCCAGATCAGTTATTGTCTTTTTATCAATGCTTTCAACTTTATTGCGAAAATCAGCTATTTCCTTATTTACTTTTTCAATTTCCTTTATTGCATCGTCTTTTGACAGGTTTTTTGACAGCAGCAGCAAGGTTGAATATTCAACGTTTGCTCCAAAGCAGTAGCTTGCGGAGCTGTAAAATGTCTGCTTTTCAAAAGCATCCTTTCCCTTGCTTGTCAGGTTCTGGGCATTTTCCTTCAGCGCAGAAACATTTATTGAATATTTTAAGTCCCTTGCCTCGGCTCTCAGCTTGTTGCCCCTGTCGCACAGGTCCTTTGCCAGAGACCTCATTGTTGTTTTATATTCTTCATTTATGCCTATATTTTTGTAATCTTCCTTTATATCCTTGCCAGTGAATTCCCTGACAGCCTCGCTTAATGTTGATATTTCAACGATTTCAATTTCCAATTCTTTTGAAAGATTTTTCAAGTCCGTTGTCGTGTTGCCGACCCTTGCTATTATCTCGCCAGCAGGTATAAACACCCTTTTCAGTCCATTTATTTTTGCAGCATTTACTTTTGCCTTTAAGCCGCCTACAGGCCCTATCAGGCCTCCTGAGTTTATTGTGCCGGTAATGGCATAATCCTCATTTAATTCAAGGTTCTCGAGCATTGCCACTGTAAGCACAGCAATTGAGGCGCCTGCGCTCGGCCCTGCTATGATTGCAGAGTCAGCTGTTATTGTGTAAAAAAAATCAATGCCATCGCATTCTTTTTCAATGATGTCGCATGCAATAGCCTTTGCAAACCTTGTTGACATTTGTGTATCGGTTCTTGTCAGCGGAAATGTCTCAAGAAAAACCCTTCCGGAGCCCGGCTTTATCTCAAGGTACAAGTCTGCAATTCCCCCTTCATAGCCATTTTCTGTTTCCTTCACAGCCAATAACTTCATGTGCCCCTGCTTGGCAAAAATACCAGGCATCAGCAACAAAGTCAATATTATAAATAAAAAAAACAGCATAAACAGCTTCTTCATATACAGAGAGAACTAGGCAATATTTAAGAATTTTTGGTTTAATACCTATAATTTAATTTATTTCTAGATTTTTAGCTTTATTGCTTCAGGCTCAAGCTCTATCTTTTTGCCTTTGGTAATTTTATATATCTGCTCTACTGATTTTGGTATTCTTATTATTTTGCTCTTGCCTAAAATACCAACTTTAGAAGCAACCTTTTTAGAAGTTTTTAGTTTGTTGTACTTTAATATTGGCTGTATATCCGCCTCGTCATAAACTATATCTTTGCATTTTGTGCACAGCCACGCATTTACCTTAAAACCTTCAAAGTTGTCTATCATTTTTTTCATAGTAATATTGCATTTCCAACAATTTAACCTTTTCATAATCATCGCCTTTTCTTGTAGCTGAATACGCCAAAATGCATCACAAGCCAGTAATTGCCGCAGTCAGCTGCTACAGCTTTATGAATTTTAACCAATGCTTTCTATTTCACTCTATTTAATTTATCCTGAATCCTCCCCTTGTTTTTTTGGTACGATTCCTCGGAAATAAGGCCAGAGCTATGAGCCGCTTCCAGAGCCTCAAGCTCTTTTCTTAATTTTTGCGATTTGTCCTCAATCTTTATCTCCTTTGCCTCCTCTGCCTTTGTCTTGGGAGCTTTTTTCTTTAGGTAGCCGGCTTTATAGGCTGAAAAAATGATAATGCCCGCTATCACAGCCACAGCGCCTGCTGCCATTAAAATAACCCCATAGTCCTTGATTTGCATTGGATAAAGCCTTATTGTCTTGGCTGTAACCTCAAATAAGTCAGAACTTGTCCCTATGGAGTCTGCATAAGTGACTTTTGCAAATGCAACATAATTCCCGGGCCTTAAGTTGCTTGGTATCATTAATCTTCTTATGAATTTTGCTTGCGTTTCAACAGCCAAGGTTTCATGCTCGCTGGCTACAATATTTCCCTGCAGGTCTTTTATTGCGTATTCAACAACAACATCCACTCTTCCAAAACCCCTTACATTAAACAAATTAACCTCCAGCAATATTTCATCTCCCGGAAATGCCTTTTTGGACTCTGACAGAACTTCAACATCCACGTCAAACAACGGCTCTGCGGAATCCACCTCAATTATGGTAATTATCTCCTTTTCTGTAGAAGGGCTTTTAAGGGTGATTTTTGAAGGATAAACGTCAGGCTTTTCATTTCCCAAAGCCTTGAAAACAAGCTCTATTGTATTTTCCTCATTTGGAGCTAATGTTGTAGATACCTCATTAGATTCTGGGGAAAGCTTGAATTGGGCTATCTCATGCAAGAATGCAGTCACATCAAACAATGTTGTGCCTGTGTTTTTAATGCTTAGTGTTTCTTTTTTTGTCTGGCCTTGCTTAAGCACAATTTTAAGCGAGCTTTTATCTATGCTGAAATCTGTAACAACAGGGGTTGTTGGTCCTCCTCCCCCGCCCCCACCACCTCCGCCCCCAGAGGCACCTCCGCTTGGTGTAATGCTCGGGCTTGGAGTTTCTGTAGGAGTTTCCTCTGCTTGGTAGCTGGTGAAGTGGCTCACATTAAATATTAAAGTTCCACCACCGGAATAGGAAATTTTCTTGCATATGCTGTCTGGGCATACATTCCCGTCAAATAGAATCCTTGGATTTGAGAAAGTCAGGCCTTCAAGCTGCAGAGTTGCTGATACGTTTAAATTAGGTATTGCGCTTGAGTTAACTTCTATTCTATTAAATGATATGTTTATATGTGAATCCAAATCAAAGCCCTGGCTTAAGTCTACGCTACTGCTAAAGTTAATCTTTCCTGAAGTTGTAACTTCAACAACGAAGTTGGTTATGTTTCTAATGTTAAATGAGGATAAATTACTTGTAGAGCCATTAAAACGCCTAAATGAATGAATTATCACTATTCTTCTTGGGCTTGCTCCGACAAATCCCAGCATATCTGTGCAGTTGATACTCCAGTTATAAAATCCTATGGGCGAATTATTCAGTTCAAAAAACATTGGCACGTCTTTTGTAATCGGGCTCTTTGTAGAATTAACTTGGTTATTAATTATCAGAGAACAATTACTTACAATGCTTGCATCGCTTGCATTATAGGCAAATGTGACATTCCCGTGCCCGTTGCCGGAATTATTTAATGGAAAGTTTAACTTAATCACAGGCCCAGCAGTATCTGTTATTTGCAGCCCGATGCCAACTCCGCTTTGGCTGTAAGCAAGCATCAGCTGAAAGATTAAGGTTAATGCCGCTAATAGCAGCAATAGGCTTCTTTTTTTCATAAGAACACATAAATCAGAGTTTTTATTTAATTACTTTTCTATTTTTTGGCGTCACAAGAACTTTCTAAATTTGCGTTTTCCTTTTCTGGCTTTGTTCTTCTTCCAAAAAATGTATAATAAGAATGCCAATATAACCGTTAGGTATGCTGCACTATCATAGTCTATGTAAAATTTATTTGGGTCTCTGGCAACTTTCAACTTGAAATTTTTGTTTATCTTTGTTAAAAATGGTATCCCGCTTCCAGATGGCGCGGACAGCTGATGAACCGTATAGCTAAGGGTGAATGAATCATTATTCTTATCGTAGTTAGGCGCTGTAACATTGAATTCAATCCTTGTAGAGGATTGCGGCGGCAAAATATATTCTTCCCTATAGTCCAAAAGCTTCATGAACTGCCCATCGTAGTCCACCTTGACTCTTGACTCCGATGAATCAGGATTTTGCAGCCTGATGCCGTATATCTTTGAAGTCCCTTCTATTAATGTTAATGTATTTCCTTCTAAATGGTCTGAAGCAACTGCTAAAGCTTTTGCGCTTAAGCTTGATGCCAAGCTTAACAAAAATAAAATTAAAAATAAAGCTATCAACCTCATTTTAAAGTCAAAATCAATTAAAGATATAGAGGACTTTGAATAATCTGCCATTTTATTACTTTACATTCAAAGTTCTCTTAGAGAATTTTGACAAAATTTATGTATTTCAAAATTTTCTATAAAAAACTTTACGACAAATCAACAACAGTCAAGTTCCATGTGTTGTTGTAGGTTTGCGCGCTTAAGCCGCTGCTCGGGACATCCACCCAGAATATCAAGGTTTGGTTTCCTTTAGTTAGGCTGTCAGCTGTTCCTACATAAGGACTGTCGCCTACAGCTCCAGGCCCATGCATCAAGGCTGCATTAGAGGTTGAACTATCGCCAAAGGGTATTACTTGCGGTAAATTGCTTAAAGGCAATCCATTCCCAGCTGTGCCGTTGGTTGTGTTGACAAAGAAGCTGGATGCTGCTATTGTTTCGCCATTTCCGCCAATCAAGGCAGCTCCTGTTATGTTTATCTGGTCAAAGTCGTTATTGCCTGTGTTGTTCAGCAATATGGGGGCTTTTGCCTCTTTGTTTGGGTCTCCAAGGTTTAAGCTTGTAAAGTTTAAGTTAGCGCCTTCTCCAACTCCCCTGGCTATAACTGAGAATGCAGCCAGTTGGTTGTAAGTGAAAGTTACACTGTCATTTCTTACAGTTCCGCTGCCTGAATCTGTTACTGTTACATTAATAACCCAATTCGCGCTATTGTTGTCATAGTATCTCATATTAATTATGCAATCAAATGTCACTTTGCCTGCATTAACTGTCGTATTCACGCATGAGCTATGGGTTCTAAATTGGGCGATGCCAGGCGCGCCTAGTGTTAAGTTGACGCTTACCCTGCCTCCATTAGTGCCGTTAATTTGCACAGCGCCATCTGGATCGCTGGCATTGAATGAAATTAAAATTGCCACATTGCTGCCTGAAACAGGGTCAACTGAAAACGTTGCATTATTCAAAGTTATATTCACTGGATTTTGATTTGTGATAACCAGCCAAACGCCAACACCGGCCTTTCTAGGAGTTTGGGTTTGAGAATATATTATAGGCACCAATATTAAAAGAATTAAAGACACAGCTGCTATTAGCAAACTCCTCTTTTTTATCTTTACTATCATTTTGGGGGCACTTTTTTAAGCCTGCTCCACTAATACCCCCGCGGACCCGCAGCCAAGAAACAATTAAAGCTGCAAATCCAACCCTTTAGCGCGCAATTGGCCTTTTAAATTAATATTCTTATATATAAATATTTCGCTTTTCTTGTTAGTATGGTTTTTTGTATACTAATATCTAGATTACTTTCATAGCTTATATATAAATATTTCGTTTTTTTTGCTTTTTATGTGTGCGAAATCCGCAATTTATGGCTAAAAAATTATTTTTAGCCTTATTTCCTGGGATCTGTCCAACCTTTTCTAAATTCAGCGCTGCCATTGGCAAAAATATCAGATAAATTTATCTTTATGCCGCATTCTGTAAATTCATTCAAGTTTTCTTTTTTGGCAATAATCTCTTTGCCGTTGCATTCTATAAACAGTTCATCCTTGCAAAATACGTGCTCATTCCTTTCTTCGCAAACAGCTTTTGTGAATACTTTTAAGTCGGTTTTTTCACTGCTTGTGTTTTCCTTGACTGCATAACCAGTTGGAATCTCTTGATTGCCAATTAACGCCAAAGCGATAATTGTCAATATCAAAATAAATTCAACTGCAAATAACACTCTAAGAGATTTATTCAATTGATTACTCATCCTATACTTGTATTAAATCTGATATAAAGATTCTAAGATTTTTTATTCTTGCTATCATTTCATTAGTCTCTTCTGTGGATATATGTTTCCCATAGTAAGCCAAAAATACTAATATGCCAAATACAGACAAAAATCATACAACTATTTCTAGAGTCATCTTATCATAACTAACCTCAGGCACCGATTTTTTTCTAAGCTCTTTCACCTTTGTTACTTCAACAAACCCTAATTTTTTTAGAAACTTTATATCGGTGTTTACATTTTCTGGAGTTCTGCCAACTAACTTAGCAAGTTCATATATGGAGCTTGGTTTTTTATGTCTAACAGTTCTCAATAACTCTAATCTTTTGGGTGTTAAAAATTTCCTAAGCTGGTCTAAAGACTGAAAACTAATACTGTCTTCTCTTAATTTTTTGGCTTTGCCTTTGTCTATATCTTGCAATTCCGCCTTTATTTTTTTCTTAAAATCAGCGGTGTCTTCTATGTATAATTTTAATTCTTTTGTTTTAATCATTTTTCATCACCTTTATATTTCTCAAATTTTTCTACTAATATAAAAAATTGATTTGCGGTTTCTTCTAAACTCTCAAATTTGTAAGATTCTTTCTTACTTAAATAATGTTTGTGGTGCCCTTCATTATTAAAATTATCAAACGCAATCGTTCTTTTATTGTCATGCACAAATGTAAACGAATATTTAATGCCTTCTGGATAAAATTTTGATTTTGGAACTTTCCAAGCTACAATTTCTATAAGATTGCTCCTTTCTGTCACCAACCTTCTTTTTGGGATAATAGCTTTAGCCATTAATATCCTTTTTTTAATTAAATATATTTAATTATACCAAATATATAAATCTTTCTATTTTACTCTTAAATTTACGACAAATCAACAACAGTCAAGTTCCATGTGTTGTTGTAGGTTTGCGCGCTTAAGCCGCTGCTCGGGACATCCACCCAGAATATCAAGGTTTGGTTTCCTTTAGTTAGGCTGTCAGCTGTTCC
>Ga0209542_10005013_pt1 | contig 26812 bp, 35 predicted proteins | sample RifCSPhighO2_01_FD_184028 | JGI IMG/M metagenome (GOLD analysis project Ga0209542, IMG submission 184028) | Soil microbial communities from Rifle, Colorado - Rifle CSP2_plank highO2_0.1 (SPAdes) (version 2) | ecosystem: Environmental > Terrestrial > Deep subsurface > Rock core/Sediment ...
TTAATCGTGCCCATAATTGATGAGGGAGAAAAACGTGGTGCCACACCAACCACCACGTGAAAATGATCCTCATCAATACCAATCGCTTCAAACTTGAAATAATAACGCAACGCAAGACCATCCATAATCTCCTTCAAAAACTCAATACGAGTACGCTCAAGCAACAACTTCTTACGATACTTAACCACAAAAACCATATGATAACGAATCCTATACGTACAATGACACGCGTGCTCAACATCCATAAAAGAAACAAAAACTAATTTGTATTTATAATCTAGCCCCAGCCGCCCCTTGGGGCGGGGTAAAGACTAAATATAGGTTACGGTGACTTTCTTTCCTTGGACTACAAATGAAGCTTGCTTTGTCTCAGCCATACGCTCTCTTTTTGATAACTTTAAGAACGTCAACTTTATATATCCCTCTGATGCCCATAACGTTATGGCCAAAGATAACGTACGAATGCCGAGCAGCACTGCAGGAATTACGTCCTATTACGATGAATACCGAAGCAAACTCCAGATCCAGCCGGGGCATGTTATATTGATTGCGATCCTGGTCATACTTATCGTCACCGCGCTCCATTTATGGGGAAGTGGGTTCTTAGGATTCTAGGACTATTATGAAACTAAACCCTCGAGACTTGGCAAAAGCAATGCAGCGCATGGGAATCCAACAACAGGAAATTCCCGCGATTGAAGTCATAATCCGCTGTGCCGACAAAGACATAGTAATTTCTAAGCCCAGTGTTGCAAAAGTTAACATGATGGGAGAAATGACGTGGCAAATCACTGGGCAATTTCAGGAACAGGCAAAAAATACTACTCCTGATATCAAGGATGAAGATATCCAGACTGTGATGCAGCAGGCAGGAGCATCACGGGAGAAAGCTTTGGCAGCAATCAAGGAATCAAAAGGAGACCTTGCAAAAGCAATTATTCTCTTATCAGGACAGTGAATTTATATATTCCATATACATTTCTGACAGATTGCGCGCTTTTTCACATAAACACGCGCGCCCTGTTGCTCTATGCATCCGACAGAGAGCCTTCAATTGGCTTTACAAGAACTTAAACGTGCCGACCATAGCATTGCGGTTAGTCTTAAGTATACCCGCACGGTTGATGTCATCAAAAGCATTATCGACCGGCTCATTAACACTATCAGCTTCTGCCTTGACACGCTCCTTGTGCAAGCCAAACTCCAAAAAAAGACCGTCGAAATCCCTGAGCTTGCCCGGCTCAAAGTCGAACACATAAAAACCATTTTTCCCGAAGACCGGACCGTACGGGATTTCTGCGACTTCTTCCTCCTTCTTCGCCAAATCACCAAGGCAAAATTTGATCGAACGCAAGAATACCGACGCCACGTCACCATGACTGCCCACCTGGACAATGGGCAGACCATTGAGATCACTATCGATATTATCTCTGAATATTTTGAACGCACCAAAGAATTCTTTTCGTACGTCTCCCGCAGCTTGCAAACAGAAGTCGAATAGCAAAACTTATGAACTCGTGAACGCTTGCACGCACATGCAATCACTCTCAAACAATCTCGTCCTGCGCACTCCTGAAATTATTGCACTCGCACAGCACAGAAAAAGCGCGATTATCCGAGTAATCGATGTTTCACTCTACTGGGTGATGCTTGTTCTTGCAATTGTGGGCAATTTTATCCTCTCAGTAGCAATAGTGCCTTTTTTGCTCGTCCTCAAAGGCACAACATTGTATTTATCATTATTCATGATTGCACTCTCATTTGGAATCCTGTTCAGCTTTCTATTACACAGCATCCAGAAAATTGGATTGCGCAAACACATCCTTGCGACAGTGTTTATCCCTGCGCTTGCTTTGATTAATGTGGCAATCTTTGCGATACTGTCAAATAAGTTAATTGAGCTTTTACACTTATCCACTCCTCCGCACAACCCTTGGTTCATTGGCGCAGTTTACGTGCTTGGATATGTGCTGCCTGAAGCGCTGATACATCCGACGAGAAAATGGCTGAGCTAATTATGAAGGTCATGACGTTGTGTCTTTTATTGCGCGATAATTCTTTACTTTTGGGCATGAAAAAATGTGGATTTGGAGCAGGAAGGTACAACGGGTTTGGTGGCAAAGTAGAGCATAACGAAGATATTGTGACTTGTGCAAGGCGTGAAGTTAAAGAGGAAGCAGGAATAAAGGTTCACTCGCTTGGAAAAGTTGCGGAGCTTTCGTTTCATTTTTTTCACAAACCAGAATTGGATTGCATTGTGCATACCTTTCTTGTTTCTGATTGGTCGGGTGAACTTGTAGAGTCCAATGAAATGAAACCAGAATGGTTTTCCATTGATAAACTTCCATTTACTCAGATGTGGCCGGATGATATTTACTGGCCGCCACACGTTTTGGCAGGAAAATTCGTTTCCGGAAAGTTTACTTTTGGAGAGGAAGATGTGGTTTTGGAACACAAGCTAGATGTCAAATCCCTTCCAAAACAGTCTTAATCAGTGGCGCAATCTCTTAACGCATGAGACTGTCTTTTCGTTCACCGATATTCCCTTTGAACTTGTTGTTTTTTCCAGTAATTCTCTTGTCCGGTCATCGATCACCAAGAACCAATTTTCTGCAGTCTCAAGGTCAACACAGGTCAGAAAGACGTGAACGCATTTTTCCTCGTTTTGCAGCCTTTCAAGTTCTTTTTCGGTTTCCTGCTTTTTTCTTTGATGAAGTTTTAGCATTAATAATTTCAAGCTGGGCAATACCTTGAACGAATTAGACGCACTTGAAGCGCACCTTGAAAGACACACCGCTTCGAACTTAATAGAAGGGCGACCGCTGCGCAAAAGCCAAAAGTTCAATTCTGTGCTTTTGAAAAGGTCTTGGGCTATTTTAATCTTTGCTACCTTTTTAACGTCATCACATAGTGGTTAAAACAGATACATTTTTAAATGGTAAAATCCAGAGTTTTTATATGATTACTGCATTGGATCAAAAGAAATTCATTGACTGGTTTGTAGACCACATCTTTGAAAAAACCAATGAGTTTCCAAGAGTCTATTCAAAAGAATCCCCTCAATTAAAAGACAGACTGCGCTTGTTGTGCTATAAAGGATTAAGGGGCGCAGTAAGCGATTTTTTCACACAGACTCGCACTATGCATCCTTTTGACCTTGTTGAGCATTTTGATTATTTTCTATATCACAATACGATTGAACAACGAGTTAAAGAACAACTCATGAATGATTCTGAAATAAAACCATATTTATCTTCAGAACGACCTGAAACAATCTTTGAACGAAGCCATTTTGAAGGAGAGTGTGGGAACATAGCAATCTTGGCGGCAACACATTACTTGGACAGGTTAAGCCTTCTTGCAGATGAATTTGAGTCAAAAAATAGGAAATAGCTATCTTAAATTTAGTCTTTACCCCGCCCCAAGGGGCGGGGTAAAGACTAAATCGACCAACAGACAAAAAGTAGAAATTACCGAGTCTTTATTCAAGTGTACGAATGGGCGTGTAAAATTCTTGGAATAAGCGAAACGAACAGGGCGATCACGTACGCACAGCTTGAACGTTGGAAAAAACAGATGACTGACTTCTATAAAACTCACCGCACAGTTGAAATCGACCGTGCAGGGTTCGTTCCGAAATAAAAGTTGGGTTGGGCAGGAATAAGCTCCCTTGTGTAAGGCTCCTATTTGACGATGTACGCCAATGACGGTTTGACCCATCAGGACAGCCAATTCAAGCATTCAACTATGCGTGCGCAAAGGCACTTGCACCTGCGGGGGTGTCCGTTTCATCCAATCGAAGAGGAACGTCCGTGCGTATGCCCGCGTCGCCGCAGGAGTCACACATCCTCCTCCCTCTTCAAGGTCCGTTTCTGTTATGTTGCCTTCGATTGCTCGAACTCAAAATGCTAGGCAAATTGAGCCGCGTGTTTGTGGTGGGGAGACTTTCCTCAGGTGTTAACCCGGCGGCTTGTTACCCACCCAACCCAGCGCATATACAGAAAAACGGCTTTATAAATCTAACGGTGAAATGTGTCATGAACTTTATGAAGCTCCCCTATTCTGTTCACACAATGAGTAAAACATTGGCACTTGTTGCTAGTACACTTCTTACAGCGTATGGCCTTGCGGAAAGCTGTGCATGTCTTAAAAACAGATTGGACCCTCCTGTAGTTGAATTTGTGAGTTCAAGTTCTATTGAAGAAGCGCGGATGTATCGAGTGTGGACAGAGCACGTGCACATGACTCTTCCTGGTTACGAAATTGCCCGTAGGCCTCCAGACATAAGTATTGAAGAGATGTTAAATAAAGAGAAAGCTAAACAAGTTATTGCCCAAACATCAAAACAGTAAGTTCGAAGCACACTCGGTTGTCGTGGGATTAGAAATCCCACTTACAGTTTGGGGTTCTAGCACTTTCGCAAAAGGGCTAGTGTCCAAACACCAGAACAGTAAGTTCTTCCTTTCCTTGTTTTATCTTCTGTTCTTTTACAATTGTGAATTTAAATTCCGCTGCTTTTTTCTTCGCAAGCTCGACACCGCGTTTCATGCACAGCGTGATCGTCCCTGTTTTCTTGAGGATAAATTCCGCTTGATAAAAAACTTGGTGATAAATCTTCTCGGCAAGTCCTTCGGCGAGGCTTCGTCCTGGCTGCGGTGGAAACGTGATAATCCTATCCAAAAAATTCTTGCCAAATTTTGAGTCGAGCCATTCCAGATTGGTGCGGGAGAATTCAATCATTTTGACAATTCCTGCTATTTTCGCGTTCTTCTGCGCTGCAGAGACGTGTTTAAAGTTGTCATCCATTGCTATAATGGTGCCTGGAAAAGTTTTTTCTTTGTCAACAAATTTGGGCTTGACACTTGGCATTGTTGCAAATGCGAACTTTTCGCGGTCGTATTTGTGTGAGGACGTGTTTGTAGAATAAAGTGCTGCTTCAATAGGGATGATGCCGTGGCGGCAGAATGGGTCAAGCATTGCGTGTTTGGGCTGGTAATCTGCGATAAAGAGTAATGATGCGGCTACGTTTCCTTTAAGTGCGTCGTTTCCTAAGAAGATGCGATAGTCTCTGCGCCCAAGGTCAATTCCAGAGAAGTCAATTCCGAAATGGCAGTCTTTTCCATCAATGAAGAGAAAAAAGGTTGTTTGTGGTTTTTTGTAATCGACCGCGACTCCGTATTTGCCAGCAAGTATTTTGTTGAGGTGATGCTCTGCGTCATAGGATGTAAAGTTATGCTCGCCGTGTCGTTCGCACTGAACCACTGCTCGCTCTGCCAAGTAAGGCTTAACACCATCAAGCAATTCTTCAGGCGGTAGGTGTCCTGTAAGTTGTGCAGATGCAAGTTCCATAACAACTTTTGAGAACGTGCGCCCCTGATAACAGAGTGTTACAAAGTCCTGGATTTTCAATTCGCTAAACATAATTCTTCCAGGAAAAATAAGAACGTCCTGCGCTTTCACAAGCATCTTAATCTCGTTTGCGCTTATCTCTTCAAGCCCGGAATTGGTAAGAACAAATCCGTTCATGCGGTGTCTTCCGGCACAATTTTTGTAACACTTATAACAGTATCTTTCTCATCAAGTTTCATCACGCGCACTCCTTGAGTGCTTCGTCCAATGACGCTCACTCCTTTTGCAGGGGTGCGGATGAGGGTGCCATTTTGAGAGATCAGCATGAGTTCGTCGTCATCAGAAACCGTCACGATGCTTACCACTTTACCGTTTTTGTCGGTGATTTTCATGTTGATAATACCGACTCCGCCGCGCGCAGTGAGACGGTATTCTGACATCTCAGTACGTTTGCCATATCCTTTCTCAGTTAGGGTTAAAAGTGTCTTCTTGCTTTCAGCAAGCGCTGCTCCTACGACGTGGTCTTTGCGTAATTTGATTCCGATGACTCCTGCTGCTGCGCGTCCCATGGGGCGCACGTTTTTCTCGTTGAACTTGATTCCCATTCCTTTCTCCGTTGCTATGATGATATCTTGCGACCCGTTTGTGAGCATGACGCTGCAAAGCTCGTCTCCCTCCTCTAGGTTTATGGCGATGATTCCTCCTTTGCGGGGGTTGCTGAATTCTTCAAGTGATGTTTTTTTGACTGTTCCATTACAAGTGACCATGAACAGGAATTTGCCTTGCTCGAACTTTTTGACTGGAATAAATGCAGTAACTTTCTCTCCTTCACCAAGCTGCAATAGGTTGACGATTGCGCTTCCTTTTGCGTATCGTCCTGCTTCAGGTAATTGGTAGACTTTGAGCCAGTGTATTTTTCCTTTGTTGGTGAAAAATAATATTGAGTCGTGCGTGTTGGCCACGAATAAATTTTCAATAAAGTCATCATCGTTAGTTTCTGCGGCGATTATTCCTTTTCCTCCCCTGCGCTGCTGCTTGTACGTGTCGCTAGGGAGTCTCTTGACATATCCTGCGTGCGTGATGGTGATGACATCTTCCTCCGGTTTAATGAGTGATGCATCTTCAAGTGCTGCTGCTTCTCCTGCTCTGATGTCGGTCCTGCGTGCATCTCCGTATTTTTCTTTGAGCTCGTACAGTTCCGCCTTGATGATTCCGCGTATTTTGAGTTCGCTTCCAAGGATTTCTTTGAGCTCTTTGACGAGTTTCAAAAGGTCGGAGTGTTCAGTTCGAATTTTGGTTTGTTCAAGGGAGGCAAGCCTGCGCAGGGTCATGTCGAGAATTGCTTGGGCTTGTTTTTCGCTAAGTTTGTATTTGTCGATTAGTCCGCGTTTGGCGTCATCTGCGGATGTTGAATTTTTGATGAGGTTAACGATTGCATCGATGTGGTCGAGCGCGGTGATGAGTCCTTCAAGGATGTGGACGCGGTCTTCTGCCGCGTTTAGGTCAAATTCAGTTCGTTTGCGTACGACAAGGGCGCGGTAGTCGATGAAGTGTTTGATGATTTCTGCCAGAGAGAGTACTTTGGGTTGGTTGTCAACTAGTGCAAGCAGGTTGATGCTAAACGTTTCTTGCATCCTGCTGTGGCTGAACAGTTGGTTGAGCACGACATCTGAGTTTGCTCCTTGTTTGAGCTCAACGACGATACGCATTCCTTCCCTATCGCTTTCGTCACGTAAATCAGAAATGCCTTGGACCTTTTTTTCTTGGACAAGTTCTGCGATTGCTTCGATGAGTTGTGATTTGTTGACCATGTAAGGGATTTCGTCAACGATGATGCGTGCGCGGTTCTTGTTTTCTTCCATGTGTGTTTTCGCGCGCACGATGACTTTGCCGCGTCCTGTTTTGTAGGCTTCAATCATCCCACTTGAGCCCATGATGATTCCACCGGTGGGAAAGTCAGGTCCTTTAATGACAGATAGTAATTCGTGGAATTCTAGTGTGGGCTTGTCAATAGTTTTGATGGCTGCGTCACAGACTTCGTTCATGTTGTGAGGCGGGATGCTCGTCGCCATGCCAACTGCGATTCCTGAGCTTCCATTGATGAGTAGGTTGGGCGCTTTTGCCGGTAAAACGCTTGGTTCTTTGAGTGAGCCGTCGTAGTTCGGGACGAATTCTACCGTGTCCTTGTCGATATCTTGCAAGAGCTCTTCTGCGAGCTTGTTCATGCGCGCTTCCGTATTGTGGTTGATGAAGCCGTTTGCGACGAAAGAATGACAATCACTATCAACTTTGATAGAGAATACGGGTTGTATTCCTGCTTCTTGAATGGAAACAACTTGCTCAAACAAATAATTGTGCGTGATAAAGTATTCAAAAAGCGAAGCTTGGCTTTGTCCGGTTTGCGTTTGAATTACTTCAGAGATAAGCGCATAGTTTTTTTGCATTGCTGGATATCGGTCGAAGTTGTGCTTTGCAACAAATGAGGATGATCCAAGCGAACGAATATAGTCAGAGATGAACGGAACATAATCAGTTTGTGAATAATCTTTTTTATAATTCAAAATAACGTGATCCAACTTTGCATTCTTGCGTTCTGAGAAGAAGCCAATATTCTGGGAAAACTTTAATATGTTGCGTGCCCCTCGCAAGTACAATTTGTATATTGTTCTGTGTTTATCGTAACGTCTGAAAGAATCAATTCCAAAGCGCAAAAGGAATGTTTGAAGCTGCTCAATAAGTTTACTGCTCACGGAACAACAGCTAAGTTCGACCATTTTGGGAGCGGATGATATTGAGCCATCTCCTTCAAAGTACGCGCGAAGAAATGATGCGGCAATGTGCTGAGGTGACTGGAAGAGGGCAGAAGGGATTACTTTTTCACGCGCCTTTGCTGCAGGAAGACCTATTGAGTGGAGGAATGCAATGGTCGCAACACAATGGCATTCAAGTCGCGAATATGGTTTTTTGCCGTATGAAGAAGGTTTGCGTTCAAAGCGGTGAAGTGTTGAATCAGGGAAGGCACGTTTCCAAGCTTCTTCAAATGCCTTGACAAAAGCACGGTCAGTATTGCAGAATTCAATCTTTTTCTCACCAATAAAACCTTCTGCAAGAAGTGCCCCGAGGATAAACGCGAGGTCTTCGTCAAGAGAAATAGGAAGGACTCGTTTGACGCGTAAATGTTCAAAGGAAGGGTAAAACTTTTCCAAGTTTACTTCTGTATGCGGCCAGAGTGCTTGCGAGCGGTCAAGTACGACGTAATCTCCTTCAGTTACTTTTTCGAGCAGTTTCCAGACAAAAATTGGTTTACCAGCCTCATTTGCGGTTAATGTAAGCACAGGGTGATTGTATGACCCTTGCAATGAATATCCTTTGGTCGTTGTTATCTTACGTGTTGGATGTTCGCCTGAGTCAAACCATTTGGATGCAGTATGTGTTTGCTGATCTTTTGAAAGAATTTTGACGTTGGTGTTTTCAGAAGTTGAAAGTTCATTGATCGGAACAAGTCCCTTTTCGGTCACAACAAGCGTATCGCCCGTGACGCAATATCGCATCGCAGCGGCATTATCTCCATCGACAGATCCAAAATTTCCTTGCCCATTGACAAGTGGGTATCGTAAGGAGAAGTCTTGCGCGAGGCGCACCATGGTCTCGTAGATGGCTGAGTCACCGTGGGGGTGATACTTACCCATGACGTCTCCCACGATACGTGCAGACTTCTTGAAGGGCTTGTTATGGGCAAGTCCCATTTCGTGCATGCCAAACAGGACTCTGCGGTGGACTGGCTTAAGGCCGTCACGAACGTCAGGGAGCGCTCTTCCAACAATAACTGACATGGAATAGTCTAAGTATGAAGTCTTCATCTCCTGCTCAATAATGCGGGTGATGATGCGCTCTGTTGGTGGTGGTGTTTCGGCCATAGGAAGTAGTAACGTATAAAGCCCCTCTTATCGTCGATAAAGTGGCACATTTGACAGCTTAAAAAGGTTGCGGAAAGCAGATTTATCTAGAATATAGAAAAGAAACAGTGTAAGCACTCCGAAAAGATATAACTATGTACGTTTGAAAGATGTCACTTAGCGCAACATTTATATATTACAAAAGAGTACTTTAGTATTACAAATGGAAGTGCTCATTGCAGACTCATCAACAATAATTTTGCTTGCGAAGGTAACGCTACTAAGGACTTTTGCGGGAGAAAAGAATATCGTAATAACTCGAATGGTAAAAGCGGAAGTACTCAAGAAAAAAGAACTTGAGGATGCTAAAATCATCTCCGCATTGTTGCAAGAAAAAATCATCACGGAAACCCAAAAGAAGAGTGAATTTCAGAAATTGATGGACGACTTTGGCATAGGCGCTGGCGAAGCAGAGACTATAGCATCAGCATATAAAGAAAGGAACATAGTAGCAACTGATGACTGGCGCGCCATCAAGGCGTGCAAGACACTAGGCATTAAGTTCATAACAGCAATCCATTGTTTGATTTATCTGGTGAAGAACGGCAAACTCGATAAAAAAATGGCACGGGCAAAACTCAAAACTTTGGAGAAATACGGCCGTTACGATACAGAAATAATAAGAGACGTAAAAAACATCATTGAAGGTGAAAAAAATGGCTGATATTGTGAGCTTCAGATTCAAGGAACACGAACTAGGTCACATACAGAAACTATCTATTGCCAAGAAAGTTGACAAAACAGCAGCGGCAAGGGAATTAATAGAGTACGGGTGGAGATATTACGTTCTTTCGCAGTATAAAGAAGGCCGGCTTTCTTTAGAGAAAACAGCAAAAGAACTGCACACGTCAATAAGCGAACTCATGGACCTTCTTGCAGATATGGGAATGAAATCTCCGATTGCTTACGAAGATTATCTGGAAGGGCTAAAGAACATAACTTGAAGTTCAAGATGAAAATAAAGCAAGACACGCTCTACGAACTCACGCCAATAAATTGGGGAAAAGGAACAGAAACATTAAGCGAGACGTTGATTCTGTTATCTACAATCAACAATAATCAAAGTAACCACTCAAAAGTGTCAACTGAACGAAAGATTTAAATAGGCCTGAAAAAGCTCGAGTGTTGGTGATGTCACAATGGCTATGAAATTCGTAAGTAGTCCAGAATACCAGATTGAAAGAGCTGGTTTTGAAAATGTGAAGTTTACAGAAAGCTCTCCAGGATATTTGACCTGGCAAAACGCTGTCAAATTTGCTGAAGAGCGCGGTGCAGTTTTGCAAAGCGCTCGCGAAGGTTTGGCGCTTCGTATCGAAGCAAACGGGCAGGATAACGCAAACGACTACCAAGCGACTCGCACAGCGGTTGCGTATGTAAAAGTTGACGGCAAGTGGTATGCTGCGTTTGATGATGTTGCAAATCCAGAACAAAACATTATTCTTGCGCGCTCACAAGAGGGCTATAACGCGCATAAATCAAACAACAATTGGCTCCTGCCAAAGACTGACAAGCACGTTGCAGGAATTCTTGACCGTGCAGAAAAAGCAGGCAGGATTGTTGAAGTGAAAGAAAGCCCACTTGAACTCTCAACGCGCCCAGTTCACCCTAATGGAAGTTCCGCATTTGGTCAAAACAAAGTAGTCCAAGCCTTCACCGGAGACATTGCAGAAAGCTATGCAAATTTCTTGCACAGAAAAGGTTACAAAAATAGTTTTGTATACACCTTGACTCCTAAGAGTTTAGAACAGTTAGGCGTGACAAACGACGACGCAGAAGTGCGGGCTGTCGGTCTTGGCGGCAACGTCGTCATCATCTATCTGAACGCCAATAACCGATTCAGCAACGATGGGCGTGCCCGTGGGGTAGTCCACGTCGATAGAGAGTAGTTATTTAATTTCTTTTCTTATTTGGTCATTCACCGTAAAACTTCGTCCGCAATAAACACACTTTTTAGACTTTCGAGCAATCCCACCGACTGGTTTATACTGCATTTTATTCCCGCAATGTTTACATTGAAGTAAGAATTTCATTGTTCATCCTTGGAGTCTTTGTGCTCTGGGTGCTCTCCTTCCACAATTTCTTTGACGCGCGCATCAACTCGTTTTTCCATTTCCGGAGAGACTCCTTCAGGATAAAGCCCTTTGCTTTCAAATGGGCGCGATTTCACTTTCTTTGTTTTTGCGCGCACTTCATCATGTATTTTTTGTTCCGGAGTCTGCTCAGGCTCTTCCAAGACTACAACCGAAGCAGGCGTCACTTGTTCTACATCAGTTTCAGAAATATGTTTCATGTGCGCATGATGCTCCTGTTTCCCGTCGTATTCTAGTTTTTTGTGTTTTCCCGGCAAATCATACACATCAAGTTCGCCTAACTTTTCCATAAACACTTCAACACCAGAAGGAGTCACTTCTGCAATCGGTTCAATCACCGGATACGTCTCAAGCACTTTGCCGTGTATCTTTATCTGCGGTGTTTCAAGATTGTGTCTTGCTTCTGCTTGCTGGTCGGTGACTGTTTGTTCATGTTCTTGTTCTTTCGCCTCAATCGCGTGCTCTACATCTCCCATCGAATGAAATTTCTTTTTGAGTTGTGAGGGGTCGATGGAAAAGTAATCAAAGAATTTAGGCGCGAGCCGGATCAGTTTTGTTCGTCCTTTTTTCTCGCGCGTGATGAACGCTGATTCTTCCAAGTAGTTCAAGTGCTCGTACCCTTTGTTCGTGCGCACTTTAATCACCGCAGATTGCAAGACCGGAGCCTTGTACGCAACGACTGCAAGGGTTTGCAAGATACTCTTAGGCAATTCTGTTTTAGAAACAACTTTTTTGACAACAGCAGTGTATTGATCGCGCACCGTGAGTTTCCAGCCTGTGCCTTCTTGCAAGAGCGCGATGCTTCCTGGTTTGGAATCTAGGTGTACTTTCCATTCAGTTAAGACGTTCAGCACATCCTGTTCAGATTTTCTGCACAGTTTTGCAAGTTCGGCAAGTTCTACTTTGCGTGCTGCGGAAAACAGAATGGCTTCAAGTGTTCCCTTGAGCTCTTCATCCATGTGTTGTGTATGTTGTCCCTTCTTTTTTGATTATTCCTTTTTTGACTAAATGTTCAACGAATTGAGTAAGGTCGTTTGAATCTATTCCCAAAAGTTTGCTTAAGTCGGCGATGGTGTGCGGCTTTGTTGCGCACGCGTATTTGATGAAGTTGTGGAAGATGTTGACTGTGTTGCGGTCAAGCACTTGTTTTTGAGCGCTCAGGTTTGTAATCATTGCGTCAGTATGATGGATTTTTGCGGAGAAGTCGTTGAGGACATCTTCTAATTCCTTGACTGGGATGCTCAAAGCGTCAGGTTTGATGATTTCGATGCTACTCGGCATGTTGTCAAAGCAAAAGTCAAGCAATTGCTGTGCATCCTTGAAAGCCACTTCAATCTCAACAAATTGCGTGAATAGTGTTTCTTTAGGGATGGGTTCTGCGTATTTTTCGTAGTGAACATCGTAGTCTTCCTTGACTTTGTTCATGTGGTCACGGAGTGCTTTGATGATGTGTTCTTTGGGCGCTCCAAATATCTCAAGGATGAATCTGGCGACGATAGGTTTCTGTTCCATGTCAAGAATCACCTTTTCGCATAACGTTCGATTGCTGTGATTCTTGAGCATGCTCGGAAATAAAGTGCCAAGTATGAAAATATGAAATTATTGGCTCGCACTTTATTTCAGACACAGAGTAATAAACAAAGTGAGGGATTATAAAGCTTATGCCCGATGAAAGGGCAAATGTTACCATTCGCGAATAGTGGTAAAACCTTATATGTTGCATGAGAAACGTAAAACCGGGATGGCAATCATGGATTTTCTCAAAGGAACAAAAAAAGGTCGTGAGCTTCCGCTTCCACCGCCGCCGTCTCCACCAATGACATTCCATGGTGATTTTGATTCTATCCGTCCACCGCAAGCCCCCTCAATGCCACAAGCTATTCCTGATTTTTCGTCTAATGAGTCTGATTTTACTCTTCCGGATTTTCCACCTGCCCTTCCTGCGCCTGCGGAGGAAAAAGAGGTAACTGTGTTTGATAAAACGCTCACGCAAGGGGCAGGGGATTTTTCAGATTCGGCAAGAAAGTCACAAACTGATTCTGGTCTGAAGATGAAAGAAGAAACAGAAGTCGTGCGCATGATGCCTCATCCCGCATTTATTGCAGTTGAGGACTACAAACGCATTGTCAATGATACCAACAGCATCCGCGCGCACGTTATGAATGCGGAAGGATTTGCCAAGAAGTTGACCGAACTTAAAGCAGACGAGGAGCGCGCGCTTGAGCGCTGGCGTTCCCATCTTGAAGATGTAGAGAAAAAGCTCGCGTATGTTGACCAGTTAATTGAGAAAGCAGAGAAGGTGTGATGATGGAAAACAGAGCTCCTGTCTTCGTAAAAATTGAAAGTTACAAGGATATCATGGATATCACCTCTCTTATGCGTGAGAAGGTCAAGCAAGCCAAGTTCTTACTGGACAAGATTGCTGATATGAAAGCCCAAGAAGATGCGCAGCTTGCGACCTGGGCAAAAGAGCTTGAGAGTGTTGAGGCAAGTATTGCTTCAATCGACCGGTCGCTCTCGCAATAACCATGGACGAAACACTCTTTTTTGTTGGTGTGAAGGATCATGTTGAAGTACGCAAAGAATTACTAATCAGTTCAAAGAATGTTCTTAATTCATTGAAACGTTACGAGATGTTCATGCAAGTTAAAGAGGAAAAAGCGCGCGTCGAAAACGAACTGCAGCGCGTGTTTGACGAATTGCTGTTGCTCAACAAAAAGTTGCGCAACCATTTGCCTAAAGTTCCAATTAAAGGCGGCGTGGAAGACTCTCCGCAACAACCTCGAAAAGAAGAACCTGAGAAGTCTTCTCAAAAAGGCAACAGGGATATTCTTGAAGAAGAACTGACTCGTGTTGAGAAAAGACTGAGTTCGTTAGAGTAAAGCTTTAAAAACACTGCCGAACAGACTTATTCTAACGCGTGGGTTCCCGAGTGGTCAAAGGGGATAGCCTCAAGCACATATGGTGTGTAGAAAGCTATTAGCTTAGTGCTTTCGCAGGTTCGAATCCTGCCCCACGCATCTTTCTGGAAGTTAGATGCGCTAACTGTAAAAGATACTAAAAGAGAAGCAAACTATGCGCGATGCAATTATATATTTCCCCGTATTGTCTGCTTATTATGAAAGTGGGAAGAAATTGGCCCTGTCCTTGCGGAAGCGGAAAGAAATACAAGAGGTGCTGTATTGACAATAATGAAACGCACGGAAAAGAACAAGTGATTAAAATTGACGGGCGCAAGGTAAGAGCATACGAGGCGTACGTTGATATTGAATCCGGAGTAGTTCATGGCTTCGACCAATCTCCTGATATTAAACACTGGATTGAAAATGCAATTAGTGAATTTAACATTGAAGATGGGAAAAAGTTCTCAAAGATGTTACCAAGAATAATGCAGGAATATAATGAGAGAATAAATGAAGTGAATTCAAAATTGCCTCGCGAGCTTGGCGTGATGTTCAATGATGCACGTGAGCTGATGGGTTCAAAAAAGTACAGGGAAGCAATCTCAATAAATGATATTATTCTTGAAGTATTTCCTGAATCGGTTGAAGCGCAGGGGGTGAAGGGGCGCGCTCTTTTCTCGCTAAAGGAACATCCTCTTCAACAAAAATTGAATAACATAGTGAGTTCGGAAGGAAAATATCGAAAGCTGATGATTGAAGAGTTTGGAAATGAAACTGTGGAAGTGACAGTTGAGGAACGTGAGTTAGTGCTTCCGCTCATTATAGAGCTTTATATGAGTGCAAAGAACTGGGAAGGGAAAAACTTGGCACTTAATGTTTTGAAAGAATGTGTTGTAAGCTATTGCAAAGATGGAGCAACAGAGGAGGTGGATGCGCTTTTGCTAAAAGCGCTTTGCGATAAAGATGGCAGAGTGAGGAATAATGCAGTGTACACGGCAAAAAGTAGAAGATGTCTTGATGTTCCCATCGACTTCTTTTTCAAGGTTGCAGATAAGGCAAGCAGAGAAAAGGATTCCAATGTGAAACGTGGGCTTTGTCGCGTAATTCTTGAGTGGGCTGCTCCTATAACTGATTGGGTGATGGAAGAAGAAGGTATTTCAAAAGAGTATAGGGCAGCTATTGAAATGGCACTCGAGAGCACAGGCTATGCTCCCGAGTATTATCGCGCAAGTCCTGATGAAAAAATGAAGATGGGCTTACTGGGCACCAAGACAAAAGGAAGAATGACCAAACTCGGAAACGCTATTGGTAAAAATGGTTGAAAAGAAAAAATATCCTCTGCGCCAACTCGTAAATTGGTATTTTGGTAACTATTGTTCACGGAAGTGTTTTGACAACCCTGAAAGATTGAAAGACCATTATGACAAACTGATGAATGTGGTAAAAAATAGTCCGACTGTTTCGATGACGCACCGAGATTTTCTTGATTTGTTTAATGAACACTTAAGCATTTGCACGTTAAGTGATAGTTTCAAGAGGAAATCTATTGGATGGACACTGCTGACAATACTACAAGAGACTCCAAATTATGAGAGTGATAAGATTGTTGTGGAAAACAAGAGAATTAAATTAGTCCAAGGAGAGTTAGCTCCGCCAAGAAGATGCGAGATTTGTAAAGCTGCAAATATTCCCCGATAATGAAGCCAAACAGAAAAGTATATATTAAGTGTACACCATCTTTATAAAGAAACAAACAGGAGATAATACTAATGTCAAAAGACCGTTTTATGAAGGTGTACGCAAATCTACCTGAAAATGTCAGACAAGAAGTAATAGCTGTGATGAAAGTGGGCAACATAGACAAACCATTCACGTGGAACAGCGCATACGTGGAAATCAATAACGATACTCCTTTAGGAAAGGACGTGCTCAAGAAGCTGGAAAAGCTGGAGTTAATATGACTGAAGACTCAGACATCAAAAAGCTCATCCTTGCACGCTTGGAAACAATGCCCGAATACATCCAGATTAATTTGGGAAGCTTTGGGACATTAGGAAAAGAAGACCTCATAAACCACGTCAAGAAAGGTGATGACTTTGGCAAAAAGTTCATTGAAGTACAGATGAAATACTTAAGAACGTTCAAACAAGGAATGTAAAAAAATGACTTCTCAAAGCGCACTTATCACCCGCCCTGAACACGATAAGATTACAAAATACCTTTCAGAATGGAACGATGAAATCATTGCAGAAGCAAAGAAAAGAGGCGTTCCGATGAAAGACCTTGCAGGTGAAAAGGCGACCAGAGCAGAGTTTGAAAAGTTTCTCAACAAACAAAACCCGTCCCTTATTTTTCTTAATGGGCACGGTGACTCTGAAACCGTCAAAGGTCACAAAGATGAACCATTGGTCAAATGTAATGATAACGAAGCGGTGCTTAAGCACAAGGTTATCTATGCTCTTTCTTGTGACTCTGCTGCAAAACTTGGAGTTTCCGCAGTTGAGAAAGGAACAAAAGCATACATTGGCTACACTGAACCGTTCTCTTTCCTTACAAACAAAAACAAGGAGTGCAGACCAAAGGATGACGAGCTTGCAAATGTATTCAAAGAAGCATCAAACCAAGTCTCGCTTGCATTGTTACGTGGAAAGTCTCCGCAAGAAGCGTACGACCTATCACAGATGAAGTTCAAGGAACTGATGCAAAAGTTCTCAGCGAGCAATGCCCCACCTGACGCAGAAGAAATACGATTCTGGCTCTTTTGGGATATGCAAGCGCAAGCCGTGTTAACCAGTTAGCTTTTTTTTACTTTTCGTTACCGACAGCTTTAAAAAGCCAAAAAAGAGTTATCGTCGGTAATGACGCTTGACAAATTTGACGATATGGTGACGTTCGCAACCGCAGTTTTGAATACGTTCAGTCCTGGAAAATTTCCTAATGATACTGCGAAATTGTTGGATTCTTGGCTTTCCAACTTGAGCTCAAAGCCAGGAACTCCTCAATTTGTTGACGTACTTATTGAACTGGAAGAAGGACTTATCAGATACCGAGCTGCACTTGCTTCCTACAAAACTGATTTTGTGATTGCAAGAAAACCATATAAGCAAATTCTCACAGACTTTAGAAGGAAATTAATCAATGTTCAGCCGTACGGCTCTTCAAAATCAATGGAACTTTTGTCAAAACTTGTGGGGTTACCGTGGCCATAGACCCTGGAAAAGCACACGTGTACAATCTCGCAAAGATGTGTGCGACACGTTGGTTTATTCTATATACAAACGAAACACTAAAGAGTGTTGCTCCAGTGCTTGTGGAACAGAACGGTCTTGAAGAAAAAGTTGCGTTAGGCAACCTTGACATTGTTGAAGAATCGCCAATTGCGTATGATGATAAAAAAGTTTGCCCCGTTTCTTTCAAAGCGATGTGCGAGCGATTCACAAGCACTCTTAACAAAATGGAAAATTACGCTTACGAAGTTCCGATTCTTCGGCAGGGTATTCCCGAACTTGAAAAACTCGCAAGGGGAGAGCCTGCTAATATGGAGCTTGTCCGCAAGGCATATTGGGTTCTTGAGCAGAAACCATTCGCTCCTGATTCTCTGCAAGACCCTTCCAAATTGCAGCTTTACTTGCAAGCAGCGAAAGATTGTAGTGTAACAGAGCACTCCTCTCCTGACCGCATATTTATTGACAACACGCAGCTTCTTTGCAAAATTTGGAATGGAAACACAATGGCTTTTGCACCACTTACCTACTATATGACTCCACACTCTTCAGATGGTAAAGTTATTGACCTGCCAAGTCTTGATTTTAGAAAACAACTTGAACAACTCGCAAAGTGACTATTTAAATACAGTACAGCACCAATTTTATCGTGTGTGCCCCACGCAGTCCTTGTTAAGTAGTTAAAAAGATACATTTTTAAATAGCAAAAATAGATAGTTTTCTATGTTTGCAGCGTTAGAACAAAAAAAATTTATTGACTGGTTTGTAGAAAATATCTTCCAGCCAAGCAATGAGTATATCAAAGTGTTCGCAAGAGAAAGTCCTGAACTAAAGGCACGGTTGCGCTTTCTGTGCTATAGAGGGTTAAGGGAAGCTACAGCAGACTTCTGGGAATTTGACAAAAAAATACTGCGTACTCCTGTGGATTTCAAAGGTGGCACTGTTTTATATGTAAACCATCCTGAATGTCTGCCACAGATAAAGAGGGTGTATAACTTCTTCAGATACGAAGGTTCTATTGAAGAAAAAGTTAAACAGCAACTTCTTAAAGATGGAAATGTGAAACCATATCTGTCAGGTGGCAGGCCAGAATCAATTTTTGAACTGGGTGATTTTGAAGCGAATTGCGAAAATGCTGCACTCTTGCTGTGGAGTCGTTATGTTAATAAGTTAGGTGTTCTTGCTGGCGAGCCCGAAGATGAAACCTGGACTTCAAAGTAATAAACTTAAATCACATCAATATGTCCAATAATCCAAACGTACGCTATAGCGTATTCACACATCTTTGCACGTGCAAAATCCAAAATACCTTCCAGGTTCTGAAGTTCAAGTTGTGGTATGTGCCCATCATTGTAAATATCTTCTAGTTGACTCGGAAATATCGCGTGTACATCTCTACAACGAAAAGAACCTTTGCGTGGCTCATCAAAAAATCTGCCTTGGAGAAATGTTCTGATTGCGTTGCGAGGAGTAGAAAACCATCCGGACTGCTCAATACTCGCAACAATCTTTCCAGAACTTGAAATCCAACTTTTCTCAAACTTTGTATTTTTACGCTTCAATGCTTCCTCTAATAAAGCTCTCACTTCCCGTCTTGAAGGAACGTTCACTTTATCAATAACCAGAATTGTAAACGGGTTGTTATCATTAGGAATTCTCACACAATGCTTGTTATAAAAAGCATCAAAATCTTGCTCCGAATAGATTACAATTCCAACTGCTCTTCGCCTAACTGCTTTACCTGCAAGCTGTAGTTGCTCAAGCCGTTTATCATCATATATAACCGAACACGTGTCAGCATTAACTGTTAGCTTACCTGCTTCACGCAAAACATAACCCATAACATGAGAGTCACAGTCCCACCTTAAAAGTTTTGTTGAGAACGTAGTATTTAAATCCAGTACCGCACCTTTCTTATCGTGTGTGCCCCACACAGTTCTCAAATAAGCAGAAAAGAAGAATTCAAAACAAAAAAAATAAAACAAATTGTTTATTTTTTCTTTGTGCTACACATTCCTTGGCAGTCCGCGCAGGAACTTCTTCCTAGTGAGCCTGCTCCCCATAAGATGAAGAGTACGCTCCACCATTGGACTCCCCAGAAGCTCCAGATATTTAAGTCTCGGAGCAGGAACAGTATTCCTGCCAAAAGCATCAAGACGCCTCCGAATGTTGAACATTTTTTGCATCCCATCATGTTAGTCACCTCTTTGTTAACGTTTTGTTTGTATGATTGTAAAGAGACAAGCTGAAAACAAGTTTTCATCGCGCCTCGTTGTGAGCAGTTTAACCACCCACGTCGATAATGTGTTGTTGATATATAAGCTTTAGGGCAATACTTTCAGGCACCAGTCGGGGTCGTCTTTGATTGGCAGTCCTTGCACAGTGTATCCTATGACTCGCTCATCGCAGGGTTGCTGGTAGGTGAAGTATGCCGCGAGTCCTTCGATTGGTGCTCGTTGTTGGAGTTGGAAATTTCCTGTGATTGTTTGTATGTTGATCGCGGTCAGCGCTCCAAGCGCGACGATGGAGACAATCAAGAGTATTGCTATTGGGGTATTGGTCATAGTGGTGGTAAGGGAAAGTACAGTTGTTAAACCTGATGACCGTACAGTACTACTTCCCGTTCTTCGACGAGAAATAAAGGAGGTGGAAAGCTTTTAAAAGAAAAAGCACTCACCGCGCATGATGGACATCGAAATCGCGGCGGTTGGCGGCTGGGGAGAGGTAGGTCGCAATATGACTGCTGTCCGTGTTGGAGACGATGTTATTCTATTTGATATGGGCCTGCACATGCCTAATTATATCAAGCTTACTGATGAGGAAATTGGGGATGTCATCAGTCTGACTGAGAGCAGTTTGAAGCGCGCTGATGCTGTTCCCCAGGATGCATCAATTAAGGATTGGAAAGCAAACGTGCGCGCGATTGTCGTGACGCATGCCCATCTGGACCATATTGGCGCAGTACCTTATTTGGCGGGAAAGTACACTGCTCCGGTCATCTGCACTCCGTTTTCAGCCGCTGTTTTGAAGGCGATTTTGCGGGATGAAAAGATTGATTTGGAAAACAAAATTATTGAGTTGGGGCCAGGCCAAACGATTCCGCTCACAAAACAGCTAAAGCTCGAGTTCATTCACATCACTCATAGTACTCCGCAAACTATCATCGCTGCGCTCCACACTCAAAAAGGAATAATTTTGTACGGGAATGATTACAAGATGGACAGTCATCCAACGCTTGGAAAACCTGTGAACACTGAGCTCCTCAAAAAAATAGGGGAGAAAGGGGTTCTCGCGCTGATCCAAGATTGTTTATACGCTGGCGAGCAGCGTAAGACTCCGAGCGAAGAAGTTGTCAGGTCAATGTTGCATGACGTGTTGATGGATGTTGATAGCAAGGGAAAAGCGATTATCGTCACGACGTTCGCAAGCCACATAGCGCGCTTGAAGAATATTGCGGAGTTTGGCAAGATGCTCAACCGCAAGGTGGTTTTCATGGGAAGGAGCATCGCGAAATACAGTTATGCTGCCAAAGACGCTCAAGTCACCAATTTGTTCGCGATGGCGGAAATCTTGAAGTACGCTCGTCAGATTCGCAAAAAAATTAAAGAAATTCAGGAGAAGGGAAAGGATAAATTTTTGCTTGTTGTTTCTGGTCATCAAGGCGAGCCAAAGAGTACTTTGAGCAAAATGATTGATGGGGTTTACACTTGGAAGTTTTCACCAGATGACCATGTGATTTTCAGCTCGCACATTATTCCTGCGGATATCAACAAGCGCCAGCGTGCAATAATGGAGGAGAAGCTTACCAAGCTTGGCGTGCGCATGTTCAAGGATATTCATGCCTCCGGCCATTCTTCAAGAGAAGATTTGCGTGACATGATCACCCTCACCAAGCCAAAGCACATTTTCCCAGTGCATGGCGAACCGCGCATGATGGAATCATTCAAGACGCTCGCGCAGGAGCTGGGTTATACCCCTGACAAGGACTTGCATCTTCTTATGAATGGAAATCGTAGGATGATTTGAGAAAAAAAACGAAGTACAAAACCATCACAAATAACCACTGACCAGTGTCAACAAAAGCGAAAGCTTTAAATAGACGGGCTGTTTCTAAGTCAATAAGGTGGTTACGATGAAATTTGATGTTGAAAGACCAGTGGAATATAATACGATAAAAGTTGATGACGAAGTTATAAAAGTTGCAGAGCCAAAATTGTGCGACGTTCCTTCTGCGTACGCTCACGTTGCGAAGCAGCGCGGACGGCTGCCGAGCCTTGGCGAAGCGATTCTTATCCGATACGCGCTGTTCAAAAAAGACCAGCAGGATGGCAAGGGTGTCGCGCGCTCAAACGAGTACATGCGTCCGAGCACGACAACGCTGAGCTTCAAGAATGATGGCTCGTTTGACATTGATGCCCCATACTTGTCCGCGTTTACAGAACTGCCCACAGGTAATCAAACCAAAGAACTTGTTAAAGCAGGACATACTGCACACGGCAAAGGAAAAGAACTTATCGTTCCAATCAAAGACACATTCATTTGCGACCTCATTGCAAAAGCAAAAGCGGAAGGTCGGGTGGCTCCAGCGCAGATAGCAAACCCACTTGAGCTTGCAACAAAAAAAGATAATGAAAAATCAGCATATGGACAAGACAGAACACCCATCGCAATGTTTGGAAACGCCAAACTTGCAGAGCTTAATGCGAGTTATTTGAACAAACGCAACTACAACTTCGGAAAAGTGTGGAACTTCACCCAACAGAAATTGAAAGGATTGCTCAAAGGTAAAGAAGACCACGCAGTCGTCCGGCCTGTTGGCCTTGGCGGCGACAACTGCAACAACATCAACTACGTCGACGCCTATGACAACTTCAACGTCAACAGCTGGTCTTGGCCGATAGTGCACGTCGGCGCGCAAAAAATTTCCACAGGAAAAGTAGGTTCGTAAAGTATGTAGGCAACCATTAAATGCTCTTTTCTTTTTCATTCTCTTTGTCCTGAAGTTGCAAGGTACTACTGCACAGCCTGCAGTTCACGCCTTTTCAGGATTGCACTACACGCCCTGCCATCATGGCAAGAGCCCAGAAATGGCATTGCTGTAAAATACAGTTGCGACAGCTGGTAACCAAAGGGTGAACGTTTGAAGCAACAGTGTCTTTTTTTTACGGTGTGCGGGGCTACACTTGTCCGGCCTGTTGGCCTTGGCGGCGACAACTACAACAACATCAACAACGTCAACGCCTATGACAACTTCAACAACAACAGCTGGGCTTGGCCGAATAGACGCTTGAAAAGGAGCAACTTCAGGATTTTTCTTTTTGCAATTGTCAAGAACCACGGGCTTTAACCCGTGGCGTGATAGGCAAGCGAAGCTTGCATCAAACGCGTGGTTCTTGACTAGACGAAAATCCTTGCGCTTGTCCACAAGCTAAAGCAAGTGGAGTGCGCACAAAGGATTTTCGATGTCTCTACAAGCGTTTTGCGTTTCTGAGCTTTGTGGTAAGAGTCATACGGATTCTCGAACGGGATAAGTTTGCTACAGAGATTCTAATACGTTTTCATCATATCGTAACTCCAGTATAGTAAAATATTTAAAGGCAAACGGCAGGGTTTTTCTAAGAAACGTGTGAGAAAGGGGAATTGACTATGAAATTGATGCTTGCTGATCCAATGATACTGAAAGATAGTATCTCAGTTGTTTCTGATCTTGTGAACGAGGCAAGGTTCAAATTGACCAAGGATGGTCTTGAACTTATCGCGATGGATCCTGCGAATGTTGCCATGGTTATTTTTAAGCTTCTTTCAAGTAATTTTACCGAGTACGAATTAGAAAAAGACACTGAAATCGCGGTGAACCTTGCGAACTTTAAGCAGATTTTGCGCAGGGTTAATGCAAGCGATGTAATCACCCTTGAAGTGGGTACTGACAATAAGCTAAACATCCAGCTCAAAGGCGGGACGACAAGAAAGTTCAGCATCCCGCTTATTGAGCTTGAAGAGAAAGAGCAGCGCGTCCCAAGTCTTACGTTTCCGGTAACGATTAATACGACCAGTTCTGTGCTTAACGAAGCGATTGCAGATGCTGATGTTGTTGCAGAGAGTGTTACTTTTGCAGCCGAGCCTGACAAGTTCACCATCGCGGCAGAAGGTGATTTGTCAAAAGCGAGTATTGAAATCAAACAGGGTGATGACACCAAGATTAAGACTGAGAGTTCTGCGAAAGTCAAGTCAAAGTATTCCATTGAGTATCTTAAGAAGATGATTGCCGCTTCAAAATTGGCGAATGAAGTCAGTATCTGTTTCAACCAAGATTATCCGCTTAAGCTTGAGTATCGCGTGATGGATAAGCTCTTGCTTAGTTTTATTCTTGCTCCGCGCGTCGAAAATGATTGAGTCGGGAATTGACTTGCGCGAATTTAAAGGCCGTCAGGAAGCGTTAGAAAAAATCCCTCGGTTCTACGATAAATATTGGGATGTGATGTTCTATCGAACAACAGTTGGCTTTCATTCCCGGCGCGTGCTTTGGCTTCTTGATGATATTCTTGAACATATAAGGGAGGTCCATCCACGCTTTGATGATTCGTTTGCTCGAATCCTTGCGCTTGTCCATGATGATCTAGAAATAATCACCGGCGACGTACAGTTGTATCGAAAAGAAAGCATGACTGATATTGAGCGCAGAGTGTTAAATGATGCAGAAACTACTGCGATTAACCAGCTTGCTACGCGTTGGCCCAAAAAAATCAACCGGTATGAGTATCAGGAACTTCTTCTTGCTGCAAAGGAAAAAAAGCGAGTCGAGGCGAAAGTGGTTTCCTATTGCGACAAGCTTGATGGGCTAGGCGAGTCTCTGCACGAGGTTTTTGCGGGAAATGGGAAATTCATGCGTCCTGCGAATAATTATGCGCTGCGAAGGATTCCTGCACTTGTTGAGGAATTTCCTGAAATCGCCTTACTGTACGGGTCAAAACATCCCCTGTTGTCAAACATCACCATTCCAGATTTAGCAGAAGTTGCAAGGCAAGGTAAGCCACATACAAGAGAGTCTCTCCAAGTGCCAACCGACATTTCATTCTACGAGCGCTGGAAAGCAGTTACGATTACGCGTGCAGGAATTGGCCCACTTGTTGAACAGAAGGAATATGGTAAGTTTAGGCAAAAGGATAGAAATGATGAATAATATAAAGAAGGGGGTTTGTATATTGTTTTTGTCTAACTTTGCGCATATACCTATAAATGAAGTTTTCGTGAAAGCATAACCGTACACAATTCTTTTAAACCGCCAAATCCAATTCTGCTATAATGAAGTATCTCAAAGCACTGCGTCCTGAACAGTGGCTCAAGAACATCTTTGTCCTGCTTCCCTTGTTATTTTCCGGTAACCTAGGAAATGCAGATGCAATTCTTCGCTCACTTATTGCGGTTGCTTCATTCTGCGCAATCTCTTCAAGCACGTATGTTATCAATGACTTTTTCGACCGTCATCGTGACCGCTTGAATCCTGAGAAAATGCATAGACCGATCGCAGCAGGCAAGATTGGAGGCATTGGCGTTATCCTGCTCGCAATCATTCTCGCAGTGATAAGTTTCTCTCTTGCTTCATTGCTGAACCGCGAAGTTATCTACCTCATCCTTGGTTACTTTGTCATCTCGCAAGCCTACACGCTTTGGCTCAAGCACGAACCGTTTGCAGACATCATTGTCATCGCAGTCAATTTCGTGCTGCGCGCGGTCGCTGGAGCGTTTGCAATCCCCGTCAGAGTAAGCCCATGGCTCATCGCAGGAGTGTTTTTCCTCGCATTGTTCATCGCAGTAAATAAAAGGAAAGGAGAAGCGTTATTCCTCAAAAGCAAAGCCGCTCTCCAAAGGAAAACATTGGAATTTTACACGCCAGAAATTCTCAGCCGGTTAAGCATCCTGTCAACTACTGCACTTGTCATCTCATACGCATTGTTTGTCTTCTTCGGAGAACACTCTGGCCTGTTCATCACCTTGCCTGTCGCGTTATACGTCATCCTAAGATACGACGCATTAGCAAGTCAAGGCAGCAAGATAGCAAGGCATCCGCATGCAATTGTAAGAGATGCACGTCTGACTGCTGGCATCATTCTTTGGCTTGTTTTAACGCTTGTAGTTCTGTATTAACGCTTCGCCCCAAAATAAAACATCTTTTGCATGTCAACATCGCTTGGCTGAAAGTTTCCTTGTCGCGGGTGTGCTTCTTTGACTTCAGTTTTAAGCTCTGCTTGTTTTTCTTTGGGCCGTTCAGCGTTTCGCTCAACGTTTGATTTTACAAGTTCTGCTTTGAGAAGTTCAAGTTGGTTTGCGAGCATATTGATTGCATTGCGGTAGGTTGCGAATTCTGCTTCGTAGCGTTTGTTGTTTTGTTCAAGCATCATTTCAAAGCGCCGCAGGGAAAGAGCGTCTTGGTTTTGTGAAGTTATCATGGGTTTTTGTTCCACAAGTACTTGTGTTCCAGTTCCTCCTTCGTAGACTTGTTCTGCTTGTTGGTATGCTTCGTCGCTGGAAAGGGCAAAATTGTGTTTGCGTAGCTCACTTGCGAGCGCGTTGATTCGCTGTAATTTTTCGACGTCCATGTAATCCTCCTTTTACTCGCGTGCTTGGATGACCAAGTATCCATCTTCAAAGACGAGTTTCTGATTTTTCTTGAGTGGTTGGTGTTCTGTGGATTGCACCAATGAGTCTGATGCACGAGGAATGCTTGCTCGTCTCATCCCGCTAAGAGTGATTGAGCATTTGTCGCACTGGTATTTGCTCCCCTCTTGTTTCACGATGCAGGTTTCACAAAGTTTCTTGCCGCACCACATGCATGAACCGATGTGGTCTTTTTTGTGTTTATCGCATTTAATCATTTTGAATTTGCATACCTCTTTCCATTTATTGGAACGTTTGCTCCAAATTTAAAATTTGAAATTGACTGCACTTGTTATTCTTATCAGTCAATTTCATCATAAAGTAAACTGACTCCCAAAGTTTTGTTGGACGAACTGCGCCATCATGGTGTTTCCTGCTGCCTGATATGCTTTGTAGGCAGTTGAAAAAAGTCCTTCGCGTAGGCACGTATCTCCTAAAGTAGACAATCGCGTGCTGTCTCCTGCGAGCTCGTACGCTTTTGCCGCGTAGCCAAGCTGGCGTTCTCGTAACGCTTTGTCTCCGACTTCTGCAAGTTTGGATTTGTTGCCGATTGCCGAGAATACTTCTATTGCGTGGTCGTATCGTTCTTTTCGCAGGGAGTCATCTCCAACAAGGATAAGTCGTTGAACATCGTT
>Ga0209542_10005014_pt1 | contig 26809 bp, 16 predicted proteins | sample RifCSPhighO2_01_FD_184028 | JGI IMG/M metagenome (GOLD analysis project Ga0209542, IMG submission 184028) | Soil microbial communities from Rifle, Colorado - Rifle CSP2_plank highO2_0.1 (SPAdes) (version 2) | ecosystem: Environmental > Terrestrial > Deep subsurface > Rock core/Sediment ...
TTCCTTTACCGGCCATTTGTGGGATATATGCTTGCCAAAAAAATGGCCGGTAAAGGAACTTACGCCAAAATGTTTGAAGAGATACTCGGCCCCGAAAGATTTGCGCATGTTTCTGTAGGTGATGTAGTGCGGGATGTCCACGAAATTTTAATGGATACCGCCAACCCAGCTAAACAGAATGATTTGATTAAATATCTTGAAAAAAATTACCGGGGATTTTTACCAATAGACGAGGTATTAGAAGCATTGAAGAACAGAAGCCAGGGAAAAATAAGTATCCCTACAGAGTTTATACTGGTATTACTTAAACGGGAGATAGATAATATAGGTAGAAAAGCCCTTTTTATTGACGGATTGCCCAGGAACACCGACCAAATACCTTATTCATTATGTTTTCGCAATCTTATAAATTTTGGTGATTGCCCTGATTTTTTTGTTTTAATAGAGATTCCTTTAGAAATGCTTGAAGGCAGAATGAAGCATCGTTTGGTTTGCCCTATCTGCCATACATCGCGGGGACTGACTTATAATCCTACTAAATTTGTAGGTTATGATAATGAAACCAAGGGGTTTTATCTAATTTGTGATAATTCGAACTGCGATGGTTGTAACAAAGTCAGATATGTGGAAAAAGAGGGCGATAGTTCTGGTATCGGGTCTATTAGAGAGAGGATTGATTTAGATGAGAAACTGATGCAAGTGGCTGTAAAGTTGTATGGCATTCCAAAAGTTATTATTAGGAGCTCTGTTCCGGCTGAAATAGCTCACCAATATTTGGAAGACTATGAATTTCAGCCTGCTTTTTCGTATTCATATGAAAATGGTGAAATTGAAGTTAGCCAGAAACCTTGGGAATTTAAAGATGATAACGGAGTTGTTTCAAATACAATGCTGGCGGCAACGTATGTTTTAAATATGTTTTCCCAAATTCACCAAATTTTGATCGGTTGAAAGGGAATTGCCCATTAAAATGGTTGACAGATTGTAGTCGTTAGAATTATCGTTTTTCGTGATAAAATCTATGTATTTCCTTTAGGATAATAGCTTGCCGGTAAGTGAATGGAGAGGTGCAGGGAATGGTTATCCGGACAGTCTTGAAAACTGTTACCCCTAACGGGGTTTGTGGGTTCGAGTCCCACCCTCTCCGCCAAATGCTCCCATAGCTCAAGCGGATAGAGCAGGGGTTTCCTAAACCTCAGATCCCAGTTCGACTCTGGGTGGGGGCTCCATAATTTTTGGTAAGATGTTTATGCTGGTGCTAAAAAATCATCAGGGACTGGCGCAATAGGTAGCGCGCTACGTTCGGGACGTAGAGGTTCCCGGTTCGAGTCCGGGGTCCCTGACCATTAAGAAAACCAGTCTCGAGAAATCTCGTTGGTTACTCAAAGAATCGGATCCCATCAAAATTGTGGAAAAGCGCAGGTTTCCTGAAACTAAATTTAAAAAGCATATCAGATGTATTGAGTGACTAGACTATAATTTACTTATGTTAGAACTTAGACACTTCAGATCTCTCAACCCTGAGTGGTTTAGAAAACCACAATCTAAGCTGGAAGCAACTCTCAGAATACCGCTGGTTTCTAAGGAAATTGGCATTATGGTACTAACTCGGGTTTTTCCTCTTATAGCAATATTTTCACTTACGATGAGGTTCCTGCTTACGATTACGTTTCCCATGATTCCTATTGCCCTTGGGTTTTTCCTTTATCTGTTATTTGAATTTTGGGTATTGGAGCATTGGTATAAAAACAACCTTTTACCTAAACATAAAAGGAATATAGACTGCGTTAATAAGATGGAGATATCCATCGATAGTAAAGCGCTTATAAGTAATATAGAAAAATCTGTACGAATGTCTGCTTATGGGATCGTAAGAATTGGCTATGTTGGTCTCGCCTCTTGGGGGTGGGAAATACTTTTTAAAATTATCTATCCATTAATAACAAAAGACAATGACAATCTATACACAGATTTTCTTGTAGGTATGCCTAATAAAGTTTTGGAGTTTAATCAAGCTCTTTGGGAAGTAGCTAATGAAAAAGATGATAAGAAGAAAGCTATGAAGAATCAAGACTTCTTAAATAAGTTTGGAAGCGTAGTTGATGATATGGACTTATCCTATAAAACATTCAGAGAAAAACCCAACGCCATAGAAAGCCTTTTGAATTTAAATAAGGGCGCGATCGAACCAAATATTGACCATCAGAAAATGCTAAGCAGATACCAAAGTACCTTAAATTCTGTAAAATTAATAGTCCCGTTCTCTATTTTTATTAACTTGGTTGCCAAAGTAAGGGCTAATGTGGCACTAAGAGAGGATAGAAGGTTTTATGAATTTGCAATGGATTACAAAATACGCACCATGTTACTGGAGTTAGGCAAGAGAAAGAAAATTGCAGAGTCGGAATTATTTAATGAATCGTGGGAGGAACTAAAGAAATGAAGGTAATTAAGGGAATATCAGGCAGCCGAGGCTTGGTTACAGGGAAAGCCAAAGTTATTCTGGATATTGAAAATTTAGATAAGTTTGAAAAAGGCGATATATTAGTTACGGTTTCGACAAGTCCTCAATGGACACCTATTATGAGATTTGCGTCGGCAATAGTTACAGACATCGGTGGAAGTTTGTCCCACGCGGCCATCGTATCTAGAGAATTTGGTATCCCGGCTGTAGTAGGAACACAAGAAGCAACTAAACTAATAAAGGACGGTCAGAAAGTAACAGTCAATGGTACTGACGGCGTAGTCGAAATCCTTTAATGATTAGAGGTTTATTGAAAACAGTCTTTTGTGTATCCTTTTATTATGAGCATGAAAAAACTTAGGCGTTTTTACTTTTTCACCCTTCCCAAAATCCTAATACTTTTCGGGTTTCTTGCTTTAGTTTTAGCATACGGTCCTATTATAAAAGACGAAATTTGGTTTGCTTTAAAGGAAGCCAAATCGCAGGTATTTGTGCTGGAAGACCCGCAGGCCCAAAAAGATAGTGTGTTTGCCAGATTTTTGACTTCCAAACCTATCAGCATTGATCCAATAAATAAAGATTTTTCAATAGTAATAGAAAGGATCGGAGTCAACGCGCCGGTAATTGCCGACGTGTCCGTGACGGATGAGGCTGCGTACAACGAGGCTTTGAAAAATGGTGTAGCTCACGCTCTTACTTCCAATTATCCTTCTAAGGAGCCCGGCAATGTATATTTATTTGCCCATGCTTCGATTAATTTCTGGCAGCTTGGGAATTACGCCACCGTATTTAATCTTTTGAGAAAACTTGATAATGGAGATAAAATCCACATTTTTTATGATCAGAAGGATTATGTCTATAAAGTAGTAAATAAGGAGTATTTAAAAGGGTGGAACACTTATCCTTTAACGCGTCCGGTAATTGAACCAACCTTGACTTTGCAGACATGTGACCCGCCGGGAACTACCATTAACAGGCTGGTGGTTACCGCAATTTTGGTGGATGTTTTGCCTAAAGAAGAAACATTAGACTAACTTGGATCTCTTCGATTAAGCATGTTTAAAGTTTCATATATTTTTATTGGAATACTGATATTATCTAATACCCAGAGTATATAAATTCGTCGCTCCCGTTGATTTAAATGTTGTAAGCATAATTAACTTGTCGCCTCCGGGGCTGCTGTATACATTGTCCGAATACATTGTGTTGTTGTATATTTCGGTTTTATTAGTCCCGTCGATTCTTATTATACTTATCGTTCCTCTGTTCTTTTCTTGTGGATCCAGGCTGGTGAGAATTAGGTGGAAGCTGTCGTAATACCAGGATATTTTGGGTTGCTGGTCGGTTTTTTTGAGTGTAAACACCAAATTGTTCACCTTTTCTCCTATCGGAATTGGTTTTTCCATATTGTAAACTCTGTATTCTGTTTCCTGTCCGGTTGCCTTGGTGTATAAGAATTTCTTATCGTCTGGAGACCACAGTGTGGTAGGTTGTATTGCGACAGTTCTTATGTCGTCGGGTATTTCCAATCTTTCCAAAAAGTCATTTCTCTTTTTGGTTAATTCTTCTGACCATTCTTTTCTTACTTTTTCAGGAGAAGCAGTTGATTGTGCTACGCCGATTTGTAAATCAACAAGATAAAAAAGCTTGTTTGCGTCCTCCACTAAGATCTTTTTTTCATCCGGGGACCATTCTATTGAAGTTCCGCCGGAATATTTATTTCTCTGAGTATCTTGAATTACTATATACGGATTGGCTTTAAATATGCTCAAACCCCCCTGGTTTAACGGAATAACCCATACTCCGGGTTTTAACGGATCTTTTGAAAAGTAGGCCAGCTTGTTGAGAGAAGGGGAAATTATTGGTTGTGCTGCACCGGTATTAGTCAAAGGTTCAAGCCTGGGACTGCCAGATACTAAAACTGCGGTAATATCGGTTACAAGTTCGGCAAATACCTCAACGTTTTTTTCCCAGTCTACATATCCCGTTTTAGATATTTTTAAACTGTGAATACCTGGTTCTATTCCAGGTATTGTAGTATCCGTTGCATTTGTAAGTTCACCGTCAAAATATATATTGGCTCCTTCAGGAATGGATTTAATACTTAACATCCCCGTTTTTTTAAAGTCTATCTTTATTTTCTCTTCTCTTTGAAGTCTGTAGCCCGATGTGTACAAATAAAGAACAGTGGTAATACCGAAAATTACAAGTATGGTGAAGATTGTTTTTAAGAGTGTTTTTCGTTCCATAAAGTAGGCACACCTAAATACTGTCAGGGCACTATTACGGGTGCAGTAAGATTCTACCAAATCTCAATGATATAATCGAGTTATGCTGGGCAAAAAAATTGCTATAGATTTAGGTACAACAAACTCCCTGGTTTATGTTTCAGGAAGAGGAATTGTTCTGCGCGAACCAACGGTGGTTGCAGTTTCTTTAGATGATGAAAAAGTAGTAGCTGTAGGTACGGAAGCAAGAGAAATGCTTGGTAAAACCCCCGAAAACTTAGTAGCTACAAAACCTTTAAAAAACGGCGTTATAGCCGATTACTTATTTACGGAGGCCTTGTTGAGATATTTTATTAACAAAGTAATGGGTTCGTCCAGAATTTTCAAGCCGGATATTGTAGTGTCGATACCTGCGGGGGCCACTTCGGTTGAGGCACGGGCAGTATTAGAGGCAGCTTATTCTGCAGGAGCAAGGCAGGCTTATTTAGTCCCTGAACCTTTGGCGGCTGCAATAGGTTCGGGGCTTCCAATTTCGGAGGCGTCCGGGAATATGGTTGTCAATATAGGAGGAGGTACGACAGAGATCGCCATAGTGTCACTTTATGGGATGGTTGTACATGGCAGTATTAGAGTGGGCGGAACTGCGCTGGATGAAGTAATTATTCAACATATCAGACGCAAATATAATCTGATAATTGGAGAGAACACTGCCGAATTGGTCAAAATTGAAATTGGAGCCGCATATCCACTTCCAAAGGAGAAAACTCTTGAAGTGCGTGGCAGAGATTCTGTTTCAGGTTTTCCTAAGAGCATTTCTATAACTTCAGGAGAAATAGTTCAATGCTTAAGCCAGCCGCTTTCTCAAATAGGTTTAGCAATAAAAAATGTATTGGAAAAAACACCGCCGGAATTATCTTCGGACATTGTTGAAAAGGGGATTGTACTCAGTGGCGGTACGGCATTGCTTCAAAATTTGGACAAGCATATAACTCATTACACCGGCGTACCTACTCATATTGCCGATGACCCTTTACTTTGTGTTGTAAAAGGACTGGGAAGGACTTTGGACAATTTGGATGTTTTTAATAGAAGCATGATAAAAAGGTAGTTTCTTATGTTGATAGGAATAGACGCCTCCAGGCTAAAAGAAAAAAATAAAACCGGGACAGAGAATTATCTCTACTATACTGTGAAGAGTCTGTCGAAATTCGATAAGGAAAATGAGTATATATTATATTTTAGTGAACAGCCGTCTGATACTTATTGGAATTCTTTAGTTTCAAATAATACAAGATTTTCTTACCGAGTAATCAAAAAATTTCTTTCCTGGACTCAGGTAAGTTTATCAGCCGCATGTATGTCAGATCACATTAATACACTTTTATGTACATGGCATACTATCCCTATATTTCATAAACCTTCTATGAAAATTGTCAGCGTAATACATGGCCTCGAATATTCTAAAATGGGAGGTGGGCCTGCAATTTATAGTATTTTATTCTCCGATAAAGTTATAGCAGTTTCCAACTATACAAAGTCGGAGATTTTAAAACTGCTACCGATTAAAGACGATAAGATACAAATAATATATGAAGGTGTTGATACTTCTGTATATTATAAAAGAAGTGAGGAAGAGGTAGAAAGGGTGAAAAATAAATATGGAATAAAAGGGAGATATCTGTTTTATATAGGAACTTTTGGTTTAAGAAAAAATATTCCTAACATGATTCAAGCTTTTGCAAAATTTATCCAAAATTATAATAATTACCACGAGTTTAAAGATATAAGTTTTATAATGGGAGGGAAGATCCCTCGGGAATATGAAGGTATACGTGATCTTCCAAAGTCATTGAATATCGAAAAAAAAGTTAAATTTTTAGGATATGTGCCTGAAGGTGATTTGCCTGTATTAATATCGGGTGCTCATGCTTTAATGTATGTTTCTAAATCGGAGGGGTTTGGGTTGCCTATATTAGAGTCTTTGTCATGTGGGACTAAGGTTATTACTTCAAATGTTTCAGCTACAAAGGAAGTTGGAGATGGTTTTGTTTACTTGGCAGATCCTGGTGATATTGACCAAATTAGCGGTACTATTTATAAATCTTTTGGAACGGATATTTTTTACAATCGTGAAGATTTAATGGCCTATTTAAAAACTAATTTTGACTGGCACGAAAATTCAAGGAGAATTTTATCTGTGTTGAACAAGTTTAAATAAGGTAAACATATATGACAAATATATTAAAAATAAAAATTGATGTCGAGAAAAACCGTGATAGCGTTATGATAGAGATAGGTAAGATGCTTATGGATAATAAATCACATATTATATGTACCACTAACCCTGAGTTTATTGTATATGCACAGAGTGATCGTGAATTTATGAATATCATAAATAATTGCGATATATCAGTACCAGATGGATATGGTGTAATACTTGCGCATAATTATATCAAAAGGGTAGATAGTATGAGAACAGGAAGTATTAGGAGTATTAGATATTTTTTAACAGGAGTAGGAGTAATTATAGATTCTTTTTTAAGCAAAAAAATAGAAGGAGAATGTGTAAGGGGGGTGGATTTGTTTTATGATATTTGCGAGTATGCGGAGAAAAATAATAAAAATATATTTCTGCTAGGTGGTTGGCCGAAAGATATTTTCGGAAGAAAAGTGAATACTGATATGGATTTGGCCTCAGAAGCTGTATTAAGGCTTAAATTAAAGTATAAAAATCTAAATATGATCGGTGCTACTTCTAAGTTTTCTTACAAAGAATCGGACGATCAAAAAACTTTAGATTATATAAAGTCCTGTATGAAGAATAATAATGTTAACCACATTGATTTTTTATTTGTAGCTCATGGTCATCCCAAGCAGGAGAAATGGATAAACAGAAATGCACAAAAAATACCTGCACGCATATCCATGGGTGTGGGTGGTACATTTGACTACATTGCATACCCAAAAAAAAGAGCTCCAAACATCTTTATTAAATACAAACTTGAGTGGTTATACAGACTGATTATTCAACCTTGGAGGTTTAAAAGAATTATAAATGCGTTTCCGATATTTCCCATAAAAGTATATATATCGTCTTTGAAGGGTAAATAAACGTCTACACACAGCATACTACACACAATAACATTATTATTCACGACCGATAATAATATCTAAAAAAATTAAATAAATGTGAAAGACTATTGACATGTAATATTGTGTGTGTATATGATCAGTTTATGAATTTAGAAGAAAAGCTTTACACTTCTACGGAAGTTGCTGACATATTGGGAGTAAGTTTGAGATCTGTTTACAGATATATGGAAGAAGATAAGTTAAAAGCTGACGTAAAAACTGCAACTGGAAGACATAGATTAAAAAACAAGAATATATTAGACTTTTTATACCCTGACAGAACTATCGACAAATCACAACAAACACAGCAGGCTCAACAAGATCAACAACTTCCACAACAAAAACCCATTGCAAAAGTTAAAATAATTCCTGAAGAACCGGTGTATCCCTCTGAACCTATAAGACAAAAAACGGTTGAAGAACCTCAACAGCCTGTAGTTGAGAACATACCGGAACCTATAAAAGAAACTCCGAGAGAAGATCAGGAGTCTCCTGTAGACTGGCTTGCAAAATTTAGGGAAGCCGCGAGCAAATTTAAAACTACTGAAACTTCGGAAGCACCTGACACCTCAGCACCTGTTTCCACCCCGGTTGAACCAGCTCCTCAGGTAAGAGCTGAACCCCTAAGCATGACTTCTTCAATATCGGATTTATCAGGAGAGAAAATAAAAGAAGAACATACCGAACTATATTACTATCGAAGTATGTTGGGAGGGCTAAAAGAAATTGCCCAAAACATTGATAAAAACGCCAGAAGAGCATATGTGGATTATGCTTTTACAATGAACGCGGGGATGTCTTTGCATAAGCCTATTAAGCCGTTCTCGGTTTTGCATTTTTACGTTAGACCACAAGACAAAGAGTTTTTTGAAAGAATATTAAATCTTATGCCGGCCGATCCAAGAGAAGCGCAACTATGTCTTATTACGGATAAATCCGGTTCCGCCCTTCAAACTAAAAAAGAAATGCACGGGTTGTTTGTGGTGTCGGAGAAGCAATTAAAAACAGATTTACTTGAATATGGTGAAACCGAATTAGCGTCTGAGCTGGATACAATGGTATCCAACTACTGAAAATATTGAAACCCACTTCATAAACATCATAATCGGATTGATTCTCCTTGTTTAAATTCTGATGTGGTAAAATTTCATTGTATCTGCTCTTTACAAAAAACAACATGATAGTCTTAAATAGACCTGAAAAAAAGCTAATAGGAAATATAAAAGTTGACCAGGATAAAAAGCACAAAATATTGCTGGTAGGTGCGGAAGTATCACCCTATGCTTCTGTCGGCGGTTTTGCATCTGTTCTGGCTTATTTGTCACGTGCTTTGCTTAAAATGGGCCATGATGTAAGGCTTTTTATTCCGAAATTCGGTTTTATTGAAGAGGAAAAATATAATTTAGAGATGGTTTGTGAAGGTTTAGAGGTTCCTACTGAAGATGAAGCTTTACCAAAGCTTATATGCAATGTGAAAGTTACAAAAGATTCGAGTGGTTTGATCACATATTTTCTGGAAAATCATGAATATTATGAGAAACGCGCCAATGTATACGGCTATAGCGACGATCCCACTAGATGGGCCCTTTTATCTAGGGGAGCACTCGAATTTATAAGAACCTGCGGTGACTTTATTCCCAACATTATTCATTACAATGATTGGCATACGGGTATAACAGGAAATTATTTAAAGACTGTTTATAAAGAAGATAAAGTCTTGAGCAAAATCTCCAGCGTATTTACAATACATAATTTAAGATTCCAAGGCAATTTTGACCACCGATATGTTTCGGAATTGGATTTTGACGACGGCAAGTCTCCGGTAGAACCGTTTTTTTCTCCAAGGCTTAATACTCAGAATTTTATGAAACGCGGTATCTTATATTCCGATGCGGTAAATACCGTTTCCAAAACTTATTCAAGAGAAATATTGACCCCGGATTTCGGCGAAGGTCTGGATAAGCTTTTATTGGAAGTTAAAAGTAAACTCTTTGGGATAGTAAATGGCCTTGATTATGAGGAATTTAACCCTCAAACAGACAATTTAATAGAGAAAAATTATAATCTAAATAACTTAAGCCTAAGAAAAATAAACAAAACCGCATTACAGAAAGAATTTGACCTGCCTGTCAGTGAAAACACTTTATTGATAGGTTTTGTGGGAAGATTGGATACGCAAAAAGGTGTGGACCTTATAGTTCAGACTTTATATCATGTTTTATCTGATTATGATGTTCAGTTTGTACAAGTTGGAGGTGGAGAAGGGGCATTGGTTGATATGCTTAACCATTTAAAATCCACTTTTCCTGATAAAGTTGGTATACATCCCTATCCGAATTTTACCTTACCCCGTCTTCTTTTTTCTGGAACTGATTGCGTTTTGTATCCATCTAGATTCGAACCCTGTGGAATTGTTCAAATAGAAGCAATGAGATATGGATCAATACCAGTTGTAAGAAAAGTTGGAGGTCTGGCAGATACAGTTGAAAATTTTGATTCGAGCAAAGGTACAGGTAATGGTTTTGTATTTACAGATTTTAATGAGTTCTCATTATTTGGACAAATTGTTAGAGCTGTTGAATTATACAAAAATAAGAAACTATGGCACAAATTGATGCAAAATGCGATGAAGACTGACTTTAGCTGGGAGTATAGTGCTAAAGAATATGTAAGGCTATATGAGAGAGCAATTTCCTTTAAAAGCAAAAAAGCTTATAAATCACGCAGTATAGAGGCCGCGCTTTTTTAAAGCAATTTAAATTGTGTGTTTGGGGGGTTTTTGCTTTTGTGGTGCCCTATATCAAGATACCAAGTTGATTGACAAGCCTATAATACAGTGCTATAATTGTGAGCATAAATGAAGCCTAGTCTGGGAAGGAAAAGATTCTTATTCTGTGGGCAGGAGAATAAGAAATCGTCCCTCCCAGGCTTGACTTCATTTTTTTGTCAGTAATCAGCTTTTCTTGCACTGGACTTTAATACCTTTTTTATACATAATATGTTAATGGCTGTAGCAATATTGTTACATTTGTACCAACCAATTACTCAAACTGAGCAGTCGTTCAGAGAAATCTATGATGCCTGCTATTTACCTCTTTTGCGTCTCATAAAAAATAAAAGAAATTCAAAATTTACTTTAAATGTTCCGTTAAGTCTTATTCAACAAATGCAAAGGTATGGGTATAAATCATGGATTGATGATTTGAAGGAATTGAAAGAGTCAGAAAAAATCGAATTAACCGGTTCGGCAGCTTACCATCCCATATTAACAAAAATACCCGCGGAAGTAGCTCAAGACGAAATAATCTTGAATGAATATGGAATAGGTTATTATTTGGGGAGACATAGCGGCTTTGAAGGGGAAGCTGGCATCTTGATAAAAAATTTGAACGGGTTTTTCCCTCCTGAACTCGCGCTTAATTCAAACTTAATAAAGCTTATAGATAGCTTGGGGTATGATTGGGTTATTGCCGATGAAACCTGCGGACATAAGCGGGGAGTTTATTCTTTGAAAGGTTCCAAGTTAAAACTCGTCGTCAGGAACAGGGATCTAAGCAATGCTATTGCGTTTAAGAGAAGTATAAATGTCAAAGACCTGCTTTATTTTACAAATACAAGTTATCATGAAGGAAAAGACCTGGATCACGTAGTAGCGTTGGACGGAGAAACTTTTGGGCACCATTATAAAGAAGGTATTTATATCTTGGATACCTTTTTGGAAGAACTGCTTTCCCGTGAAATAGATGTAATTAGCGTAAGCGAGTTTGTGGAATCTTCAGAACAGCGGGAATCTGTGGAGATAAAAGAGTCTAGTTGGGGGGCGAGCGATTTTGAGGCAAATTCCGGAATATTGTATCCGATGTGGAACCACCCGGAAAATGAAGTCCATAAACTTCAATGGGATTTGGTAGGTTTGGCCTTGGATATTTATAAAAATGTAAATAAACCATTATCGGACGGAAATGAAACTTTGCCCATCTGGGATTTTTCGTACCTGTCGAAAATACAGGATGAGGGCGAGAGAAAGTTTTTAAAGAGGAAAATACTTCTTTTGATGGCGATACACAGCGATCAATTCTGGTGGATTTCGAATAAGGTTCTCCCCACCGGCGAGGTTCTTTTCAGTAAAAATATGATTGAAAACAGTTTGAGTCTTTGGCATAAATATGCAGACACCTTGGGGGATCCGCGAATTCACGATCAAATAATAGAATTAAGTGCAAAGATACGGGAAATTATGTTAAAATATGAAAACAAATTATTTTAATTTCCGTTTTATTATATGCAATGGGTAAATTTTTTACATTTCTATCAGCCATACAATCAACAGGATGATATATTGCTTCGCATAGTTAATGAATGTTACCGCCCGTTGATTAAAGGGTTTTCCCAAAATAAAAAAAGCAAAACATTAGTAAACATAAACGGGGCTTTGACTAAACTTTTACTGGAGCGTGGTTACAAAGATATTATAGATGGTCTAAAGTCCCTGGCTCTGGAAGGAGCAGTTGAATTTACGGGCAGTGCTATGTATCATGCCTTTTTACCTCTCCTGCCTGAAAATGAAATTGAAAGACAAATAAAGCTAAATGATGAAGAAAACAAGAAATGTTTTGGAGAAGCATACAAACCTACCGGATTTTTTTCTCCCGAAATGGCGGTCAACGACAAAATATTGAAGGTGGTAAAGGAATTAGGATATAAATGGATAGCGGCGCCTGAGCTTTCTTACGGAACCGAAGAATCCAAAGCGGATAAATTATATATTGATAAAAAGTCCGGGCTTTATGTATTTTTTAGAAATAAGAGGGTAAGTGCTTTAATACTTGGGGCAGTAGTTCGTTCCGGGGAGGACCTTTTGTACGAAACTCAGGATTTACAACAAATAAACAAATATTGGTTTACGGTTATGGATGCGGAAACTTTCGGTCATCATAGAATAGGGTATGAAAAAGTACTATTTGAGTTGTTAGCGTCGGAGAAATTGCAAGCGTCTTATCCCGCTGAGGTTTTAAGTAAAATTAAAGAAGTAGAAGAAGTTAACTTGCGCCCTACAACGTGGACTAATCAGGAACAGGATTTTTGGCTCGATAGGGAAAGAACCCGATACACTGAAAGTAGATCCTTTATTTTGTGGAAAAACCCTGAAAATCCCATCCATAATCTGCAATGGCAGTTTGTGGACTTTTGTTTGAGTACGCTTGGAAACGCCGGAGATAAAAGCTCTGAAGAGTGGAAAGCCGCGCGGGAAAAAATGGATAAAGCCCTGGCGTCGGACCAATTTTGGTGGGCGAGCGCTTTGCCTTGGTGGAGTTTGGAAATGGTAGAGCAGGGAGCATTTGCGCTGAAGGAAGTGATCTATACAGGGGATTTGGATGTGCAAGCAAAGGATATGGCTGAAAAATTTTACAGAGATATTGTTGACCAAGCTTTTGATTGGCAGAGAAGCGGTTACATTAGGAAAAAACATCTGGAAAATTCTTCAACATTTATGAAAGAATCATTTGGCGTTCGCACACCTCCGGAATGGTATAACCAAATAATTTTGGAGTTTGAGGACGAGATGAATAAGTCCGCGCAAAGACAGGACTTTGAAAAAGCCGTAAAGTGGAGGGATGCCGTCCTAAAACTTAAGCAAGGTACCGATATTTACGATGTTTTGCATGTTGTAGACGAACTTTGGGCTGCCAGGCACATACCCTCAGTAAAACCTTTTCTAGAGCATAACTGGGAGGAATTTTCAGACTTCGCGAAACAAAGTTTCAAAGATATAAAGACTAAACAAGATTTTGAAAAATGGGTGAAGGAATCAGTAGAGAAGTGATAAAGAAAACGGATTAGATTAAAATCGTTAACAGATAATAATGGCCATTAAAACTATTTTTTGATACCCTTATAGCATGATGAAAGTTCTAATAGCTGCCTCCGAAGTTGCTCCGATTGTTAAGCTTGGCGGTTTGGGAGACGTGATCGGTTCTTTGCCTAAAGCACTGGAAAAAGTGGGAGTAAACGCCGATGTGGTGGTTCCGTTTTTTGATAATACGAAATTGGAAGGGCTTTCGGTTTATAAAAGTCTTGATTTAAATGTACCGTTTGGGGGGGAGAATAACATAGTCGAAGTCTTTAAAACCAAACTACCGCACTCCAATGTAGATGTCTTTTTGCTGAAAAATTTCAGGTATTTTTCTAAAGGCGGGAAAGATGCTTTTGCGAATAGCTTGTCGGAAACCGAAATGTTCACTTTTTTTGATATGGCCGTTGTGGAATATGTTAAATCGGAGTTTAACACTTATGATTTAGTACACTGCAACGACTGGCATACAGGATTAGTTACACATTTGCTGCACGACGAGCTTGGTTTAGAAAGACCCGCCACATTATTTACTATTCATAACCTCTTGTATCAGGGCAAGGGCGGGGTGGATTTAATTAAAGATGTCGGTATTTATCCAGGTGAGCACAGACTGATAGATTGGGACGTTTCCGACGGTGACCTCAACTTGATTTTGCAGGGTATCACTTCGAGTGATTATGTGAATACGGTTTCTCCTACCTATGCACGTGAGATTGTCACACAAGAGTTTGGCAAGGAATTAAGTGAAGTGATAAAAAACAGAGAAGGTAGATTGACCGGAATTTTGAACGGTATAGACTATTCTCAATTTCCCAGAAATTATGATGCCGGAAACCATGCTCATGCTAAAAAAGGTTATAAAGAAAAGGTTCAAAAAGAATTAAACCTTGAGAAATCAGGCAAGCCTATATTTGCTTTTATATCCAGGCTTGATGTGAATCAAAAAGGTTTGGATCTTTTAATAAAGATAGTACCTGAAATAGTGAAAAACGGGGGCCAGTTCGTTTTGCTTGGGACCGGAGATAAAACTTGGGAGGAAAATTTTGCGGAGTTAAATGAAAAAGAAGATTTGAGAGGAAATGTTTCCGTAAATGTTAAGTTTGACGTTGCTCTGGCAAATCAGATATATGCAGCCAGCGATTTTTTATTGGTGCCATCAAAGTATGAACCTTGCGGGCTAATCCAGATGATTGGTATGTGGTACGGTTCACTGCCAATCGTTCATGAGGTCGGCGGTTTAAAGGACTCTGTAACTGATGGAGTTAACGGTTTTTCATTTGATTCTTATTCTTCCGGCAGATTTTTGTCGGCTGTGCTAAGAGCGTTTAAAGTGTACGGAACACACCTAATGGATACAATGGTAGTAAACGCTATGAAATCCGATTTCAGCTGGGATAAAAGTGCTTTGGAATATAAACTATTATATGAAAAAGTTGTAAAATTGCACGAGGAGAGCTTTACATAAAGCATTAATATTAAGTTTGGTTCGAAGTTATTAAGTATTTGGTCCTGAGGATATTAAAAGAAAGTATAAATAAAAAACATGCCCACATTTCTTTTTGATGAACTAACAGGGATGCCGACAATACTGGCTACCAACAGAGCTAAGAGAGCCGATCAAACCGGTGCTACAGGAACTGTCATAAGTACATCGCAAACGCCGGTAAATGTTGATAGATTTGCCAAAGGTAATGAGGCTCTAACTCCTCCCACCGTTTATCAGGACGCAGAAAACTGGAATGTACGTGTATTCAGAAATAAATATCCATTAGTAGAAGATCATGAAATAATAGTGCACTCGCCATATCAGGATAAAGATCTTGAAGATCTGCCGCAGGAGCAGAATGTCCGCATTATGAGGGCGTTTTTGAATAGGGTTACGTATTACAATTCCCAGGACAAAGAAGTAATGATCTTTAATAATAGGGGAGGGAAAGCGGGCGCTTCTATAGTGCATCCGCACTCTCAAATAGTAGCTTTAAAAGGATTCCCGGGTATTTTGGAAATGGAAAAGACTGAAGCCATGAAATATTATAACGAACACAATTCTTGTTACTGGTGCGATAAGATAAAAGTCGAACTTGCTTTGAAGAAAAGGATAGTTCACGAAACCCCTCATTTTGTATTATTGATTCCGGTTGCGTGCAGATGGAGTTATGAGATGCTTTTAATACCAAAAGAGCATAAGCCCAACTTCGGATATGTAAATGACATGGAGATTAACGACTTCACTCAGATTTTGAAGGCAGCGTTGTGGTCATATAACGCCATGTTCAATAAACCTGACAGAAACTTTTGGATTCATACAATGAGGTATGAACCTTACCATTGGCATGTGGGATTTATTCCGCATATCAAGGTTTTTGGAGGTCTGGAACTCGGCGCGGGGATTTGGGTCAGCGACAAAGCTACACCGGAGGATGCCGCCGCGCAGCTGGGCGAGAACGTGAAAACCTGCTATAGGGAGTTTATTGGGTAGTAAACCTGCAGACTAGGATTTCTAAAAAAATACAAATTTTGTATTATCAATAATTTCATGACCAGTTGTTAAAAACTTTTAATAATAGTGGACGAAATTCAATTTGCCGACAAAAAAGTCCTCTTGTTGAGGACCTTTTTGTATTTTATAGATTTTTAATTGAATTTATCTAGCTTACTTCAATTCTACCTTTGCGCCCGCATCTTCAAGCTTTTTCTTTGCAGCCTGAGCAGCGTCTTTTTTAGCGCCTTCAAGTACTGCCTTAGGTGTGGATTCTACCAAACTTTTAGCTTCAACTAAACCTAAACTTTGGTTCAATTCTCTGACTACTTTGATAACACCTATTTTGTTTGTGCCCGCGTCGGTTAAAACAACATCAAATTCTGTTTTTTCTTCCTCGGGTTCTGCGGGTTGTCCGCCATTTCCGCCCATTGGTATAGCTCCCATCATAATCGGAGCTGCAGCTGATACGCCGAATTTTTCCTCCAAAGCTTTGACTAAATCATTCAATTCCAGGACTGTCATCTTTTCTACTATTTCCATTACTTTTTTGGAGTTTTCACTTAATTTATCTGACATTACTAAACACCTCCTTTAACCTTGTTTCTTTTTGGCAAGAGCGGACAAAGCATACACTAGTTTGCGTTGTGATCCGCCTAAAACATTTACAAAGCTCGATAACGGAGATTTTAGTCCCCACACAACTTGAGAAATCAATTGGTCTTTTGAAGGCAGGTTGCTTATTTCTATTACTTTTTCAGCATTAAAATACTCTTTTTCTATAAAAGCCCCTTTTATAACAGGGAGTTCGACTTTTTTAATAAATTCGGCTAAAGCCTTAAGCGGTGAAACTGAATCCTTATATGAAAAAAGCGCTAAAGTGGGGCCTTTCAAATGTCCTTTTACCTTTTCCACATCGAGCTTTTCTTCTTTGAGAGCGATGTTTAACAGGGTGTTTTTCGCCACTGTTAATTCCACGCCTTCTTCAAGCATTTTAGCCCTTAACTCGTTTGCCTTGTTAGAGTCTAAACCCTTGTAATCGGTGAATACAATCGATTTGGCCTTGGCTACTTTTTCTTTTATTTCTTTAACTGTTTGTGTATTTTTTGTATTTGGCATATGTTTTAGGGCAAAAAAAAGCTCACCAAAGGTGAGTTTAATCATTTGATATGCACTTTTTAACATGTGACAACTTAAAATTAGTGCTTAGAATCGCTGTGTGCTTTCACTATTGATTAACCTCGGCAAGATTTTTAATTCTTTTAAAGTGGCTTTGTACGCCTAAGTAAAAAGAACCTTGCTGTCTTTGGCACAGTGGATATTGTATATGATAAAACAAAAAAGTCAATATTTTATCGGGGTAACAATGTATTTCTTTAATAATACTAAATGTTTCCTGGTCTGAATAGCTCAGGGACTTCCGGTACTTGGTCCGAATCTAACGGTGGATCCCTCATTGTATACAGTTCTTATTTGTTGAGATGACATCTCGTAGGGGTAAACTCTGAAATCATCTATTTTTCCGTCAAAATTTGCGGCCGTGCCTCCCATGAATATAGAGCCGGAGTCAGCTGCCGCCGAACCGCTGCCATCAGTGCTTGTTCCGGCATTTCTGCCGTTTATCCAAATGGTTATTTCATCGTCGTCATCGTTGGTCCAGGAGAGAGCTATATGGTTCCATGTTCCGGTTGTTATTGCGTCAGTTATATCTAAAGTGGCATCAGTAGTCGCTAAATCTAAACTGCATTCTATATGCAGCTTGGTGCCGGAAGGGGAATCGGTTCTGCAATATGTGTCTGTTGCTTTTTGAAATATTCGGCCAACATTGGTTTCTCCTGCGGAGTCTGCGTTTATCCACGCAGAAATTGTAAATCCGTTAGCTAAACCTGTATTTAAATCTAATTCTTGTCTACAACATTCGGTCGTTGAAAAATCGTCGGTGCCGTCGAAGTCTAAGCTGTTATTAAATTTTCCGGTCGTGCCGTTGTTCCAAGCTTCTGTAGAAACACCAGAATTGCATGTGCCTGGTAATGAATTGTCGCCGGAAGTGCCTATTGAAATAATTCCGTCTAAATTGAGATAAGAAGTGTTGTTATTTATTTCCGGGACCGAACTATGCATGGTAATTCCGGAGCAGTCATCAAATTTATACCAGGCCGTGGGTGCACCACCGTTGTGGTCCCAGGCTATCTGTGCGGCAGTGCGGACATAGTTGTATATTCTGACATTATCAATTGTTCCGTTTGCATCGCCGTCTCCATCACCATCTTCACCGAATCTAACAGCCGCTGTACCGTTAGCAAGGGAACCACTTGCTGTTGTATCAGTTCCAAGAAGTACACTATTTATGTAAAAATTTAAAACGTTTGTACTGGTATCTACTGTAAAGGTCAAGTGATACCATTTATTGGCTTCCAGATAACCAAAGGTAGAATCTGATTCGGCGTATAAATAAGCAGTTCCTCCGGTATTAATTATATATCCATATACCCTATTTAGATCTGTTACACCCATAATCCATTCATTTTGACCGCTTTTGTTTTTAGCGACAATCTTATGAGTTTGGCTTAGTGCTGCAGGTTTAAACCAAGCTTCAACCGTTAATTGATTCGTAGTGGTGACAGAAAACGCATCCTGATCGGAAATTTCTACAACGTCGTTAGTTCCATCAAAAACGAGGGCGCCGCCTTGTTTGCCTATTGCCCAAGCTGTATTATTTGAGAAAGCAGTACTGTTGTATCCGTTTCCACTTGTGTCCTTAACTGTTGTTCCTGTATTCTCGTCAAATTTCCATTCACCTATAGGAGAAGGATTATTTGAACCCCCGCAGTTTCCTTCGGTGTTTCCGGGAGGGCAGTATTCCCTTTGTGAGGATGATGAAGCATTTCCGCTAGAGTCGGTAGAAGAATACCCCCAAACAGCTGTCCTGCCTTGGTTAAATTCTGCTATTACCTGTTCACTAGTTAACGCGGTGCGGAATATTTTGACTTCGTCGATATCGCCAAAAAACTCATCTCCGTCATCTGATTCATCTTCATCGCCGATCGATAAATTGTCCGTGGTTGCTAGAGTTCCAGACACACTCAAATTACCATCATCGTCAACTAAGATCCCGTCAACGTAGAGATACATGTTGTCCTCGGTAACATTGCGTACACAAACTAAATTGTGCCATGTAGTATCATAATAATCTTTAATGCTTGTTGCCGAATCTTCAGGGAAGGAAGTCGTATCATCATCGATTCCGCATTCAATTTGTCCCGAAGTATTAAAATGAATTCTGTAGCCAATATTGTTTGTTGGGACGTGTTTATTAATTAGTACCTCATTAGCGGAGGGATTGGTAGCCGAATCTGATTTAATCCACATACTAATACTAAAGTTATCTGTGGCCGTATAATCAAAATCTGTATCGTCTGCCAGCGAAGCCCATCTGGTCCCGTCACCGTCGAAAGCTTTGCCGAATTTACCGGCATTTGTAAAACCACCGGTTGAAGTGGAATAAGCTAGGTTTTTACCATTATTTGATGAATCGCAGAAGTCATTTGTACCTCCGGTGCAGGAATTCAACACCCCCTCGTCAAATTTCCAATAACCGGTCGCTGAACCCGTGAAAGAGCCGGGAACCGGATTACCGGCATTCATATCTTCAATAATTTGGCTGTTGCTTCGAGCATAATTATAAATACGGGTGTCGTCGAGTCTGTAATTACCGAAACGGTTTGTGCCTCCGTTAGCGTATCCGCCAACCTTTGTCGAACCGGCTGTTGGAGCAGCAGCATTTGATCCAGTAAACCTACCCACGGATTTACCGTCTATATATCCTTCAGGCACACCAGTTGGATCTACAGTCATAGCCACGTGGTGCCAACCAGTTCCAATGGTTCTATTAGTATCAATCCATCTAACACCCTCAAAGAGCATAATAAAATCGTTTCCGGTACCATCAAAGGATGAACTACCTACCCCTATTCCAAAACCGTTGTTTGGTGACGGTTCGTTGCCTAATTTAACAAAAGCACCGCTTTCGGAAGTACCATATAAATAAACCCAAGTAGTAATTGTAACTGAGGCATTCGTCAGGTTGAGAATTGAAGCGACTGAAGCATTATCATTAGATCCGTCAAAGTCCAGGGCGTTTCCATACTTGCCTATAACCCAATTATTTGGAGCCATGGTGCCGTTCAATGTAGCAGTATTACCGTTACCAGAAGAGTCTAAGATACTTGCTATGCCTGAACCCTCATCCATTTTCCAATAAGCTACCGGTGGAGGACCAATGTTATAGAGGACTTGGACTTCTTTCGGTGAAAGTGCCCGATTATAAACCCGGACATCATCAATATGGCCGTCAAAGTAATTAGCGGGGGTTCCGCCGGTGTCTTCTGCACCTACAGAAAATTCTCCGGCGTCGTCGCCTATGGATGAGGGGATAGTGCCGGTAATAGTTGAATCTTGGAAGATACCATTTACGTATAACCGTATAGTTTGTGTAACAGCGTCGTAAACTCCTATAACATGGTATACGGAATTGGCTGCCAGGTTTGCCGCGTTGGTAGTGACATAGTTAGAAGATGAATCAATGTATATTCTTATTTCGTCTGTTGTCTGAAACAATAGATATGATTCGTCGGCATCGTCGAATTTTCCTACTATTGCGTGGCTTCCGGTAATAACATCGGGGATGATCCATGCCGACAAGGTAATGCTGCCCGTCACCGACAGGTAATCGTTGTCAGCGGTATCGAAATATTGGGTTGTGCCGTTGTGTTCAGCTCCTCTTGCATATTTAGCTGAAGTAAAAGTAGTAGTATTGTTATTAGTAAGAGTAGTGTTGAAACCGGAAGAATCCGAGGCGTTTCCGGATGTTTCGTCGAATTTCCAATATCCTACCAAACCCTGCATAATTTCAGAGTTTTCTGAGCGGCCAAATACTGTTGATGAACCTCGGCCTGAAGGTAATAGAGTAAGATCTGTTTTTATTTGATCTGAAGTTCGTTCATACGGATAAACCTTAAACATATCCATATAGCCGTGAAAGTTTGCTCCGGAGTCGCCTCCTATTAAAAGATTGTTTGTATCGGTGGTAGCAGGGGAGCCGTCTCCGTCAGTGCTCACTGCGCGGCTTCTGCCGTCAATGTAAACTGTTATTTCGTCGTCCGCGTCATCAGTATAACCAACTGCCACATAGTGCCATTTGTTGATGTTAAGTCCTTTAATCACACTGGCTGTAGCATCGGTTGTACCTAAGTCTAATTTAGCTTCCAGGTCTACGAATCCGTCATTAGTTTGGTTTGTAATCCTCAAATAAGTATTAGTTCCTTTATCAAATATCTCGCCGACATTAGCTTCTCCGTCCGAATTGACCTTAATCCAGACGGCAAAGGTTACTCCGTTATTTAAGCCAAGGTCGAAGTCCAGAGAATTGGAGTTATTCACAGTTACAACGTCGTCGGATCCGTCAAAAAACAAACATTTGCCGTTTACACACATATCCTCAGCTTTCCAGGCTGTACCGCCGGAAAAAGCACCGTTATTAGCGTTTGAAGATAAATCGCATGCGTCATTTGTACCGCCTGAGCAGGTATTATCTGTACCTTCATCAAACTTCCAAAAAGCTACAGCTTGGTCGGAGCTATATTCGTCCGCACCTATATCCCAGGCAGCCAATTGAGGACGTGCCTCACTGTCAATGTCGTATGTGAAATTCGTGCCTGCGGTGCCGTTGTCTATAGCGTCCGACCCGGCTTTGAGGTGAAGGTTTTCAAAACCGGCGCTAGTATTAACGAATTGTCCGCTGTAAGTTTTGCTTACAAGATTTCCGGTCCCTCCGTCGTCATCCGCTGAAGCGTCTTCGGAAATGCTGTATTCCCTGGAACCGCACCATTCATCGGGGGCAGGGGTGGAATCATCGTAATCCTCGGTAGTTGTATTCATAACAATCGTATTCCGCACTGTGAAAGCCACATCGGCTGGAGCGGCACAGCTGTTGCCATCTTCATAAATGCCTGCGAGCATAATATTTGATCCGTCGATTGAACAATTTTCTATGGTGGCAGTTACACCCTCGGTATTGGCAGAATCTCCTTGTATACCTGCTCTATCACCGTCATAAATGATACAATTTCTGATAATATTTGATTGGCTGCCTACGGTTATGTTTGCCCATCCTATGCCGCGAATAGTAAAACCCGTGTCGTCAAAATCGTGAATAATCACATTTTGTATTGTGATACCGTCTGTGCGGTTGGTGCCGTCGTCAGTTATTTGTATGGAAGCACCGCTGCCTGATCCTCTGCATCGTTTTGCCTCTATCCACTCAACAACGGTATAGTTATCCCGAATATTGAAACAACTAAACCCGATGGCACCGCTTTCCGTTTGTCCATCAATAACTACCCCTGTGCCGGCTATACCTGTATGCCTGTCGCTTTCGGCAACCGTCAATTGCATATAATATGTGGAATTTGTAGTTGCTCCATTTATAAGAACCTGGGCTGTTAAATCAAATTCCGAATCTTTGAATAATTTACCGACACGTATTTCCTGAGCTGTAACAAGATCACCGCTTTCGCCTGTCTCCCAGTCTGCAATTGTAGAATATTGTCGGCCGACACCGGTGCCGATAGATTTAACGATTACACCCACGGCGTGAGCCGGAGGTACAATGTTTTCCCAAATTGATTTCCTGTCAGCTAGCTTTTGGGATTGAGCAAAAGTAAGACGCCTTTCTAATGGTATGATTGAAGTTCTCGGATCCGGTTTTTTAACGATGATGTTTTGAAGATCGGGTAGGGCAGTGGCGTCCAAAATCGGGCTGTCTTGCTGCGGATTTCGGATATTTTCCAACTGTTCCGGGGTTGCCAGGTCTGTGTAATCTATCGCATATCTGGCTAAACCTTCAATATCAAATACTTTTTGTTTTTCATTCTCCGGTAATGCGGCCAAGGCTTCTTCTTGAGTTATTTCCTTATCGTAGCCTTCCGGATCAGGAGGAGCGGTTGTACGTGATGAATATTCGCGCCGGTTTTCTTCCGTTTGTTTTGGGATTTTAATAATTGCGTAAACTTTTCTTTCCTTAAGCCCCCAGTTCCAGCCTGCAGGTTTTATTTCTAAAATATCTCCGTCTTTAAGACAATTATTTGTGTCGCATTTGTCTCCGACTTTAACTAAAGCTTCGTCCCAGGAGGCAGAAATGATTTGAGAGTAAAGAGTAATGGGAGAAGTTTCGCATCCAAGCTGCCAATCTCGCTGCGGGGTGAGACGGATTTTATTTCCTTCTAACTCCATAAAAAAATCAATGCGTTCATTTCTGGAGTCTATTCCCTGAGGGGATTTAAAAACCAGCAGCTCTTCTGAAGTAGCTGACGACTTTACGGCAATCATTCCGCCTGAAATTTTCTCCAGGTAAACTTTGTCGGTTTTTTCTATTTGGTATTCAATTGTTTCTGAAGATTTATCTAACTTAAATACATTTTGCAGAGCATCTTTGTATGTTTTTTGTTCAAGGTCTATCGAAGGCAGGATGTTTTTCCAGACTATGGTGTCATTATTGATAGACGGTTTTGGATTACTATTTGAATTGACAACAATATTTACCCAACTTTCATTATTTTTCGAATCCACCAGATTGAATTTTTGCGCGGGAGAACCGGAATTTATTGTGTATTTTAAAAATCTGCCCGTGATAGGGGATTCGGTTTTCGGTGACTCCTTTTCGAAGTTGGTTTCAAGCGAAAGTATTTTAGGATCAAGCGACATCATCCAGGATCTGCACTCAAATGTAGAAATATTTCTGTTTTTTATAATTAGGAATAGGGGAATTACTATTAAAGGGATAACCAAAACCAAGAAAACGGATAAATTCTTACCTCTTTTTATAAATTTAAGTTTATTGAAAATAATATTTTTAAGCATAATTAAAAAACTGCTAATTAAGATTCATAATCCACCAGTCAAACACGATGTCGCTTCCTATCGGATTGTCTATGTAAATATCAAAAGAAGTATCAGGTATTTTATTTCCTACTATTAGTGTCTGCCCTCTGGTGCTGGTTGTGGCTGTTACAAAAACTTTTGAGTTTGCTTTAACTGCTGGCGTCAATAAAGTTATCTTTGTTTGACCTGATAAGATAGTGCCGCTGCCGATATTTGAGGAAGTACCCCTTAAAATAAATTCATCGGCTGTCACAGTTTCGGCTTCAATAGCGCCTTTTACGGTTAGTTTCCCGTCCGGTTCTATTACTACTTTGCCGTCAAATAAGTTCACGTTTCCTGCTAAATTCTTTTGCAAATACAATGTCTGCATCTCGCACAGCTCTGAATTAAGTCTATTTGTCGCGTCGTTAAAGCACGCGGGCCCATTTATATTTAAAGTGTTGGCTAGGGAGTCAATCTGCAAAAGTCCGAAGTTTGCGTTTCCGGTAGTGGTAAGACCGTTTAGAGTCAATTCGCCCAGTATGTTCGTATCACCGGATATTACCAATCCATTATCGTTTTTGGTGATGCCTAAAGAGCTGATAAAGTCTTTTAATTCGCTGAATGCGCTGTTTATTTTATCCAGTAAGCCGGTATATTGTGATGTCCCGCTTGATTCCGACGCTTGAGTTACTTCCGAGATTCCTAATAAATCATTTATTAAACCGACATTGTTTTTCAAATCTTCCATAGAGTTTTCCAAATTCAAAGTCTGATTTTGCGATTGCGAGGACTGGGAAGATTCCAGCGTTTCGACTTTGGAGGTAAGTTCTACCAGGGCTCCGTCAATTAATTTCAGTCTGCTATTTAGAGAAGAATTCATGCCTGATGTTATTTCAGCAGCAGCCTGCTGAACATTTTGTCCTATTACGGTATCAATATTTTCAAATTGGGTTACAAGGTTGCCGAAATCGTCTAGCTGCAGCGCCAGGCTTTCGGGTGTGTACCACGAAGGTCTTATAAATACTAATATTTTTGATATTTTTGTTGGATCCTTACTGTCATAGTTTTGTAGGGCTCTTCCTATCATAGGTCCGGAAGATAATGCTTTAGTACCTACGCCCGGATATCTGGTGGAGTAGGTTATTGCATCGCCCGATTTTATATTGCCGTTTTCGGATGTAACTCTTAATTCTATTTGGCCTATTAAACCTACCAGGGCATATTTTGAGTCTCTTTCACTGTCGGTCATACCGGAAATATTATTTCCTACAAAGCCCGGTTGATTAGAGAAGACGCCCATCATCTGGTCTCCGGCTCTGAATTTTCTTACTTTACCGGTTATTTTATTAAGACCTATCATGTCACTGACTTCTATGTTTTCTTCTTTTTCGAAATATTCTGCGTAGTCTGCGCCGGAGGAGTTGAAAGCGGCTTCTCCGTATACGTTGCCGTCGGCTCTTACTCTAAATACTGCAGCGGCGTCGCTTCTGGTGGTGGAATTGTATGCTGTAATAAGGTTATAAGCTGTTCCGGAAGTAGCACCCTCTATTGTAAATAATCCCGGGTCACCCTGTGGTCCGGCGGTGCCAATATTTTGGAATATCCCGCTTGTATTAGTGTTTCTAAGTAATAAAGATATTGTGTCGGAATCAGCCGTAGATATAAAACCTCCCGCGACGGTTATACTGGGGGAAGAACTGGAAATTGCTCCGTCTACACTTGTTGAAGTACTGTTTACATATAGATAACCGGTGCCTTGCGGTTCAAAAACTAAATTTCCGGCGCCGTATGTCTGCAGGTTCAGGTTGTTATTCTCAAAAATTTCACCGGCTCTTAAATATAGCGAGCCGTTGCTGTTTATATAGCTGGCGGTTTGGTTTGTAAAGTTAAGATCATAAGCCATAGATACATCTCCCGCGGCTGTGAAAGAGTGGGGGATTGCGCTGGTTATTGCTGTTTCCGAAACCTGAAATAGTGCAGATCCGTTGTCGGTTATGTTCAATAAATTGCCTACGTTACCGTATTGTCCTAAATTTATCTGCAAAAGGTCCGCGGATGTATTGTAAATTTGAGTTGATCCGGACGGCGACCAGTCTATTGAAGCTAAATTACCTGTGAATGTAGTGTTTGTTAATGCACTAGATACATTGAGTAAATTTCCGCTTGTCAGAGTATTACCTGTAGTTGCTAATTGCATTAAATCTCCTTGTGTTATAGAAGAGGAAGTCGCATATATTCCATCACCTGTTGTTAGGGAGTTCGAAGTGAAAACGAACGCTGCAGCTGCTGTAGTTCCGGCTGTTACAGATGAAACAAAAGTTTGTGCTCCGGTTCCCGAAGTAAAATTAAGTGCAGTGGCTCCAGTAGAGCTGCCAATATTAATTGTTTTGGCATTTGACGAGTTTCCTATGTTGATTGTTCCTGCGCCGGCGTCTAAAGTTAGTCCGCTACCGGCTGCCGCCCCTATAGACATGGTATCGGCATCTTCATCTATTAACATCCAATTGTCCGTACCGTCCCAAATTCTAAAGTCCCCTGTGTCAGCACCTTGTCCTATTTCAAAATCAACATTTGCGGATTGGGCATCTATATCCAGAGCGCCTTCACCGCTGGTTATATCTATTGTGTTTCCGGCTACATAAGCTTGCTGCAATGTGGAAGAACCGGCGGCTGTTGCGCACTCCCAAACAGAACTGCTGCTGTTCCAGGCTAATACTTGGCTGTTTGAACAG
>Ga0209542_10005015_pt1 | contig 26803 bp, 32 predicted proteins | sample RifCSPhighO2_01_FD_184028 | JGI IMG/M metagenome (GOLD analysis project Ga0209542, IMG submission 184028) | Soil microbial communities from Rifle, Colorado - Rifle CSP2_plank highO2_0.1 (SPAdes) (version 2) | ecosystem: Environmental > Terrestrial > Deep subsurface > Rock core/Sediment ...
TCTTTTGTTTTTTAGGATGTTGACAGCATTTGGGGGTGTTCTACACTTTATGGGTAGGCACGTAGTGCCTCATTCGACAACAAAGGAGTCGAACCATGTTCCTCAAAAGACGTATGTTTGTTCCGGCCTTGGCCGCGCTTCTTGTTTTGGGTGCTTGTGAAAGTGATAATCAAAAACAGACCATAGGTATGCTTGGCGGCGCGGGTCTTGGCGGCCTGCTCGGGTCACAGTTTGGTTCGGGCAAAGGCAACATGGTTGCCATTGCGCTGGGAGTACTTGGCGGCGGTTTTCTGGGCTCTGAAATTGGCAAACGAATGGATGAAAGTGATCGTGTGAAGGCAAGCCAAACTGTTTCACAGGCACTTGAAAAAAATCCAGACGGTAGGCGCTCGATATGGCAAAATCCAAACAATGGACATACGGGCGCTGTTACTCCAACGCGCACCTCGGAATTTAACGGGCGACCGTGTCGCGAGTATGAGCACATGCTCACCGTGGGTGGAGAGACTCACCGTGTTGTCGGCATGGCATGTCGTGACCCCGACGGAAACTGGAGAGCTCAAGCGAGCTAGTCATATGAAAGCTTTATGGCGTACCACGCTTTGCGAGGACGCCTTTTTATTTGGGGGAGGGGTTGTTAGAATGAGTGAGTGGTAAAGAAAAAAGCCGACTCCCTTGAAGAGACACAACGCATTGCGGAAGAGATCGTGACGGCTGTTTTTAATGAAAACAAAAAAAGGGAAGGCGCATTAGTTTTTGCACTTTGCGGAGAGTTGGGGAGCGGTAAAACATCTTTTACACAAGGTATTGGAAAAGCGCTCGGGGTCAACGAAAGCATCATAAGCCCAACATTTATTCTTGAAAGGGTGTATGCGATAGAAAAAAATGGCTTTACTCGATTTATACATATCGATTGTTATCGTTTTAAAGAAAGTTCTGAGATAGAAGTACTTGGGTGGAAAGAGTTAATAAAAAGCTCGGCACATATTATTGTTGTTGAATGGGCGGAAAAAATCAGAGAGTATCTGCCAAAAGATGCCATAGAAATTTGTTTTGAACACGACGGAGAAAAAAGAACCATTGAAATAAAAGAGTAGTATGGCGGCAAAAACAACAAAAGAAAAATCAAAAAGACTCGTGCTTCTTGATGCGCATGCGATTCTTCATCGTGCGTATCATGCGTTGCCCGACTTTTCTTCGGCAAAAGGGGAGCCCACGGGGGGGCTTTATGGACTTGCCGCGATGCTCATTAAAATAATCCACGACCTCAAACCCGACTATATTGTTGCCTGCTACGACCTTCCGGGACCCACCTTTAGGCACGAGGCGTATGCGGATTACAAAGTACAGCGCCCCAAAGCAGAAGACGCCCTCGTGTCACAAATGAAACGTTCCCGCGATGTGTTTGAGGCATTTGGGGTGCCGTGCTACGAAAAAGCTGGCTTTGAAGCAGATGACCTTTTGGGAACCATTGTGCACCTCCTTTCAAAAGAAGTTGCAGGTGGTGACGTTGAAATAATTATAGCTTCGGGAGACATGGACACGCTCCAGCTTGTAGACGACAAGCGCGTACAGGTATACACGCTCAAAAAAGGCCTCAACGATACCATTTTATATGATGAGGCCGCCGTTGTGGGACGCTTCGGCTTTCCCCCCAAGCTTCTCCCTGATTACAAAGGCCTTCGTGGCGATCCCTCTGACAATATTGTTGGCATTCGCGGTATTGGCGAAAAAACAGCAAGTATTTTAATTCAAGAATTTGGGAGCATTGAAGAAATATATACAGCACTTAAGAAAAATCGGGAACAATTTTTAAAAAAGGGAATCAAAGAACGCATTATTACACTTCTTACGGAAGGGGAAGAAGAGGCGCTTTTTTCAAAAACACTTGCGCAGATACGTTTGGACGCACCAATAGATTTCTCTCTTCCGCAAGAACGTTGGGAAGATGCGTTGGATTTAAAAAAAGTAGAGCGCTTGTTTCAAGAACTAAGCTTCAGAACTCTTTTTGAGCGTGCTAAAAATCTGGTTCAGCCCGCAACGATAGAAAACAAAGAAAAACCCATGGAGAAAAAAACGCAAAAAGAGCCAGAAGCACCTCTCGAAAAAATAGAAAAAGCCGCCATTGCGACATGGCTTCTTGACTCAAACATTACGAACCCTTCAAAAGAAGATATCTTGCAGTTTGCTCATGCCGACTCGATCGCTGAGGCAGAAAAATTTCTTTTGGGAGAGCTGCAGAAGAAGAATCTTGAAAAAGTGTATGCCGACATTGAGATTCCCCTTATTCCCATTTTGGAGGCTGCCCACGGGCGTGGCATCGGGGTTAATGTGTCGTATCTCAAAGAGCTTTCGAAAAAATACCATAAAAAATTAGAACATTTTCAAAAAAACATTTTCAAAGAGGCGGGAATGGAATTTAATATTAACTCACCAAAGCAAATGGGGGAGGTGCTTTTTGACAAGCTTGCATTGAGCACAAAAGGTCTTAGGAAAACACAAGGTGGCGCACGCTCCACCAAAGAGTCTGAGCTCCTGAAGCTTAAAGGAGTGCACCCGGTTATTGATACGATATTGCACTATCGTGAAATTCAAAAAGTGCTTTCTACGTATATTGATAATATTCCTGACATGGTGGATAGTATGGGGCGCTTGCACACTACTTTTGTTCAGACAGGAACGACCACGGGTCGTTTTTCTTCCATAAACCCCAATTTGCAAAACATTCCTGCGCAAGGAGAGATGGGAAAAGAAATTCGGCGGGCCTTTGTCGCCGCGAAAGGGTATTCTCTGGTTTCTTTTGACTATTCACAAATTGAGCTCCGAGTACTCGCCGTTCTTTCGGGAGACGAAGATTTTATTCACATTTTTCAGAAAGGAAGAGATATTCATACTGTCGTTGCCATGGAGGTATTTAATGTTTCTGAGGGCGAAGTAACGAGCGACATGCGCCGGAAGGCAAAGGTTATTAACTTCGGCATTATTTATGGTATGGGGGTTACCAGCTTGCAGCGTGCGCTGGGGACCAGCAGGGCCGAGGCACAGGTTTTTTATGATAATTATTTTAGTGAGTTTCCGGGCGTTGCGACCTATCTGCAAAAGATAAAAAAAGAGGCCGTGGCGCGTGGATATACTGAAACTCTTTTTGGGCGCAGGCGGTATGTGGAAGGTATACGTTCCCGCATCTCGTATATCCAGAGCGCCGCAGAGCGTATGGCAGTAAACGCACCGATACAGGGCACCGCTGCTGATATTATAAAAATGGCAATGGCGCGTGCCAATCATATGATTGAGAAGGAGGGCTCACCGGAGGATGTTCGTCTCATTTTGCAGGTACACGACGAGTTAGTGTATGAGATAAAAAAAGAGTTGGTGTATACCATGACGGCGCGCATTCAAAAAGAAATGGAGAGCATTGTGAAAGACCCTATTCCGTTTACTGTTGACGTTGCGGCAGGTGATACTTGGGGAGACATGAAAAAACTAAAAGAGCAAAATTAAAAGAAAAAAGGTAAAGACAAACGATATGTTGTATTTGTTTTTTGGCAATGATACTACAAAAAGAAATGCGAGTGCGCAAAAAATAATCGCGGGACTTCAAAAAAAAGACGCGAACCTTTTGGTGCACGACATTGAAGCAGGGCAATTTTCTCTGGATGGTTGCCGCGAACACGCCTTTTCGCAGGGATTTTTTGGCGGAACCTCTGCCGTTGTCTGTCGCGATGTTTTGGGGGGCGATGCGAATGAAGATATTTTTTCCAAATGCGCAGAAGATCTTGCGGCTTCAAAAAACCACTTTATTTTCGTTGAAACCAAAAAACCAAAAAGTCTTCCCCTTTTTAAAAAACACGCAGTAGAAGTTGCGGAGCATTCTTTGGGGAGCAAGAAAAAAGAAGACACGTCGTTGTTTGCCCTTTCTGACGCGATTGCACGTAAAGATAAAAAAAATGCCTGGATTTTTTTTCAAAAAACACGGTTTACCGAGGCGACGCCTGAGCAGGTTCACGGGCTTATTTTTTGGCAGACAAAAAATATGTTGATGGTAAAGCAGGCAGAACACAACAAAGAAGAAGATGCGTTGCCGCTTAGCCCCTTTGTGTTGGGTAAAGCAAAAACTTTTTCAAAAAAACACTCTCTAAAAGAATTACAAATACTCTCTTCTTTTTTGGTGGGAATGTACCACGAATCCCATATGGGGGGAGAAGAGCTCGGCGCTTCTTTGGAACGGTTCATTCTTGAGATGAAATAAAGGTTCCCCTGCCTAAAGCACGGGGTATTTATGGACTCGCTTCGCTCGTGCTGTCTCGGCCTTCAGGCCGAGGTATTGAACCTGTGTTTCGTCTTCGCTCGGACGATATGAAAATTCCGATTTTCATATCGCTCCTCGCTAGCCGAAATAAAAACAGACAAAATAAAGGCCCTGTCAGAGGACCGGGCCTTTTGTGCGAGCGGTGAATACTCCTAAAAGCTATTAAGTTGTAATAAAGAACAGTAAAGAAATACTCAAGCCAATAAAAATCCCGAAAACAGGGAATGTGTTGCTTTGAAATGAATTCTTGTTAATCCACTATCTATTGTATCGTGTAGTTTTCCACAGGCAATCCACAGGTGTGTGGATAACTTTTTTCTGATCCGCCCACCAGGAATCGAACCTGGGACCTTCTCCTTAAAAGGGAGCTGCTCTACCGGCTGAGCTATGGGCGGAAACCAATAAAGTAACATCATACCACAAACATAAAGCTTTTCAATTGCTCGGTTTTTTAAAAGCAGTACCCCTAAAGACAAGTTGCAATTCCAAACAAGTTGTGCGATATTTTGTCCAGAAGTTTTTCCGTAAGACATGGAAATGCTGTGGCGACAGAAACAAAAGATTTTGGTGCTAAAAAAGAAAAAGAACCCTTTGACTTTGAGCTTTTGCGTCATAACTTTCCGGGACTGAACATTCCGACCCCGCTTATTCTAAGCGAAGAACATGTCATTCCTGCATTGAGTCTTTTGCGCGGTGGGCAGCAGGGGAAAAGCGCATGGTGTGGGATTTTGGCGACGGCCCTATCGCATAAGCACGCCGAGTGTCCGAAGCCGGTAATCATAGAAACGAGTGGTCACGATGGCGATTCCGGGGGGTATAGCCAAAGCACGACAGAGTATCCATGCACTCAAGAACTTGTAGACCACCTTGTTCGCGAGCGCCTTGTTTCGGGGAAACCCGAATGGGGATACACAGACGATAAAAATTTACTCATTTCGGCACGTGGTCGTGAAGAACTTGGTTCATACTGGAGAAAAATGAGAGAAGAGAAAGAGAAAAAGGCAAAAAAGAATACGGACGCGGCCTAATTGTATAAAGGGCATTAACCGCTCCGACTAAAGTCGGAGCACCCATTAAACCCTTTGATACGTCTTCGCTCGGACAAGACGAAAGTACGCTTTCATCTTGCTCCTCGCTCGCCGTAATAAAAAACCATGCAGAGCGCATGGTTTTTCTATGGTACTTTTTTGTCTAACTTTTTTAAAGAGGAACATCAAACGCAAGGGCACCTGCACCCGAAAAAAGAAGAGAGAGGGAAATTGCAAAAAGAGAAAGAAAAATTGATGCTTGGTCTTTTTTGACATATGCAAGGTAGGCACTTAAGAGAAGAAGCAGAATAGCGCCAATTTGCGTCAAAAAACCAACAAGGACCGAAAGCCCTCCGAGAAGGGCGAGAAGTGCAATGCCAGAGTGGAGAAAGATGGACCCGTCCACTTTCTTCTTCAAGAGCACGTGGCCCAAAGCGTAGCCGTAGAGTAAAAAATATCCGCCGAGGAATACTCGGACGATAAAAGGAGCGAGAATCCCGAAAGACAAAAGGTCTGGAAAAGGATTTACCATATACAAAGTATCGCATCTTTTTGTTAAAAAACAAACCTGAATGACTGGCAGCCACTCAGGTTTTTTCCGTTTTATGGGACAAAAAATCCAACTATTTTATTGTAAAGTTTATTCCAAAAAGGAAGAGCCATTGTCTCACCCTTTTTGGCAGTTAGTAGTATGCCACCAAAAGGATGTTCGGGTTCTCCAGTCACCTTCTGCGCAGTTACACCGCCAGCAAAGAATTTTTGCAAAAACTCAACCTCTTCTTTCTGTGCGTAGTTCACCTGCAAAGGCTTCTTTCTGTTTCCGATTTTTAAGAAAGCGGTGCCACGGTCTTCAATCAGCTCAAAAGCATTATTTTCTTCGGCAAGACGAATCATGTCAAGGAGTTTTTGTCGTTGGGTCCTATCTTCCGCGAAAATGGAAATGCTCTGTATTCCGACTCGGCGCCCTTTTTTGCGAAGCCACACGGTCTTTTTTTTCATTGGAGACCTCCGCAGTGAAGAGATGGTAAAAGTTAACCAAAAACGGTTTTGTTTTTTAAAAACAACCTTTGGTTAACTTTTGTTTTGAGCTTCTTGCCCGAGAGTAGTGCATCTTTTATACTATGTCAACCCCTGAATTTTTATGAATAAAAAAAATAAAAAAGAAATAGTGGTCATTCTTCATGACATACGGAGCTCTTATAATGTAGGGTCTGTCTTTAGAACTGTCGAAGCGGCCGGTGCATCAAGGATTTTCCTTACGGGCATTACCCCGCTTCCGGTGGATCGTTTTGGAAGGGTTCAAAAAGAAATAGCCAAGACGGCTCTCGGCGCCGAAAAAATGGTTTTATGGGAACATGTCCTCCACATCAATAAAGTAATTGCCGATTTAAAAAAGAGTGATTTTTACATTGTTGCAATTGAGCAGGCAAAAAATGCTCAAGAATATACAAAAATGAAACCTAAGCGCAAAACCGCGTTTATTTTTGGAAATGAAACAAAAGGATTAATGTCAGCGGTTCTTGGGAAAAGCGACATGGTCCTTGAAATACCTATGCGAGGAAAAAAGGAATCTTTGAATGTTTCTGTTGCGGCTGGGATTATTCTGTACCACTTTGTGAATTAATACGACGTAGCGTCAATAAGTTGCCCGCTCTCGCTTAAAAGCTGGACAGTTTCCCGTTTATCTCGCCACAATTCGGTACTTTGTTTTAAATAAATTCGCCACTCTGGTTTATAAAAACCGGGATTGTTTTTGTGGGTTGCTACACAGTCGGCATAATTGAATTTTTGTGTGATGAAATCATTGCATAGGTCGCCAAGGGAGAGCGGCACCGCTTGTACGTGGCTGAAGCAGCGTGGTATTTTCTCCACATAATCAATACACTGGTTATTGTAGCCACCCGCTGCGGTTAAGGGTTGTGACTCAAGCGGGTGTGGACAGTCCGAAGAAAGCTGGGGGATGTAGTCTTGGAATTGTTCAAAATACCCCGTGCATGCATTAAGGCGAAACGAAACACCGATGGGGGACCTCCCCGAGATGATGTAAGCATGTTCTCCTGGGTTAAGAGAAATTATCTGCTCGGTATTAACTTGCCCAGAAAAAGGGAGAAGAGTTCCATTTCCTATGAGCACTTCTTTTCCCGATACGGCGCTTTTTAGTTTCCACCCCGACAAAATAAGTGGTTGGGTATTGTTTTGAGAGGCGATAATTTCCAAGACCTCGGTATCGGGGCTCGTTGATTCACCGCTCCTGTTTCTGATGGCAATTTTCCCGGCAAAAAGCGGATCTTGGGGAGCGCTGACGGTTCCGGTGGTAATTTGAGTTTGAGAACCGCTGGTGCCTCCTTGTGTTTCTTGTTGGCCTCCGCTCGTTGTGTTGCTTCCACCACTTATGTTAAATGTGCCATAGGTTCCGCCATCGCTGAGCGGTGCTGGCGGACGGATGAATGGATTCCAAATATTCGGGCTGTCGGGGCCTAGGTTAAAAATCCAAACAAGAAAAAGAAGAATAAAGACGGCGATAAACCATGGAAGGTTAGACATAGTAGTTGTATAAGATTTTTGATCTTTATGGCGAGAATCTTTTGTTTTCGGGTAAGTTTTTGCCAGATCTATCCATGGTACTCGTTTTTCGTTTGTTTTTCCAGAAGCACTTTTTCCAGCTCTTCTTGGGCAACCAAGGCGTCACTCCATGGTATCTTTGAATTCTCCGGGCCCATGATATAGGGATCTGTTCCTTTGCCGGTGATTAAAACGGCGTCTCCTGTTTTTGCCCCCTTAAACGCGGCATGAATCGCGGCTCGTCTGTCCATGATGACCGTATATATGGGTCGGCTGATGCCCTCAATGAGCCCGTTAACAATTTCTTTTGGATCTTCGTCGTAGGGGTCTTCATCGGTAAGAATTATTTTTGAACAATATTTTGAGGCGATTGCGCCCATTTCTTTTCGTTTCCATTTATCACGACCGCCTCCGGTTGACCCCAATACACAAATTTTCTGAGTCATTTGAAAAACGTCATATACTTTTTCCAGAGAATCCGGAGTGTGGGCGTAGTCTACAATAACGGTAAAGTCCTGGCCGGCGTTTATTTTTTGCATGCGACCGGGAATGCCTCGGAATGTTTCAAGGGCTCTTCGGATTATTGCATCGTTAATTCCTCGGCTTTTTGCGAAAAAGGCCGCCGCGAGCATGTTGTAAATATTGAATGCTCCAGAAAGTGGAGAGTGAACCGAGACTCCGTTCCAGGTAAAATCCGTCTTGTCTTTAAAGAGAGAATATGGTTCCGCATCGTGGAGACGATATGCGCACTTGCTGGAAACAGCAATGTTTAAAAATGCGGCACCTTCTTTGTCGTCTTTGTTTGCGACAATAGTTTTATTTTTTTTGTGAGAAGACTCAAGTGCGTGCGCGATCGAGAGTTTGGCATCGCGGTATTGCGCATAAGAACCATGAGACTCAATGTGCTCTGGGGCGAGGTTGGTGAAGATGAGGGCGTTAAGTGCAATAAATGCATGTCGGTATTGTTTTGCTCCCTCTGACGTCATCTCTAAGATAACGTAGTCGCACTTTTTTTTGAGAGCTTTTCGTAAAAAACGTTGCAGAAAAAAACGACCGGGCATTGTCATTTTGAGAGTATTGTTTTCGCTCTCCACCCCCACCTTAAACCGAAGAGTGCTTGCAATCGCAGTAGAATACCCGGCTTCTTCAAGAATGGCACTCACCAGCTCTACCACACTCGTCTTTCCTTTTGTTCCAGTAACGCCGACAACAAAAAGTTTTCTTGAAGGGAATCTGTAAATGAGGGCCGCCAAAAAAGCAAGAGCAAAATGATATATCGGTTGGAGTCGTCGGAATAATTTTTCCGGTAAAAGTTTTTTCACTCGGTAGAGAATTTGTTCAAAACCCCAGACTTTTTTTGTAGAATTTTTGGTGTCCATACTTCTTGCTTCCTACCTCGTAATTATTTTGTTTAGCGCCCCGCCCCAAGTAATTTTAGCGCCTCTTTTATTTTTTCATTGATACCGCTTTTTTCCGTAGCATCGCGTTCGCGCCACAGCTCTTTTACTCGATGGAGTGCCTCACGGGCCTCTCCTGTGCTATAGCCGAGCGCCTTAAGGGCCTCAAGTGCAGACGCATCGTCGCCCACAATGCCGTTTTCGTCCTCATACAAATCTCCCAACTTGTCTTTGAGCTCCAGAATCATCTTCGTCGCACTCTTTTTTCCGATACCGGAGACACTCGTAAGGTACCCTGCGTCTTCGGCAACAATTGCGCCAATAATATTTTTTACGGGCGCCAAATCCATAATTGTGATTGCCGACTTTGGTCCGATGCCGGGAACAGTAATGAGCATTTGGAAAAAATCTATTTCTTCTCGTTCCGCAAAACCATAAAGGTCCAGAGCATCTTCTCGGACCGCAAGGTGTGTCCAAACAGTGAGGGTGTCTCCTAAGGTAACCCCCGAAAGGAGTCTTTTAAGAACACGGACAGTATACCCAACCCCAGAACACTGCAAAATAAAGGAGTTTTTTTGAACAAAAGAGATTTTTCCTTGCAATTGCGCGATCATTACTATGTATCATACAATATCCTTGCAATTTCTTCTAAAACCGTTATACTCTCGCAATATGGCAATTACCACATCAGCCAAAAAGGCACACCGAGCCTCTCTTGCGAAGAAGGTATTTAACGACCGTCGCAGAAAGGAGATGCGTTCCGCTATCAAAAAAGTGGCCAAGCTTGTTTCCGACAAAAAAGTAAAAGAGGCAGAATCCAGCCTGTCTGGGGCCTACAAGGCAATAGACAAGGCGTGGAAAAGGGGCATTATCAAGAAAAACAATGCCGCTCGAAAAAAATCGCGTCTTGCGCGGCTCATAAAGAGGGGTGCGTAATGCCTAACGTGCAAAAGAAAAACCCGCGACCGAAAGGTCTGCGGATTTTTTGATTAAGCTTTAAAAATTTTAGAGCAAATGGTTGAAAGCACGAAGTGTAGCACCTGGTCTTCAAGGGCTTTTTCGCTTCCGTTATTGTCTATAAGCACATCCGCCCGTGCGCCGATGTCTTCAATGTATTGTTCATTGGGCGCCGAATCTTCCGCCAGAAACTCTCCCCATGTTTTTTGGGCGTCACCGGGGTTTTGCGCACGTTTTTTAATTCTTTCAAAACGCACTCGGGCATCTGCTTGGACGTAAATTAAAAAATTGTTTGGGAAAGAGCGTATCATCTTTTCGTCGGTAAGCCAGCGCACTCCGTCCACGATGACTATTTCTGCGGTCTTCATTTTTTTAATACGTTTTCTGACTTCACGACTCAGCGCCCCCGGTTTTTCTCCGTGAGCCACTGCGCCTTTTTCCAAATCTTGGACGAATTTTTGCATAGCATCTCGTGTCGCGGGGATGCCGCGCCGAGCGAGTTCTTCTCGAGGGTAATCAGAAAATCTTGGATATTCAATAACAACGTCTCCCAAAAATGCCCGCACCATTTCGCTGATTAAATTTTGAACAGTGCCTTTTCCGGCACCCGGCTTTGCCGCAAGGCCGATAACAGTGGTCACTACAATTCTCCAAAACCAAAAACCTCTTACTGAATTGTAAGAGGTTTTTGGTGCCTCGTGCAGTTGTGCGAGACGTTAATGTGTTTTGTGATGCTCCCGAGAGGAATGGTCACAAGTTACTAAATATTTTATTTCGCCTTGCTCATAAAATATAAAGTACTCGCGACCCCGCCTCCTCCGACTGGCGTCGGAGTCCGGCCTTCGATTCCTCGCGGTCACTAAAAATATGCTCGCTCAAAGCTTACGCTTTGTGCCCACCATTTTTATGCTCCCGAGAGGAATCGAACCTCTATTACAAGCTCCGCAAGCTTGCGTTCTATCCGTTGAACTACGGGAGCAGGAAAAAAAGTATAAATTATAGAGCACACAAAGCTGGGGCGGACGTTTTAGTTTAGTGGCTATAATAACTTTATAAACATTAGACTACCATTGCGAGCGAGGTGTTCGCAAGTTACAATAGAAACATTAAACATGAAAGAAGAAAAAGTATCTCCTGTCGTAATTACTGTGATTGCCCTCATGATTGTCTTGGGGCTGGCAGCTTTCTTTAAAAAAGAAGAGGTTGCCCGTGTTTCTTGGATATTGTTGAAGAATCCAGAACTAAGCATGCGGATTTACCCGAACGCAGAGCTTGCCATGCAGATTGGCAACCATTATTTTAACACAGATGGAAATGGCAATTACAATTTAGCCAAAGCTCGTGCCGCTTTTGAGAAAGCGCTCTCAATAGATTCAATGGTGCCCGATGCCTGGCACCAGCTTGCCCGCATAGATTTTCTTGAAAGTAATTTTGGCGGAGCCCTGGAGAAGATAAACACACAAATAGAACTCCACGGAAATTCCTTCATGGCATCGTATTATATGCGAGGCCTTATTTATGCTTATCGCAAAGAGTTTGGAGATGCCGAAAAAGATTTTCAGACGTACATTGCCTCAGACAAAAAAAATTGGGCGGCACACAATGACCTGGCGTGGGTGTATTTTGAAGAGGGGAAGTATGCAGAAGCAAAAAAGGTTGCCCAAAATGGACTTCTTTTTAATGCCAACAATCCCTGGCTGTGGAACATGGTGGGTATTTCTTTAATGAATCTTGGGAAACTGGATGCTGCTCACGCCGCGTTGCTGAAAGCACTTGAAGAGGTTAGGGTGCTTGATGAAAATGATTGGCACAGGGCATATCCGGGAAACAACCCGCTACTTGCGTCCCAGGGCCTTATGAAAATGAGGCAGTCTATAGAATTTAATATTGGTATCATTGTTGGGAAGCGACTTTAAAAAAAATAAATACATAGTACAATTACGATATATGCTCATAACGCACCTAAAAACATATCAAAAAGAACTCGCCTTTCTTTTCGTCGCCCTTTTTGTTTTTGTTGGCGCATCTTTTGTTTTTGAAACGGTTTCTCCGCTCGTCTCTTCAAGTGAGGTTGATATAATAGTACTGTCTCTTTCGGGTGCAAGCGAGTCTGGGGTGCCCATCCCCGCATCTTGTCCATCAACGCCACATGGGGGAGAATCGTGTTGTGACGGGAGTCAGGGCTCTTCCTGTTCTTCTGGGGTAAATGCTTGTGGGCAGACAAATAGCGGCGCTATTCAGTGTGATGGCTCATGTTCTGCGTCAGTGCCGCCGAATCCTTCAGGGCATGGAGAAGCATGTTTGTCGTTTTCAAACGGTTGTGGGCAGACAAATACGGGGACCATTCTTTGCAACGGTCTTTGTAGTGCGACACCTCCATCAAACGCAAGTTGTGGCGGTGGCGGTAGCTTGCCCTCCAATTTTGGCGAGCCCTGTACTTCTTCGTCCAACTCCTGTGGTATGACCAACACTGGCACCATTCTTTCAAATGGCCTTTGTAGCGCAGTGCCACCTGCCAATAGTCTTTGTGGCGGGGCGTCCCCCGGCACAGCGCAGTGTACTGATGGTATTGATAATGATGGTGACGGAGAGACAGATTACCCCAACGACTCCGGTTGCGAAAGTTCTTCTGACGGACAAGAGCAAAGTGTCTCTGGTGACTCAGCCATCCAAGCATTACCCACTCTCGTTTTCTCTGGAGAAGCATCAATCATAAGTTGGAGTGCATCAAACGTCACCAGTTGTACAGTGATTGGCACCAACGGTGACTCATGGGCCGGTGCTGGCGGAACCCAAACAACGAGTCTGATTGTTGAAACAACCGCATATGTACTCTCGTGCACGGACCTTGAAGACGAACCCCTTCCTACGGAAAGTGTTACTATCCAACTCAAGCCTGAATTTGAAGAGTTTTAGGAAGTACAGATTGAATTCTAATCTCTCAGAAGAAATTCTGTGTGGTTGGGAGGGGATGCTATTCTAAATTCAAGTAACAAAAAGGCGCCAACCTCTCCAATTGTTGGCGCCTTTTTTAATTTTTTTGTTTGTCTATTTGCAGATCCCATCTTCCACTTTACCTGTCCACCCTCGTGAAGTGTATTCACCACGAAGTGTGAAAAGACCATCTTTCTTGGTAAGTCGCACGTCCACTGAGAAATTAGCTTGAGTGGAAAAATAGATCCGCGTGCTTTTTTGGACGACTTCGACATCGTCGCCCCAAAACATTAGAAAATCAAGCCCATCTAAAGATTCGGTCGAAAGCTTGAAGGCGTTGTATTCGCCACGATTCACCACTTTTGCCCGAATCGCGATGACCAGTACGCCGCCTTTCTCTGAGAACCGAAAATGGTTTAAGGCATAGAATCCACCTTGGGGATTGGTGAGTTTTGCGATGCAACGCATCCCCGGCATATTGATTTCCTCTGCCTGGACCGCGTTCGCAGCTGCAAGGAAAAGTGCCATTACGGCCATTGGGGTAAGGACGGAGAACTTTTTCACCGCAGACCTCCAAGCTCGAAATCCCTGTTGTGGGATTAATGTTAACGGCCAACAATTTAGTTTAGCCGACGATATCTAATCATAACGGTAATAGTTTTCTTTGTTTTCGTCAAGTTTTTATATGCAAGGAAAATCAGACGCCTCGTCTCGTTCAGCCCGCATTATTACCATATAAAGAAAAGGGTAACTTTGTATATAGTTCCCCATTTTTATTATTTCAAGCATACATACGACAAGATAGAAAGGCTTTTGGTCGCGGCCACGCCTTCCGGGTAACAGTTATTTTTGGAGAGAAAATATTACTCCAAATTAATGTTAGGGCGAAAACGCTTCTGGAGGGCCGTACGCCACTCGGTCAACAGGGCTTCTGCCTTGGTTGCATTTTCTGCGCCGCTCTTTTTGTCTCCTATTGCGTTGTAATATGTTGCCAATGACGTGTAAGGCAAAAATAGCTCTTTAGAGACAAACAATGGCCATTCTCCGTACTGTTTATCAAGATCGTGGTTTACCTCAAGCGCCTTGTTTAAGTATGGCAGAACATTTTTATAATCACCAAATTCAGCATATTTGTTTGCAATCACAGTAAGGGCAGACGTTTTTATGCGAGGATGGAGGTCATTAAATAGAGGGTCATTCAACAACCCCTGGACTTGTTTTTCTAGGGCGCTTTTGTCGTCGGCAAGAAATATATGCATAAGCGAAGTGAGCGGTGGCTCAAAACGATTCATAATAGCAAGTCTTTCCGGGTAGGGAGAAGCGACTTTATTTTTTATTACCTCAACTCTTTTTTCGTCAGTCGGCGAGATGATGAAATATCGATGGATATACCATGGGTAATCATAAACCTTCCATAAATCCTCAAAATCTTTATAGGACAGCTCATAGTTGTTTCCTTTGTGCGGATCATGGATGACCACGGTTCTGCCATTATCTTTGATACCAATAAGGACCTTAAAAAGAAAAGAGCGGGGGTCTGTTGGGTCAACTGGCTGGCTAAAGAGAAGCGGTATCCGCTTTTCTGTGTTTATGTAGTTTGCCAGCTGCTCCGGAGTACTAAGGAAATTTATCTCAAAATGGTATCCCCTGCTGGTATAAAATTCCCGCATTTTATCAACATCGGGTATCCAATTGGGGAACACCGAAAGAATATCTGACCGGAGTTCCCTGTCGTACAAAGGGGCCTCTTCTCCCCAGTAACGAAGTATCGTCAACATCGCTATTTCCTCAGAGTTCCCGATTAAACCATTAAACATCTCGCTGTCATACACCGAAAGTGGAGGAACGTTTGGTATTACATACTCTGAAACCTTTTTACTTGGTGAGGGCAGTCCAGTTGGTGAAAAAAACGTAAAATAAGCAAAAGCGATTACCGCGAGCCCAAGAACAGCCAAACCCAAGATAAGAGGGTTCTTGTCTTTTGTCTCTGGGCCCAGTTCCTTGAAAACACTATTTTCCATATTTTTTTAAAAGTTAATTATCATCGGCTATTGTAACAAAAAATGTAGTACTTGTAAAAATGAACATTTGTGTTTTTGGACAACGGGCGATGGTTTTTTCATTTTAAGCACCCAAGTTCTCATATTCAGCAAGCTGATTGCTGTTCTTCCGGAGAAAGCAGAGAACAGAACCCGAGGACACTTTTTTGGGCTTGTTCGCCAAACTGTAAGTAAAAAACAGCTCCTTGTAGGCATGAGTTCTTGAGCTCGTGCCTCTCGGTATCTTTGCAAGTGTCTATAATGTTTTTTGAGTTTTTGGTGTCAAACGCCGTTGTTGCGAGGCCGATTCCCGCAGCGCACAAGTTGGCCCACTTCTCCGGTACGTATTCTGTGCATGCACTAAGGCGCCCCGCCTCTCTATTTGATAATTCACCAAAGACCCGTTGTGGTGCTTGCAAAAAACAATCTTTTCTGTGTTGCGGTGCCATTTTTTCTACTGTGCACGGATAAAATATATCCCCCTCGGCAGTTTTTTTACGAGTCTCTTTTTCTATCTCTGGAGGAATTCCCCCGTGTCCGCCAACCGTTCCTGCAAAAAGTTCCATAAATACACCACTTGAGCAGCCACTTCGTCCGGAAACAGACAATTGCCCACAGAGATCGAGCGCCTTTTCATACTGGTAGTTTGTTGCGAGCAAAAACATGTGTCCAAGTCCATGGTTGCAGAGCTTGTAGTGGCTGGAATCATTTGAGACGCCTTCGCACAAGTCTTCCTTTACGGCGATTTCCTTAAACTTGACGGAACCATGCTCGTTCAAAAAGCCAGCAAGTACTCCGTGTTGGCAGGAGCTATAACAAGCGTTTGAACATTCGGAAATTGACGATAAGCCCATCCCCGTATAGAAATTTTCACCGATAACATGGCCCACCAAGTGGCAAAGATTGTCGGCCCCGAATGTTTCTTCATAGTAAGAAAGTTCTTTTCCCACCGCCTTGGTTCCATGCGCTGGAATCCACCGCGGCACATTAGCTTGGACACAAGAAAGTATTTCTTTTTGGCCGTTTTTTGCAAAACAACCGAGAAATGAGGTGCGCAACGGTTCTTTCAGTATTTTTTTGAACAGATCGTCGCCTACGCCAACTATAGAAAAAATACTAGAAAATATGATAAAAATACCAAGAGCGAGCAGTATTTGTCGTTTATTTTGGGGGGAAGATTTCATAATCGTCGTGAACGCCTGGACAACGCCCTTTAATGTTCGCTATAATAGCTATAATCATTAATAATAAAGCAATTTAGGTTTAAGTAACAGGATACTCAAGATTGCCACAATACAATGTTTAAAAAAATATCCAATTTTGTTTTTGTCGTCGGCCTACTCTTGGTTAGTTGGGTTGCTGGAACGTTTTTGAATATAAAGAATGAAAGAGCGGGGCTCTTAGACCATTTAAGCACTAAAGTTGCACAGGCGGATGAGCCACAACAGGACCAGGGGGGTGGCACGGGTGGCGGGGGCGGTGGAGGAAGTACCGCTTCGTGTACGGGGTCTTGTTGTTAAGTTAGCGATGCCTTTTAATAAATATAAACCGATGGGTTATTTTTCAAGCCCATCGGTTTATACTATGTGGCAACATATGCCCGCACCATTTTTAAAAGATCAACTAGAAAAACTCTTTGCCGTGGCCTGCGCGACGGTTCTTAATTTTTCAAGAGTTGTTTCTGGGCGAGCGTTTTTGGAGAAGCCAGCTGTTTCCAGAAAAACGTTGCACTTTTTTCTGTACACGACTCTTCTGACGCTGTATCTAAAGGTTATTTTAAAAACCGAAAGAAGAAGTCGACGTTTTCTTACTTTGGTGCAGGAAGCGCGGTTGCGTCGTCTTGTTGTGCGAGCACAGCAATCGCCTTGGTGGCGAGAGTATTTTCAAAAACATCGCATTAATCCAGCCGACATCAAAACCGTCGAAGACCTAGAACAGCTTCCCGTGCTTACTCGTGCAGACGTTGCAAGCGTCGACCCAAAGAAGCTCTTTACAAAAAATATTGGCAGTACTTCTGTTGAGTGGGGACAATCTTCGGGAAGTACAACCGGAACTCCCGTGAGATGGGCATTTGAGAAATCGCTTTTACGTTTTGATATTGCGGCTTTCTTCTTTAAGCAATTTTATGAATACAGCCTGTCTTTTAAGGAAAAGAGCAAAGGAAATTTTTACGCCGACTTGAATCCTGTCTATACCCAAAAAGATGCCTTTCATTTTTTTCGTGGTGGAACATTTTATGCATTCAAGGAGGATCCGAAAATAAACGAGAAGATCTATGATATATGTGAAAAGATTGAAGAGCTTGGCGGCTGTATATTAAATACAGCCCCGAGTGAGCTGTTTTTCTTTGTTGAAAAACTGAAAGAATTGCGATTGTCGCCGAAGATATTTTTTTGCAGGATCGGAGGGTTGCCACTTACGCAGATGGACCTGAGAAAAGATGCCGAAGAATATTTGGGGTGTCCAGTTCGTGAGGCATATGGAGCACAAGAATTCGGGTGTCTTGGCGGTGAATGTCTAGAGTGGGAGGGATACATGCATATATACGCAGAAAGGGCTATTTTTGAGGTTTTGGATGATCGTGGAAAAAAAGTTTCCGACGGGGAAGTTGGCAGAATAATCATAACATGCCTTGATAATGTATTCATGCCGCTGGTACGCTACGAGGTGGGAGATCGGGGAGCCCTATTTTATAAAAAAAATTGTTCGTGTAAAAATAAATCAGCGCTTCTCAGGATTGAGGGCAGAATTGCTGAGTTATTGGAACTCTCTGACGGGTCCAAACAGTCACCAAAGCTTATATTCAAGTGTATTGCCCAAGAACCTTCGTTTTTGGGCGTTAAGAAAATTCAAGTACGGCAAGATAGAATTGATCAGGTGCGCATACTTCTCGAAACACCAGGCTCTTTTTCTGAAAGAAAAATTATGGAAATTTCTCAAAAAATAAGTGCGACATACCGAAATATGTTTTTTATTGAAATTTGTTGTGTTGAACAAATTCCAAAATTTCAAAATGAGGCAAAGTTTAAGCAGTTTGTTCCGCTTAAATGACGTATGGCATTTATGGAAATGGGTGCACCTCGTCATTCAGTTGTTCTGCGGGGACAAAGCCGCAACTGGTGGGGACGGTTTTTATTCTTTCGCCCCAGTTAAAGGGTAAGTTCTCAAGTAAATGAAGAGGTTGTAGTTGCGGTGCCAGTACGACAACCGTGTGTAGTCCGACGTTCTTTTTAACCATATCATCAGAGATTTCAACATATGCGAGCTCTAATTTTTTTTCTTTAAATATACGAGACACCATTTCTACGGTGCGTTTTGCTGTCCCCCCCCCCGCGCGTAACGGTAAATCTTCGAAAGAGACTTGTTTTCCATTCAAAAGAAATGCCATGTCCCGTATTTTTTTTGTGTCGCACCAACAGAGCAGCCGCTCTTCTCTGCCAATCGTTTCTTTATTTTGGAACGATAAATCTTTACCAACCTTTTTTGCATAATCAAGGCTCTTTCTTACAAACAGGCGGCAGCCCAGGGATTCCTTAAGGGCATCTACAATCGCCCGATTTTTGTTAAAGTCGGCACTTGCGCCGACAGAGACGGCTGGACCAATCCCGGTTTTGTCAATAATAATCGAAAGAAAGACATGGACAGGCATGTCTGTTGGCAGAGAAAGCAGGTGCACCTCAAGATTCCAGCGCCGGAAAGAAGCAATAATTTTTTGGAACTCTTTTCCTGGTACGCTTTCTTTTGGGATTTTGTTCGGAGACAGTTTGTTGAGCCAGGTAATCATAAACGCATCTCGCTCTATAAGTTCGAGAACCCCATTTATAATGGCCTCCTCTTTGGTGCGGTGCGTCGCCGCCCCCGTGCTTACAAGCGGTATTAAAAGTGGCTCTTTTTGATTAGTGCGGCCCTTGGTATTGTAGTCAATGTTTGCCAATTGCCACGGAACAAGCAATGATTCTGCCTGTGTTAGAGAATAGCCTTTTATCCACCGAAACTGATTTTCATCCGTGAACGACAAGCCGCGTTCTTTTTGGAGCCTTACGGACGGATTAATTCCAGCCAAGGAAAAAATAGGAAATGGCTTAACTTTTCCGTTGAGTAGATTCTTATATGATGAGTCTATATATCGGGGTGGCTCACAATAAAGAAATGCTCGGCGCTCTACAGATTCTCCTATCGCTGCCCACAGGGTATTTGGGGGGGAATAGAAACCAAAGCCGGTTCCATTTGTATTTGTGTGGGCAGCCCTCTTTCCGAAGTCGTTTTTTACGGATGCCACCAAAAGACGCGGTTCATCATTAAAATTGAGCGAATAATCCAAATGCCATCCTTCAATATGGCCCAGGTCTTTCAGTTTTTGGAGCGCTGGAAGACATTCCCAAAGTTCTGTCTCGTATGAAAAAAGTTGTGATGGTATGTGAAGCCCCACCTTAAATCCAATGGTGTTCCCCACATTTTTAAAAAATTGCTTGAGTAGCGACAACCCCCCCTTTGAGTAATCGAAAAAGTCCTTCAGTAAAAATATTTTCTCTGCCCCCAAGGATAATTCAAATTCACCAATTCGTATATATGTCCGAGAATCACCTTTTTTAACACCAGAGGTATTGTCCTCCATAATTATTTTTTTAGATGACCCGTTGCCAAGTGAATAATAAAATCCTCTCGTTCGTCTAAGTCAAAAATATTTGAAATTTCATCGTCTATAATCGTTCCTACCGCGGAGCATCCAACTCCACATGCTTCTGATACCAGATAAAAATTTTGTAAAAGTGCTCCTGCGTCAAGATGAACAAAACGATATCCTCGTTCGCGGTACTTGCGTATGGTGCGCTCAAACATGCCTGTTATAAAAACAATTGCGGAAGCATCTTTGACCCATGGATAATTCCACAGCTCTCGTACTCGTGTATCCTCTTTGGCGCCTCCTATCTTTTCCAAAGTATGTAGTTTCACATTGTAGTGATATATTCCCTGCGCGATATCTTTATTTCCGACAAAAGAAATATATACCTCAAGAGGATAACGTGCGCCCCCTGAGGCGTAAAAACGAAAGGAGTGTTGCGGCCGTTTCTTGTTTAAGCGCAATCCGGCGCCCCAGTGGAGAATGTTGGAAAGCGTTTGCAAAGAAAGCGATTGGGTATTGTCAAAGTCTCTCTTGGATGATCGTTTTTTAAGAAGGTCTCCAAATTGAATAGTGAGATCTTGTGGTTCGGGTAGTGGTGTTTGGGGCATGCGCGGATATTCTTTAAATTCCACAGTTTTCCAAGACTCTGGCCACTCTTCCTCGTTTAGGGAAACCATCGTCGGTTTTTTGGTTTCGTTGTGCAGGTGTTTTATTAAGAGAAAATCATCCATTGTGGGCTTTGAGTTGAGTATTGCTATTTAAACAAAATGAGATGTTGTTAGCTCGGCCCCTTGATTATGGGTCTTGTCCACCTAACTTGTCAATTATATTTTGGGCGAAAAGTTGATAGTGGTGCAGATACATAGTATTGTATTATTAAATTTACGAAAAGGACCTTTTTGCCAGAATTTACGTTAATTACATGAACAAGAAATTAAAAATAAAAATGTTTTTAGCCTTGCTTTTTGTGTTGATTTTGATAACACAGGATACTCATGCCCATGGCTTTGGGGTATTTGTTGAAAAACAGGTGGGGGAAATCACCGTTGATATTGGGTATGAGCCGGAAATTTTAACGGAACATTTTCCGGTGCGGTTTGACTTTAACATAGTAAACGCTGAGACACAGGGAAATATTCCTTTTACCGACATCTGGGTACGTATTTCACAAGGAAATGTGGTCACGCTTGCTACGAGTATTACGCACGCATCATTTGGCCCGACCGGACTTCTCTACGCATTTCCTCAAGACGGTGATTACGAGCTCTCGGTGCGGTTTGAAAATGAAGACGAAAGTATCGTTGAGACCGTGTTCCCTTTTTCCGTGGTTGCAATGGAGAGGGAGTTTCAGTGGGGGAAAGAGTTTGTCGCCGGAATATTGGGAAGTGCACTGGTATTTCTCCTTGCGTTGTTGTATCTTATAAGGACTATTTTTAAAAAATAAGTGACATTCATGAAAATAAAGTTTTATCTTTTCTTGGTAGCCATTTTAGCTCTTGTCGCATTTGGGGGCGCACAGTTTTTTTCTGATCGTTTTTTTGTAGAGAAAAATCAGGAAGCATCTGTATTGCAAAGCTCCACCAATCCGGTTGATGTGGTGATTGTGATGACCGAAGAGGGTTTTGAGCCGGCCGAAGTGATCGTCAAAAAAGGACAAACAATTTCATGGGAGAATAATTCTGTTGATTGGCGCTGGCCCGCATCCAATCTCCATCCGACCCACTTCATCTATCCTGAGTTTGACCCGCTTGAGCCGATTGCTCCCGGAAAAAGTTGGGCGTTCACTTTTGAAAAGGTTGGTGAGTGGCGTTTCCACGACCATCTGAAAGCATATATGGTGGGAACTATTATTGTTGAAGAGTAAAAAATGGGTGACATCGGATGTCACCCATTTTAATGTTTGCGTATATTTTGCCTCGCGTTAAAATCCCAAGTATTCAAAAAGGGTATGTGCGAGCGGCTCTACGTGCCCCCTGTCCGGTATTCTTTTTTCCAAGTAGGTCTCTAGAATATGCTCGTCAATGTCTTTAAGCGGCAAGATAATATATGGCGTTAGTACTTTTTTTGACTGTATGACCAATTTTTTTTCTTCTTTTCGACGCAGGTCTATCCCAAAAGAATCAAGTTCTCTCCATGGGTGAAATTGTTCCCCTAACGCCACGCCTTGTTGCGTGATTGAAAACGTAACTATTTTTGGTTTGCGGACCGCAAACATAGCAAGAGTGGCTCCCGCGAGGAGAACAAGAATCGCAAAGAGGTAATTGTTGTAAATAACGGCAGCTATCGCGACAGAAACACATATAATTCCCAGAGCCCAAAACCAGTCAGGTCCGTGTCCGCGGTCTGCATATTCTGGGGCTTGCCACTCTATACCATCGTCTGTGTTCATATTTTTTAATGTTTGTTTGTTACGGTTTCATCGTGTTGCCGCACCCTTCCGTGTATTTTTTGTTACTGTTTGTTTCGAGACAAAACGTAATAGTGTAGTCTGTTCCATTCGCGTTTGACTGGTATGTGTATTGATTGACCCCCCCGCTCGGGTCTTTTTGCGCCTCTTTGATGACACCGTCACCTTCCAGAAAATCCGAAAGAGCATCGCTTCCCGTTATGACGGTTTCCGTGGTTAGTGCCGGAAATTTGCCATTGTTCGTGTAATATAAATTGAGCGCCTTAGTTATTTCTTCCAAATGTGACATCCGTGCGGCATCTCTGGATTTTGCTTTGAGGCCGACAAGAAACACAGAAATAATAGAAAGCCCGAGCGCGACAATGGCCATGACCACGAGGAGTTCAAGGATTGTAAAACCAGATTTTTTTTGAAAAGAGTTTGGCATGAGAAAAAAAGTGAAATCGAATATTGTTTCTAGTATACCATTTTTTCGTGGGCTAGGATAAGTCCAACGTAAGCAGGGGTTGCTTTTGCGTCAACCTCTGCTTATTATAAATGACAGATTTTCGGAAAAGGAAAAGTAAAAAATGCGCAATTTCATGCGTTTGGTTTCGGCACCCGCACTGCTTCTCGTTGTTTTGGTGGTTGTCCTGCTTTTCTCAAACCCGATTGGTTTTGAACAAATGGTGCGAGCCGGCTACGCCGGCTCGCTTGGCGCAGTTTCACTGGCGAACATTTTTAGTCCGGAACCCTATCTCTGGCCATTTGAGGTAGTATTTAATGCGAAGGTGCTTTTAGCAACGCAGGGCTTTATTAGCACTTTGCTTGTGGACGGCGCGGCTGTTCTCTTCATTTTGGCACTTGCGTGCCTCGGTTCTGTTCTTTCCACCTTTATTCATGTGTGCATTTGTCCTTTGTTGTATGGTAAATATCTTCCTGGATATTTTTGGAAACACACAAAGCGGACCTTTTTACTTAATGCTATTTGGGTCGGTGCTCTCTACGGAATGGCATATGTTCTTATGACGAATATTCATGTCCAGGGTCTAGTTACAAGGATGACCGAAGAGCGGTGGGACGGGCTTATTGGCGAGGCGCACGTGTTTTTTGGGGTCTTTAGCGCGATTCTTTTGTTTTTTGTTTGGGTTGCTCAGCACGTATATAACAGTGCCGCGTGCGGTGTGAAGCTCTGCAAGGAGACTGTTTCTCCGGATAGTTCAGAAACTTCGGACCCTCGCGAGCAATTTTCTGGCACACATGAGGGGGCTACTCAAGACCCATAAGTAATTTAGTAAAGAAATGACCGCCCCGCGCGGTCTTTTTTTGTAGTGATACGCTCAAAGAATTTTGTTAGTATGAATGCATACATGGCGACTGGCGATAAAAGAGAAATAAAACCGCCGACCCTTGCGGCTCGTACGTATAAGACAGAAGAGTTTAAGCCGGAAAAACAGCAAACGCTGTCTAGGTGGTGGATTATTTTTGGTGCCACCTTGGTACTCTTTCTCGGCGTTGGCTTTTTGGGTCATTCATATTTTTTTAGTGCCCCGAATGGAGAGGGAGGACTTGAACAGTTCGTGGCTTCCATGGGAAGCGGGCAAGGGGAGATTGTTCAAAAGCTGAAAGAGGGAGGATTTTTCAAAAGCACGCTTGGCTTTTCGCTCGCGCTTCACGGCGCGCGCATTGAGGCGGGAGGATATATGATTTCACAGTCAATGAGTGCCTGGGAGCTTGCACGAGTCCTTTCTGAAAGGCCTTTTTTGCGCTGGGTTTCTATTCCCGAAGGGTTACGCAAAGAAGAGATAGCAGACATTTTAAACAAAACACTGTCGTGGGAAGAAGGAGAAAAAGAAAAATGGATTACTGAGTACACGACAACAAGTCTTGATTACATTGAGGGTGTTTATTTTCCCGATACGTACCTTATCCCCGCAGACGAAGCTCCCACTAAAGTGGCTGAGCGGCTACGCGCAAAATTTAACGAACAATTTGCCCCCTACGCAGGAGAAACTTTCCGACAAAATATTCGTTGGCAGACGCTCATTAGGGTGGCCTCTCTTGTACAGCGAGAAGCGGCGGGGGAGAGCGACATGCCGCTTGTTGCCGGTATTATATGGAACCGCTTGTTGGGAAAAATGAAATTACAGATTGATGCCACACTCCAATATGTTCGTGGCAACGAAAAAGACGGGTGGTGGCCCAAGGTTCGCCCTGAAGATAAATTTATTGAATCTCCTTACAACACCTATTTGCACGAAGGGTTGCCACCCTATCCGATTGCAAACCCGGGGCTCTCGGCAATAAAAGCGGCACTCTTTCCCGAAGAGACGAACTGTATGTATTATCTTCACGACGCGTCAGGTGCTATTCATTGTGCCAAAACATATGCAGAGCACGAGAAGAATATAGAAGAGTTTTTGAGATAGATTCCCGCGCAGCATATAAAGCGATAAAAATTACAGAGACAGCGGCCGGCGTGTATTGACAATAGTATGTTTGGGGGGTAGTTTTTGATTAGAACTTCAAACAAAAAAGGTGCAGACAGTGGATAGCAATAGCTTGCGTTTCAGTCATGATTTCCGTTTTGGAGGTGTGTCTTTTGAAAAGTTTTTGGCAACAGCAAGAAATGTATGTCAGAGTATCTCTGCCCACAGGGGCAACATTGATGTTGAGATTTTGACGGCCGAAGACGGAGAAACGTATGGCTACACAACGACCACTCTTTGGTCGGAGGAGATTGAGGAAGCGCTTACTAAAAGAAAACGCTATTCGCTCGACGAGTTGACGGAGGATGTCTGGAACAGGTCACTTAATGTTCAGGTTACGGTACGAGACAAAAAAAGCCCGGGTAATTTTATGGTATATGTGTCGTGTGACAAGCATGCCGACCGTAAGAGGTTAAAATTTTATGGACAATGTTTGGACGAAAACACCTCTCGTGCCCTTACTGATAGGTTTTGTCGCTTTTCGTTGCTGTACGGTATAGGCAACGGAATGACCAAAACTTCCGATTTTAACTTAATGATGGGAATGCGCATTTCGGGGATTCGGTTGCCCAAGAATATTGAAATTTAAATTTTCTATATGAGTCGCTTGGGGTTAATCTCGGGCGATTTTTTAATAATAAAAAGCCGGCTACAAAAACAGCCGGCAAGTATATGTCAGGGCGTGAGCACTGAGAGAATCATCCCCAGCACCGACCAGTCAATATCCGGTCGTTTGCGAATATCGCTCAATTTCAAAATTTCCACGTAGGTTCTTTCTGAATCCTCAAGAACTCCACGGGCGACCCCTTCAAACGAGCGTAGTTGGGCGAGCTCTTCATCGGTTATTTCTACTGAAAACAGATGTGCTTTGTGGGACGAAAGGGTGGCAACCATCTGGCGTGATTCATGTCGTCGCATTCGACGGGCATCTACCCTGAGCCCCGTTTCTTCATAGCATTCGTCGGTTGCCAGAGCGAGTTGGTCATCTTTTGGCTTGAACGAAGAGCCACCGGGCACTTCCCAAACGAAACCATCTTCCGTTGATGCAGGGCTCCTAAACTCGCGAACGAGGACTATGTCGGAATCATCAGGCGTTGTGCCTCGGCGATACATGACGATGGTTGCAACATCGGGGCGGCCAACGACCACTTCATTCGTTTTGTTGCGATTTTCTTTTGTGATGTGCATATTAACGTGTAGCGCCCAAAAGAAAACAAACTTTTTTTGCGGGCCGGCGCGAAAAGTCCACTCCACCTTGGCACCATCCAGTCGGTTGCCCGCTCCTTTTTGTGCCGCGTACCATGCTTGGAAGTGTGGTGTTTCCCAAATATAGAGTGGCACATCTCGTTCCCCGTCAATTCGCAGGGCGCCGTCACCGACATACTCTAGCGCCCCAAGAATCGTTTCTTCCAGAGATGTGAAATGGGGCACTCGCAGTTTCTCGGCGTAGTATCGCTGGTAGCGTACGCTCACCGCCTCCAGCGGCGCGCCAAAAACCACCTTGCCGCTATTTTGCCACATACCCCACTCAGAATTGGTCGTGAGGGCTGGCATGGTCGTCATTTCTCGGGGAACCCAAAATAGAATGCAATCTGCAATGTTGAGACAGCGTTCTTCCCACTCAACTTGGCCAACATAGTCCTCTCTCCACTTGCCGTCGCTTGTTTCCGGGACAAAAACGACACCATCGTATCCGTGTTTTTCGAGAATCCGTAACGCTTCAGGGCGCCATGACGGCACCTCTTTTGAGCGTGGAGTGGGTCCGGCAAGGAAAATAGACTTGGTCAGACTTTTTGGAGGAGCTTCATTGGCGTACACCACGGTTATTGTTTTTTTACTTTTGGTCATAATCATTATTTTACCGCATGAAAAAAATATATGGTATAGAAAAAATGTACAGAAAAAAGGGGCATGCGCATCGCGCATGCCCCAGGAGCCGCTTTTTAGTTGGGACGACTTTCCGAAAAATTTTCTGCGAATCCGAGTTTTGTAAATTCTTCAAGCGTGATGTCCATCGTGGAGGATGGCATACACAAGAGTGGCATCATGATATCGGAGCCGTCCCTTTGCTTGGAGCC